>Ga0180430_10001438_pt1 | contig 23166 bp, 28 predicted proteins | sample SS_ome_9_FD_132999 | JGI IMG/M metagenome (GOLD analysis project Ga0180430, IMG submission 132999) | Hypersaline lake sediment archaeal communities from the Salton Sea, California, USA - SS_1_S_2 metaG | ecosystem: Environmental > Aquatic > Non-marine Saline and Alkaline > Hypersaline >... | reverse complement strand
TCCTTCGTCTCGATGGGCAATTACGTATTCACGAAAGACGTTCTACTCGAAGCGCTAAAGGTCGACGCAGCGGATCCTGCGTCAGTCCACGACATGGGTGGCAACATCATTCCGGCCCTTACTGCTCAGGGGCTTGCCCATGTGTATGACTTCGCCGAGAACATCGTGCCCGGCGCCACAGCCCGCGACACGGGCTACTGGCGTGACGTAGGAACTTTGGACAGTTACCACGATGCGCACATGGACCTTGTCTCGGTGCATCCGATCTTCAACCTCTACAACCGACGCTGGCCGATTCTCACGAATTTGCCGCCGCTACCACCCGCGAAGTTCGTTGAAGGGGGCAACGCCCACGACTCGATGGTCGGTGCCGGCAGCATCATTTCGGGTGCTCATGTTCGCACGAGCGTTGTCGCATCGAATGTTTCCATAGACGCTGGCGCGTATGTCGAGGGAAGTGTGCTAATGCCTGGAGTCCGAGTGGGGCGTGGAGCGGTTGTCCGCAGAGCAATCTTGGACAAGAGCGTGGTGGTGCCCGACAACGCGCAGATCGGTGTCGACTTGGAGCGGGATCGGGGCTGCTATACCGTCAGCGATGGCGGAGTAGTGGTTCTCGGTAAAGGTGTCACAGCCGAGTGATGGCCCTGCCCCTAGCGGCTCATGCTTCCTGGATCTTTTCGCTGAAAGCGCCGTCGTACAAAATCGCGTGGTCACGGCCCTCTTCTGCAGCTAGTGACTCCGCTCGGCGTGCGGCGCTGACCCAACCGCAGGTGCAGGACGCTTGGACGAAGTACTGCTGGACACGAGCCAGGTGTACCTCGTGCTGCATGATGGACTCCTGAGCTGGAGCCGGTTGCGGTTCCTCGGGCACGGGTAGTTCGACTCCTACGGTCGGGGCGCCTCCTGCGCTGCGCGCAGCAGCGTAAGGCGAGTATCGGTGGCTTCGGCAAAGGGCAGGTGAACTTCGAGTGAACGACGGCTCCCTCACTCGCGCCTTTTCAGCCCTCGTCCTTGCGGTAGTCATGCTCACGGGGCAGGTAATCGGTCCGGGGGCCCCCGCGAAGGCAGTTGTGGGTGGGGATCCGATACCCGTCGAGCAGGTTCCCTGGCAGGCAGTTGTCTACGTCGAAGCCGATAACCGACTGTGCGGCGGCGCGATCATCGATGAGTCATGGATCGTCACCGCAGCCCACTGCGTAGTGGGATTCAGTGGGAGTCAAGTCGATGCGCATGTTGGGATCACCGAGTTGCGCGAGCGAAACGCGGACAATGCCGTGGAAGTCTCCGAAGTGATCGTTCATCCCTCGTGGGATGCGAGCAGGTTCCGCAACGATATTGCGCTGCTCAGACTGTCAACTCCGATCAGCATCGAACAGTCCCAGCAACCGATCGCGATTCCGGTGGGTTTGGATACTGCGCAATGGCCAGCGGCTGGCACCCCGGCAAGTATCAGCGGGTGGGGTGCCACAGTCTTCGATGGACCGGCCTCGAATGTGCTGCGCGGAGGTGCCCTGCAGATCCTCGGAGGTCCGGGGGACGTCGAGTGTGGACGATATGGGGGTGACTTCGACGTCGCGGTGGAGATTTGTGCGGGACTCCCTGACGCGAGCGTCGATGCGTGTCAGGGCGATAGCGGAAGCCCGCTAGTCGTCGATGTCGGGGGCTTACCGATCCTCGCCGGGCTCACAAGCGTCGGCTTCGAATGTGCGCGCGTCGGATTCCCGGGCATCTACACCAGAGTCAGTTCATTCGTTCCCTGGCTGCAGGAGTATCTACCTACCGCGACGCAATCCGTCATGGCTCCGCAAGGCGTGCGGGTGACTCCCCTTGCCGGAGAACGACTCCGCGTTGACTGGCTTCCCCCACGGATGGCGCCGGCTGCTCCGATCGCCGGATACCGAGCCGTCGTTGAGCCGACCGGCGCCACGTGCTCGACGGGGCCGGGTGATTTAGCCTGCGTTATCGCCGATGTGCCGTCGGGGCGCGTCTACACGGTGACTGTCTCGGTTGTGGATGCAAGTGGCGGGGTTTCCTTCGCCGAGCCGGTGCAAGCGGTGAGTGTCGATGGAGTCACGTCGACAGATGTCCGGGTGCGCCCGCGCAGGCTGGTGGAGTGGGCCGGGCTTCGAGCACGCAAGGTCGATGACATCCGGTTGGCGGTGCGACCGGCTTCTTCGGACATTTGTGAGCGCGTTGGCACGTCGCGAAAGCCCCGCGGTGTGCGCACGGAAGCCGCGGGCCTGTGCGCGGTACGCGTGACCGTGGTTCGTCCTAACGGCACGAAGCGGCGCGCCATCGCCTACGTGGAGGTCCGGTAAGCGCGATCAGCGCGGCAGGTGATGTTGCTCGATCGAAAAGGCGCGTGGACCTGCGTCGGTCCACTCCCGGTGGATGATGATCATGCCGCCTGGCGGTAGCCGAGAGTCCCAATGTGCGTCATCGCGGACGGCCGTTGGCGGCAAGCCGAGCGCTTCGGTGATCGCGCCGATCACGGTTGGCAGCACCGGGCGATGAGTGCACAGCACTGTGGGTTCGGGCTGATTCAGTAGTTCCAGCGATCGCTTCGCAACGGAGTCTGGATCCGCTTCATGTCCAGATTCGCTTGCACATGGTTCGAGATGGACGTCAGCGCCGATGCTCTTGGCGTACCGCGCGACTGTCGCGTGACAACGCTTGAAGGGTGAACTGTGGATTCGTTCGATCGCGTAGGAGTCCAGAACTTCGACGAGCCTCTTCGCCTCGCCGCGTCCACGTCCGGACAGTGGTCGATCGGCGTCATCGTTTCCATCGAAGTCCGCACGCCGCATCGCCTTGCCGTGGCGCAGGATCACGAAGGGTGTGGTGATCGGTGCGCCCGAAGCCAGGCGAACCAATTCGGCGTCGTCGGAGTAGGTGAGGAATTCGGCGGCTTCGGTTACCGGCACCCAGCGGATCTCGTCTACCTCGTCATCGGGAGCAAAACCCTCGTCATTACGAACCGATCCGATCCAGTAGTCGACTTCCTTCGATTCACCTGAGGCTCGGTAACGCACGGTGGGTAGGCGTGAGATGAGCGAGACGCGATAGCCGGTTTCCTCGTCACATTCACGAACGGCTGTGCACGGTGTGATCTCGCCTGGATCGACCTTGCCCTTTGGGAGCGACCAATCTGCCCGGTGCGGACGGTGCACCGCGAGGAACTTCCGTTCCTGGGATCCTGGCGCACTCTCGGGATCGAAAACGACAACTCCGGCGGCCCGAACCACCGAATCGACGTCCTTTGCCATGTCCTAGTCCAGTCCAGCTCGTCCAGCCCGACGAACGATATCCGGCCATCGGCGACGAAATGCGCGAATATCCTGATCCCCGGCGACTTCGCCCTGGGCTGCCAATACCCCCAGTTCGAACGCGATGTCACCTGGTGCCTGCGCCGCGATCTCACGAAGAACGATCGTGGCTACGTGCGCGTCTTGACGAGCGCCGAGTAGATCGGTGGCCTTCGCTAGGGGCTTGGCAAGTTGGAGGAAGTCCGTGCCCAGGACCGGAGCGACTGCCTCGGCGGCGTAGCGGGCTTGCTTGGCGCGAATTCGGACCTCATGCCATTCCTCGGCTGGACCCTCGAGACTGGCTCGGTTCACCGCTTTCCTTAGGCGTCGCCATGGGGCTCGAACGCATTCGGCGAGACGCCTTTGGGCCGGATCGAACGCGGCAGCAGTGACCGGCGGTTCACTAACGAGCAAGATCAGGTCCTCCAGAAGGAAGTCGTGTCGATCGGTCCGTAGTGCCGCCAAGGCGCCGGAGGTTGCAGCCCGAAGGCGTTGGTCCAATGTCTCGATGATGAAGGTCCGAACACGCTCATTCGATGTCAAAGCACTCAGCCGGGAGCGTTGGACTTCGGCGTCTCGTACTTCGCCGAGTTCAGATGCCAGCCACCGCAATTCCTCGCGAAGGTAGGTGACCGATTCGTCGGCGAGCAGCGGCCGGAAGGTTTTCAGCGCGCTACGCAGCCGACGACACGCTACCCGCATCTGATGGACTGAATCGGGAGCATCGCGACGAACACCAACGTCGGCCAGCAGCAGATCTCGAACGTATGCACTGAAGATTGCTTTGAGTGCATCAATGACCGGTGCGGAAGGCTTCGGGAATGCCAGTAGGGGTACGTCCGGAGGATCAGCTGCTGCTGGACCAAGAGCGCGGGCGGCCTTGCTAATGGAACTCGGTTGAGCGCCCTGGGCGATGAGTACGCGGGATACGTCCGCGGCAAGTTGCCAAGCAGGCTTGGAATCCACCAGCAGTTCTACTTCCACTTCGTGGAAGGCAACATCGGTGTGCGCCGCGCTCAGATCGGAATCGGCGTTCACCGACACAAGATCGTCGACAATCTCGACAAGGTGTTGTCCGTCATCGCTAGAGATCACGAAGGGTCTGCGGTTTGTTGCAACAGTCGCCATGGGGTGCAACTCCTGGCGCCGCATTAGTGGCGCTGCTATCGATGCAAGTCCTCCCGGGATCGATGAGGAGTCGCCATCGGCGTGGATCTCATCGCGTTGAGTTCCGTCCGACACCGAACCAACGGGGAGCTTCATGTGCCAGCCGTCGTCACCTCCTCCGGTTCGGTGACGCAGGGTTACCCCCCAGCGCAACAAGGACAGGTTCGGGGTGTCGAAGTAGGTGGCGACCATGTGTCGAGGCGCGAGTTGGGTTGTCTCGTCCTTATAGGGGACGAGCAGTTCGGAAAGGTCGAAAGGGACATCCGTCGGAACGGTGAACTTGAACTCGATTTCCCGATGGGAGGTCGGCTTGCTCACGCGCTCCCCAGCGCCGTGGCGCGCTTGCTCTTGGTCGCGATCAGGTATTCCTGCAGATCCAAGAGGGGGCCGCCGGACTCGTCGGACAAGTGCCGATTCCAGGTTCCGTTGTTGTCTAGATCCCAGGCTGCAGTACCAGGATCGAAAGCGAGGTCGAACAACTCGTAAACCTCAGCGATGTGCTCGGGATCTGAAAGGCTCACGAGGGTCTCCACTCGCCGATCCAGATTGCGGTGCATCAGGTCCGCAGAGCCAATCCACACTGACTGGTTGCCACCGTTGGTGAAACAGTAGGCGCGGGAATGCTCGAGGAAACGCCCGAGGATGCTGCGTACCCGGATGGTTTCGCTGATACCGGGGATTCCGGGCCGAAGGGAGCAGATGCCGCGGACCCAGATGTCGACAGGGACTCCAGCGGCGGAAGCACGGTAGAGCGCATCAATCGTCTCTTCGTCGACAAGTGCGTTGCACTTGAACCGGATTCCAGCGGGTCGACCTTCGCGGTGATGGACGATCTCACGCTCGATTCGTTCGATCAGTCCCGAGCGGACCGAGTGCGGCGCCACGAGGAAACGTCGGTATTCGGTATTGCGGGAGTAGCCCGATAGCACGTTGAACAGATTCGAGACGTCTTCTCCAACGTCGGGATTGCAGGTGAGCAGACCGAAGTCCTCGTACAAGCGAGCGGTCTTGGGGTGGTAGTTGCCGGTACCGATATGGCAGTACCGGCGTAGCTGGTCACCGTCATTGCGCACCACCATGGACAACTTGCTGTGCGTCTTAAGACCGACGAGTCCGTAGACGACGTGGACCCCAGCCTGCTCGAGTTTGCGCGCCCAATCGATGTTGTTCTGCTCATCGAATCGCGCCTTGATCTCCACCAGTGCGAGAACCTGCTTGCCTTCCTCAGCAGCCCGGATCAACGCATCGACGATGGGTGAATCGCCTGAGGTTCGGTACAGGGTCTGCTTGATAGCCAGCACATTCGGATCCACCGCTGCTTGCTCGAGGAAGAGTTGGACGCTCGTGGAGAAGGAGTCGTATGGATGGTGAAGCAGCACATCTCGCTCACGGACGATCGGCATGATCTCCGGCGCTTTCGCGCTCTCGACTTCACTGAGGGCGCGTGAGGTCTTGGGAACGAACTTGCGTTGCTTGAGATCGTCGCGGTCCAGGCTGACGATGGTCCACAGACCCGTCATGTCGAGTGGGCCGGGGAGCCGGAAGACCTCCTGCTCGTTGACATCTAGTTCGCTGACTAGCAGGTCCAGCACGTGTGAATCGATGTTCTCCTCGACTTCGAGTCGAACTGGGGGCCCGAATCGACGGCGCACGAGTTCACGCTCGAGAGCCTTCAACAGGTTCTCGGCGTCATCTTCTTCGACTTCGAAATCTTCATTGCGTGTGACACGGAAGGTGTGGTGCTCGCATATCTCCATGCCGGGGAAAAGTTGGTCGAGGTGCGCGGCGATGATGTCTTCTAACGGCACATAGCGCTGCGCGCCGACTTGCACGAAGCGCGGAAGTAAGGGTGGAACCTTCACACGTGCGAATAGTTGGTTGCCGGTTGCCGGGTTGCGCACCACGACAGCCAGGTTCAAGGACAACCCGCTGATGTAGGGGAACGGGTGCGATGGATCAACGGCGAGTGGGGTGAGTATCGGGAAGACCTTGTCATCGAAGAAGCGATCCATGTCGGTCTTCTCCGCCGGGGTTAGTTCCTCCCAGCGCAGCACGCTGATGTCGGCATCCTCGAGCTTGGGCAGGATCTCGTCACGGAAGATGTCGGCTTGGCGACGCTGTAGCTCGTACGCGCGATGCCAGATGGCTTCTAGTACTTCGCGGGGGGTGTAGCCGCTCGCGGCCTGGACTGCGATGCCGGTCGCGATGCGTCGCTTGAGTCCGGCCACCCGAACCATGAAGAATTCGTCGAGGTTGCTCGCGAAGATGGCCAGGAATTTGGTCCGATCAAGGAGTGGAAGCTCGGGATCTTGGCTGAGTTCGAGGACTCTGCCGTTGAAGGCCAGCCAGGACAGTTCGCGGTCCAAGAAGCGGTCCGGCGGCAGTTCGGGCGAGTTCAGGGCCCCACCGCCTGCAGCCATGGCGGCGGTGATGTCCTCCGACAGCGGCGCAAGCGCGCTGGTATCGGAGAAATCCTGGGTGGTCATACCTCGATCGTGCCACAGTGAAGTGAACGAAGAACTGCCATACGGTGACGTGACCGTGCTTCCTATCCACGTGCGATGGGATCAACGCTCGTTTCGTACCCGCCGAACCGGTACATGACGTCGGTATCCCATCGGACGAAGCCCATCCGCTCGTATAGGCGGATGGCTGCGAGATTGGCGGCATCCACGTAGAGCATCACCTGGTCGAGCCCGAGGCGCCGCAGGTGGTGCAGTCCAGCGAGAGTGAGGGCGCGGCCCAGGCCGCTGCCACGCCACGCCGGATCGACGGCCAGCACGTAGACCTCCCCGATCGCCGCGTGACTGTGATCATCGTGTCGGCTCGCTCCGTGCACCTTCGTCCAGTGGAAGCCGGCTAAGCGTTCGGGTGATTCGTCGATCGACCAAGCCATGAGGAAACCGTCGGGATCGAACCATTGCTCGAGTTCACGCCGCTTGAGGTCCTCGACCGTCCACGAACCTTGATCGGGAAGCTCGGCGAAGGTGCGGGAATTGACCTCCAGGAAGGCGGCTTCGTCGACTCCGACTTGGAAGGGACGAAACTGGATGCCCACGGGTATTCGCGGTTCGGGAAGCGACGAATGAAGTGATCGCCGCATCTGCCACAACGTGCGATGTCGGGTGAATCCCAGATTCGCTGCCAACTGACGGGCGGCGCTGTTCTCGCCGTGCGCCCAAAGCCGAAGCCGGCCACCGGACAGGGTCAACAACTCCTTGACAAGTTGTCGTCCGATTCCTCGACGGCGATGCGCTGGGTGCACCGCGAGTTCACCGCTGGGCCCTTCAACCTGATCGGTGGCGTCGAGATGGGCGTATCCCACGAGGTTGCCTTCGTCTTCACGGACGAGTACGTGGACGGCGTTCTGGTCGCCACCTTGGGTCACGTGCAACCACACGTGCTCACTCAGGGGCCGCACGCCGTCGGCTTCGGTAACCGAACTAAGCAGATCCTGTAGGTCGGAGACCTCGCTGGGGTTTAGGTGGTCGCGGGTACTCAGCGAGGCGGCGCTCGCTGCCATCAGACGAGATCGCTGGGTGCGTCCGCGGCTTCGTCGAGAGTGGCGACCGTTTGCGCGTCAGCGCGCTCAGGAACGAAGCGGTAGCCCACGTTGCGCACGGTGCCGATCAGTGCTTCGTGCTCTGGGCCAAGTTTGGCGCGGAGTCGTCGGACGTGGACATCCACCGTTCGCGTTCCACCGAAGTAGTCGTATCCCCAGACCTCCTGCAGCAAGACTGCACGGGTAAAGACCCGCCCCGGGTGTTGCGCCAGGAACTTCAAGAGTTCGAATTCCTTGAAGGTCAAGTCCAGGCTGCGACCTCGTAGGCGGGCGGAGTAACTGGCTTCGTCGATATGCAAATCACCGGAACGGATTTCCTCGGGTTCACTCGATGAACTCCCCGGGGCTCCGACAACCCGGGAGACGGCTAGCCTTAACCGAGCTTCGACCTCGGCCGGTGACGTGGTGTCGACGAGAACTTCGTCCATTCCCCAATCCCACTGGATAGCCGGCAGGCTCCCCTCCGTAGTGACGAGGAGCAATGGGATGCCGACACCGGATTGCCGAAGCAGTCGGGTGAGGCCGCGTACGGCGGGCAGATCACGCCTGCCGTCGATCAAGAGGGCGTCGGCTTCCGGTGAGGCCAGCAGGGCGGTGGGTTCGGCGGCCATCACCCGGACATGGTGGGCAAGCAGGCCGAGCGAGGGGAGCACTTCGGCGGAGGATTCCATCGCGCGGGTCAACAGGATGAGGCGCATGTGACCCTCCCGAGTTTCCCGACCGACCGTGCTCGGGGACTCAGGATACGCAGGTGCTCCACAATGGGACCATGGCGCTTACCCATCGCACCACGGATTTCGCCCTCGATCCCCCGCCCGAGGGTTTCCGGCCGCAGGAACTGGCACTGCTCACCGCCGATGGCGAATCCATCAGCGCCGGGTGGGTTCCAGCGTCCTCGAGCGGCGTGGAGGCCGAGGTGTCCTTCGTGCTGGCGCACGGCTTCACGGGTAGTTGGCGCGAGCCCCGGGTGCAGGCGGTTGCCGCCCATCTGGCGCGTTTCGGTGACGTCTTAGCGATCGACCAGCGCGGACACGGAGCTTCCTCGGGGTTATGCACCGTTGGGATGGACGAGGTGCTCGATGTCGATGCTGCGGTGGCGCACCTGCGTCGTCGTTCTTCGTCACGACCGGTTGTCACCGTCGGCTTCTCGATGGGCGGCTCGGTGGTGTTGCGCCAAGCTGCTCTTGCTCCTGGAGGTCGGCTCACCCCCGAGCATCGACCAGATGGGGTGGTCAGCGTCAGCTCGCCGGGGTTTTGGTTCTACCGGGGTACGCGGGTAATGCGGTTGGTCCACCGGTTGATCGAGAACCCCGCGGGCCGCGCCGTATTGCGTACTCGTGGAGTACGGATGACCTCCCAGCCCTGGCCGGATCCACCCCCGTGGTCACCGGAGGAGAGTGTCCGCAGGATGGGTGATCTGCCGTTGCTGATCGTCCACGGGGATGTCGATCATTACTTCCCCATCGAGCACGTTCGTGTCCTCGAGCGTGCTACCCAGGAATCGGGGAACCCGCACGCAGAGGTGATCGTTGTTCCGGGGTTCTCTCATGCCGAATCCACAGTCGACCCACAGACGATGGACCGCATCGGCAAGTGGGCGGAGACCCTCTCGCGCGCGTGAATCAACCGGTCGAGTTGCCGAGCGGTGCCGCACTGGGTTCGGCAGCCACCATCGTGCAGTTCTCCAGTGCCTTCTGTCAGCCGTGCCGGGCCACTCGCAGCGTTATCGCGCGAGTAGTTGCCGACATCGGAATTCCCGGGGTCAATGTGGTGGAGATCGACGCCGACGACAACCTCGACCTCACCCGGGCATGGGCGGTGCAATCGACGCCGACGGTGATCTTCTTGGATAGCGACGGCACCGAGGTGCATCGCGGCAGTGGTCAGCCGCGAACCGCCGACATCGTCGCAGGGCTGGGCCGGGCTTTGAGCGAGCCGATGCACTGAACCGCTGTTCCCTCCACGGCAGTGCGCTGCGACGAAGGTTCGGGCTGAGCAGTAGATTCGACCCATGCTCGAGGTCTTCTATACAGGCCTGCTGGTGGTTGCCGTTGCGGCCGCCGGCTGGTTCTCGTTCTACGTGGTCTACAAACTATTCAAGGGCCAAAACTAGGCATGACCGACTCGCCTGAGTCAGCCGAATCACCCGCGAGCGCCGACTCGAGGATCTGGCCGAACCTGCCCGATGAACTCGCCCACCTCACCTGGCTCCTCGGCCGCTGGGTGGGCGTCGGTACCGGTCAATATCCGACCATCGAGGACTTCCGTTTCGGCCAAGAGGTTTCGTTCTCGACCGACGGCCGACCCTTCCTCACGTACTGGTCGCGCAGTTGGCTCCTCGACGACGACGGCAACCAGGTGCGACCGTTAGCTACCGAATCAGGGTTCTGGCGCCCGCGTCCGAACAACGGTGTCGAGATCACTTTGGACCACCCGACCGGTTTCGCCGAGATCTGGTACGGCTCCGTAGAGGTCACCGGAATCGAGAACGCTGTGATCACCGGCGCCCGGGCGCAGTTGCGGACCGACGCCGTTATGCGCACTGAATCGGCGAAGGATTACACAGGTGGCGAGCGCCTCTACGGACTCATCGATGGCAAACTCCTGTGGACGTTCGACATGGCCGCGGTGGGTCAACCGATGCAAAACCACCTGGCCGCATCCTTGACACGGGAAAGCGCGCGCGAGGACTAGGGGGACCGGTGATGGCCGAGGACTGGGAACAACGTTTGCGCGAGCACGGTTTTCGGATTACCCCGCAACGCCAGCTGGTCCTCGAAGCGGTCGAGAACCTGCAGCACGGAACCCCTGAGGAGATCTTGGCTGAGGTCCAGCACACCGCTGCAGGCGTGAACCTGTCCACCATCTACCGCACCCTCGAGGTCCTGGAGTCCGTGGGTCTGATTACCCATGCGCACATTGGCCACGGTGCTCCGAAGTACCACTCAATCGATGAGCAAGTCCACATTCATCTGGTGTGCGATAGCTGCGGCAATGTCGACAGTGTCCCGGCAGCCGTAGCGGACGCATTCGCTTCCGACCTCCGAAACACGTACGGTTTCCATACCGATGTCTCGCATGTCTCGGTGCACGGGAAGTGTGCCGGCTGTGCGAAGGACACCGCTGGTCGTGGAGCAGCCCAGGAGGTCTGATGGCAACTGCCGTTCCAGCCCCACCGGGTGATATCGACGAAGGCGTAGCTTGGCACTTCGGTGATCCCCTCCGTGAGCAGCGTGCGCTGCGTGATGGTCGCGCGGCTGTGGACATGTCCCATCTGGGGGTGGTCCGCATCACTGGACCCGACCGGCTCGGGTGGCTGCACAGTTTGACCACCCAGCATCTCGAAGCCCTGCTGCCGGGGTCGTCGGCGTTGGCTCTCATCTTGAGCCCCCACGGGCATGTCGAATATGAGTTGCACATCAGCGATGACGATTACTCCTCTTGGATCATCTGCGCGCCGGGCTCGAGCGCGGACCTGGTGTCATATCTGGAATCGATGAAGTTCATGACCCGGGTGGAGATCGAAGACGTCTCTGATCGCTTCGCCGTGCTCTGGGAGCCGGTGCACGCCATCGATCCGCAGTATCCGACCTGGTTGGAACCTTCGGACTACGCAGGCACCGGAATGGTCAATGCTGGAACGGACAAGGGCGGTGGCGCGGAGAAGTACGTACCGATCCGCCCCGAGGTGCTCCGCGGACGTGAAGTGATCGTCCCCCGTGACGAACTAGCTGCTCGGCTTGCCGATTGGCCGGAGCAGGCCGGGACCTGGGCATTCAACGCACTGCGAGTTGCCGCAGCCGTTCCCCGGATCGGCTTCGAGACCGATCATCGGACGCTGCCGCACGAAGTCGGGTGGATCGGACCGGGTGTTCACCTAGCTAAGGGCTGCTACCGCGGGCAGGAGGCGGTGGCACGCGTGCATAACCTTGGGCACCCTCCGCGCCGCCTGGTGTTGTTGCACCTCGATGGATCTACCGACGATCTGCCCGTGCACGGGGCTGTTGTTCGAGTCGGAGAGAAAGAGGTCGGCTGGGTAGCCAGCGCTGCTCAGCACTTCGAGGAAGGTCCGATCGCTACGGCGGTGATCAAGCGATCGACTCCTATCGACGCCGAAGTCGAAGTGCTCATCGACGATCGCGCCGTACGTGCCCGGCAGACACCGGTCGTCGCCCCTTAGCCCCCGACAACCCACACGCGCTCTCGCAAGAAGCGCGGTGTGGTCATGCGTCGAGGACGATGGTGACGGGACCGTCGTTGGTGAAAGACACATGCATGTCGGCGCCGAAGCGTCCGGTGTGTACGGGCGCGTCGAGGTCGCGCAGCGCCTGCGCCACGGATTCGACGAGTGGTTCGGCCACTGGACCAGGAGCTGCGGCATCCCAGGTGGGTCGCCGGCCCTTCTTCGTGGATGCATAGAGCGTGAACTGGCTGATGACGAGCACTGGCAGCCCGAGGTCGCGCGCCGATACCTCGCGTGGGGCCGAAGGTGGAAGGCAGGCCAGATCTGCGGCGTGGTGGTGCTCAAAGATGCGTAGCCCGTAGACCTTGTCGGCCAAGGCTCGGGCGGTGGATTCGTCGTCGTCATGGGTCACCCCGACCAGGAGCACGATCCCAGGACCCTCGAAGGAGCCGACCACTTGTCCTTCGACGCTCACCTGTGCTCCGTCGGCCCGTTGGATGACTGCGCGCATGCGCGCCAGGATGCCACTTCACCCGCTGTTCACCCGTGGTCCCTAGGGTCGTTTCGTGTCGAGTGCCGTTGATCCGCCGAGTCGCCTGAGCCGATCCCTTGGGCTTCGTGGTGCAGTGACGGTGGGCGTCAGCGCCATGATCGGCACGGGGGTCTTCGCGGTCTGGCAGCCTGCGCTGCAACGCGCAGGGTCCTGGCTGATTGCGGCCGTGATCATCGCGGCGATCGTCGCGGCGCTCAATGCCACATCCACCGCGCGGTTGGCGGCGCGTTTTCCGCAGGCTGGCGGTGTGTACGCCTACGGGCGCATAAAGCTCGGACGCTTCTTCGGGGTGAGCGCCGGTGTGGTCTTCCTCATCGGCAAGACGGCGTCAGCGTCAGCGGCCGCGTTGACGATCGGACTTTATGTCTGGCCCGAACAATCCAAACTCGTAGCCTTCGCGGCCATCGGTACGGTGTTGCTATTGAACCTGCGCGGCATCGTGCGTTCCACGTTCGTGGCTGGGGTCATGGTGATCGGCGTGGTCGCGGTGCTCGCTGTCTTCGCGTTGGTCGCCGTAACCCGAGCGCCGCAGGTGTCCGGTGCAGATGCCGTATTCGACGGACCGGACAGTGCGATTGCGTTGCTTGCGGCAAGTGCACTGATCTTCGTTGCATTCGCCGGGTACGCGCGCATTACTGTCCTTGGCGAAGAGGTACGCAATCCGTCGCGAGTGATCCCAGCGGCAGTGGCGCTCTCCTTCGTCATCGTCACGATCGTCTACACCGTCATCGCCTTCGTTGTCTGGATCGCAGCTTCTGAGGGAATCGCGATCGCTCCAGCTGCATTGGCCGGGATCGCCGAAGCCGTTGGTGGGGATGCGCTTGCGGGCGCGATCACGATTGCCGCGGTGCTCGCCGCCGGAGCGGTATTGCTCAGCCTCATTGCCGGAGTCGGCCGAACGTTCTACGCGATGGCTGCTGGAGGTGATGCACCCAGAGCCTTCGCAGCAGTCAGTCCGACGCGCTCGGTTCCCTACCGAGCCGAAATCGCTGCGGCGCTCGGTGCAGGAGTGCTCGTGGGGTTCGGCGGCTTGACCCTGGCGCTCGGTGTGTCGGCAGCGATGATCTTGACCTACTACGCCATCGCGCATATCTCGGCGCTCAGGATCGATCGGCGACCGGGGGCCGCTGGTCTGCTCCTCGCCACAACTCCGGTAGTCGGCCTCGTGGGCTGCACGGCGCTCGTCGTCGCTGTAATCATCGCTGGGTAGGCGTAAGTCCACGAGGGTGACGGATCTCACGCTCGCTTGAGCAAGCACTTGCGCTTGCATCTGCAAGCACTTAGGCGCATACTCGCGTTATGGCACGCATCGAGGTACCCGGGCTCGGCGAATTCATTCGTGAGCAGCGGGACCAGGCCCAGATGTCGCTTCGGCAACTCGCCAAGGCGGCAGAGGTGTCCAACCCCTACCTATCGCAGGTGGAGCGCGGACTACGCAAGCCCAGTGCAGAAATCCTTGGACGAATCGCCCAGGGGTTGCGTATCTCCGCGGAGACTCTCTACGTCCGGGCCGGAATTCTCGATGAGCGCGAGGGCGACGAAGCGGTTACCACCGCGATCGCGGCGGACGCGACCCTCAGCGAGCGGCAGCGCACCACGCTGCTGCAGATCTACGCCGCATTCCAGGCGGAGAACAAGGCCGCCGAAGCAACCCATCAATCCGCCGACCAGCCCACCGGCGAGTCGGCTGTTCACGAGAGCAAGGACGCATCATGACCGAGAGCACCCCCAAGAAGAAGGTCGCCCCGACCGCCACGAGCACTAAGGCCTCGGCCAAGGTGAAGTCAGCGGAGAAGGCTGCCACCACGACCACCACGAAGAAGACGACGAAGTCCGAGCCCAAGGCCAAGAAGGCTGCGACTACCGCCGCGCCCAAGGCCGCCGCGAGCACGGCCTCGAAATTCTCCCTGCCGAAGTTCGACATTCCTAAGTTCGATCTGCCGAAAGTCGATGTTCCCAACTTCGACATCCCCAAGGTCGCGTTGCCGAGCTTCGATCTCCCGAAGGTCGATGTTCCCAAGTTCGACCTGCCGAAGTTCGACGTCCCTAAGTTCGATCTGCCGAAGGTCGCGGTCCCCGAGCAGGTGACTTCCCTCGCCGATCGCGGAGCGAATTTCGTCCAGGACTCGGTGAAGAGCGCCCACGAGACGGCTGATTCGGTTCGCAGGAATGTCTCGCAAACAGTCGTGCTAGTCCGCGAGGTAGTCGGAATCTAGTTCGCGACAACTGATCGAAAGTCGGTTTTCGGCGCCGGTGGGAGTCTTCCCATCGGCGCCGACGCCGTTGATGCGCGTTCTTCACAGACTGCAGGTACCGTGGAGAAATGTTCGGTGCTGTGCAAGATCTCGTTGTCCTGGTGCTGTGGGTTGTCTTCTTGGGATTGAAAGGTTTCGCATTCGTCGAGTGCCTGCGTGCACCCACTCAAGCCTTCCCCGCAGTGGGACGGCAATCCAAGGTGCTGTGGCTAGTGCTCACCGGGCTGGCATTGCTCACCGGGCTGCTTCCCAACTTGACACTCAGTTTGTTTGGCATCGCCGGCGCCGTGGTGGCCCTCATCTACGTCTTTGACATCCGACCGAAGATCAAGTCCATCACGGGTCGGTAATCACCCTCCCGTGATCGAGGTCGTTCGCGCAGACATCACCGCGCAGGACACCGACGCTATCGTCAACGCGGCGAACTCATCGCTCATGGGTGGCGGCGGAGTCGATGGTGCAATCCACGCAGCAGCCGGCCCGGATCTGCTCGAAGCATGTCGGCAACTGCGTCTCACGCGGTTTCCCGATGGTTTGCCCACTGGCGCTGCTGTTGCAACGGATGCGGGGGCGCTCACCGCTCGATTCGTCATCCACACGGTCGGCCCGAAGCACTGGGAGCATCCTGATGGTGGGTCGGCGTTGCTTGCTGCCTGCCACACCAACAGCCTTCACGAAGCTAGGCGCGTGGGTGCGACGTCCATCGCATTCCCGGCGATCTCCTGCGGGGTGTACGGCTGGCTGCCTGCGCAGGCCGCCCCGATTGCGCTTCGCGCAGTGCGGGATTTCCGTGATACCTACGACGGAATCGATCTGGTCCGCTTCGTGTTGTTCAACGACGACGCTTTCGACGCATTCACAGTTGCCGCAGCGCAATTCAACCGGGTTGACTAGCCGAGCTTTCTCAGTCTTCCAGGGCAATACGGATTCGTCTGAATCCCTTTCCTTTGTTCTCGACCTTACGCACACGCATGGTTCCCACCTGGGCCGTCGAGGCCACATGGGTGCCGCCGTCGGCCTGCACGTCCAATCCCTTGATGTCCACTATTCGCACAATCTCGATGTCCGCGGGAAGCAAGTTCGTGGCAGTGCGGATGATGTCGGGGATCTCGAACGCCTGCTCTCGCGATAGTTCGTAGGCCTCGATTGCCCGATCGGCGTTGACCTCGGTGTTGCATGCTTCCTCTACCGCCTCCTTGAAACCAGGCGGCACCTCCTCGAGGTTGAAGTCGAGTCGGCCAGTGAGCGGATCCATGTTCGAACCGGTCACTAGCGCGCCGAAGTCTCGGAAGACGACGCCGGAGAGCAGATGAAGGCCGGAGTGGGTGCGCATCAGCGCGGTGCGACGTTCGTCTTCGATTGCACCGCGTACCGCGGTGCCGACGGGTGGCAGTGGATCGCCCTCGGCGGCGATGAGCCGAATGTCGTCTCCGCGCCTAGCTCCCTCGATTCGCGTCTGGACGCCGCCCCACAGCAGCACGCCATGATCCGGCGGCTGTCCTCCGCCACCAGGATAGAACGCAGACCGATCCAGCACGATGCCGTCGTCGTTGACGTCCAGCACCGTCGCATCCCACTCGCGTACGGTGGAATCGAGCAGGTCGAGTCGTTGCGTGTGGTGGCCTGCGGACATAGTGCGGGACTATCCCTTCCCTTGGGCCGCGACAGCTGCGGCGGCGCTGGCGGCAGCCTCGGGATCGAGGTACTCGCCCCCGGGCACGATCGGTCGAAGATCGGCATCGAGGCGATACACCAGGGGAATACCGGTCGGGATGTTGAGACCTGCGATGTCTGCATCGGATATGCCATCGAGGTGCTTGACCAGCGCCCGCAGTGAGTTGCCGTGCGCGGCGATCAGCACGGTGCGTCCCATTCGAAGGTCGCGGGCGACCACCTCGTCCTGCCAGTAGGGCATCAACCGATAGACCACATCGGCCAAGCACTCGGTGGTTGGTCGGGCATCAGGTGGCAGAGCCGCGTAGCGCGGATCGTACGTCTGCGCGTACGGATCATCGGGTGCGATCGGTGGCGGAGGCACGTCGTAGCTTCGCCGCCAGAGCATGAATTGCTCCTCACCGAATTCCTCAAGGGTCTGCTTCTTGTTCTTACCCTGGAGTGCCCCGTAGTGGCGTTCATTCAGGCGCCAACTACGCCGAACCGGTATCCACATCCGATCGGCGGCTTCGAGTGCCAGTTGGCTGGTGCGGATAGCGCGAGTGAGGAGCGAGGTATGCACGACATCGGGCAGCACACCACTGTCGGCGAGGAGTTCCCCACCGCGGATCGCTTCCTGCCGGCCCTTGTCGGTGAGATCGACGTCAACCCATCCGGTGAAAAGGTTCTCGGCGTTCCACGTGCTCTCGCCATGGCGCAGCAGGATTAGCGTGTAGGGGGCGGCGTCCATGCGACCATCCTGCCCGATCAGGATTCGCCGTTTGGCGCGTCCGCCGAATCATCGATCAGATGCCGGAAGGCGTTGAGGTTGTCGGTAGGTAGTCCCGCACCCTTGCGCCAGTCCCATTCCTTGCGAATCGATCCAGCGAATCCCAGTTCGAGCAGCAGATTGAAGGCGCCGTCGGAGTACTCGGTGATCGCACCGAAAATCCGATCGAGTTCGGCATCGTCGACCGAGTCAAGTGGGAACCGTCCGGTCAGATAGACATCTCCGAGATGGTCGATGCTGTAGGCCAGGCCGTACATCCGCTTATTGCGTTCAAGTAACCAGCGGTAAACGCCCACTTCGTTCTCATCGGGATGGCGGATGACGAAGGCATTCACTGTCATGGTGGCCTCACCGAAAGCGAAGGAAGCCGTTGTCTGTAACTTCTTTTCTCCGGGCACGACAACGGCGATGGAATTCCCATCGATCGGTTCGTGTGCCAACCCGTGTTCGTCGAGGAACCCCCGAAGGATGGACTGTGCCTGCTCGCCCGCACTCATATCGATGACGCGTCAGGTAACGAAAGCGGCGGCGGACGATGGTGCTTGAAGGAGCGCCTGGCGGTAGGTCTGGAGCAGCCCCTCGGTGGTCGCTTCCCACCCGAATAACTTCGCGTGCTCGGCGGCCCGCACCGATAGAGACCGTCGAAGATCAACATCGGTGATAACTCGTTCGATCGCTTCCGCGAAATCGAGCGGATCATGGCTGTCCACGAGAATCCCACCATCGCCAACTGCGGTGGGGAGCCCACCTACCGCCGCGGCGATAACCGGGGTTCCGCACGCTTGCGATTCGATCGCAACAAGGCCGAAGGATTCGGAGTAGGACGGAACAACCGTGACATCGGCGGCCCGGTACAGATCGGCGAGATCCTCACGCGACGTGGGTGCAAGGAAATCGATACGGTCACCGATCCCCAGCTCGCCAGCCAATTCCTCGAGAGCGTGTGGTCGGTCGAGCCCCGATCCGGACGGACCACCGCAGATCGCGACCCGGATGCGACTGCGTGCGTCAGGTCGCTTGTCGATCAACTGTGCAACGGCGCGGACCAGTACGTCTGGAGCCTTGAGCGGTTGGATGCGGCCGACGAACAGCACAACGTTCTCATCGTCTTGGAATCCGAACTTTGCGCGCGCGCGTGTTCGATCTCCCGGCGTGAAGACGTCAAGGTCGACCCCCGGATGGATGACGTCCACCCGCTGCGGGTCGGCTCCGTAGAGGTCGATCAACTGACGGGCTTCGGCCGCAGTGTTGGCAGTGAGGCGGCTCGCGGCTTCGACCACCTGCTCTTCACCGATCATGCGAATCTCGGGTTCTGGGGTGTCTCCATCAGCGAGTTCGGCGTTCTTCACCTTTGCCATGGTGTGCATCGAATGCACGAGCGGCACGCGCCAGCGCTCCGACGCGAGCCAGCCGACTTGTCCACTGAGCCAGTAGTGCGAATGAATGAGGTCGTACCAACCCTCGGGGCGGCTCGCTTCGATGCGCATCACGCCGGCGGTTACGGCGCAAAGCTGGCCCGGAAGATCGTTCTTGACCAAACCCTCGAATGGACCAGCGGTGATGTGACGTACGAGTACGCCGGGTGCCAGGTCGACTACGGACTGCAGCTTCGAGGACGTGCCGCGCGTGAATATCTCGACTTCGGTGCCCGCTTCCGCAAGCCGCCGGGCGGTTTCCACCACGTAGACGTTCATTCCCCCGGCATCGCCTGTTCCCGGTTGGTCCAAGGGAGAGGTGTGGATGGACAGCATTGCCACCCGTGTGGGCCGCGGACCACGTGGCGCTGTGGCCAAGGGGCGAACGACGGACATCGCACTAGTGTCCCGTACCCTCGAGTCGGGAGTCAGCGTGCCCCGGTCAGCTGCCGGCTTGCTCCTCGAGGGAGACGGCGACGTACGGCTCGCCGGTCACGATGGTGACGACCCGCTTGGAGACCGAGACTGCGTGATCGGCATAGCGCTCGTAGTAGCGCGAAAGCAAGGTGACGTCGATCGCCTCCTCGACGCCGTATTTCCATGACGGCGACAGCACGATGGTGAAGAGTTCTCGGTGCAGCCTGTCCATTTGCTCGTCATGTTGGGCGATGTCGGGGCACAAACTGACGTCCTTGGTCGCGATGACCGAGCCGGTCTTGGACACGATCGCTTCGGCGAGTGCGCCCATCTCGGCGAAGGTCGCACGCAGTTCTTGTGGCACGGCCACTTTGGGAAAGCGCATTCGCGCCTGCTTGGCCACGTGCTCGGCGAGGTCACCCATCCGCTCCAGCGAGCTAGCAATACGCAAGGCGCCGATGACTACCCGCAAATCTGTGGCGACGGGCTGCTGCAGGGCCACGAGTTCGTAGCAGCGCTCCTCGACGTCGCTGGCCAGGGTGTCCACCTTGGCGTCGAAGTCGATGACGGCCTCGGCCAGTGGAAGATCGGCATCCAGAAGCGACTGGGTAGCCCGATTCATGGCAGAACCGACCAAACGGGTCATTTCCACCAGATCGTCGTTCACGCGATCTAGTTGCTCGTAATACGCGGCTCGCATCGCCTGTGGTCCTGACGTCGGGAACGGGTTAAGACCCAAGGGTACGCGCCCGAATGCCCACTCCCCGTCCACAACATGAACGAAAAACGACTAATCGGTGAAAGTTTGGAACATCAGATGAACGCTCGGCCAATCATGTTCTCGGCGCGCCACTTGGGTGAGGACCGGACCTGCTCACGCCTCTATCCTGCCCGCGTGGCACTACGACGACGCACGGAGACCGACCCCTCCGTCACGGGACGCGGGACCGAGATCCGCCCGGCCGTCCCCGATGAGGTCATCCGAGTGCTGTCAGTGCTGCCGTCGGCGTCCATCGTGATGGCCCCCGACGGCGCCGTCCTGCGAGCGAGTTCGCGGGCACTCGCCCTGGGCTTGGTGAACCGGAGCGCGCTGACGATCCCCGATATCGCTCGGTTGGTGGAGAGGGTCAGCGAGGACGGGAATGCCCGCGAGCAGGAGATGCGCGTACGCCGCCCCCCGCTCGGACGTGAACTGCTCGAACTGCGGGTGCGAGCCGCTGCCCTTGGGACCGGCGCGTTACTGGTGCTCATCGACGATCTCGCGGAGGAGCGTCGAGTCGATGCGGTGCGCCGGGATTTCGTGGCGAATGTGAGCCACGAGTTGAAGACGCCGGTCGGTGCGCTGTCCCTGCTTGCCGAGACGGTCCTCTCGGCGGCGGACGATCCCGATCAGGTGCGTCACTTCGCGGAAAGAATGCAGATGGAGGCCTCGCGGTTGAGTTCGCTCATCCAAGACGTCATAGATCTATCGCGACTGCAAAGCGACGATCCGATGACTCGCGCAGAGGTGGTGAGCGTCGACGAACTCATCAACCGAGCGATGGATGAAGTACGCACGCTGGCTACGAGTCACGAGATCGAACTGGTGCGCGGTCCGGACAATGGCGCCGAGATGTACGGAGATCGCGGTCAACTGCTGACTGCCCTTCGAAATCTGATGACCAATGCGATCGTGTATTCACCCAACGGCACCCGAGTTGCGGTCTCCTCGAAGGTCAGTGAGGGGATCGTCGAGATCGCAGTCAAGGACCAGGGCATCGGAATCCCCGGCCACGATCTTGACCGAATCTTTGAGCGCTTCTATCGGGTGGACCCTGCGCGCTCCCGTGGTACTGGTGGAACGGGACTTGGGTTAGCCATCGTGAAGCATGTATGTCAAAACCATGGTGGTGAGTGCACCGTGTGGTCGGAAGTAAGTACCGGTTCGACATTCACGCTGCGTCTGCCGGCCTACGATCCGCAAACTGGGCCGTCGCGCGAACCGCAGGAGTTCGAAGTGGATATCGTCGCGATTCCGGATCAGGGAGGACGCCCATGACCCGCGTGCTGGTCGTCGAAGACGAAGAGTCTTTCTCCGAAGCATTGACGTACATGCTCGAGCGGGAAGGCTACGAGGTAGTTGTGGCGGCGGACGGAAATTCAGCGATCGATCAGTTCGAACAGGTCGGCCCGGACCTGGTGCTCTTGGACTTGATGTTGCCCGGGTTGCCCGGCACCGAGGTGTGCCGTCAGATCCGCACTCGCTCTCAGGTACCGATCATCATGTTGACCGCGAAGGACGGTGAAGTCGACAAAGTGGTCGGGCTCGAACTAGGCGCTGACGATTACGTCACCAAGCCCTTCTCTTCCAGGGAGCTGCTCGCACGTCTTCGCGCGGTGTTGCGTCGGCACGGGGATCTCGAGGAGTTGCTGCCCGCTGCCGTCGAGGCCGGACCGGTACGTATGGATGTTGAGCGTCATGTGGTGACCGTTCGCGGTGAGCAGGTGACGATGCCGCTGAAGGAGTTCGATCTGCTGGAGATCCTGGTCCGCAACGCTGGCCGGGTGCTCACCCGTGCGCAGTTGATCGATCGCGTGTGGGGTTCGGATTACGTGGGGGACACCAAGACGCTGGACGTGCACGTCAAGCGGCTTCGGGCGAAGGTCGAGGAGGATCCGGCGCACCCTGTTCACCTGGTGACCGTTCGCGGCCTCGGCTACAAGTTCGACGCCTAGTAGGGCCCGGCGCAGGTCTTGGGTCAGCCGCCAGTCGTTACGCGGCGGGTGGAACCGGTTCGATGCCGTCGTAGTAGCCAAGCGGGGGAACAACCAGCACATCCGCCCGAGCGATACCCGATCGCTCGAACTGCAACGCGACGGGCACGTAGGTGCTCGAGGCGGCGCGGAAGTCGTAGGAGTTGATCCACAGGTCGGATTCGAAGCCGAAGCCGATAGAGGCGCCGGGAAGGAATTCGACCGCATCGCCGGTGACGTATGCCGGGATGCCGGCGATCTGAACGCCGATCAGGCGGTCACTTTCGTCCTGGTTGCCGTTGACGATGCGCGTGATCAGTGTGGCGCTCGACGAGCCCTCCGGTCCTAGGACCAAGGTGAGGTTCTCGGCCCGGATATTGCCCACCTGGGCTTGGACACCGTTGCCGGTGAGGTCCTCGGATTGCACCGTTGTCATGGCGGCGGGGCCGTTGAAGCACCCGGTCAAGACGAGTGTGGCGGCCGCGAGAGACGCGGCGAGGAACGCAAGAGGACGTCGTTGGGATTTTGGCGTGCGCACAGCCACAGACTAACGGTCGAGGGGTCGGTGATAGAATTCGCAATCCGGAAAGGGGTTCTTGCCAATGGCATTCAACGTCGGAGACACGGTCGTCTACCCGCACCACGGAGCAGCAGTCATCGAATCCGTGGAGATGCGCAAGATCAAAGGAGAGGATCGCGAGTACCTCGTACTGCGGGTCGCCCAAGGCGATCTGACGGTCCGGGTACCGGCCGACAACGTCGACCTGGTGGGTGTTCGTGATGTTGTGAACGCCGAGGGCCTGGACAAGGTCTTCAGCGTCCTGCGCCAGCCCTACACCGAGGAGCCCACTAACTGGTCCCGGCGCTACAAGGCCAACCTCGAGAAGCTCGCCTCGGGCGATGTCATCAAGGTTGCCGAAGTGGTCCGCGACCTGTTCCGTCGCGAGCAGGAGCGCGGTTTGTCCGCCGGCGAGAAGCGGATGCTTGCCAAGGCCCGCCAGATCCTGGTGAGCGAGTTGGCGCTGGCCGAGAAGACCGACGAGGACAAGGCCGAGGCCATCCTCGACGAAGTCCTGGCTTCCTGACGAACGCACCTCGATGACCGACCCGTCCCCATCCGGGCGGGTCGCGGC
>Ga0180430_10001437_pt1 | contig 23179 bp, 23 predicted proteins | sample SS_ome_9_FD_132999 | JGI IMG/M metagenome (GOLD analysis project Ga0180430, IMG submission 132999) | Hypersaline lake sediment archaeal communities from the Salton Sea, California, USA - SS_1_S_2 metaG | ecosystem: Environmental > Aquatic > Non-marine Saline and Alkaline > Hypersaline >... | reverse complement strand
CCTGTTTATGATCTGGCATTTGTACCTTTATTTTTCAGGCAGTGACAAGGCGAACCCTACGCCCTGATCCACCCACTCTTGGAGGTCAGCATCGTTTTGATAACCCGGTTCCTTAACAACGATCCATCCTGTCATCGGTCTTCCGGTTAGATCAAATACCTCCACATTCGGTCTCGTAAGGGCACCTTGATAGTGATCCGGCCCAACCCGGATAATCAAATTTTCCTGATTAACCCCACAGGCCATATTCCCCCTTAACATGAAACCAATTCCGCCAAACATCTTCTTTTCCATAAAACCAGGATGATCGCTGATCAAATCGCGGATTCGTTGAGCAAGTCCTTCATCATAAGTCATAAGAAACTTCCTTCGCCTTGATGACCGCTCCTTGATATTGGACGGAGTATGCATATCTGGAAAATATTTACTGGTCTTCATTTCCTATGTCCAGAACCTGGACCAAATCAAGGCTAAATTTAATATCACTGGTGGAAAAGTCAGCCTTTTTACCGGTCTTTTTTTCATAAAGATCTATCACTTGTAGTGGAGTATAACTTCTGAACTCACTGATGGAATGAATGCCAGTATCATAAAGAATCCTGGCAAATGCCGGGCCTACTCCATAAGCCCGTACCAGATCAGATAATCCTGCGAGTTCGGAAAGGAATTCCTGTGAAACTCCGAACTCGTGTGCAAGGGAACCCAGATCCAATCTACCTTTCACAGTTTCAAATAAATGACGCGAATTCTTAATCCCTGCAGCAGTTAGTTTTATAATGTCCTTTTCATCAAAATCAGAAAACTTGTTAAGGGGGACAGGATTGGGAAGGTAGCTATTGGCTTCCCGGCGCAGCAGGGTCAGGTATTTTTCGCTAATGCCTGATGCCGAGGAAAAATCTCCGATCTTTTTCTTGTCATTCAGGGCAGTGATCATTTCTCCAAGGGTTTGGATCCCTGCTCTTTCTAGAATCTCAAAGTTCGATTCCAAGCCTTCTTTTAATGGCAGGCGGCTGGGAATCAAGTCCCGGCTTTGAAGGTCTTTTTTCATCTCTTGAAGGGAATATTTTGAGGTATCAATATGATAAGACGCTGCCAAAGACGCTCCATTGATAAGTGAGTGTTATTTATTGTACTGTAGGTCTGGATTAAGGATATAGATTAACTTCAGCTAGGCCAATACCAGGAGTAGAGTACATACCAGGAATAGGCTAGTTTAATACCAGAGAATTATTCAGTTATCAATTTTTTGTGGAAGGAAGATCTTCTTTCCGCGGTGCAGTATCATAAAAACGGAAGTCGTTCTTCCCGTCTTCTTTGACCTGATACATGGCAGAATCAGAAGTTCTTAATAGATCAGTCTCAGATAGTTTGCTCTTTTCGGAAATATTGATACCAATACTGGCAGTGACATGAATCTGTTGTCCGTCAAACATCATGGGCTGGGAGATGTTCTGTTGAATTTTTCTGGCAATCTTCCTGACATCTTCTTTATTATGAATATCTTCCAGGATGATCACAAATTCATCGCCACCGAGCCTGGCGACTGTATCACTTTCCCGCAAGGATGATTGCATACGGTCCCCCAGCTTCATCAATACCTGATCTCCAACAGCGTGGCCGAAACCGTCATTTATAGTTTTAAAATTATCCAGGTCTACAAAAAGAACTGCCACAAGACTTTGATTTGTGTCTTCGGAAGAATGCGCAAGCTGGTAGCGGTTTTCGAACAAGATCCGGTTAGGAAGGTTGGTTAGAGGGTCATGCAGAGCTTGATGCTGCAGCTGCTGTTCGTATTCTTTCCGTTCTGTGACATCACGGATAATTGCCTGTATGTGCTGAGGTCGACCTTTCGCATCATGAACCAACGTCAGACTAAACTCGACAGGGAACTGACTTTTATCTTTTCTGATAAGGGTTTCTTCGAAATTCGGATGGTTTTTTCCATTCAACATCTGTTCTCGGATGTCAAACAGAGATTTAGCATCCTCTGGCTGAATCAGTTCTTTTACGTGGATGCCTATCATTTCAACTTCTTGGTACCCGACCATATCCATTGCGCGAGAATTTGCGGAGATTATATTCCAATTCAAATCAACAATAACCACGCCATCATTCGTCCGATCAAATAACGCCCTGTAATGATCGGCAGTCTCCCTCGAACGGCTAATTGTTTTCCGGATCACAAGGTCTGAGAGCCAGATAAAATATGCCGCCAGAATAGCATAGATCGTTTGAATAAACCAACGAGCTTCTCCAGGTGGTATTGTGGCTAAATTAGGTATCAAACCAGAGAGTTCTGCTTGCATTATTATGAAATTCACGCCAATAGTAAGGAGGGTTAAGACAATTGCCGAAACACCATTGATCGTGAGTCCAGTGAATAGCAACATTAATATTTGACCTAGAATACTCACTCCAGAAATTCCCGCCACGAAACCAAGGTCCAGGGTAAATATTCCCCAACCAACAATAACAATCAACCAACTAGCCGTATTTAACTTGCCTAATCGAAGAAATAAAAATGATAAACAAAATGCCAGAACTGCTATCGATCCCTGCCAGATGGACTCAGGATGATCTGGAGTCATGATCATTGAATAGTAGATAATTGCTATGACCAGCAGGATACCCATTAACTGCGTTCCGAGCAACATTTTGGCTCGTCGCTGGTCATCCTCATCCGAAAATAGTCTTTCTGCAAACTTAGTAAGCATAAATCAGGAATTATCCTTAAAGCCGAACATCTTGGATCGATTTTGGCCGTTCTCTGTCACCAATATTAATATATATGAAGAGAATCAAAACTAACAGCTTTGTTATCCTCTGCTTGTTTTGCCTGAAATTAAGCTTACAAATGTGCTGTTAATGGGGGAAACGATGAAAATTATTCAATTTTCGCTAATCGGGGAGGTAAAAAAAATTATTAGCGCCTGTGGTTATAAACTGGATCATTTAATGATCTTTAGCTGAAATCGAGCTGTTCTGGTGTCACCAGGTGCACACCAGCTTCCTGAAGTTCAAGTTCCTTCTGCTCTATTATCTTTTCTGGATCTTTGCTGTAATTACTATGAGCTCCCTGAATAAGGAATACGTCATAATCATTTTTTAGTCCCCCTAGACTTGTCGCCCGCACACAGCCCTGGGTTACAAGGCCCGTGATAAGTAAATGCTTGATACCCCTGGCTTCCAGATCGCTTTGCAGAGTTGTGCCAAGAAAGGCATTGCCCTGTTTCTTATGTATTATTAGATCAGTGGTTTTTGGTTTAATATCAGGATGAAACTGCCAGCCATCAGATCCTTTTACCAGGATGGAATCATTTTCGTGCTGGATATAAACCACCCTGACCCCAAATAAATGTGCTCTGGTGACCAGAGCATTTATGGTTTCAACTACTTGCCAATCATTGAATACAGGATCATGGCGTGTAAACAAGGCCCGTTGAACGTCGATGACCAGCAATGCCGTTTTTGATGCAGTTAATGAAGTATATCTTGCCATAATAGTCTTCTCCGTTTCTCAACCCTATTTGAATTGTATCACTCTCCGAATAAGGGTATTTGGTTTGAACTTTTAATTACTCTCTCCGGTTCAAATACAGGTATTTTCGATCGAATCCCAACCCGATTAATCTCCTCCTCAAAAACTTCACCTAACTGCCTCCAATTAGGAGCGCTGCATTGATAACTATCCCCAAAAGCCTGGATATATTTCTTCTTCACTCCGGGGAATAAAAGATCCAGCTTCTGGTAATAATAATTCCTCGAACCCGGCCGCAAAGTAATACCCAATGCGGGGATGATATAACTTGCACCATTATCTGCTGCTTTTTGGACGATCTGGCGGATATTCTCGGGATCGTCCTCCAGAAAAGGCAAGATCGGCATCATGGTAACTCCGGTTAGAATTCCGGCATCAGCCAACACTCGCATTGCCTCATATCTTGCAGATGGAAGCGGCGCACCGGGTTCAACCTTGCCAGCCAGGTTATCATCCGCTGTTGTAATGGTAAAGCTGACCGCAGCATAAGTCTGGTTAATCTCTGACAGGAGATCGAGATCCCTCAGGACCAGGTCGGATTTTGTCAAAATATGGACCGGGAAATTATGAGCCCTGATCATCTCCAGGGCTCCTCCGGTCAAGCGGTATTTCTTTTCAACTGGCATATAGGGGTCATTCATGGACCCAAACCCAATTGTTCCCCGGACTCTTTTGCGCGGCAGGGCATCATCGAGCAGCTCGAGAGCGTTTACTTTGACTCGGATATCTGCCAGATCGCCCAGGCGATAACACTCCGAGCGCGAATCGCAGTAGATACACTGATGCTGGCAGCCCCTGTACAAGTTCATGTTGTACTTCAGGCCAAACCAGGTATCTGGCTGTTTTACGTGATTGAGAATGGTCTTGGCAGTGATCTCAGTGACCATAGATTGTCTGGTAACCTTTCCTATACAGGAAAGGTTACCAGATTTTACTTCGAATACGCAGGAATTAGGCTACTCAATAACCCCCGAGCATAGTTCAGGGAATTTCGTCAAATACCGCCTGGGAGCCAAATCCAACACCAACCATACTCGGCCCGGTGTGAGCGCCCAATACCAGGGACATCGGTCCCATCGGCAGCCAGTTGCACTTGTAGATCTTGTCTATTTGTTCTCTTAACATTGAAGCACCATCGGGGTTGAAGGCATGCAGCACCTGAACCTTGAGTTCGCTTCCAGGGGCATGTTTCTTTTTGATCTGATCTACCAATCCCATTACAGCGCCTTTAAATGAGCGCACCATGCCCAGCTGGACGTAGGTCCCGTTTTCCTTCTCCACACCAATCATGGGTTTGATTTTGATCAAGGATGCGATCACGCCTTTCATATGGCTGATACGTCCACCATGAATTAGGTATTTCAGCTCATCCAATGTGTAGACACTCTCACATGCATCTCCAATACGCTTTACCATTTGGAGGATGCGATCCACAGCCCAACCAGCTTTGCTGGCCCGGGCCGCTGCCTCAACCTGCCATCCAGCCACTGCAGAGAGAGTTTTAGTATCATAATGGGTCACATTAGCTTCGGGGACCAATTCTGCCCCAGCCAGAGCTGAGTTGAATGTGCCGCTTAGCCCCGAGGTCATATGAATGGATAAGATATCAGGGTCCTTTTTTGCTAAATTGCGATAGAGTTCCGCAAACTGTCCTGCCGAGGGCTGGGAAGTAATAGGTAGGTTGCCTGATTCTTCCAACAGGTCATAAAAATCGCTCGGTTCGATATCTATCCCTTCTCGGTAGGTTTTCCCATCCAGAGTAACATTTAAGGGAACTGTATGTACGTTGAGTTCAGCTGTTTTTTCTGGAGATAAATTTAAATCTGTGCCGCTATCTGTTACTATTTGCATGAAAAACTCCTTTTTTCGCCGCTTAGAATTTTTTTCCCATACTGAGTCGGTCTTCAGCGATATATCCCAAACTCTCATAAAAAGACTGTACTTCCGAGTTATTCGCCCGTATCTGCAGATTTAGCTTGGGGCATCCCATACCGATTAACCGCGACTCAACTCTTTTCATCAAGGATGTACCTACGCCCCGGCGTTGAAATTCCGGATCCACGCCCAAGTAATAGACCCAGCCGCGGTGGCCATCGAACCCGGCCATAGCAGTGCCCACAATCTGATCTTCTAACAGGGCAACCAGAAAAAGTTCCGGCTGGACTTCTCGTTTGGTCCGGATATCACGGGCAGGGTTGTTATGGGGAGGAGCATCTGGGAAGACTTTATCCCAAAGGTTGATGACTTCGTCTTGATCTGTTTCGCGGAAAGGGCGAATGGTTATTTTCAAATGGTTATCTTTTCTGGAAACTTGCCTGCTGCTTCATACAACAGTGTAATAATATTCTCTTCCAATTGTCACCGATTATATCAAATATAGCTGGTTATTTTTACATCGATGCATGTTATGAAAGAAATAGTGACAGGAGTAATTTAAATCATATTTCTGGGTGAAAAGCCAGACCAAGCGCTCCTGGTCCTACATGGGTGCCAACCACCGGGCTGACATCTGAGAGATGGATCAGAGGTGGATTAAATCGCTCCTTTACCTTCTCAACCAGGGACCTTCCTTCATCCAGGCAATCAACGTGCACAACTGCCGCTTCTGCCATTGGTTTCGATCCCAGTCGTTCTGCTGCGATATTCAATAATTCCTCGACACCTTTACTCTTGGTTCTTGTCTGGGAAAGAGGCTGGATAGTGCCATCCTCGAAATGCAGGATGGGTTTGATATTTAATGCCGTTCCCAACAATCTTTTTGCTCCTCCAATCCGGCCACCTTTGTGCAAGTATTCCAGCGTATCCACCACAAAGAGGAGGTGGGTGTGATCGCGGGTTTTTTCTGCCACGGCAACAATTTCATCGATAGGCTTTCCAGATGCAGCAGCCCTGGCGGCAGCCACGGCTACCAGACCCTCTCCCATGGCGCTGAACAGGGAATCCACTACTCGAATAGGAAGTCCAGGCACAAATTCCTTGGCAGCTTCCGCGCTTTCTACGGTTCCGCTGATGTTAGAGGAAGCCAGCACATTCACAATGCCGCCGCATTCATCAGCTAAATTCTGAAAGAATTCCTTGAATTCTATCGCTGAGGGCTGAGTGGAAGATGGCAGGGAGTCAGACGTTCGCAAACGTTGGTAGAAGGTGTGGGGATCGATATCCACACCATCACGGTAGCAGTGATCATCCCAGATCAACCAAAGGGGAATGACCCGGATATCCAACTCGGTAATTAATTCTTCTGGCAATGAGGAAGAGCTGTCTGTAACAACCAGAATTTTTTCGCTGTTCATTGAGCACTCCTAAATGAATAGGTCTCTAGGTAATAAAACTAGTTAAGTACGATTTCGTCACGACTGAATATTTCTATCCGATCGGTACGTAAACTGAAACCTGAATGATTCCTTTATCAGGTAAACCGCACATACTTTACTTGAATTTATTCCCTGCTTGAAAAGCTTTGGTGATCTTCTCTCCGACTTGGTGATAATCACGTGCTTTTGTGGCATAGACAATTGGAGAGACCTGGTTTATATCAGGGTTTCCGTTCTCCAGGAGTTTGTCATCATCCGCCTTCACATCCAGGATCTCGCCCACAAACTGCGTATGTAAACCAATTTCGTAGTGGTGCAGCAGTTTGCACTCCAGGACCATTGGGAATTCTTTGACGTAAGGAGCATCTACAAGGTCTGACCTAACTGGAGTCAGGCCAGTTACCTCAAATTTATTCACGTCCCTTCCGGAGGCGATGCCAAAGTAATCCGCTTCCTCTGCATACTGAACAGACGGAACGCTCACTGTATAAGCGCCCCTCTCCAGGATACTTCCATAGGTATAGGTTGCCTTGCGGAGCGAAATTGTGAGGCAGGGTGGTTTGGAACAACAGATCCCACCCCAGGCGATCGTCATAACATTGGGCTCACCATCCTTATCATAAGTGCCAACGCACCATACAGGAGTTGGGAAAATTAACGTTTGCGCACCAAGGGATTTTTTCACGGTCACTCTCTCCAAAATCTAAAAAATGAAATGAGTTTTAGCTTATCTTTTTATGTCCCTCTATCAAGGATACACCAAAATCCGCAATATGTTGGATCTGCTCATCATGATGATAGAGCTTTCGGAAACACAGGATTGCCTTTTCCGTGGTCACAAGGATGTGGGGTTCCTTTTCCCCTTTTTTACTACTCAGTGTTGAAGTTTCCATCCAATGAGTAATCTTATCCACCAATGATTGTGTGATCCACTTCGCTGCAGCAGCCGGATCATTGGATATGCAAGTAAATTCTTTCCCCAGCAAGTGTTCATCGTACCGGAGCATTACTGCACCCTCTAAGTTTGGAATCTGTGATTCGGAAATCATCAAGTTTTGTAAATACTTCTTATAAAAGAACTGAGTAGTTTTGCTCAGTTCACCTGCTGCAGAGAGGCTGATACTTTTTGCGGGTACTAACAACAAAAAGCCCTCCTCGTAATTGTTCACTTTGCTTATCCATTGAGTGATCGGAGTGGAATCATTGACTGTGATCATATTAATAGACCAGGGACTTCCATTTGTATTTCCCTCTCGAACAACACGAATACGTCCATCCAGCGCTGGAGTAATCGTTTGGTTGCGGAACTGGTTCAGTGTATCGCTGATCTTTTGAGCAAACTTTTTCTTGGGATTCTTCCCGCTGCTGGGGTGAGCGGTTAGTCTGACCATTTCTCCGGACTTAAGCACAAGGTTGGTACTATGGTTTCGGTTGCCATCTCCAGAACTTTTTGTCAATACTGCTACATTATAAATCTCATCAAACGGGATTTCCCTGTCATTTCTTTTCCAGACTCTCTGCTGCCTGATGTAAACGATCCTGCGATCTACATCAAATAAACAGCTGTTTCGCTGCCCAACAAATAACAGGAAAAGTATCAGAAGGAGAAAAAATCCCAGCACGGCACCCCGCCAGGGGGACTCTGCGCGCCAGACCAGGACGGTGATCAATAAGGCGCCAGCTGCAATAAGAATTAATAAACCGGGGCCGTTTTTGACCTCCCAGGTTCCAGAATTTTGTTCTCTGCTCCAGCCTGCCATAATCAACCCTCCTATGTTCATACTTAGACTAGGTGCTGCTCCATTTGAAAAGGGTAACACAAAACGTCCGCATAACCTCGTTTTGTAGTTTGTCCCCGAAGTCTTTCCAGGGTAAGAGGATAAAAAAAGGAAGGATATAAATAAATATTCTATTCAGGGACAGGTTTATTTCAAACCAGAATGAACAAAACTTTGAATAAATCTGCGCTGGAAGATCAAGAACGTAATGAATAGCGGGGCAGCGACCATCAGGGTTGCCGCGGTTAATAGTGACCATTGGGCGCCAATCTCTCCCAGCTGAGTAAATCTGACCAAACCAGCTGTAAGTGGCCGGCTTTTATCACTGTTGGTGATAATCAACGGCCAAAGGAATTCGTTCCAATGCCAAGTAGCCGAGGAAAGACCAAACGCTATCAGGGATGGGATCGATGGAGGCAGATATACATTCAGGATCAATTGCCACCAGGAGCAGCCATCGATCACGCCGGCATCCACCAAATCCTTGGGCACACTCATAAATGCTTGGCGCATCAAGAAGGTTCCAAAGGCTGATCCGAAATAAGGAATTGCGATTGCTAGCCGCGTATCAAATAAACCCAACGTTCGGATGGTCGAAAAATTAGGCGCCAACAAGGCCGAGGTGGGAATCATCATTTGTAACAAGACAAAGAAAAATATCCAGCCTTTGCCAAAGAACTCATAGTTAGCAAAAGCGAACCCAGCCAGAACAATCGTAATTAGCTGTACTACTAGAATGATCAAGACCACTACAATGGTATTGATGTAATACTGTCCAAAAGGCGCCAAGGACCAGGCCCGAGTATAGTTCTCGAAGCTGAGAGCAGAGCTGAACCAGACATCACCTCTGCTCATCGGGTCATTGGCTGGACGGAATGAAGCGATAATCGCCCAAATAACTGGAACAGACCAGAGCAAAGCCAAAAAAGTCGCCAGCAGGTTTGTGATCCAACCACCAAACTTCCTCAATGTTTTTCGAATACCTATGCTGTCCATAAACGACTCAGGCCTCCCTTCGATCAGAGGTGATGAAATTTGTTACTGTAAATGCCAACAGGACGATCACAAATATCACTGTGATTGCGGCGGATGCGCCGATATCCTGGTACTCAAAACGTTCCAACCAAAGTTCAAATAACAATACTGTGCTCGACCTGCTGGGACCCCCACTGGTTAATACGAAGATATGATCCACAGTACGGAAAGAATCAATAAAGGCAACGATAGTAATAAATAAAGTCGTGCGTCGTAAGAGCGGGAACGTGATCCTCCATAAAGTTTGCCAGCCATTAGCCCCGTCCAGGGCAGCTGCTTCATAGACATCATTTGGTAGGTTCTGTAATCCCGCCAGGTAAAAGACCATGTAATAGCCAGAATTTTTCCATACCGCTACAATTACGACTGATAATATTGCCAGAGAAGGATTACCAGTCCAGTTCTCAGGTCCTGAATAACCCAAAAATCGCAAGGCTGCATTAAACAAACCATAATCGGGAGTGAACATGAAAAGCCAAATAGTTGCTGCGCTTACCATGGGTAATACCATTGGGTGGAAAAATGCCAGCCGGAAAAATCCAATCCCGCGAACCTTGCGATTCACCAACAGTGCGAACAGAAAACCAAGAATAATGCTGATCGGCACCGTACCCAGAATATAAGTTAGGGTATTTTTAATAACTTCAATAAAATAAGGGTCGGTAAAGAGATCAACATAGTTGCCCCAACCAATAAAAACAGGTTCCCGGAACTTTGCAATATTCATGCGCTGACGGAAAAAGCTCTGATAGATCGACAGCAACACCGGCCAGGCAGTGAACAGTGCAACAAAAGCTGCTGTTGGCAAAATTAGGATATATGGGAGGGGTTTTATGTTTTTTCGAGAGGCTTGCATTATTGATTTGGGCTACTCGTAAAAATGGGGTGACCATTTTCTTTCCAGTCACCCCATTATAGTTTATTTATCCGTTAGGATAATCTACGGGCAGAAATCTGCCAGGGCATCAGCAGCTTCAACCTGCGCAGCTGCCATTGCATCAGCAGCAGACATTTCTCCATTGATAGCTCTCTGGATGTAGTCATGGAAAATTCCACGTACCTGTCCGAGGTTCTGAACGGCTAATTCGGCACCGGCATACTGCAGGGCATCTCTGGTTGCCAGCGCTTGCGGTACTTCAGCCACATAAGTCAACATAGCTTCGGTATCATATGCACTGGCACGATTGGCGATGTAGCCGGTGTTGATGCTGTAATCAGCAACATACTCTGGTCGTGAGATGAATTCCACAAACTTCCAGGCTGCATCCTGTTTTTCTTGAGCAGCACCTTTCATGATGTAGAAGTTTCCTCCACCAGGAACACTGGCATACGTTCCTTCCTCTTTGCCGGGGTAGGGCATCACGCCAAGTTCAAAATCAGCCTGGGCAATCAATCCTGCCAAGCTTCCGGAGGAATGTGTGATCATTGCAGTCGCGCCACTTGCGAGATCTGGCGGATCTGTTGGCCAACTGGCTTGAACACCGGCAGGCATAGCGCCGTAGACTTCAGAGAGATCAATATAAAATTGAACAGCTTCGATCACAGCGGGGTCATCAAACACCACAGTGCAGTCATCTTCAAGAATATTCTTTCCAGCGCCAATAGCCAGCGGTTGGAAAAGCCAATAGGGCCAATCGGAAGAGAAGTGCAAACCGTAATTGGTCGTATCTCCATCCTGAACAGTAAGAGCCTGCGCTGCTTCAGCCCAGCTCTGCCAACTTGTCGGGGGCTCTAAACCAGCATCTGCAAACATATCTACGTTGTAATACATCACTACCGCACTGCGCTGGAAAGGAATGCTCCAGAGTTGGTCATCATAGTAGGAATTTGCCAGGAAAGCGGGCAGGAAATCTGCCTCATAGGCATCGCCGCCGTCCATTGCTGCAATATATCCATCCAGGGGAGCGATGTAGTCAGCATTGATCAAGTCGTACAGGGCTGTTGCCAGCATCACACCCAAGGCGGGTGGTTCACCGCCGCCATCAATGGTGGTCTGGATTGCTGTTTGCACATCACCATATCCACCGGAGAAAACCGGTTCGACTGTGATGTGGGGGTACTCTGCCTGAAAATCCTCAATGTAGCCATTTAGAATGGCGGCAATGGGGGCGTCCACAGCCACAGGATAGAAGACCTGGAAGGTTACCGGTTCCATCACGGCTTCTTCCTCTTCTTCCTCAGCCGGGGCAGCTTCCTCTGCAGGAGCTTGCTCTTCAACTGGGGCAGCTTCTTCCTGTGCAGGCTCTTCGGCAGGCGCCGGGGCACAAGCTCCCAGCAGCAGACCAAGAACCAAGACTACTGCAAATATTTTGTACAGCATTTTCTTCTTCATGTTCCTCTCCTTTCTAAAAATATATTGTGAGAAATTTTCTATCTAATCATGCGGACAATATTTAATTCAATGACCTCAGAGTTAAAACACAACTTGCTGAAGGTTACAGCTTGGTTATCCAGAGTATAGATCGTTGATTTGACACCAAGAATTGGAGTTCCCACGGGCAGCTCTAAAAACTCACTGATATCAGCCGGGAGAGCTCGGGCTCGGATAAAGGATTGTATTTGGTGGAGTGGTGTCTCAAGAGTTTTTGTCAGCAATTCCACCAGGTTGCCTTCAAAGGTTTCCCATCTGGAGACCTGTAAATCAATTTCTGAGGGAACATAATCCTCTACATAAATTACGGGTTTTTCATCAGCCAGAACAATCCGTTGAATATATCTAACTGTGGTATTTGCCTTCAGCTTTAAGACATCACACACATCAGGGGGCGTCTCGATGATCTCCGTCGACAGAGTTTTAAAGTTCGGTGTATAACCTACGTCCTGGATGATCTGAGCAAAGGGTGAAAACTCATTCAGAGAATCCTGGATATAGGGCGGTTGAGCAACAAAGGTCCCAATACCATGCCGCCTGACTATCACACCTTCGTTTTCAAGAGTGACATAGGCTTCCCGTAATGTATTTCGACTGACTCCAAGATCTTTGGCTATCGAAGCTTCGGAAGGCAGCTGGTCATTCCGCTTAAGATTATTCTGGGAAATATAGTTGAGCATGTGTGCTTTTACTTGGTTCAAGCGGGTATCTGTAGTGATAGCCATTCTCATCCTGAGTGGATTATTTGAATAATGAACCAATAAAAGAGTAAGAGGTTGGACGTCCTATGTCTTTATCATAAAAGATTTAAAATCCCCTGTCAACAGGTTTCCCTATGACAAATATCATGTTTTTATTATGTGTGCAGGAACCGCTCAGGGTAAAACTTCAGGATAAATTCAACAGAAAACTCAACACCGTTTGATTGAATTCCACAGGTTTTTCAGCCGGGAGGGCGTGTCGGGAGTTTTCGACTATGGCCAGCTCAGCATTGGGTATCAGCCGTGTATATCTCTCTTTTTCCTCGTTCGAGAAATAATCTCCCTCAGCGCCGATCACAAGCGTTGGAACTTTAATTTCCCCCAAACGATCCAAAACACTCCATCCAAAAGCCGCTTTCAAAGAGGCCAGGTAGGATGGTTTGTGATTTTTCGCCCAGCGCTGGGCGAAGATCTCCCTCAATCCCTCTTGCTCTGATCCAATAAAAAATCTCTCCGCCAGCACTTGACCCATTTTTTCGAGTCCGAATAGTCTGACGATCAGCAACCGCTTCCAGAAATCTGTCCTGTCCTTAAACTTATGGGCAATCAACTCAGGTACGCTGTTGACAATCACCAGGCTGCGCATAACTTCTGGGCAGTCCAGAGCCATCTGAAATGCAACCATACCGCCCAGGGATATGCCTAAGATGTGAACGGGCGATAGGTCGAGCTCCTGGATCAGCTGAGCTACATCTTCCGCGAAAAGCATCATGCTGTAGGGGCCAGGATTTTTTGCAGATCTCCCGTGACCGCGCAGGTCGATATTTATCACCTGGAAATGTCTGGAAAATTCGGGCAGCTGCATTTCCCAGTCCTGGCTGCTGGATCCCAGTCCGTGGATCAAGAGCAAGGGATCTCCCTGTCCATGGATTTCGTAATAGATATCAGTAGTTGCGAGATTAATAGATGGCATAGATACCTTTGAAAAGGATCTGTCTTCCCGGCCGCTAGTGATTTTAGTATATCGCTATTTCTATTTCAATCAATTGAATTTAGCAAGTCATCATGAACCATATATTGCATAAGAGAATGACACAAATCTGACATAAATCTGTGTTATGCTGGACTCATGACCATTAAGATCTTGGTGGTGGACGACGAAATCTCCGTGACTGATTTAATCGGCTATAACCTCGAGAAAGCTCATTACGAGGTTCTGGTTGCCCATGATGGGGAAGAAGCCCTGAAAGCTGTCAGGACTCACAACCCTGATCTGATCCTTTTGGATTTGATGCTGCCCAAGATCGATGGTTTGGATGTCTGCCGAGAACTACGCAAGACCAGCCAGATACCTATCATCATGGTCACCGCCCGGGGAGAAGAAACCGATCGTGTGATCGGATTAGAACTGGGAGCTGACGATTATCTCTGCAAGCCTTTCAGCATGCGTGAGCTGATGGCTCGGATCAAAGCTGTATTGCGCCGAAATCAAAAAGAAATCACAGAAAACCCGTCAACAAATATCCTGACAGGCCCTTCCGGCTTGGCACTGGATGAAGATTCCCGGACAGTCACATTAAAGGATATTCCTCTACATCTCACGCGTTTGGAGTTTGACCTGATTCAGCATTTAGTCCTCAATAGCGGGAGAGTCCTCTCTCGGGAACAGCTGCTCAGCCAGGCCTGGGGGTACGATTTTGTAGGTGGGGTCCGGGCCGTGGACAGCGCCGTTAAGCGCCTGCGTAAGAAGATCCATTTGATCAATGCCGACCTTCACTTGATCGAAACCGTCAGGGGAATTGGATACAGACTGGTAAAGTGATCTGATGCGAGCCCCTATCCGGCTGCGGTTGTCATTCAGCCATCTTCTGGTTTTATTAATAGGCATGGTCCTGGCTGGGATCCTGGTTTGGTTGGCCGTGGAAGAGATCTACCTCATTTCCCAGAAGGAGAATCTATCAGCCCAGGCCAGGTTGACCGCAGCGGCACTCGAAGGCAGTCCAGCTACTCTCTTTTCTCCAGATATCTATTCCCAGACCACTAACGTCACACCCGGCATCCATACCCGGCTGCTGGATGAAGGCGGTGCTGTAGTGATTGGTGTCCCCTTCCCGGAAGGAGAAGACCCTGTACAGGTTCCCCCAAGCGAAGATCCCGGATATGTAAAGGCTGAGGAATTGATCCTTCGTCCCGAAATCCAATCCGCCCTGGCAGGAGTTCCCGAGACTGCTATCCGGGTGATTGAGGCTTTGGATGGTAGACGTGTGTTATATGCTGCCGCTCCAGTTTTCGGAGAAGGAGGAGAGGTCATAAACCTGGTATACCTGGCAACACCACTACCAGATCGTGGACTTCCAGGAAATCTGTCCCTGCAGCTATTAGGCGCAGTTCTTGTGGCAGGTTTATTTGCCAGCGTCGCTGGTATTCTACTGGCCAGGGGAATTGCTCAGCCTTTGGAAAAATTAGATCAGGCTGCTGCTGCAGTATCTGGCGGAGATCTTTCCCAGCAGGTGCCGGCTGATGAAAATATCAGGGAATTGGAAAGCCTGGGGCAGACCTTTAATGAGATGACTGAAAGTTTACGACAATCCGACCAGGCCAAAAACGCCTTTATCGCCGATGTCACTCATGAGCTGCGCACACCATTGACCGTAATAAAAGGAACTGTAGAAACTCTGGAAGATGGTGCCGTGGATGATTTGGGAGGGCGAGGAAAACTACTGCACGCCATGAACCTGGAGACTAACCGGTTGATCAAGTTGGTCAATGACCTATTGGTATTAACAAGGTCGGATGCCGGAGCTCTTTCCCTCGATATCCAATCCTTTGATCTAAGTGAGTTGGTCCAAACCCGCTGTGACCTAATGGAACCACTAGCAATTCAGAAAGGAATCCGGCTAATACAGGAAAAGTCCGCTGTGTTTCGTCCTTTCGTAATGGGTGACCCGAACCGAACAGCCCAGGTGCTGGACAACCTGCTTAACAACGCCCTTCGTTATGCGCCCAAGGATTCCAATATTATGATCTCTCTGGAAAACCTGGATGGTAAAACCCAATGTTCTGTTTCTGATCGGGGTTCCGGTATCTCACCTGAGCATCTGCCGCTGATCTTTGAGCGCTTCTATCGAGTAGATAAATCCCGGGACCGTGAAAGCGGAGGCTCTGGATTGGGGTTGGCCATCGCACGGGCTTTGATAGAAATCCAGGGTGGATATATCCAGGCTCAAAGCAAGCTGGGAGAAGGCACCACAATCATTTTCACCCTCCCTGCTGTTTAAATTGCCCAGGAACTGACCTTTTCCTGACATCCTTCTGACTTGGTAATCTCCTATGATGGAGAAAACGGATATTCACCAACAGGAGGATTCCATGAAATCCCAATCAACTTTACTAAATACTGTCTTAATTTGTGCAGTGATTTTCCTGGCCATAAACAGCGGGATTCCGACACACACAGCCAGCGCTGCAGGTGGCGACCCAGCCCCTTCGATCGATCAGAACAGCTGCAGCACGGGCCGATCTGTTTCAGTCAGCGGAACAGCCGTTGTGAATGTCACGCCGGACCGGGTGCTAATTCAGCTGGGCGTGCAGTCGAATGGCCGGACTCCTCAGTTAGTCGAGGCGGCGAACAGCGCCACGATTTACAGGGTCATTAAAGCGATCAAGAAACTGGGCATCGACGAGAAGGATATTGTCACTGACCGCTATGTTATAGATCCCATTTATGATGATTATGATTCATTGACCATCGAAGGCTACCGGATATACAACATGGTCGCCATCACCCTGCGGGACATCAATAAAGTGAACGATGTCCTGATCGCTGCCCTGAACGCCGGAGCCAACCAGGTTGTGAATGTGGAATTTTATCTGAGTGATTTGCGCAAATACCGTGACCAGGCCCGAGATCTGGCTATGGTTGCCGCTGGAGAAAAAGCCCAGGACTTAGCTGAGGCAGCTGGTGCTGAGGCCGGCTGCGTGTTGAGCATCAGCGAGAACACATGGTCCTATTTCAGCGGGGGATGGTGGGGACGCAATAACAATCTCTGGACCCAGAACACCGTCCAAAATATCCCATCAGGCACAGGCTCTGATGATTCCTCAGAGTTTGGCCCGGTAAATCTGGGCCAGATCTCTGTTCGGGCAGAAGTCAGCGCGAGTTATAGTTTGAAATAAAAATTTCTTGAAGCTATCAGAAACACCTCTCTTTGATATTCGAAAGGGAGGTGTTAGTTTTGTTTATTATCTGATTTTCGAGAATCATCTCTGCTTTAGACGATTGGAACAACGGACGAGAGCACAACTACAAACCCACTGAGCAATAATACAATGATCCCCAACACAATATTTGATTATCTTTACCAAACTGTCCCCGGGAAAGTTCAGCTGTGATGCCAAGCAATTTGTTTTGGTGATAAGTTTAACGCTTCGATCGCTTGAATGATCTTATGAGATTGCTTATCGGTAACCCCTCTATGATACAAACGAATTAGCAAGGTCGTTGTCAATGTACTGCTGACGTAATCACGGTTCAAATCGCAGCGAATTACTCTAACATTCTTTGATTTCACTGCATTTAGGATCGAACTCACATCCACATCAAGAGGAAGGGTGATCTCGAGAACCCTATAAGAATGTTTCTTAAAAATCACCTCAACATACGGCAATACAACTAATGCTATCATGGCCAGGATCCAAATGAATAATGCCTCGGTGTATAAGCCAGCTCCACAGGCCATACCAATCGCGGCTGCAACCCAAAGACAAGCAGCGGTTGTCAATCCTCGGATATTGACCCCTTCCTTAACAATAGCGCCAGCTCCTAAAAAACCAATTCCCGTGACAATTTGAGCTGCAATTCGCCCAGAATCTCCCTGGAAACCCGGATTCATGCTCGCAATCAATGGAGACATAATCATAAATGCCGCTGCACCCAAGCTGACTAACAAATGTGTGCGCAGTCCAGCAGGCCTGCCGTGAATTTCTCTTTCCAGGCCCAACATCCCTCCCAGCAGAGTTGCTACCGCAAGCCTGATAATCGGATCTGATGAAAAATTGATGGCCATAAACATTTCTCCTTCCATAAACACACTTGCAATACGCCACGATTATAGTACTTCCTTCTGTAAAATCCCAGTTTTCCCAGCCCATAAAGTAACTAAATACTCTAAGCCACTCTAAAGCCATCAATATGAAAGAGGAAGGATGCAACATAAACATTCATAGCCCTCAAGATAACCCCATTGCTTGACAAACATTTATTTTCAGGTACTATCAGACCCGGTATTACCCCTTGGCAGTCGGTGCCGTTTTTTGTTATAACGCTGCTTGATTCCCCTGGTAACCTGAATGTAAATTGAATACAAGGATTTTGAATAATATGAGCTTTAATCAGTTCAATCTTGACACACGTTTAGCTCCAGCCATAAAAAGGGCTGGATTTTATAAACCAACTCCCATCCAAACCTCGGCTATTCCACTGGCTATGGCTGGAAGGGACCTGATCGGTACCGCCCAGACAGGAACGGGGAAAACCGCGGCTTTTGTCCTGCCCATTTTGCACAAACTTCTTAAATCCCCAGGGAAGGGAACCCGGGTTTTAATCGTCACCCCAACCCGCGAACTGGCTGAACAAATTCACGAAACAACAAAAAAATTGAGCGCTGGTACAAATATTCGCAGTGTGACTGTGTACGGGGGAGTTGGCCCAGCTCCTCAAATTGAAGCGTTGAAACAGGGAACAGAAATAGTGGTAGCTTGTCCTGGCCGACTTTTGGATCATCTCCAAAACAATCATGCCAAGCTCGGAAAAATTGAGGTGTTGGTCCTTGATGAAGCTGACCGAATGCTGGATATGGGATTTTTACCTGATATCAAAAGAATTATCAGGTATATTCCAAAAGATAGACAAACCATGTTATTTTCTGCGACTTTCCCCAGGGAAATTGAACAACTGGCAGCCCAGACCCTCCGCAACCCAAAACGGGTCGCCATTGGGATTGTCCGCCCCGCATACACAGTTGACCATACGCTGTACCCCGTGCCTCACCACCTGAAAAACCGATTGTTGATCAGACTGCTTGGTCAAACTGATACACAATCGATATTGATTTTCACCCGAACCAGACACCGAGCGCAAAATCTGCTCAAAAAGATCAAACGAACAAAATTTAAAGTAACCAGTTTGCATGGCGACCGCACTCAAGGCCAGCGCCGTCAAGCCTTGAATGGATTTAGAGATGGAAAGTACCAGATCATGGTTGCTACAGATATTGCGGCCCGCGGCCTTGATATCGATGGCATCTCTCATGTGATCAATTTTGATATGCCGGATACAGCGGATGCCTATATCCACCGAATTGGACGAACGGGAAGAGCACAACGATCAGGGGAAGCTTTCACCTTTGTCACCCCTGATAATGAAGCCCTGGTTAAGAAGATCGAGAAGATCATGAAGAAAAAACTGCCTCGAAAGACCTTGCATGATTTTGACTACTCGATTCCGAAACCAGAAAATCAGCAAAAAAGAAGAAAACCTCAGACTAAGAAAATAAAATATGGAAAATAGATAGTCCGAGGACCAAGTAAAGCAAAAAAAGGCAGTTCTATTGAAAGAACTGCCTTTTCATTATTGGGAGAGTAATCAGCTAATCGATTAAAACAAATTCAACTGACTGTAATTTAACAATCTGCCAAGGCCGCCTTCTTCCTCGATCCAGTCCACTATTTCCTGGCAAGTAGCTTTTATCGATTTTCCCTCTGTATAAAAAGTTTTCTTCGCTAGCAGCCCATTAGAGGGATGGCGGACGAAATGTTCATTTAACGCCAGGAGTTCGGGATCGATCTTGCCAACTTCTTTAATCAACATCTCTGAGAACCTCTGGTTGACGATTTCCACTGAACGGTCTATATCGGGCGAAGGCAGGATCCGAATCACATATTTGTGGGGTTTGAGGGCTTTTTCGACTCGCTGGAACATTTCCTGGTCCTCATATACAGAATGCCCAGCTCCGAAGTCCATCACACAGTTTTTATACTCTTTTAAGGCCCGTTCTACTGCATGGACTTGAAAGGGTTTCCAGTATTTGATCAAACCCGTCATACCTTCTTTGCCAACGATCTCGGAAGCGTATTGTTCATCATAGCCGATCTCGTTAAAAAAACGCTGTCGGATCTCGTCGAGCTCAATGCGCGGCACACCCAACTGCTTGGCCAGTTTCTTGGCCAGCGTGCTTTTGCCAACACTCATCGGTCCGATCAGAATAATAATAGATTTCATAAGTTCGCAGTTAACATACCCCTAATATTTAGTAATCATCCTCTGTTTTATTCCTTTATCCAAGGAAATCATTTTCTTTCTGGCCTTTTACTTCTGTCTGAATCAGGAACAGATCACCGGCCAAGGGTTGTTCTTGGCGTTCCGATTCGCTTAATCCTGTCCAAGCGGAAGTAATGAAAAGGTGATCCAGATCACGGCCGCCAAAGGTACAGCTTGTGGGTCGTTGAACGGGAAGGTAAACAATCCGCTCGATCTTGCCGTTCGGGTCATATCGGGTGAGTCGCCAGCCATCCCAATGAGCACTCCAGACAAACCCCTCACTATCAACAGTTAAACCATCAGGGACACCATCCTCAACGGGCACCTTCACAAAATCCCGCCGGTTGCTGATCGATCCCTTATCAAGATCAAAATCATAAGCATAGATCACCCGCCGGGGAGAATCCGTATAATACATGATCTTATGGTCTGGACTCCAGCCAATGCCATTGGAGATCCGAATCCCGGTTTCCATTTTGTGGATCGATCTATCCACGTCAAGTTTATACAAAGAGCTTTGGTCGTCTTCTCCCAACGTGCCAGCCCAGAATCGTCCCCCAGGGCCTACTTTGCCGTCGTTAAAGCGAGCATTTGATCGTCCAGCTTCGGGATTATCAATGATCTCAATTTCAGAAGTTTCCTGCTCCCATAAAGCCAATCCATCCCTTAGCCCCAAAACCAGACCTCCTGACGCCCGGAAAGCCAAGCATCCAATAGGCTGTCCAACTGGGACAGTATCTCCTTTACCTGTTTTTGGGGAGTAGCGATGGAAACATTCCCCCTCAATATCCACCCAATACAGCAATTCCTCTGCTTGACGCCAGAGAGGGCATTCTCCCAATTTGTTCTTGATAGTCAGAAAATGATCTACTTGCGTCATTCTTGCTCCTCTTAATTTAAATAGTAACATAATTGAGAAATTGAAGAGGTTCGATCGGGATAGTTATTTATGGCGAGTTGGATCTGCTGCAGGGTAGTACAGTTCTGGAGTTTCCTGATCCAGCTGCTCTCTTAAGACCAAAATCTCCTGGCTGATCTGCCGGCTTAAATCATATACCCGGTCAAAATCAGCTTCGGTCCATTTTCCGTTATCCATCAGGATCCAGCCTTCACGAAAACAAGCTTCGATTTCCCCCAACAGCGTGCTCAGATTTCGGCTTTTCACAGGTAAGGACAAAGATTGAATTCTCTGTCCTTCAAATTTGCGGAAATAATCAGTCGTCGTGTCAACATCAAAGATCAAGTCAGATCTCGAGACAGTGCCCGCAAAGTCGCCAAAAATCAGCACCCTGCTCAACACATAACCTTCGATCCAATCTAGGACTTTTTTATTTATCATAGCAATTGATTAGTAGCAATATCTGTACCAATTTGATACGAATTCCCAGGACATTTTCTTACTTGAAAAAGTTTCCAAGCTCGGATTATACCCTATACGCTCTTGAGATATTCAGGGATTATCAGGGATGGCGCAGCACCCTCACCGGCGGCCGATACAACCTGCTTCGTGCTTGAACATCTCCAGCACGCTCTTCTACCTATCGACGAGCCTTGTTACTCGAGCCTTACTTAGATAACTGTAGATTGAAATCAGGTATGATTCTCGGGGACAGATCCAATATTCCGTAAGCAATACTTGTCATCCATTTGATGGGTAGCGGGTATGGGCTCATTCGTTTTTTAAACCCAACCTAACTGATACCCAACGGGGATAAGGATTATTTACCCTGGGATCATTATGTAATAAATTATCCTTGTTGATGTTACACTTTGAATTACTATTATCAATATCGGGTATTTTATGCAGAGTCCATCTCCAAGAAATAACAAGATACGGAATTATTCGCTTTTAGTGGGCACCTTTTTTTTCCTGACCTCATGCAGCAATCTCCCCGCAACCTTTTAGGCCCATCTTCTCCGGAAATGACCGATTAATTTTGAGAGAGTCAAACCTGAGGGATATTATGACCGAATATAACTACAATCCATCCCCAAAAACAGCCACCTTCATTTTCAGCTTGATATTGATCCTCTCCAGCCTGCTGGCTGGATGTGGACCTTCAGCACAGTCGCTACAAGCAGTGGATTATTTGCCGCCGCCCGGTGATGATTTGAATGGTTCAACTCCCGAAGAGCAGGGGTTGGACCCCAAACTTGTGGCAGAACTTTATCACAAGGCATCAGAGCTGGAAACGCTCTATGGCCTGCTGGTCATAAAGAATGGCTACCTGGTTGCTGAGGGGTATTTCAATGGAGGGTCAGTCGAGCAGAAGGCCTTTATGGCATCCGCCACCAAGAGCATTACCTCAGCTTTGGTCGGCATTGCCCTGGACCAGGGCTGTCTAGAAAGCCTGGACCAGAAGATGCTCGATTTCTTCCCGGAATACGCAGATCAAATCGATGATCCCAGGAAAGAGCAGATCACGATCCGTGATTTATTGATGATGCGCTCAGGATTTGTATGGGAGGAACGCACGCAGTATATGGAAGCCTTCTTTTCTTCTGGCGGCTACTGGCTGCCTTTTATTGTTGATTTTCCCCTGACGAGCGACCCCGGTACCGAATTTGGATACAGCAACCTCTCATCACATACTCTGGGAGTTATCGTTTCGCGAGCATGTGAAACTGATCTTTATTCTTTTGCCCAGGAGTATCTATTCTCTCCCATTAATGCAGCGGTAGGTGAGTGGAGCCAGGATGCGGACGATAATTATTATGGCGCCCATGCAATCCAGCTTTCAGCCCGTGATCGAGCCAAATTCGGGCTGCTATATCTCAATGGTGGTGAATTTGAAGGCGATCAGGTAATATCAGCCGAATGGATCAATGATTCACTTCAAAATTACTCCGAAAGGATCAATCTCTCTGGCTGGATACCAGGCTTGAGCAGCAGGGTTGGTTTTTATCGCAATATCGGGTATGGCTATCAATGGTGGTCAGCCAAAGCAGGAAAACACCACTTTTATTATGCAGCTGGACATGGGGGAAATCAGATTATCTTGTTAGATGAACTTGATATGGTGATCGTGACATCGGCAGATCGCTTATTCGGTAATTTTGGGGCAGATGCCTGGGAGAAAGAAAAAGCGATCATTGATGTTGTTGGTAGGTTTATTCACTCTTT
>Ga0180430_10001436_pt1 | contig 23196 bp, 19 predicted proteins | sample SS_ome_9_FD_132999 | JGI IMG/M metagenome (GOLD analysis project Ga0180430, IMG submission 132999) | Hypersaline lake sediment archaeal communities from the Salton Sea, California, USA - SS_1_S_2 metaG | ecosystem: Environmental > Aquatic > Non-marine Saline and Alkaline > Hypersaline >... | reverse complement strand
TATCGCATATGAAAGTAAGCAGTTCTCCAGCGGCGAGTTCATGTGGGCGGGCGTACCGGCATCGGTCCTGCTAATGATCGTCCTGGCCTTCTTTGTTAGATGGATTTGGCCGATGATGGGCATGCCGGTTACTCTGTAAACCCTCCGGCACCCGAAGATAACAGGCGGCGAGAATCTGACTCGCCGCCTCTTTCTTGTCTCAAAGTTACTACCTTGACAGTCCCCATCGACCTCTGCATCTTTCGCAACAGAGAACAAGTCTTGGTGCAATCCAGGGAAGGAAATACCATGTCGTTCATAAGAAGCTCTTTGTTTTCGCTCGCCCTGACGCTGCTAATTGGCGGCTTTTCGGTCGCGGAGGAACCTTACTCCGCGGGTGAATTCTTCGACCATCTGAGCAGCATTTACGATCAACACGAAAAACAGGCCGGCGACTATCTCCTGAGCGAGATTGACCTGTTTACGCAACTGTATCCGCAGTCGGACCTTATCCCCCGGGCGTACCATCTGAAGGCTCTGGTGTACCTGGAGCAGGGAGATGAGCCCCGCGCGCTGGTCGAACTACTACGAGTCTTGCATCTGTATCCCGAAAGCGACATAGTCAGTGCCGCCACGGGCAACATCAAAACCATGATTGAAACCGAAAAGGATATTCGGGAACGGCGGTCGCAGCTCGAGACTTTGCTCGCCAGTCCGGTCGCGGGATCGCGTGCCGAGCGCCATCATCTGTTTATCGAGTATCTGCACAACCTGGGAATCGACGATCTGCGACGCCACTTCGTCTGGGCCGGACAGGAGTTCATCGCCAGCTTTCCCGACCATGAAAGCGTTCCGGAAGTTCATCGGTGGATTGTCGAGGCATACGAGTTGGATGGCAAAGAGGATGCCGCCAACGCAGGATATCAGAAGTACTTGGCGCTCTATGCCGACTCCAAAAGCGCCGGCACCATGAAGGTCAAGTGGGCCGAGCATTTGTATCTCCGCGTGAAGGATCACCTCCGCGCTCTGGAAGTACTGGAGCAAGTACTAAACGATTATGCCGGCCAGAATGCTGCCGGCGAGGCGCTCTATCACCGGGCAAAGATTCGTTATTCAGAGTCGAAAGAGTACACTCTCGCCATCACCGACGCCCGCAAACTGGTCACTGATTTCCCTCAACATCCACGTGTGTTCGATGCCCTGAAGTTCATCGCCGAAACCAATGCCAAGAGACTCAAGCAGTACCAGATTGCTATTGACACCTACGACGAGATTGCGCAGCTCTTCCCCGGCGATGCGCGGGTTTTCGCCACCATGAAAGAGGCCGCTGACCTGTGCGAGACCAAGTTGGGATACTTCCTGAAGGCATCAGAGCGATTCGCCGCGCTGGCCGAGGCTTATCCCGACCACGAGGGTGCTGTAGAGGCCCTGGAAGGTGCGGCCGGAATACTCGAAAAGAGAGTCAATGATTGCCCCGGTGCCTTGGAAGCATACCAGAAGCTGATAGCGAAGTACCCCAACTCCAAAGAAGCGGACACGGCGAGAAAACGTGTCGAGAAACTTCAGAAGAAAGTCGCCGACGGTAAGTGCTAACCCTCGTAGACTGAAAAGAGAGACTACTGGCGGTCGTTGACTCGTTCGAGCGGATAGACGACCGCCACAACCGTATCCCCCGCCGTCGGATTGTACTTCTGATCCAAGGCCGTGACTCGCAGCCGGCCCGACGGTCTTATCGTAAACACATGCAGCACTTGCTCCCCATACATCGCTCGAAAAGCCGGCCAGTCGAACTCCTCAGTGAGATTGGTTGATTTGACCACCGCACCGGCGCCGAACATCCTGTCCAACTCCTCGTAGTTTGCCCAATCCCCAAAGAGGTACCTGCCCCGCATATGCTTGGGGACATCCGATCGCCGCTGTCTACCCTGTTCCGAAGGAGAGAGTTGGAATACCTGCGAGCGATCAAAGACTTCAGCGAAATGCATCGCCGCCATCGAGTTTATCTCGTCGTTGGGCGTCGCCGCCACGAGTTTGCCGATTCCGTCCAGATCCAGCTCATAATGCGTGTCTTCAGATAGAACGTTGCCCCTGAAAGCTCTCAGACCGAGTTTCTTGGCCTGTCGCACGTTGGACCAGTTGGTATCTATCAAGGCCGTCGGGATCTGACGCTTTTGCAGCGCCTGGGCCAGTTCTCGACAAATCGAGTGAGCCCCGACAAAGAGAATACCCTGGGGATTGGGTCGGGCGATACCCAGGTATCGAGCCAGGATAGGCGATGTAAGCCCATAGACAACCACGGTCCCGATAATGACCTTGAAGACAATCGGCACCATCGCCTCGCTTCCTTCGATACCCGCCGACTCCATTCGCAGGGCGAACACCGAGACGACGGCAGCCGCCACGATCCCACGGGGCGCCAGCCAAGCCAGGAACGCTCGCTCCCTGAGATTGAGGCTTGAACCGGCGGCAGAGACCATGACCGCTATTGGGCGTGCAACGACGATTAGCATGACTACCAGCAGCCAGGAGAAGACATCGTCCAGGGCCATTTCTTCGATTGTGAGTCTGGCCGCCAGGACGACGAAGAGACTCGATATAAGTAACACACCGAGGTTCTCTTTGAACTCGATGATTCGTCGAATCGAAACGAACGGTTGGTTTGCCAGGGTGATGCCCATTACGGTGACCGCCAACAGTCCGGACTCGGAGTAGACCATATCCCCCGCCACGTAGGCCATGACCGCGGTCATTAGAGCCATGGAGCTCTGCAAAAAGTCCGGGATGATATGCTCACGCAACAACAGCACCAACAAAGCGGCCATGGCAAAACCAACGAGGCTTCCCACGACAAGGGACAAGGCAACGCCGGTGACCACGATACCGGTTCCGCTGGCATCAGCACCGGCCAGGACGACATTTAGGACCAACACGGCAAGAATGGCCCCGAACGGATCGTTGACGATTCCTTCCCACTTCGCCACGGACGCAACCGGACCGACCGGTCTGATATGCCTCAGAAGCGGTACTACAACCGTGGGGCCGGATACCACCAGGATGCCACCAACCAGCACCGACAACTCCCAGGGCAGCCCTACCAGCCAATGAGCGCCTGCCACGGCGAACATCCAGGTTATCAGGAGTCCGATCGTGGTCAGAGAAATCACGACCCTGCCGGTCGCCTTGATATCCTTGAGACGAAGGGTCAATCCCCCCTCAAACAGCACCAGCGCCACCGATACCGAGACGACCGGGAACAGCAAGTCTCCGAACAGTTTGTCGGGATTCAGGAAGCCGGTCACGGGGCCCGCCAAGACGCCGGTAGTCAGCAGGAGCAGAATAGCGGGCAAGCGGATACGCCAGGCTATCCATTGGGAAGCAATCCCCAGGATAACAATAGCCGCAACTCCAAACAGGACATCGTGGTGCATAAGTCTCCTTTCGCAATCGAAGTATACCGACCATCGCCGGACTCGTCAGCAAAAAGCTCCCCGCCTTCAGGTATTGTGCTGGGTTTGACGCCTTTCAGAAACAGATTGTTGTAAATCAGTTCGTTTTTTCTCTCCCGGATAAAAGAATCCCTAATTGCTGACGATAACTGTAGATAAGTAAGTTGCGTGGAATCGGATTCACGCGTAGTATATAGTGAGAGCACAGCTTTGTAACGAATCTATAGGAAAGCAAAGCGGGGGCGGCTCCTGAGAATTCGCGAACTTAAGGGTTCGCGGGGTGTTTAAAGACCGCGACAGAAATTGCGGTAAAATGGAGTAATATTATGAGTTTTGTGCGTGTGGCGATGTCGGTTTTGCTTCTTGTGTTTTTACTGCCACTAGCTTCCTCGGCTGAGGATGCAGTCGGCAACATGGCCTCCATGATCACGAAACTTGGCGACTTCATCGAATGGCCAGCCGATAGATCCAGCGAGGGCAACGGCAGCCTCTTCGTCATTTCGGTGGTCGGTGATTCTCCCTTGTACGCAAAACTCAAAGAGTTCAACAAGAAGGATGCCGGCGGCGGCGCTACGTATAAGATCAGAAAAGTACCACCGGACATGATTCCCAGCAATTCCCATGTGCTGTTGATCTCCGGCGATGATGAAGCCGCCCTGACTGAAGTAGTCAAGCAAGTTAAGGGTACCGGAACTGTGACGATCACCTCGGGAAGCGCTCTCGGTGGAAAAGGTGCGGTGCTGAACATCTACGACAACGCCTCCAAAGTTCAGGTTGAGATCGACGCCAAGGTTGCCAAAGCCGAGAAACTGCAAATCAAGCCCTCGTTTCTCAAGTTGGCCAAGATCATAAACGCCGACGGTTAAACCTGTCCCTTTCACGTCAGGCGTTACCCTAACGACGAAACTCAATAACCGAACCATACTCTGGTTCGGTTTTATAATGGCTGATGCCGTTTACAACCGCACATCCGGCAGTAGTACTGCCGCTCAAAAAGCTGGCACCCGGCTGGTTTTCTCTTTCGGGCCTGATCGCAGGGGCCATGTCGCCCGACCTGCTGTACTTCCTCTTTCTTGACACTCATGAGCGAGGGATGTCACACTCCTGGACAGGGCTGTTCACCTTCTGCCTTCCGGTAGGTCTGGTCTTTGTCCTGGCCTTCCATCTTCTGGTGAAGAAGCCCCTGGTGGCTCATTTGCCGGGTTTTGTGGGCAAGTACCTCTGGGAGTTCGCGTCCAGGCCGTTTCCCTTCTCGACCACACGGTCCTGGCTCATACTGATCTGGTCGGTCATCGTGGGTACTCTCAGTCACTTTGCCTGGGATTCGTTTACTCATTACAACGGGGAGATTGCCCAGTTTTTGCCTCCCCTGAACGAACCGGTGACAATGATGGGGATCACCCGTCCAATAAGTCGCTGGCTGCAACATCTTTCCAGCCTCTTCGGCCAACTGTTCGTCCTGGTCTACCTACCGCTGTCCGGCCTGTTACCACTGAGTGCTCCCCCGGCCGATCGACCAGGCACCATGCGGCGTTCGATTTATTGGCTGAGCGCCCTTCTGATAGGAACTGCCGCAGGGTACGCCGCAATCACCTGGATGGATAATCTCGCGTCGGTCCGTGCAACGTTTGGACTGGCCGCCTGGGCTAGCTTCTTCTACTTCAATGCTTCCCTCACAATCGTGGACCAAGTTCTCAAGATCTTCTCATCGCCCAAAATGTCCGCAAGAAAAATGTAGCTTTGTGACTGTCCTGTCGTATAGCTAGACATAGCTCCTCACACTAATCATGGAGATGCATTGAGTCAGGCGTTCATCGAGACAAGCAATCTCTGTCGCTACTACCGCCGAGGGCAACACGAAGTCAAAGCCGTCGATGGTGTCGACATCGCGATTGAACACGGCGCCTTCGTATCGCTGGTAGGTGCTTCGGGATCGGGAAAGTCAACAATCCTCAACTTGCTGGCCGGCCTCGACCGCCCTACGAATGGCCGGGTACGGGTCGGCGACAGTTTTCTGGATGAAATGAGCCGAAAGCAGTTGTCCGCTTATCGGGCAGCACAGGTTGGGATGGTCTTTCAGTCGTTCAACCTTCTCCCCCACCGAACAGCCCTTGCCAATGTCGAGCTTGCCCTCTTGTTCGACAGTCTTCCACGCTCGCAACGCCGCCAGGCGGCGCAGGAGGCGCTCGAGCAGCTTGGGTTGGGCGAACGACTCGACCACAAGCCGGCCGATCTCTCGGGCGGTGAGCAACAGCGAGTGGCCATCGCCAGAGCCCTGGTCAAAAAGCCCACCATTTTGTTCGCCGACGAACCCACGGGAAATCTCGATCACGAGAACAGTGAGACTATCGCAACTCTCCTGAAGGAACTTCACACCGCCGGCATGACAGTTGTGATGGTTACTCACGATCACGATCTGGCCAACAAGCTGTCGACTCAGCAATTTCATCTCAGCTACGGCAAGCTGTTAGAGGAGGATCGCAAATGATCTCATTTGTTGATCTCATCCGCCTGGCCGTCGGCAATCTCTGGCGTATGAAGCTCAGGACAACTCTCACTACCGCCGGTGTTGTCATCGCTATCGCGGCTTTCGTTTCGATGCTCTCGTTCGGAGCAGGTATGCAGCAGAACGTCACTCGGCAGTTCAACGAGCTGGGGTTGTTCAACACGATGCAGGTCTATCCCCAGGATGAGGATGACGTGCTCGACTCAACCGACGTGGCCGTGCTCGACAATGAGGCCCTCGAACGACTGATGAAGATACCCGGTGTTCGCATGGCTTTCCCTCTAGACGTGTTCACGGTCGCAGTCACGGGAAACGACACATCCGTTACTTCCGAAGCCCAGGCACTACCGGTCGCCGCCTTCGAGTTGGGCCTGTTCTCGCAACTGGAATCGGGCGAGTTTTATCAAAGTGACAGCTCTCGAGAGGTCCTGGTATCAGAGTCTATGGCCGAACGTTTGGGATACGAAGAGCCCGACTCGGCCGTGGGGAAGTTCATCAGCGTATCTACCGAGGCGATAAGCCTGGACAGTGGCTTTGTCGGTTTGATCACGGATGAAACCGGCGAAATGGGAGAACGCCTGCGAGAAATCCGCTTCGATTCTCTCCAGAGAGCGGACTATCGAGATCGCGTTCTCAGGCGAGAGTTGCGCGAAGCCGCCCGGAGGTTCTTCGATGGCCTCATGAACGACCGCGAGATTATCTCGGACAGTCTTGAGATCGTGGGAGTTATGACCGACCGGCCCCACGGACGGGCGCGGATGCGCTCCTTGATCATTCCCACCGTTACGGCTCTCCGCCTCAACAGCGGGCTGCTAAGCGGCGATCCGCTGGAGATGCTGAGCGCCCTGAGAAGCGGGCGGTTGTTCGGCGAGCAAGCTGCCACGGATGTCAGATCATACCCTCAGGTGACTCTCGATGTTGACCCCGGAACACCACCGAAGGAAATCATCGATTCGGTTGAAGCGGTTGGATTCGAGGCATTCAGTTATGCGGCTGAGTTCGAAGAGATCCGAAAGTTCTTCCTCTACTTCGACATGGGCCTGGCGATTGTCGGATTGGTGGCGCTAATCACCGCCTCGCTGGGAATAATCAATACCATGTACATGTCCATCACCGAGAGACGGCGCGAAATCGGAGTGATGCTCTCGCTTGGTGCCGACGCCAGTGATATTCGAAGATCGTTTCTGGTTGAATCAGCGGTGATCGGTGCGATTGGAGCTGTCGGTGGAATTGTCTTCGGCTGGTTGATCGCCCGGCTGGCTTCAACAATCGCCAAGGAGATGATGGAACGCGAAGGAGTCGACCCTGTTGAGCTCTTCGCTCTCCCGTGGTGGTTGATCCTCCTGGCGCTTTCCTTTGGACTCATAGTCGCTTTGGCAGCGGGGTATCTGCCCGCCGCAAGGGCAGCACGCGTCGACCCGGTAGTAGCTTTGCGGGGAGAGTAGCTCTCCCCCCGCTTCACCAGATCTTCGTTATTCCGCTTCCGAAACCAGGCGTCCAGTAATCTGATCGAGAACCAATCGCGTGAGACGCGCCTGAAACTGGGCTGCGATCAGAGAAGTTCTCGCCAAAGCCAGACTGGTCTGGGCATCGCGAAACTCGAGACTCGTTGCCGACCCGAGACCGAGACGGTCACGAATCAGTTCAAGGTTTTGCTCGGCCGCTTCAACGTTGCCCATCTCCAGATTCACCAACTCCAGTTGCTTTTCGTAGGTCTGCATAGCTTCCAAGGCGCGCGAGCGTACCTCGTTCTCGGCATTGCGCAGGGAGTATACCTGGTTGTTCAGGTCGATCTTGGCGTTTCTGATGGCGACCCTGTCACGACCACCGTTAAACAGATTCCAGGCCAAGCTGACGCCCACGGTCGAAGACGACTGCTCCGTACCGAGGTCAGAACCCCCATCGGGCGTTACGGTGCGATCAAGATATCCATAGGAGGCGTTGAGATTAACACTGGGCAGATAAGGGGCATACGACGACTTCACGACCGAGGAGGCTGCCGCTCGACTAGCCTCGAGCAACTTCAGACCGGCATTGTTGGCCAAGGCCTCTTCGAGCATCTGCTCGCTCGATAGATCCCACGCGGGTGTAACGATCATCTTCTCGATGGTTAGTTGTGCTGCCGGATCACGTCCCAGCAAGACGTTCAACTCTCGGACGGCCGCATCTCGGTCAATCTGTCGCTGGATCAGGTCTGACTCATCACGATTCAGGGCCACCTGGGCATTCAGCAAGTCGGTCGATGACGCTCCGCCGAGTTCGCGACGTACCTGAGTTTTCTCCAGGCGGGCGGCTGAGACATCGCGTGTCTCGACAGCTACATCCAGAAGTAGTTCTTGCTGTACGAGGCTGAAATAGCCGCGACCGATCCCCACGACAGCGTTCTCGATTTCAGATCGAGCCTGCTCTTCGCCAAGGCGGGCCAACTGATTGAATCGACTCCGTTGCGCGAACATGCTGAAACCGTCAAAAACGGTCCAGGACAAAGCCAACTGCCCGTTCAGCTGATCCGTGACATTGTCGCCGATGCTGTTGGGCGTGACCGGATCGGAAGTCTCTTTCGTGTCGGTCCGATTCCAGGATCCGGTAGCATTGAGACGCGGAAGGAAACCAGCCGTGCCCAGTCCACGGTTGTTGTTAGCTTTGGCTGCCTCGTTACGCGCTATCAGGATATCGTAATTGTTGCGCAATCCGATTTCCAGAGCCTTCTCAAAAGTGAGTGGCTCCTCCCCCGAGGCTAACGGAGCCATCAGCGTCAGGGCTATAGACAATACGAGTGTGGTAACTCCGAATTTCATTTCTGACTTCACTCCGTCGGTTGAGTTTGAAGTTCTTGCACTGCCGGCTCGACAGCTTCGGGCGAGAGGCGTTTGCCCTCGAACCAGGCCGCCATTTGGACCCTCACACGATTTGCCACCAGGAAAATGGTTGGAAGAATCAGCAGCAAAACGAACGTTCCGAATACCATTCCATAGGCCACCGAAATGGCCATCGGGATCAGGAACTGCGCCTGCCGACTGGTCTCAAGGATCAACGGGGCCAGTCCCAGGGCGGTGGTAATGGTAGTCAGCAAAATCGGTCGCAGCCTGGCGATACCGGCATTGTAGACAGCGTCTCTGACCGACTGACCCTGTGTCAGGTAGCGGTTGGTCTGCGATACCAACACGATACTGTCGTTGATGATAATACCGGAGAGCGCGATGATGCCAATGATCGACAGGATGCTCATGTTCATGCCGTGGAAGCCGTGGCCCCAGATCGCACCCAGGACACCGAGTGGCACCAGGGAGAAGATCATCGCCGCCTGAACGTAGGAACGGAATACCAGCACCACCAGAATGACCATTATCAGGAACGCCAGCGGGAAACTGCCTTGAATCGATGAGATCGTTTTCTGCAGGTCGCGCGATTGCCCCTCGAAGGCTGCCGTGACACCGTTGACTCGCGCCAATACGCGCGGCACGACCTCATTCTGGACTTCGGCTCGGATAGGATCCGCCGGGGCTCCCGGATCAGCCAGGTTAGCTTCGACTTTCACTTCCTGCTTGTTTGACTGGCGACTGATCTGTGTCACACCGCGAGCGATAGTGTACTCGGCTACTTCGGTAAACGGGTACTCCTCGCCCCGGGGCGTACGAATGCGCATCTGATCGAGTCGTCCCAGCGCCGATCGGTCTTCGGTTCCGTAGCGTACCCAGACTCGAATCTCATCGCGACCCCGCTGAATACGTTGGATCTCCTGGCCGTAAAACGCCTGGCGCACCTGACCCGCAATATCTCCAACCGTGAGTCCCAGGGCGTGTGCACGCGGTTTGAGATGGATATCCAGTTCGCGCCGGCCGAGCTGGTCGGTATCGGTTATGTCCTTGAGAGTCGTGAATCCGGACAACTCTTCCTTTAGCAAATCGCGGGCGAGGTTCAATTGCTCGACATCGTTACCAAGCAGGCTTACCGAAACAGGTTTGCCGAAAAACCCACCGCCGGCAAATGCGACTTGTTCCGCCTCTGGAATCTGGCCCACTTTCTCTCGGATGCGTCCGGCAATTACCTGGCTCTCCATATTGCGGGTTTCACCATCGAGGAGATTGATATTCAGGTTTCCAGTGTGACTGCCACTCTCGCCCTGTCCGCCGGTTCCGATCTCGCGAGAAATACCGAGAATGACATCAAGGCTGTCCGGTCTCTCGGAACGCAGATCATCGTTGACCTCCCAGGCTGCAGACTCGATTTGTTGCAGCACCTTGCGTGTATCCGCCTCCTGAGAACCGGACACCAGCGACACTGTAATGGGGATGTTGTCGCGGTCTACGTAGGGGAAGAATGAAAATCCGATTACCTGGCCACCCAGTAGCCCGACGGTCACAAAGACCAACGCCAGCGGAGTGGTGAGAGTGATGCTGGGGTTATTTAGAGCCCTCCGCAGGAGGGGCGCATAGATGCGGTGCGTCATGTAATCGATAATGCCATCGAGACGTTTTCGCAGCCTCGATTTCTCTTTGGCCACGGTCAACGCCTTGGAGTGGGCCAGATGAGACGGCAGGATAAGAAACGCTTCGACAAGAGAAAACAACAGCGAGGCAATCACCACCAGGGCCACGTGCCAAATGAACTTGCCCATCATGCCATCGAGGAAGAAGAAGGGCGTGAAGGCAATCACGGTCGTCAATACCGATGTGGTTACTGGTGCGATGACCTCCATGGTGCCATCAAGAGCCGCCTGGGCAGCCGGTTTGCCTCGTTCCCAGTGGGCGAAGATATTCTCCCCCACGACAATGGCATCATCTACAAGAATGCCCACCACCAGAATCATGCCAAACAGTGAGATTACATTGATCGTGATTCCGTACATGGCTGCGACCACGAACATTCCCGCAAACGAGAACGGAATACTTACCGAGACCCAGTAGGAGAGGCGTAAGTTCAGGAAGAAACCCAGAGCGATGATCACCAGGAACAGGCCAATGAGTCCGTTCTTGAGTAGCAGGTCAACACGTTGCCGCAATGGGATCGTGCGGTCGTCCACCAGTTCCGCCTGAACCGCCTCGTTGGCCTCGTTGAACGACGCGATGATGGAGTATGCCGTATCCGCGATATACAGGATGTCCTCGCTCTTGGTCTGGTCGAGAACGAGAACAGCGGCTGACTGGTCGTTATAGTAATCGCGGTTGGGTACATCCTCCCACTGCTCCTTGAGCGTGGCCAGGTCGCCCAGCAGGACCACGGTACCATCGGGGTTGCTGCGGACAGGTATATCGAGCAGATCATTCACATAGTAGCCACGGCCCCAGGATCGGATGAGGATTTCCTCCTCCTTCGTCTCGAACTTACCACCGGAGATATTGACATTGGCGTTGCTGACTGCAGCGGCAATCTCACCGAAGGTCAGATTGTAGCGTCGAAGATCAGACTCCGAGACTTCCAGAGAGAACTCCAGATCAGGTATGCCTTTGATATCGACTTGAGAGACTCCGTCGACCGCCAGAAGTTGATCGCGGAGATCCTCGGCATAGTACTTGAGGTTATAGCGATCGGTCTCGCCGAATACTACAATTGACAGGACCCGCGTGCGAAACTTCTGCTCGAAGATAATTGGTTCCTCGGCGTCGACCGGGAACGAGTTGATCTGGTCAACCGCGTTCTTGACGTCGGAGAGAACCTTGTCGATATCCGACCCTTTGATCGTCTCAACCGATAATGTTCCGATGTGTTCACGAGAAGTGGAAGTAACCCGCTCGACTCCATCGAGACCGTCAAGCCGCTCTTCAATCTTGAGCACCACTCCTTCGGCCACCTCCTCAGGAGAAGCACCCGGGAAAGGCACCTGGACGTTTATCATGTCGGGAGTGGTCTCGGGAAAGAAGCTGTACCGCATACCGGTCATCGACAGCAACCCGAACACCATCACGGAAACGAACAGTACTGTCACCCAGACCGGATAGCGTATGAAAAAAGCTACGACCGATCTCATAGTTCACCCTCCTCATCGGAGGCGGTAAACCTGCAGACTGCGGGAGTTCCGGTCGAGACGCCCTGCAAGGCCTGGACAACCACTGTGTCGCCGTTGTTCAACCCACCGTTGATAACAGCCGACTCGGTTTCGAGGCGAACAACGTTGACCTCGGTCCGTAGCAGCTCTCCGTTGCTGACCAGATAGACGAAGGCCTCGTCGTAAAGGGCGGAGCGAGGTAGCGTGAAGGCATTCTCGATTTCTCGTCCTGGCATATTGGCCTCGACGAAAGTGCCGCTTATCACGGTCTCTCGATTCAACTCCTCGATCGCCACATGTAACTTCACGGTCTGAGTGCGTTCGTCAATACTACTGCCCAGCCGCTTGACCTCTCCAACCCAGCGGGAGCCCAGCTCACGAGAGAGCAATTCTACCGGAGCCTGGTCGGCGATCCATGGGACATCGACCACGCTTATCGGCATTTCCACCTCGATCTCACTAAGATCAACTACACTTCCGATTGTCGCCCCGACACGCGCGTTCGCACCGGCGCGTAGATGGGCGGTGACCACCGAACCGTCAAAGGGCGCCCGGAAATAGTGTTTCTCCAGGCGTACCTCCAGATCACGAGCACTAAAGTAGGCACGATAGACGCCGAACCGTGACAGGAACAGCTTGACCCGCGAATCGGTTACCTCCGGCAGTTCCGGCAGGCGGTTGTCGAAGCTGCAGGCATCAAAGAACTTTTGCCACTCCTCGAACTCGCCGGGAAAGTCGAGCTTGATCTCGGGCAGGGCTGTAGCGAGTGCCGTCAGCAACTCGCTCTTGGCGGAGTTGAGGTTGTAGATCGCCTGGCGATCGTCGATCTTGGCGATGAGTTGGCCGCGGCTGAACCGCTGGCCCGGCCGAAACTCGCGACGACCGTCGACCACCTTGCCCCCAACCTCGGCAACCAACTCCAACGGACTGGCGCTTTGCATCCGCCCGAACGCCGATATATTTGCCGACACCGTGGACAATTCCACCACTTGCGCCTCCACGATTCGCGGCCTTACCGGCTGAGGCTTCTTCGGCTCTTCCTCTTTTGACCAGAACAGAAGCATCATTATTGCGAAGCCACTCGCGATCACTACGAGGGGGATCGCGATCTTGCCAACCATTTTCATTTGGAGGCCCTTCCTTCAATTATGGAGAGTATATTGCCCATAGGGTTGTTTGCCTTGCTAGTTTGTATCATTTGCAACCGTTGCATGTGTAACTACTTCAACCAAGTTGCCTTTAGATTAGTTCTGATTTGATCAAAGACTCGCTCGCAGACATCTATGTCCTCCTGCGGGACACCCTTGAGGGCCTTCTGATGGACCCTGGCGAACACGCCGGCCAGCTTCAGACAGGTTTCCCGGCCTTCCTGCGTGAGGTGTATCATGTTTTGTCGTCGATCCTGCTGATCCGGCACGCGCACCACCAAATGGCACTTCTCTAAGACGTCTATCCACCTGGTAGTACTGGTTTTATCCCGATGTAAAAAGTCTGCGATCATCTGCTGGGAGAGGCCGTCAAGATGCCACATATTCATGAGAATTATCGCTTGCTCGGCTGAAAGCTCGATTTCCGTCTCGCTCAGCTCATGGCTGACCTGGGACCGAAAGGCGAAAGCGGTTTTGCCGAGCATTCGGCCAAACGCTTTGTCGAATCTGTTAAGAAAGTCTTCCATGCAACTCCTTTGTTGCACACTTATACGGTTGCGTTATGAAATAGTTGCGTAGAGCAACTAAATTATTGTATCAAACGGTTTGTCTAAGTTTTGACTCTTTGATGCTTTAGGGAATGTCCAGCGCTCTAGCCAGCTCTGTTGCCTGGTGTCTCAGCAACGCGAACTCCAATGAGCTGGGAGCATTGAATGAGGCTACTTTGAGGTATTGCTCGCGGGCAGCTTCCAGGTCGCCCCGGCCCTGCAATGCCTTGGCAATACGGAATGACACAAAGGCCGACTCACCGTCGGACTGGCTCAACTCGTGGACCGCCTTGTCGTAGTCTTTCTCGTGAAGCGCAATTATGCCGGCCAGAAGATGAATGCCACGTATTTCACCGAGATTGTTGCTGCCTTTGGATTTCTCGCGATAGCTGTCGAAGTGGGCTCGGGCAGTGGCCACGTCCTTCCGGACCAGCGCGGCACGTGCCATGGCAAAGAGATAGTTCCTGGAAGAGCGGCCTTTAACATCATCGGGAAGGTCCGATTTCTTGGCCATTTTCTGTGCCTTCTTGTAAGCCTCAACGGCTTCTTCGGCACGCTCAGCAAAGAGCTGCAGATTGCCAATCAGATACAGATCTGAGATTTGCGCCGGGACATCACCGGCCAGTTCGGCCAGGATCATCCGCTTCTTGACGGTTTCGATGGCGCCATCCAGATCACCCTCGTCGGCATGGATGACCGCCAGTGCTCCCAGTCCCACTCGTGTGCGTCGATTGTGGGCCGGTGGATTGAGCAGCTTCCTGATTGTCTCTTTGGCGGCCTCATAATCACCCAGAAGCACAAGATTGGTCGCAACGCCACCGTAAGAAGGATAGAACGATGAATCAACCGTGATAGCTCTGCTGTAGTATGCCAGAGAACTATCGAACTGACCCTGCTTGAGAAGCAATTCAGCGTAGGAGTCATAAGGGTTGGGATCGTCAGGGATCATTTCGATGTACTGCCTGAAAGCGTCCTCGGCCTTGTCCAGCTCGCCGAGCGCACGGTAGGTGTAGCCGGCCATGTTGTAGGCACCGGAGTAGTCGGGATCGAGACTTCGAATCAGATCGTACAGCTCAATAGCCTTCTCGTACTGCTGGGTACCATAGTACAGGTTGGCCAAGTCAGCGTGGACACGGACATCTTTGGGGTACATTTCAATCAGTTCTTCAAGGACGAGACGTTGCCCCTCTGTATCGCCGCTCGTGACCATCTCGAAGACCTCTATGAGGAGTTGCTCTCCCTCCGAAACCTTGTCCTTTTGGCGCAGCGCAGCATTAAGATGTTCAAACATATAGCGGCTGTCCGGCGCCGCCATTGCAACTCGAAGATGGGCCAGGGCAAAATCAGGATCAGCATTGAGTGCTTTCTCGAAAGATTCCATGGCGGCATCATAGCGTAGCCGCTCTTGCAGGCCTCTTCCTTCAATGTAGTGCTGGCGGGCCTCGGCTGAGGTCGTGGTGATCGGTACCTCATCACGTTCGGTGCCACCACAGCCGATGATCGTGCCGATAGCAACAAGTGAGACGAGCAATATGAGCGATTTTGTCTTCGAACAAAAACTCACGGCGATAACCTCTAATTAGCTAAGCTACAACGAGAAAGATCTCGCTGGAAGCCTGAGAAATCAAATAAAACATGACCAATCCGGTCACTTGACCTCCTTTATTAACGCGAAAAAGCCCGCATTGTTCTGGATATCTGGACTCTTCCCCCGAGTTCACTCTGCCACATTCGGAAGATCTGACCGAAATCGGACGACCAAGTCCGGAAAATGGACGGACTGAGCGCAATTGTTGCTTCAGACCTCCCAAAATGAAACTCCTGCCGGTCCCTTTCGTTAGGAAACTAGCGATCCGCTGCACGTTTGTTGTGCAGTGACTGACAGTTTGATTTCACAACGGAGGTTTGGTCACGGGATGTGTGCAAGAATACTGACTATCGGCAACGAACACGAAACAAGAGCAACCCGCGACATACTCGCCAACCGGGGACTGGATCTGGTCTCGGAGTCCGATCCGGGCCGGGCATCGGCACGTCTCGAGGACGGCTTTGATGCTGTGATCTTACCGGTCCGCCACACTGCCACTCGCCACTCCTGGCCCAACGGTCCGTCTCTGCTGGAGCGCATTATTCAGAAGAGCCCGCAGTCATCCGTGGTAGTTTTGACAGGTCCTTCGGAGCTTGATCTGGCCGTGCGAGCGGTCGATCGTGGCGCCGTCGACTTTATCGTCTATCCGGGAAGCCCGCAAAAATCCTGGGCCACCGTCCAGGCGGCGATTAAGCTGACCGCGGCCCGCAAGGGATCCAACGGCTCTGCCGCTCCCGAGGCCGATGACTTGAACCTTGAGAACGCCGAGCGCAGATTGATAGGAAAAGCGCTGAAGAAGCACAACGGTAATATCACGCGAGCGGCCCGCGACCTGGGTTTAACCCGTCCCGCCCTCTATCGTCGTATTGATCGCTACCAGCTGGCTCGAGTCTAGTCGTCTGTCTCGGATTCCGAAGCCGGAAGAGCCACTCTAAACGGCATCAACTCTCCCGAAAAAACTCCCGCTACGACAGCCGGATCCTGGTCCATGATGGCCTTTGCAGCAGATTCGTCTGGGGCGCGAATCACGGCGATTCCAAATCGAGCGTCATCGACGCGCCCGGCCGTGAACAGCACGCCGTCCTTCTCCAGCCTCTGAAGATACTCAAAGTGGCGCCCAATGGCGGCATCTTCCTCGGGGGTGGAGTCCTGCAAGAAGGTGTCGCGGGGGGGACGGTACTGGATTAGGAAATGTCTCATATTCTCGTGGGAATGTTTGTTGGAATTATGGCTGGGCGACAGGGATTCGAACCCCGATTCTACGGTCCAGAGCCGCATGTCCTACCATTGGACGATCGCCCAGTACTAGGTTCTTCTATCGGCAGTGCCGATGCCTTTCTGGATTACTCTGGACAATCCGAAAAGCGTAGGACCGAATATAGGAATTGTTAGGCGCTTGTCAATATGACATTTAGACAAATTGATCGGAGTTTGGGCGGGTTCTAAGACCAGTGGTGAATTACCAAAGCCGTGCCCGACACACGGACACTGACCCGCTTCGATCTAAGCCGGTTGCGAAGCCCTCGAGTCTGGCCACGCATGATCTCTATCCCCGTGACATCATATTCGGTACCCTTGCAGTCCAGCCCGATCTTCGAGGAGATGGGAAGGATCGATAGTACGTCTCCCGCTTTTCCGGTAAGCTTCGCGTCGCTGTCTTCAAGCCAAATCATCTCATAGTGGTGGTTCACGATTCTGACACGAACATCATCCGTGCCCTGTCGTCTGAATCTGCCGTCGAAGAGCAGGCTGATATTGCCCAGGAAATGGTCTATCTCCCCCACGGCCGGCATGACCATATCGATATCGACCGCACCTCGATCAAGGCAGTAATCGAGCGCCAACTCGGCATCGGTCTGATCCTTCTCGATCGGATATGTGAGGACTTCCCCCACCAGGTCGGAAACATTGGCGGGCATGCGAATCGAATCCATGTCGCCTATTAGTAGGTTGGCGCGAAGACCGGTCTTCTGGAAGAACTTGAAACCGCCGTCGACTGCCACAAGGAAGCGACGTTTGCAGAACTGGCGATAGAATTCGAGATGTTTGCGGTCATAGCGACCGTTGAGAAACAGTGTGCACTTCTTCATGGCACTACAAAGTCAGGGCCAGGGCGGCAGCGCCCAGGAGGGCAGTCTTCGATTCAAGGCTAACCTTGATCGGGATACCGGAGAGAACCAGATCCATCTTGCCGGCCTGAACCAGTCTCTCCATGAATCGACTTTGGTCGATGAGCGTAATTATCTGTGGAGCGATCTTGCCTACCATGTAAATTCCGCCCAGGGTCATGCCCTTGAGCGCGACATTGGCAATCTCAGTCGCGTAGCAATCAATGAACAAGTCCATAGTCGCAGTGGCGACAGCATCCTGTCCAGAGAGCGCCTTCTCGATTATGGCGGAGGTCTTGTCTCGCGACTTCTTGAACCAATCGGGCACAATGGCCCGTTCGCGCTCCAGAAGGAAGCTGAAAGTGCGTTCGATACCGGGAATACTGACAACATCCTCGGCTTCAACAAATCCCTGCTGGGCGTAGATAAACTCCCAGAGTTCCGCCTCGAGTTGGTTTCCGGGACTGAACGCCGAATGGCCACCTTCAGAGGCAAACGGAATGTACTTGTCACCGCTGTAGAGAATATACCCCTGCCCCAGTCCACTACCGGCCGCTACCAGGCCGATATTGCCTTGACGGGCAGAGATGCCCTCGTTGACGGTGAAGAACCGATCTTCCTTAAGAAGAAACAGGCCACGAGCGGTCGCCACCAGATCGTTCACCAGTCGGCACCGTTCGAGAGAAAACTCGCGGGCGATGTCCTCGCCCTTCAGCCGCCAGGGGATGTTGGTCGTGGCAACTTCGTTCTCGAACACCGGCCCGGCGACGCCGAAACAGGCCGCACGGGCATCAGGCTGCACTCGAGAGATATAGACCGCAAGTACTGACTGGAAGTCGGAGAAGTCCTTGGTCTGGAAACTGACTCGGTCGAGAAGCTTGACCTCTCCCCGATGTTCCTGAACTCGCGCCAGGTCGACATTGGTGGCTGTTATGTATCCGGCAATCATATGCTAAATGTATCCAGTTAACCCTGTTAGCCAACGGTGAAACTACGGGCAGGGGAAAGCATAATCAGGTGGGGCTATAATATCAAGAGGAATCTTGGGCGGGCTCGACGTTCAACGAACCAGGGCATGAACCTGATCGGCCAAGCCTTTGCGATCGTCGGCCGTGAAGAAAGCCGTTCCCATTACCAGAATATGCGCTCCCGCCGCGACAACCTTGGCGGCGTTTGAGCTATCGACCCCGCCGTCCACGATGATCTGCGTGGAGAGATGCTCGGCATCGATTTTCCTGCGAGCCGCTGAGACGGTTTCCAGGCTCGATTCGATGAAGCTTTGCCCCCCAAATCCAGGGAATACCGACATTACCAGGAGGTAGTCGAACTCGTTGAGAAACGGAAGAACCGAATCTGCGTCCTTGTCCGGATTGAGCGACAGCCCCGGCTTCACGCCCAGCTCACGTATACGATGAGCGTGCGGTACAGGATTTTCGGGGTGAACTTCGATATGGAAAGTGATCGCATCGGCCCCGGCCTTGGCGAACGCCTCGAAGTACTTCTCCGGATGGCTGAGCATCAAGTGGACGTCCAGAAACAGATCCGTCTTCCGTCCCACCGCCTTCACGACACTGGGCCCATAGGAGATATTGGGCACGAAGTGTCCGTCCATGATATCAAGATGGAGCATGTCGGCTCCGGCAGACTGAGCGCTCTCAACCTCCTGGCCAAGACACGTAAAGTCCGCACCGAGTAATGAGGGTGCTATCAATGCCATACGATAGTATGTGAAGCGACGATCGCGTTCGCAAGAAAATGTCAGCAGATTCTAGCGGCGCTTGGCCTGGTTGTCCAGGACGATTAGGGCGTTGCGGCGGATGCCTTCCATCTTGGGCCGCGTGAGGGAAGTTCCGGCGAACTGAGCCAGGAAGGTTTCGTTGTCCTTAAGTTCTGCCAACGGATGTAGCTCCAGCAACTCCCCCACTCCGAACTCTGGCAGAAACTCGGAATGCTCGGTCGGTTTCTGTCGCTTTTCATTGTGAGGACAGACCTGCTGGCACGTATCACAACCAAAGACGCCATCGCCCATGGCACCGGCGTAACGGTTTGGAATCTCTCCTTTGCTCTCAATAGTCCAATAGGAAAGACAGCGGTTGGCATCGACCACACCTTCGTCGCGGATGGCGCGCGTCGGACAGGCATCGATGCACCTCTTGCAGGTACCGCAGCGGCCGTGGTCACCCGGCCACACCTGATCTACGGCTAGCTCCAGGTTAGTGACTATCTCCGCCAGCAGAATCCAGCTTCCGAACCGCTTGTTGATCAACATACCACTCTTGCCGATGTATCCTAGCCCGGCTTTGACCGCATATGAGCGCTCCATGAAAGGACCATAGTCGACCCAGAACTTGAACTCGGGCGTCTCCACCGGAACAGCCTCACGGCTGACCTCGGACTCAATCTTTTTGATGAGCGTCTTGCAGTTCTTAGCCAGGATTTTGTGGTAGTCGCGTCCTCGGGCGTAACGCGCGACCCGGCCGCAGCCCTCGGGAACGGACTTGGCATTCGGTTGAAAGTAGTTCACCCCCAGCATGATGACCGATTTCACGCCATCCATCAACTGGCGGGGGTCGGTCCTTCTGTCCCGGCTGTCGACGAGCCAGTCCATGTCGTTGTGATAGCCGTCCGCCAGCCAGTGGTCGAACTTGTCGCGGGCCTCGTCGATAACATCCGGTTTGGCAATTCCACACAGGTCGAAACCGGCAGCCGTCGCGAGTGGTTTAATTCGGGATGACAGGATCATATGCTTTTACAACGTCGCTCGAATCGGCCGCGTTTGCAGGCAAAAAAAGAGGCGGGACAAGGCCCGCCTCATATCGAACAAATCGATTCTACTTCTTGCTGATGTAGTCGTGAATCGCCCGAGCGGCAACTTTGCCAGCGCCCGCAGCGAGAATCACGGTGGCACCACCGGTAACAATATCTCCGCCGGCGAAGACGCCTTCGCGCGAGGTTTCCATCGTCTCTTCGTTGACGGTGATATTTCCCCAACGGTTGACCTTCAGACCCGGTGTGGTTTGCGGAATCAACGGATTGGAGGAGTTACCAATCGCCACCACCACGAGATCAACATCCATCACGAAGTTGGAGCCTTCGATCGGTACGGGGCGACGACGTCCGGAGGCATCCGGTTCGCCCAGTTCCATCTTGAGGCATTCCATGCCGCACACGCGACCTTCACCGTCGTCGATGAACTTGATCGGGGTAGTCAGCAGATGGAACTGTACTCCCTCTTCCTTGGCGTGATGAATCTCTTCGATTCGTGCCGGCATCTCTTGCTCGGAACGACGATACACGATGTAACCGTTGTCGGCACCAAGACGAAGAGCCGTACGCACCGAGTCCATAGCGGTATTACCACCGCCCAGAACGGCCACGTTTTTGCCCTCGATAATCGGCGTGTCGTTGTTCGGAAAATCGAAAGCACGCATGAGATTGGCCCGGGTCAGATACTCGTTGGAGGAGTAGACACCGATCAGATTCTCTCCCGGGACTCCCATGAAGTTGGGAAGTCCAGCGCCAGTGCCAATAAAGACGGCATCGTAGCCCATCTCGAACAGCTCGTCGATGGTGTCCATCTTTCCGATGACGGTCGAGTTCTCGAATCCGACACCGACGTCGCCCATGGCGTCACACTCTGCCTGGACGATTACTTTCGGCAGTCGAAACTCTGGGATACCGTAGACCAGCACACCGCCCGGCTTGTGTAGGGCTTCAAAAATGGTCACTGCGTGACCGAGCTTGATCAGGTCACCGGCAACAGTCAGACCGGCCGGACCCGAACCCACAATAGCCACCTTCTTCCCGGTCGAAGGAGCTATTTCCGGCGGCTCGACCAGGTTGTTTTCGCGCTCGTAGTCGGCGACGTATCTTTCCAGGTAGCCGATCGCTACCGGCTTATGCTTCTTGGCCAGAGTACAGACCATCTCGCACTGTTCTTCCTGCGGACAGACCCGGCCACACACGGCCGGAAGCGAGTTGGTTTCTTTAATCTTCCTGGCCGCAGCAGCATAATCCTTTTCGAGGATTAGCTTGATAAATGCGGGGATATCAACTTCGACCGGACAACCGGCGATACACGGCTGTTTTTTACAATCAATACAACGAGCCGCCTCAAGGAGAGCCTGCTCTTCGGTGAGCCCATGAGGAACTTCCTGGAAGTTCTTGACGCGCACTTGCGGTTCCTGCTCCGGCATAGACTGGCGCGGGATCTTCATGCGCTCCTTCTTGGGCATGTTTTTGAGATCTTCAGTCACTGCAAACTCCGTCTGTTGCACACACTCGACACTGTTGTGTACCTGCGACGCTATTTCTCGTCGGGGTACTTAAACTCCTGAACGGCCGGGGACAGCTTGCATCCGGGTTCGGCCATAAACCGCTTCATAGCGGCTCTTTCCTGCTCTTTGTACGCACCCAATCGCTTGGTCATAGTCTCAAAATCGACCTTGTGACCATCGAAGTCGGGACCATCGACGCAGGCGAACTTGGTTTCCTCTCCGATCTGTACACGACAACCACCGCACATACCGGTACCGTCGATCATCAGCGGATTGAGCGACACCCAGGTAGGGATCTCGTGCTCCCGAGTCTGATTGGCAACCACACGCATCATCGGCACCGGACCGATCGCCATGATCATGCCAATCTTGACGCCGTCGTCGATTAGCTTCTGCAGGACGTCGGAAACAAAGCCATGATGTCCGTAGGAGCCGTCGTCGGTACAGACGTGCAGGTCATCGGCGATGCTCTTATGTTCCTCCTCGTAGAACAAAAACTCTTTGGAGCGAGCACCAACGATCGTGATAACCTTGTTACCGGCCTCTTTGTAGGCCTGGGCGATGGGATAGATCGGAGCGATACCGATACCACCGCCGACAAGCACGGCCGTTCCCCAGTTGTCGACATGCGAAGGAATGCCCAACGGCCCCACGCAGTCCGAGATCTCTCCTCCGGCTTCGACCGTAGTCATTAAAGCCGAAGTCTTCCCCACCACCTGATAGATGATAGTCAAAAGTCCGTTTTCCCGATCCAAACCGGCGATCGACATGGGGACACGTTCCCCCTCATCGTTCACACGGATGATAACGAATTGCCCCGCTTTGGCCTTGTTCACCAGTCGCGGAACTTCGACTCTCATTTTCCAGACCATCGGGCCGATCTGGGTATTGTCAATAACCTTAGGCATTTATCTCCTCCACTAAAGTCAATCGCCCGATGATAACAGTTTAACCTAAAAAAGCAAGACATTTAAGGTCCGAAAGTGAGCAAACACTAACCGAATGTTCAGGCCGGAACCATTTCCGTCGCCGCAATGTTATGCCTTTTGAAGTCAACAGTTTAAGTAAACGTTCGTAATACTTGAGAGACAGCCACAGCGCAGTAAGGCCTTGGTCCAGGCCGACTTTGTCGTTATATTGAAGTAGAACTCCCCGCCACACCGCCAGAGTAGGGTATTTCTATACAGAATCTTATCTAATCAGGAGCCACCGTATGCGTATCGTTCAGTCCGCGCGCGAGTTGACCCCCCTCGTCCTCGCGATCTTCGCAATGCTGATTCCGGCCGGAGTGATTCTGGCCGATGTCGATCCCATGAAGGTATTCGATGAACCGACCATTCAGAAACACATAGGCACCCTCGGCGATGGTTGCATGACGCAACTTCAGTTCGAGGCCAATCATGGCGCCCACGGTGCCGACGGTGTGGCCAAAGCTCCTTGCGAGGTCTACGGTCCGTGTGACTTCTCGGAAGAGCGCGACAGTTGGACCATGGGCCCGGGAGAAGACGAGTATGTCGTACGGGTGTACTTCAACATCTTCTGCGAGGACAACTGGACCAATCCGGCCGTTACTGTCGCCGACATTGAAGTTGCCATGGACAGTATGAATG
>Ga0180430_10001435_pt1 | contig 23233 bp, 35 predicted proteins | sample SS_ome_9_FD_132999 | JGI IMG/M metagenome (GOLD analysis project Ga0180430, IMG submission 132999) | Hypersaline lake sediment archaeal communities from the Salton Sea, California, USA - SS_1_S_2 metaG | ecosystem: Environmental > Aquatic > Non-marine Saline and Alkaline > Hypersaline >... | reverse complement strand
TTTATCAAAGTGGTCCCCGCAAGGGGATTCCAAAGACCCTAACAGATAGGGTCGTTCGTTTTCTGGAAGAAAAACAAGGGTTCGCAGAAGTTGACTGCCGCAGCAAATATAGGCAGTTCAACGGAGTATCACCTGTCGATGGGAAAGAAGAAAGATGGTTTGTCGGCAAGGCCGGAGCAGTTCGGTCCGGTAAGAATACCTCCAATTCTTTCTCAATCACCGACCGAGTGCATGCATACATGAAACTTTGGGAGAAGAAGGAAGGGAAGCTGGTCTAATCAAAACGGGGGCTTCGGCCCCCAAAAATAAGGGGTATATAAAATGAACGAGATTTTAGGAGATCCAAGACAGGCCGCTTTAGAAGGTGTCGAGTTTAGACTGGTCCCACACCGAACCGACGAGTCAAAAGACACACCCGATGTTTGGGTATGGAAACTGCAAACTTATGTGATAGATGATGAAGGTTTCAATAGACTTCATAAATCAGAGTTGTTGTAACCCGCCGGATAAAACGGGGATTGGAGGTACTGATGTGTGAAATAAAGATTATTGGAAACCACCATCCCATCCCATTAATTGGAGGGTGGGAGTTGACCGAGAAAGAAAAGAACGAGTTCGATTGGATGAGTGATATAACTGATGCAACCTTCTTCCGATACCGTGGACAGGTATATTCACTTGAAGAATTCTCCCGGTCCGATGAAAATGCAACAGAATGGTTGAAATCCTCCTTTGATGGCTATCTTTCAGATTCGTTCTTCTCCGGGGTTGGTATCAAATTAGGAGATAAGGACGGAGATATGGATTTCATAAGAGCGTACACAATTATTTCGTAAGGGGGCTGAAATGATCACGTTACAGGAAGCAAAAGAGTTGGCACCCGGAACTATTCTTTATCATACCACGAACAAGAATAAGGACGGTTCCCCGCAGCGTTGGCGGGTGAATGGAAAAGTAAAGACCTGGAAAACGATGCCGGACCGGGTGAAGGTTCCACTGAAGTTTGGGCTTTGGGAGACAGGGTATTTGACAGAGCAAGACTTGGACTTGGTAACACTGGACCCCGAATGGGACGGGATTAGAAACTACTAAAGGAGATCAAAAAATGCACCCAGAAGACATGAATAAAGAGCAGTTGTTAGAATTGCTCTACGAAATTTGTGAGGACTATTATTTATACATTTGCTCCAATTGTGGGACTGTCAATCACAAAGCAAACATTTGTTATGGATGTGGTCATGACGGTTCGCGGAATGAAGACTAAGGAGAAAAATCATGAACAAAGTAAGAAGGAAAAGAATGCGAGAGTTGGGGGAAGATTTGGACGACGTCAGAGCAGCACTGGATGTAGTACTGGAAGAAGAACAGGCCTACTTAGATAATATGCCCGAAAGTCTCCAGGACTCAGAGAAAGCCGGAATTGCAAGTGACTACATAGATCAGTTGGAAGAAATGATAGAAACACTGGAAAGCATGATTACGGATCTCATGGAGTATGAACCATAGGAGGGGTAGAAAATGAGTCAGTTCAGATTTGATATTACAAATGACATGGCAAAGGCTGACGAGATCGAGATCCTCAAAAAACTGCAGAGGATTTATGATGACTTTCCGGACAACTATCTGGCCAGTTTGTTCACTGGTGAGTTTGTCGGCTGGGCAAGTAATAGAATCAGGGACGACGTTATGGTCGATGCCTACGAGTATATTCAAAACTTTTACGGCAACCCGGAAATAGATCAGTTGAAGTTGGAAGTTCAGGATAAGGAAGACATCCTGAAGGCTACCAAAGTAGTCCTGGAAGATAAAGAACAGACCATAGCAAAGTTGGAGCAGCAGATTGAAACCCAACGAACAAAGATCATCAACTTGGAAGACCATCTTCATAATGCCCGGAACGAGATCGGGGAGACCGGAAACAAATTCTCTGCTCAGGCTCAAGAAATTCTGGAACTCAAGGCAAAACTTTATGATTTAGTAGCCGGAAAATAATCCTTTGATCCTACCCATTGAGGTCCTTCTCAATGGGTAGTAATGAAGGGGTTATAATAGGATAAGGGTTGGTCCTTTTCCGTCGATTCTCATGGACCTCAGGTGGGTAAAACCTATAATTAAAAAGGGGAGGGTAGGAATGGAAAAAGAATTTGTAACCTTGAGTCAAAAAGAATTCGAAGACTCCTTGACCGGTGACTTTGAAATCGTAGAGGATTCGAAGAGTAAAGAAATCATATACTCCATCGGGACTTCGAATGAAAACATCAACATCCGAGTCTACTCCACGGTAGATATTCGAACGGGACAGACCCGTGACAAAGGAAAAGATGCAATCCGAGTGGTTTTTTGGGACAATCTGAACAACCGACCCATAGGTAAGGGAAAGAAAATATTAAGAGTTGAAGGAGCCACGACCATATCCGATCGTATTAGTAGTCGGGTTCAAGAGTTTATCGGATCTGCACATGATCAGAACGTAATTGATTTTCAGTATGTCAGAGCGATTCTCTCCTCCAAAGCGGTAAATTGGATGGGATTTGCTCAGTCACTACTGGAAAGTCTGGACAAGTATGGTAGTCTTACTGATGGGCAACTTGCATATGTTATCGGTGATAGTAATCCAAAAGGCAAACCAACCATGGAAAGCCAAGTAAAGATAAAAGATCCGGACTTCATGGAAATATATTTTGAGAGTCTTGATGATGAGGAGGATGACAATGAGAAAGAATTGGTATCCAACGAAACCGGATATAAAGTTAATGAACCTGGAACGAAGGAACAGAATAGTAAGAAGACTGATAAAAGAGTTGAGATAGTACTCGATGTTAGTGGAGACAGAGTCCCAACATCTGAATATCAGGATTTCCAGTATCCGTTTGAATCTTTCAATCCGGTCCAGTCATTAGTATACCCTCATAGAGGAGAGGACAGAAACATGATTGTGGGGGCAAACACAACGGCTGGTAAAACTATTTGTGCGGAGTTGTTGATGGATGATGTTCTTGCAAAAGGCCAGAGAGTAATTTATCTGAGCCCTCTCAAAGCCCTTACAAGTGAGAAATACGAAGATTGGCAAATAAGATTCCCAAATGAGAAAATCACCATCATGACCGGTGACTATACCCTCTCAGAACAAAAGAAACAAGAACTCGGTAAAAGTCGTATCATAGTAATGACCAGTGAGATGTGTGACAGTCGCACCAGAAAATACCACTCAGAGAAAAACTTCTGGATGGACCAAGTCGGATTGGTTATAGTTGATGAAAGTCACATCCTTACAACAGAGCGGGGGCATGCTGTAGAATCTGGAATTATGAGATTTACAAGACTGAATCCAAGAGCAAGAATATTGTTCTTATCAGCCACCATGCCGAATGTAGCAGAACTTGGAGGTTGGTTGTCAGACCTGAATGGTAAAGAAACAACAGTAATATTTTCAACATGGAGACCAGTGGAATTACAATTAAACTTCATGGAGTATCCTATAGCACTAAACAAATGGGGTCGGGAAGATTATTGGTCAAGCCAAGAAGCAAAACGACAAATGGTAGTAGACACTATCCTTTCAAAACCTGATGAAAAGTTCCTCTGCTTCGTCCATGATAAAGGGACAGGTAGGGATATAGTGAACAGATTGGCCGAACATAACATTGTAGCACATTTTCATAGTGCCGATCTGGAACTAAAGGACAGATTGGAAATAGAAGGTCAGTTTCAAAGTAAAGAAAATGGTATCAGAGTATTGGTAAGCACCAGCACCCTCGCATGGGGCAGAAACCTACCAGCAAGGAACGTCGTTATTTGTGGTGTTCACCGTGGGATCAATACAGTTGATGAACTGGATATAGTGCAGATGGCTGGTAGGGGCGGTCGTTTCGGTATAGATGATGCTGGTTTTGTTTATCTGATCATTCCACAAGGGAGTACAAATACCTGGAAAGATGTTTTTGTAAACCCGAGACCAGTTCTTTCGGTCCTTAACAACCACCAGATCATGGCCTTCCACGCATTGGCTGAAGTTAGTAACAAAGTCATTCAGTGTGCTGGGGATTTATTGAACTGGTATAGCAGGAGTTTAGCCTTCAAACAAAATTCAACGTTCAGTAGGGAAGATGCGGAAGCACTATCCACCGAGTTAACCGAGATGCAAATGATAGATGAACATTTCAACATTACAAATCTTGGAAGAGTTTCGGCAATGATGTACTTCAGTCCCTATGACATAGATGCCTGGCACAAGAACTTTGGTCAGATTTTCGAAGATAACCTGACTGTTGATGATACTACATTAGCATGGGCGTTGGGGGATGTCCCAAGTAATGATATGGGCTATATTCCGAAACCACTGGAACAAGATGTAAAAGAACTCAGATGGTTACTCAAGAACAGAGGGGTTACTCATACCAGTAATGGTATAGTATCGGCTTTGGCTATCTACTCACAATTGAGTGGGCAAGATGGTGAAGCCTATCTTAAGCCATTTAAAAGGGCTGTAGTATTCGATATCCAAAGACAAGTACAAGCCATTTCAATGATAGATGGAATGTATGCTATGTGGAATCAAGAAAACCTCTGGAAAGCATTACCGATCAGAGTTCAGTATGGAGTCGGAATGGAGATGATAGAACTGGTAAGTATTCCTGGTGTGGGTGGGGTAAGAGCAAAGAAGTTGTGGGCACATGATATTCGCACCATTGCTGATGTTGCCACAACACCGGCCAAAAAGTTACACAAGATATTCAATCCAGCAACGACAAAGAAGATTCAGAAAGCAGCAAAAGAAATGATGAAATAATGTTGGGGGGGGAAACAAAGAAAGGGGATAAATGAAAGCACCGAAAGCAAAACCAAAAGTCAAACTTATAGGGGAAGATGGAAATGCATTCGCAATCATGGGCAAAGTTACAAAAGCTCTGAGAAGAGCCGGGGCGGATGAGGAGTACATCGAAAAGTATATGAACGAATCCATGAAATCCAACTATGACAGTTTGCTTATGACAGCAATGGAGTATGCTGATATAAGATAATTAGTTTAACTTTTTATCCTGCTCATGAATTCAACATCATGGGCAGTAATAAATCGTTAACCTAAAAAGGAGGAGTAAAATGAAACTTGAAAAAGTAATGCTGTTACTGTTCTGTTGGAGTTTGGTATGTGTCGGACTCGGATACTGGTGGGCAATTATAGCATACGGAATTAAAATTGGTGGGTAATGGGTCCGGACCCGGAACCTCTCAGATCAATGAGGCTGGCTTCAGATCCGGACCTATATCCTATATCCAATTTTTAATTTAACCGTACCTCCAGGGGTCTGAGTGGGCTCAAAATTGATAGTCACAGGAGTATATCAATATGGAAAGAAAGATTATATATGAACGAGGGGAGGATATGTACATTTACTCAACAGCCATGGGATTCGTCCGAATCATAAATAGTGAAACAGGAGAAGCCGAAGATACGACAAATCCCCACATTATTCGGAAAGTAGTAAGTAAAGGTGAAGAAGTTACAAACGTCAATTATACAGGAGTGGAGGACATTAAATGAGATGTTCAATTTGTGGCAATTATGAACGAGGGGTAGAACCAAAGCGATGGGGAGGACAAAAGCAATCCAAAAAAGATGCTACGGCTATTGTCTGTTCAACTTGTTTAAATATCTGTATACTGAAAGGCATGCCCCGTTTACCTTGGTCCCGGGAGGAGTTTGCATTACCATTTATGAAACGTAGGAAAGTAAAAGTCTTGCGGAGGAGGGAAACAACATGACAGAATTTCCAGCGGTAAGGGAAGATGTAGTAAGTTGGGGTCGACGAACAAGAACACATTGCCCCAACTACAAAGCAATAGTAAACCCCGAAACAGGAGATACCTATTCCATTGTTAGTCCTGGTTACCAACTCGTGAAACATGAAGATGCTATCGAAACAGTGATACAAGCAATAGATAAAAGTCCGGAGTTCGGAAAGTATGATGTTCAGACAGATATTTTCAGTGACGGTGGAAAGATGAACACCAAGATTACTTTTCCAGATATCGTGTATGACATTGGCAAAGGTGATCCCATTAATCCGACCATCAATATAAAAAATTCCTATGACACAGGTTGGCAATACGAAGTTCGGTTCGGAGCCTTCAGATTAGTCTGCTCAAATGGTCTGGTGATTGGTAAACAGTTTGCATTCTACGTCAAAAAACACACACAATCTCTGAACCAAGAAGTCGTACAACAAATCCTTTGTAAAGGAATGGAGGAATACTCAGAGCAGACTGAAATATGGAAGAAGTGGGCTGATCGAGTGACTACCTCATCCGAGTATGAGTATACTATGAAAGAATTGAACCTAACCAAAAATGAACAGGAAATGATTCACCAAGAAGTAGAAGTCTCCTCCGATCTGATGTTGGATGATATGAAAACCAAATCACTCAGCTACTGGATGTTTTACAACATCATTTGTCAATACATTACTCATAATGTACAAAGCCAAATCAGAAAAGTTAATCTGGAAACAAAAGCAAGAAAAATATTTTAAATTAACCCTTTACCTCCGGATGTTTTTATGATAGAACCATTCGGAGGGAAATCATCAACTTATAAGGAGAAATACATGAAAACAAATCAAGTAATCCTATGTGAATGTGGATGTGGAAAACCAGTGAGAGTAACGGGAAAGAAACAAAGTAAATATTGCCGTGGTCACAATCCCGGTGTGTCCACCAGATGGACTGAATGGGACATTGCAAATGTTATTAATATTACAAATCACGACTCTTACACAACAATCAAGGAAGAACACGAAGAACCTGGTGAATATATTCTGTCACACTATCCTGACCCTGAAAAAGCTCTACTAAAGAAAGAGTCCTACCAGTCACTATCAAATGAAGCAAAGTATGTGATCGAATTGTGCTTGAATGCTCCAGCGGAGATACTGGATACTATTATCTCCCCAGTTAGAGGTGTCATATCAAAACATCGAATAATCAGATTTTGTGCGAAACAATGGAGAAACTCCAGAAAAACCCAGGCAGTATTTCAAGAACTATGGGAGTTTGTAAATAATTTTTGAACAAAACAATCTGGTTCGGGTATAATAAAAAGAAACCTAAAATTACAGGTGGATAAATGATTCAAATACTCGACCCGATATTCAGCAAGGCTGATAAAGAAGATGTTACGATTATCAAACCGGTACTATCCTACAAAAAAACATGGGTGAGACCGAACAAGAAAAAAACTATCATTGAAAATTATGATGCTAATGTGTTGACTAAAGGTCTTTTCCTGACAGGACTTATACCACGAATAAAATCCAGATTCCCTGACATTAAAATTGTCGGGGATCTGGAGAAGCTTATTCCCACCAAAAAGCCCCACCTCAAAGGTATCACCCCACGGGAAGATCAGCTACGGCTTATCAACGAAGCTATCATTCAAGGTCGTGGAGTACTCCTCTCTCCTACCGGTTCAGGTAAGACTATAGTTGCAATGTTATTACTATCCTGTTTTCCAGAAGCAAAAGTTTTGTTCTTGTGTCATAGTCTATCCATTATTAAGCAGACCGAAAAGGAAATGAAGAAGTTTGGTTTCACCGGACTTCAAATACTTGGTGGTGGTGAAAAAAAATTCAGCAAGAAGAAAAGAATAACACTATCGACTATCCAAACATTTGTAAAAATCAATCCTGCTGAGTGGTGCGACTTTTTTGATATAGTGATTGTAGATGAATGCCACCATATAGTATCGGCCACATCCCAATATGCAAAGGTACTGGGGGCAAATCTATCCCCTATGAGAATTGGGCTAACAGCAACCCTACCAACTAAACCAGAAAGTATACTGTACATGGAAGGGTATCTTGGTCCGGTGGTAGGAGAAGTTACTGTGATGGAAGGGGTGGAGAAGAAAATGCTGGCTAAACCAAAAATAAAATTGATTCCGGTTCCATACAATTCATCTATCGGGGATTTAAACAGATATGTAGACATCTACCGAGAAGGTATCGTGGAGAACAGAGCCAGAAATAGGTTAATCCTGGAGGAAGCCAAGAAACAAATTGACCAGGATAAAACAGTTTTGATCATGGTAAAAGAGATCAGCCACGGAGACAATTTAGTTAAGATGGGCCGGAGTTTATTCGGTATGGATATTGTATTTGTTCAGGGGAAAACAGAAGGGGGAATAAGGGGGTTAATACAACAAACTCTGAACGAGAAAATTACCAAGTGTGTAGTATGTACAGCTGTGTGGAGAGAGGGGGTCAACATAAAAAGTCTGAACACAATCATCCTGGCACTGGGAGGAAAGAGTGCTATTCAAACGGCTCAGGCTCTCGGAAGAGGATTGAGAATTGATAAGGACAAGGAATCAGTTCTGCTCGTGGACATGCTTGATCCATATAAGTATTTAGCCCAACATAGTATACAAAGAATTTCATTATATGTTAACAATTCATGGATGTAATAAAAGATGGCTGATTACTCAAACTTTGATGTTGTCTCTTTTTTAGAAGACAGAGATATAGAGTATAAAACCAGTGGAAAAAATGTAACGGAGGGCTGGGTTGAAATCAACTGTCCATTCTGCGGCAATGATCCATCGTATCACTTTGGTATCAATCTCAACTCCGGCTTTGGTAATTGCTGGATTTGTGGTAAAAAATCAAATCCGGTAAATCTGATTCAAGAGATTGATAGCTGCTCCTGGCAGGAAGCAAGGGATACAATCACTGAGTTCACTCTGGATATTCTGGATACCAAGAAACCAAAGAAAACGGACCTCAACCCTACCAGAATCGTGTGGCCCAAATATATGGAGAATGATATCCCTAAACTTCATAAGACGTACCTGGAGGGGAGAGGGTTCGATTCTGATATGCTTACCAAGGAGTTCGGATTGAAATTTACCAGGAACCTTGGTCAATGGAAATTCAGAATCATTATTCCAGTGCAGTTTGAGGGAAAGATCGTAACCTTCACATCGAGAGATGTAACTGGGAAAGCCGAGATCAAGTATCGTCATCTACCGGATAGAGAAGCCGTGGTTCCTATCAAACATACCTTGTATGGGTATGACAGAATCAGAGATACAGCGGTATTAGTAGAAGGGATAATGGATGTCTGGAACATAGGACACGGGGCTATAGGCTCGTTCGGAACAATGCTCACTCAAGAACAAAAGAGTCTACTAACCAGGGTTAAGAATCTGTTCATCATGTTTGATTCCGATGCTACCGACAAAGCCATAGAGTTATGCACCATGCTACAAAGAAAAAAAAGGCATGTGGAAGTAGTAACTCTATCCGAAGGGGACCCAGCAGAACTGCCACCCGATGTCGTAACATCTTTACGGAAAGAGTTGAGACTTTAACTTATTTATAGTTTATTTAAAATCACATGAAGTAACTTCTTTATTTTTTCGGAGGGACAATATATTATTTAACAGGTGGAGAGGTTTGAGGGAGCCTCTCCTACCTGGAAGGAATAGATAACGGTGACAATTGAATACACAAATAGTTTATTCCCATATAGGACTCAGGGTGGATGGTTATCCCTTCCACCTTTGTGGTGGCAAATCCGTTATCTGCCATTCACCTTGAGTCGTATATGGGATTTTTTTGCTCGGGAGGGCCGACATGGAACCACGATACGTACCAGATGAAATCACAGTAACAGCACAAATTGCTTTCAACCCATCGCTAAGTTCAAACGCAAAAGTATTATTCGGTCTTATACACCTGTATCTGAATCCAACCAAGAAAACAGTCAAAAAAATTGCTGACATCTGTTGTGGAATGAAAACCCAAAAAGTAAACAAACTTTTAACTGAACTCGAAGAACATAATTGTATCAAACAACACGACGAATATGTGGAACTTCTGGAAGTAAGATTTGTTCCTATCGAAAAGAACTATGGTGCCAGATTAGATTTACTAATGAATTAGGAGGTAAACCCATGACTACAAAGGAGTGACAATGGACATTCAAAATGACAATCCAGATAGTGTATACCCTGAATCAGAAAATCTGGCTACCTTTAGTACAGGATGGTGGCAATACAGCAAGGAACTATGCAGGGCTTTTGGTGGTACACACTCTTTGTGGCTTACTGCTCTGCTCGATCATAGAAAGGAACTAATTGAAAAAAAGAAGTTAAGACCCTGCCATGCATTCCACTGTGATCAATCGAAAATCGAACAACGGACAAGAATATCACCTCTAACCCAAACCACTATAATAAAACAATTTTCAGAGTTAAATATAATATCTGCAGTGCGTCAAGGGGTTCCCCCGAGGAACTACTATTCAATAAACTTACAACTCCTGGTAGATCTGACAATTGCCATAAACAACAAAGATGAAGAAATAGAACAAGAGACCGGTAAAAAAAGCTTCATAACCAAAACCATGAAAAACATGGATTTAAAGACATTGTTTGCATGGTTATATTATAATAATAAGACTATAGAAAATAAGACCATAGTGTTACCTAAAGGTAACACAGCACCTGCGGTGCACAAAAACTCTGTCTCCTCTATCAAAGACACTGCTACTGCTACTCCTCCTGATAGTACAACTGCTACTCCGGTGAAGCTGAAAAGAAGAACTGCTACTGCTACTATCCAACCAAGTAATACTCAATCCGGCTTGGTGACACTATGATAACAAATGATCCGACAATAAATGAAGTTGACGAAACTGAAGGTCAGGCCCATAAGGGGGCTTGGATAGAAGGGGAGATTTTCTTCAACCCAAACTTATCAGATAAAGAGATACGAATTTGGTGGTTTCTTAGTAATTACTGGAGGAATAATCAAGACTGTTTCCCCAGTAATGCATACATAGCATACATGAATAATTGTAAGGAAACAACTGTGAGTTTGGCCATCACTAATCTCAAAAAACAAGGCTACATAAAGGAAAAATCATTTGATGGGCGGAAAAGAGTCCTCGTTGACTGTGGCTTTACAGAACATCACCGGCAATATGCTACTGACTACTATTTAAAAGCAAAACAATATAAGGAAATTAAAAGATCACAAAAGCCTGCCTTTCAAAATTTTAAAAGGCAGGCTTTTGTTTTTTCAAAAGGTATTAAGAAGGAGGATATTAAGAATGAGATGACACTAAAGTGTCAAGCACCTGCGGTGCACAAAAACTCTGTCTCCTCTATCAAAGACACTGCTACTCCGGTGAAGCTGAAAAGAAGAACTGCTACTGCTACCTTATCAACTCCTACTACTAAGCCTGCTACTAAAAACAGAACCAACCCTTATAGTGTCTCTATTCGTGAGATCATAAAACACTGGAATAGTAAACCTACTACAAGAAAGCTTACAATACCTAAGAATGGTGATCCTCCGAAAGGTCCCTATACAAAAGTAACAACAAGATACTTACCAAAGCTCCTTGCTCAAGATGGCTATGGTGTATCTAAGATCAAAACAGCTATTGATGTTTACGACAGCCTACTCTCCGACAAATTCAACTATGCTCTAAATGAGGAAACACCCGGCCATAGAGTAGGCTTCGATGAGTTCTTGAACGGACTATCAGCAAACACAAAAAAGAGAATATTCCCAAATAATATTATCACGAAAAATGTTGTATGGCTGAATGAATGTATGAAATCTCAAGTTTACCTTGACAAAAAGTACGGTGCCGTTAAAACCGATGACTTTCCAGAGTGGACAAAAGAGTTCGAAGATATGCTACTCCGACCCAATCAAAGAACATCAAATGGAACATCACCCTATGCTGAGGGTGAGTATGAAGAAGTCAGATTTCAAGGCTCTCTGATTATGATGAAAAATGGGTTGTCCATAGCAAACAGAAACCTACTCATCGAAGCTTCTAAACGACTCAATCAATTCATAGATGTTTACGGTGTAGGTTCCGGTAAGAGTTCACCAATACGCTGGATGAAAAACGATCCTAAGATTCTCTGGGTAAAGTTATTGTTTAGAGCCATATCCTCATCAATCGGTCCGGACTATGAGCCGAGCCTGACTTACTTAGTATCAGCAAAGACTTATGAAGAACTCCTCCCAAAGTTTCTCAAAGATCAATTCATGATGAGTAAAGGGTATCCGCCAAAAGAGATGCGTTGGAAGGATTATAGACTGAAGCATGGAAAATAACCGGATATAATGGACCCATAAAATCAGTTTCTCCTTATCTGAGGTCCATGAGAGTACGGTTAAATTAAAAATTGGATATAGGATATGGGTTTGAAAAAGAACAGCAGAGAAACAGGATATAAACGATAGTTTTGGATAGGAGAGTTTTATGATTTTAATCCGGCGGAAAAAAGTAGACACCACACAAGAACGAAAACTTATTACTAACCTTGTAACCTCTACCAGATTTTGTAAAGAAATTCTGCCACTCACATCCACCAGACTTTTGAAATCTGAAAACTCCAAAATAGCCTACCAATGGATTCAATCCTATTTCAACACATATAAGGAGGCTCCAAAAAGCAATTTAGAGAAGTTGTTTGATGAAGCTATGATCACCGAATCTGATGCCACGGTAGAATTGGTCTCGGATTTTCTTCTGGACCTGTCCGAAGAATATGAGGAAAATGAGGAGTCCAATATCAAGTTTGAAATAGACCAGGCAAAGAGTTACTTAAAACGAAGGAACATTGAGGTTACAAATGAAGAGGTAAAAGTTCTACTGGAAAGAGACAAAATTGACAAGGCTGAGGAAGTTCTCAAGAAGTTTAGCCGACACAAAGAGACTTTTGGTGATATTGTAATGAATATCACCAATTCAGTAGTTCATGGTGCCGAATTTGTCAAAGAGCATATTGTTCCCCCTACAATGATTATAGCCCCGTGGTTGACTGATGGTACCATAAATATGTTGTATGCACCAAGAGGAATAGGTAAGACGTGGTTATCATTGTCTCTGGCAGTTATGGTTACAAGGAAACATGGAGTCGGTAAAAGGATTGGTCCCTGGGAAGTGATGAATACCAGTGGGTGTTTGTATATAGATGGAGAGATGGGAGAGTTCGAAATGCAGGATCGTTTAAAAACTCTGGAGAAGATGTATGGTGAAGAATCAGAGGAGCATCCGTTAACTCTTCTTGCAGCGTCCAGATATGCCAAAGAGTATGGTGAACAAATCAATATCTCTACGGAAGAGTACAGAAATGCTATTTACCAGTATCTGTTTGATAATGATAAGTACTACTTATTGATACTCGATAACCTGGCATCGTTGACACCAGGACTGAATGAAAATAGTAAAGAGGACTGGGACCCTATAAACCAATGGTTGATATCCCTTCGGCATCTCGGCGTATCGGTCATAATAGTTCACCATGCTGGAAAAGGTAATCAACAGCGGGGAACATCCGGTAGAGAAGATGCACTTGATAGTATAATCAAACTCAAAAGACCACCTATATGTGGGACCGAACAGGGAGCAAGATTTACTGTTATGTTTGACAAGGCCAGAAACATAGCACCATGCGCCGGCTTGAGATCCTTTGATCTTCATTTGTTAGAGGATGGTTCTGGAAGTCTGGAATGGACCAGGGTTAGGGACGAGGAAGAACTCGAGTAAATAATTTGCACAAACGATCTGGATTTAGTATAATGGTGTTGTGAGAGAGAATAAGTAAACAATATCGACAATGGAGGGAATAATGAAAGAACCCCCGGACAAGCCACACATATTTATCGACGGAGCTTATGTCTTTGCAAACACCCCTGCTGAAGCTTTAGCCCAATTACTCGAATGTACCCCCAATCCGGATTGCTGGAGTTATGAGGCCCTCAAAGAATTATATATCGGGTATTTGGATATTGTTGTAGCATGGTCTCATGAAATGAAGCAATTAGTTCGACATACAGCCAAGTTTACCAAGTTCATAAATCAATACAATAAAATGATAAAGTATGTCCCAGCTACGCAACCGGCCCTGGTTCGAAAGATATATGAAACCATTCTGCGAGCAGATAATATGGGGCTCCTTCGAGGGTTTGGTGTTACTAATCAATTCGGTGATAAGATAAAAGGAAACCCGGAGTTCCAGAGTCTTACTACCATAGGGGCTAATCTTGGTGACAGAGCCCCTTGTCTACGAAGAGTTAAATTTTAAAGGGAAAGGAGGACACAATGAGGATGTGGATGGTAGATCCGAGTATCATGTGTCAGAAACATCTATGTGGAGAACATGTAGAGACTCACATGATGTTGGGAAGCATGAAGAAAGGTTATGGGATAGACGGGTATATTAAAAATAACTGCTTAGAGCCACGATCAATTAAAAGTCGGCATGATGAACTTGTCATCGAGATGTTACGAAGAGGGTATAATCATGAGTCTCCTATGGCCGAACTTGTTTTTAATGAAACTGTCAAAAATTATGAAAAGTATAGGGAATGTACTATCGACGTGGGTAAGTCTATGTCAGACTTATTGGGTAGATGCACAAAGTGTTTACATAATATGCAGCAAAAGGAGGAAGAAAAGTATGCTATCAATAACAAAGAGATTTGAATTTTGTTACGGTCACCATCTGCCTGAGTATAATGGAAAATGCCGCAATGTTCATGGTCACGGAAGTTTTCTTGAAGTGGAACTGATATCTACAGAAACTACAAGGAAACTCAATACTTACAATGGTATGATACTCGACTTTAGTGATTTGAAAAGGTTGGTCAACGAAACAGTGGTTAATAAACTGGACCATAGATATCTGAACGACTTCATTCCAATACCAACAGCAGAAAACATCATGGAGTGGGTGGTTACGGAACTGCAGAATGTTTTCGGCCATAGTCTAATCAGAGTCAGAATGTCAGAGACCCCTGATTCATGGGTAGAATGGAGAAAGTAAAACAATGAGAATATATCTTGCCTTCGGAGGAGGCAATATCAGTCGTATTGGTTTGTTGGGAAAAGCCGGTTCTAAAGTATTGTTTTCTTACTTCTTCCTCCAGGACAATATGTTTGGTAACCACGACCGATTTAATGAACTGATTCAGGAGGACATGGAACCGAATGAGAATTTACTCGATATTTCCAAGTTGTGATGGTGAGGTCAATAGATTTCACCAGGGTAGATTGACTACTTTTGTGCGTTTTTCCGGTTGTAACTTTGATAAAAGTTTTGGGAAACACCCATGTACTTATTGTGATACCGGTTATGCTCTATCTCCAACTTCAGGAATAGAGATGACTATAGATGATGTCGTACAAAAAATTAAAGGGCTGGGCAATAAAAATGTAACCATCACTGGTGGTGAGCCTTTGATGCAGGCAAGAGACTTCTACGAGTTGACTCAGAGACTTTACTGGTCTAATTATAAAGTGTCTGTCGAAACAAATGGTTCACTTCCATGCAAAGGGTATGGAGTGGGTTCATGGGTAGTTGACTATAAACTCCCAAGTTCAGGTTGTATGAAGGAAATGCAGTATGACACTTTTCTGGAACTGGGTGGGAATGATTTTGTCAAGTTCGTCGTCAAGGACGAAGAAGATCTGACCATGGCCTTGAGTGTTAAACACACGCTCCAAACCATTGCCCACTCAAGAGTCAATTTTGCATTTTCCCCTTGGTATGGTGAGTTGAGTCCGAATGAATTAATCCGGTGGCTCCTGGAGGCCAAGGTCTATGATGTCATTCTGAATTTCCAACTTCATAAAGTTTTGGATCTAAATGAAAAAAAGTAAATAATTTTTGCACAAACGATCTGGATTTAGTATAATGGTGGTGAATCAGGAAGTTAACTTTAATTTTTGGATTTTTGGGAGGAGTAAAGATGGAATTAGAAGATGTTAAAGTAGAGCTCGCGGAGTTGAAAGAAGTAAGCAGGGAGTTGAATGAATGGGGTGGGGCAGAAAAGAAAGTGAAACTCGTGGCTATCAAAAGGGAGAACTTGATTGAATCTTTTATGACTGCCGTAGAATCAGTTCCTGAAGATCAGGAGGTTAACATCCCAAAGGCTGTTGCTGATTTGTACAATAGTTTATCGGCTCAGTTGGAGGGACCGGATGTTCCTGCTGAAGTACCCACAGATGCTGAAGTACCCACAGATGCTGAAGCAGAGCAAGGATCATCGGAAGAAGGATGTCCGGTTTTCAAGAAAGGATGGGACCCTGAGAATACAGATTGTCAAGCCTGTGCAGATGCTTTTCCCGAGGACTACAAAAAATGTGAAGAAGCCTGTACAACCATTAATACCAAACCGAAGAGGGAGAAGAAAGACAGAAAGAAAAAAGAAGGTGGAGGATCTGCAAAGTTTACCATTTGGTCTGAGTGGAGTAAATCTGAAAAGACAAAAAATGCGGAGGAACTTCAAAAAGAATTCGGGCCTGATGTTAAAGTGAAAACGGTCAAAGCCTGGATCAGAAATTGGACTAAAGGAAAGAGTTTGCCCGGTGGAGCCAAGTAATATGAGGGCATTGGTCCTTATATCTGGTGGTCAGGATTCGGCAACCTGCCTGGCCCTGGCCACCAGGGAATATTCGGAAGTCCATACAGTAACATTTGATTATGGGCAAAGGCATCGGAGAGAATTGAATTGTTCGAAAACTCTCTCCGAACTGGCAGGAGTGAAATCTCATACCACCCTGACCATAGATACCCTCAAACAACTCGGAGGGTCCTCTCTCATGGACCATGGTACATCAGTAGATGGAACCCATGATAGGGATAAGACCCTCCCGGCTACTTTCGTTCCTGGTCGAAATCTCGTATTCCTAACCTTGGCTGCCGCCAAAGCCTATCAGTTGGGTATTGATAATCTTATTACCGGAGTCTGTCAAACGGACTATAGTGGATATCCAGATTGCCGGAACACCAGTATAAAGTCGATACAGGTGGCCATATCTCTATGTTTTGGAAAAGATATCAACATCCACACTCCACTTATGTGGAAGACAAAGGCGGAGACTATCCAAATTATGCAGTCCCTGGGTAAGATTGATTGGTATAAATATAGTCATACCTGTTATCAAGGTCAATACCCCCCTTGTGGGGTATGCCCAGCCTGCTCTATTAGAGCGGAAGGATTCCGGGTGGCTGGAGTTGAGGACCCTTTGCTCTCGGAAAAGGAGGTTAGATGATACAAGTTACTATGGATGAGTTCAATAAACAAATTGAGCACCTTCAACAACAACTAAAAACCGAGAAGTATTCCGGTCTATATGGTGTTCCCAAAGGAGGAGTTTTTGTGGCTATGGCTCTATCCTATAAACTTGGGATACCCATGGTTGAACATAACACAGGACAAAAAGATATCCTGGTTGTAGATGATCTGATGGACTCTGGAACGACCAGGATGAAGTTTCCGAATCAGGATTTTGCCTGTTTATATATTAAGACAGGAACACCACTGGAATGTTTGAATGATGTCATTTATAATCAAACAGAAGCCGAGTGGGTACAGTTCTTCTGGGAAGCAAACGAAGCTCCAGCGGCTGATGCCGTAATACGATTATTTCAAGTTCATAATCGTAAACCCACACAGGCCGGAATTGATAATCTCTTTTCACATGTAGCCGAGTTCTTTTTGAAGGTTAAGGAAGGGGAAGTGAAATGCAAAAAATAAAGTGCCTATTGTGTGAAAAAGAGTTCAAGCGGATAACTAATACACACTTAATTAGTGCACATCAAACAACTATAGAGGAGTATAAAAAGTTGTTCCCTGGGGCCACTATTGATATGCCGGGTCTCGCTGCTAAGAGAGTGAGACATCTTAAAAACAAATCATACGAAGAGGTTTATGGCAAAAAGAAAGGGGAGGAATTGAAAAGTATCAAATCTGAAAAAGCAAAAAATGACTGGGGGAACAATCCTGAAAGACTATTAATCAAACGGGGGTCTCAGGAAAAACGAGAGGCAAGAGCTCTTGAACGAGAGTTGTTTCCACCTCTAATTGGCAGACCAAGAGATCCCAAAAATCATAACAATAGTACCTGTGAAAATTGTGGTAGGGAGTTTCAATACACCCCATCGGATAGATCCGGTAAGTTCTGTTGTCATGATTGTTATATTGAATATTCGCAAATGAATGCTTCTAATTATCGAATCAAAGCATTTGCTCATCTTCCCAACATCTGTGATATTTGTAACATTTCAGAGGATGATGCTGAAGGGTTGATAGTTCACCATAAGGATGAAAACCCGAATAACAACGATATTGAAAACCTTCAAATCGTATGTTCTGCATGCCATGCAACTTTGCATAAAGCAAAGGCCGCAAAGTATAGAAACAAGTTTAGTCCTCCGGCAATCGAGAGGGGGGTCAGATTTATCTTACATGGTCTTAAAGTTGACATACAGGATGATAACTTTTTTGAAACCCCGAAAAGAGTCGCCAAGGCCTACCGGGAAATACTTGAGGGACTTTTACCGGAAGCGGAGGAGGAACTGAGAGAACATCTGTCAAAAACATTTCCATGTGACAATGATCAAATGATTGTGGTCAAAAATATTCTGTGTTGGAGCATGTGCCCTCATCATTTACTACCGGTCAAGTACAATATATCAATCGGCTACATTCCAAAAGATCGGGTGTTGGGAGCCAGTAAACTTCCCAGGGCCGCTGTTCTTCTGGGTAAGCGTCCTATTCTTCAAGAGCAATTGGGGGAGGACATAGTCGATTTTATTATTAACTTCACTGGGGCTAAAGGGGTAGGGGTTAGTATTACCGGAGAGCACATGTGTATGCAAATGCGAGGAATCAAAACACAGGCAAAGATGGTCACATCCAGTCTACGAGGAGTTTTCCTCACCCAACCATCTGCCAGACAAGAACTCATGAGCTTGATCGGAGGATAGTATATGTTGTTAATCACCGGAACACAAAGAAGTGGGACCAGTTTTGTTACAAACTTCTTTAAACAATCAGGGTATGATGTTGGATCGGACTTCTGGCATGAAGATATTAATGGAGGGTTAGAGCATTTACAAATCTGTTCTTTTTTCCGACGTTACCTGGGGGACCCTGACTTTCCATTCAGTGATCTTCCCTTCGGCTTCGATCCAAATCTTGATGAAAGGAATATTACTCATATACCCGAAAAGGTAGGGAAGTTCTCATTTCTGATGATGTTACCGATTCTGCCATATATTTGGCATAAATTTCGTGGTACTCAAGATGCCTTTCTCATATTGACAAGACCACTTGATCACATTGTCCAATCAAAGAAACGAGTGACAAGATTTGGTACTGATAGTATTCTATTGGATCAGGCTCCGGCCTACTTGGGTTACAATTTCAATCTGAGTTTACGTATCATAGTCAAACTCGGGATCACATACCGGATTATGGAGTTTCCCAAACTATTGAAAGACTTTAAAACATTCTCCCAAACAATACTGGAGTTGGGACTTGATATCAGAAACAAGAAGGATGTTTGGGATTCCTTGGTGGACTTTAAAAAAGTACACTTCGAGTAAGAAGGAGGGACATGGTAATCTGGATAACCGGTCGACAAGGCAGTTATAAAACCACTACTGCTAATACCCTGGCCTCTAAGTATAGAGAAGAAGGAAAACCCGTATTGATTCTCGATGGGGATGATGTTAGAAAACACTTTCCTTGTGGGTTTACAGATGAGGACAGAAGGGAAAACATCATGCGGATTGCCCATATTGCAGCAATTGCTGAGAAGCAAAACATTATAGTTATTTGTGCCCTTATCAGTCCCCGAAAAAAGTGGCGTCAAGAAGCGAGAGAATTGTTCAAAGAATCCAAACTTATTTACTTGGATGGTGGGACATTATGGGAAGGGTCAGTATATGAGGAACCAGATGACGATGAAAAAAGAGACCGATAAAAAAGTAAAATTATTTCTGGACAGTGGGGCCTTCTCTGCATGGAGTAAGAATGTGACAATTGATCTGAATGCTTACATGCAATTCATTCAAGACAATGAGCAGTACATTGAAGTATACTCCAACCTTGATGTAATTGGTAGTGCGGAGGGGAGCTGGAAAAATCAGGAGATAATGGAGGCAAATGGCTTCCATCCATTACCGGTATTTCATTTGAATGATGATGTGTCATCATTGTATAGATGTATGGAGTATCCATACTTTTGCCTTGGTGGTATGGCTGGAAGAGATTGTAGTGAAAATGATAGAGTTCAGTTTCTGGATTCCTGTTGGGATATTATCTGTGACAACAAAGATAGAATACCAAAGCAGAAAGTTCATGGGTTTGGTATGACATCACTCAAACTTATGCTACGGTACCCTTGGTATTCAACTGATAGTACGTCGTGGGTAATGACCAGTCGATTTGGATCTGTTTATGTTCCTAATATAAGAGATGGAAAATACGTGTACAATGAGGATTCTTGGAAGGTGTGTGTATCGCAAAGATCACCATCCGTTACAGAAGTCGGACAACACTTCGAAACTTTTTCTGCTATGGAGAAGAAACAAATCCTGAAGTACTTTGATTCCAAGGGGTTCAAACTTGGTAAATCAGAGTTCAGAAAAGAAGACCCAAAGTATACTCCGAAAGATAACGAAAGATGGTTCGGTAAAGAGGAGGCTGATAGTCAGCGGAATGTCAGAGGGGACCGAAATGGGTATGTCAACCAAGGATGGACCAAGGAACGGACAATTGAAAAAGTCATTGAGCCGGGTCTGTCCAATGACTATAAGCAAAGAGATGAGATGAATATTATTTACTTCATGGACCTTGAAAAATCCATGCCAGAATGGCCTTGGCCCTGGTTATCCCCCAAACCAAAAGGATTTGGAATGCGGAGGTTAAAGTAACATGCGGATCTTTCTTGCGACATGGACTGAAGATAACCAGGGGGAGACTCTAACCAAAGTAGATTATCAAAACCGGTTGATGTCATACTACTTTTTAAAAGAGACTAAACCGGAGTTCCTGCCCGAATATGTAAAAACGGGGAGAATTAATGCAAGGAAAGATAGAGTGGTGTCATGATATGATCATTTACTTTGCCGGATACCCTGGAGGAGTCTGGGAAGAGAGAGAGTGATATGGTCGAACTCAATGTTCCCAGACTTCTAACCTTTTATTGGACCAGCAGAACAAACTTTGTTTTAGATAAATACAAAAATAAATTCGGATATCAAAAAGGGGTAAACAATGAAAATAGCACCAAGTGAATTCAAGGAAATATTACTTAAAATAAAACCAGGTCTTGCTTCGAAAGGTATAGTTGAACAGGCCACTCATTTTGTATTTACCGGCGATGATGTATTTACCTACAACGACCAGATCAGTATCAGCTACCCATTGGAAACCGAGTTCAAGTGTTCGGTTCCATCGACAAAATTGTACGATTTTGTAAAAGACCTCAAGGGCAAGGAAGTGGAGGTGACTTTGAAGGAGGGACAGTTACTTCTAACTTGCGGTAAGACAAAAGCCGGGATCAATGTATCAACCGATGAGACTATTATGGAGTTGGTTGATGATATGGGGTTCCCAAAAGATACAGAGTGGAAGTCTCTTGATAAAGAGTTTTTGGAAGGAATAAAACTTTGTATGTTCTCGGCATCGAAAGATTTATCTTGCCCTTATATGACCTGTATAAGTGTGGAGAACAACCGACTGGTTTCCGGTGATGATATCAGAATCAGTCTCTTTGATTTGAAGCATGATATATCAGATACTTTTCTCCTGCCAGCTACTGCTGCCACTGAGTTAGTAAAGTTTGATATTGTTGAGTACGCGCTCATGAAGTCGTGGGTGTTCTTTAGTACTCTGGATGGGATTGTCTTCTGTTCAAGAATAGTCGTTGATGAGTATCCAAATGTATCTGAATTCTTCGAAATGAATAACGCCGTTACCATGAAACTTCCTTCTGAATTCAAGGACAGTATAAATACCGTGTATCCAATGGCTGATGGTGACTTCGATATTGACAAACAAATTGAAATATCCGTCACCAAGAATACTTTGAAATGCCGTTCAGATGGGGCATCTGGTTGGGCCGAGACCTCTATTGATATTCATGACAAAGTTCCTGATCTAACCTTTAAAGCCAATCCCGTATTCCTATCTGAAGTATTGGAACATAATACTACCATGACCTATGAACCCGGTAAACTGCTGATTCTGTCCGGCAAGTTGAAACATCTGATGAGCCTGGTTGTATAATGGACATCTACTTTGCTGGTGGGGGAGGTAAAATCAGGCACCTAACTCTGAACAAATATAAAGCTAAAAAACTGTATAGTTTTTTCGATATTACCACCCCCAATCAAGGATATGGACAGGAGGATAGATTCAAGGAAGACATCATAACAAACTCCACTCTAAAAATAAGATTATGTCCTACTGAGGTCCATGAGAGTACGGTTAAATTAAAAATTGGATATAGGATATAGGATATAGGATATGAAAATCTACTTAGCAGCGGTTGGGCACGAACAAGCTTTAAAAAGAGCAACGAAGGAGAGGAATCCAGCAAACATACTACTTTCATATTACGATTTGTCGGGATTAGCAGGTCCACCGTTTAGACGCATGGTGTATCAGGAGATGATAAATGAAGGGATTCTTTACGAACAAAGAAGTTACACCAACCAAAAAAGTTAGAGGGGTTTCTATTGATCCATGTGAGGATTGTAAGCTTTATAAATCGGCCAAGTCCCCAAAGATGGAGTATACCGGGAAAGGAAAACAAAAGGTTCTTATTGTAGGAGAAGCCCCAGGGGCTGAAGAAGATGAGCAATGGGAAAGAAAGGGATACAAAGAACCTACTCAGTTCATTGGAAAATCTGGACTGCTACTTAGAGATGAGTTGGACAAATACAAATTATCATTAGAACAGGACTTCTGGAAAACTAATGCCCTTTGTTGTCGACCACCAAAGAATAGAAAACCAACCAAAAAAGAGTTAAGTTTATGCAAACACAGACTTACCAAAACTATCGAAGAGTTACGACCTAAGATGATTTGGTTAGTTGGAGGAACGGCAATAGAGTCCTTCTACATGAACAGATTCAAAACCTTAACAATCAACCGATGGCAGGGTCTTTGTATTCCCGATAAAATTGCAAATGCCTGGATTGCTCCGATGTTCCACCCATCATATATACTGCGGCTAAAAGATCCCGGATTATCTGCTATGTTTGCCCGGGGCATCAAAAATGCCGTATCGTGGATGGGCAAAGAACATCCGACATTTGAGGATTATGAAAGTCAGGTAGAATGTGTAACTGACTTTCATAGAGCAATTGAACTTCTCACTATAGTTCTCAACGAAGCCACAGAGA
>Ga0180430_10001434_pt1 | contig 23240 bp, 22 predicted proteins | sample SS_ome_9_FD_132999 | JGI IMG/M metagenome (GOLD analysis project Ga0180430, IMG submission 132999) | Hypersaline lake sediment archaeal communities from the Salton Sea, California, USA - SS_1_S_2 metaG | ecosystem: Environmental > Aquatic > Non-marine Saline and Alkaline > Hypersaline >... | reverse complement strand
CAGTGCCGTGACGGTGTGTGCGGGCTTTGGAAAATTCGCCCGGGCGATGACATCATGCGCGCTGCTCATGTCACCTGCCGCTCGCTCGCGATGAAGCAACTCGAAGCCTCCGAACTATGGCCATTCTTCGCCGAACTCGCCGCCGTCGCCGCGGCCGAGACGCTGCCGCGCTTCCGCGCCGGCGTGGCGATCGACAACAAGGACGCGGCCGGTGGCTTCGACCCCGTGACGGTCGCCGATCGCGCCGCCGAGGCCGCCCTGCGTGCGGCCATCACGGCGCGTTATCCGGACCACGGCATCCTCGGCGAGGAAGAAGCCGATAAGCCCGCGCGTGGTCCCTATAGTTGGATCATCGACCCGATCGACGGCACGCGTTCGTTCGTGTGCGGGATGCCGACCTGGGGCACGCTGGTCGGCCTGCTCGAGGACGGCGTGCCGCGCTTCGGCATGATGAGCCAGCCGTTCGTCGGTGATCGCTTCATCGGCGGAGGCGGCCGCGCCGAGTTGGTGCGCGCCGACGGCGTCACGCCGCTGCGTTGCCGGCGCGGCACGCCGCTGGATGCGGCGACCCTGTTTGCGACCACGCCCGAGATGTTCGCCGCGGGAACTGAGGCCGAGGCTTTCGACGCGCTGTCCGCGCGCGTTCGCCTGACCCGTTTCGGGGCCGACTGCTACGGCTACTCGTTGCTCGCCGCGGGTTACGTCGATCTCGTTGTCGAGGCCAATCTCGGCTACTACGACGTCGCCCCGGTCATGCCGATCGTCGAAGCGGCCGGGGGCGTGGTCAGCGACTGGGCCGGGCGGCCGCTGCGCACCGGTGGGCGCGCCATCGCGGCCGCCGATCCGGTCCTCCACCAACAGGCGCTGGCGTTGCTGGCGCACGCACGCTGACTGGCAATGCCGCGCACGGCGCATCCGCAGCCCGGTGCGGCGGCCGCCTCCGGCCCGCGCGTCGTGCCCGGCGCGGGGTCTGATCGATGATCCGGCTCGATGCCGTGGTGGTCGCCGCGCCGATGCAGCCGCCGCACGCGGGGCATCGCGCCGCGCTCGCTGCCGCCGCTGCCCACGGCGCGCCGGTCTTCGCGTTGATCCTGGGCGCCGCGGCGGCGCCGACGCTGAACACGCCGTGGAGCGCGTCTGAGCGTATCGACATGCTCCTGGCCGACTGGCCGCGGCAGGCCGCGCCGGACGTGCTCACGGTGCGTGACGTGCCCTACGATCGCAGCCGCTGGCAGGCGGCGCTTGCGGCCGCCGCCGGTGCCGCGCTGGGCACCGCGGCGCGTATCGGTGTCGTCGGCGACGCCGCGCCGCCGTGGCCCGCCGACTGGCAGCGGCTGGACGGGGCGGCCGGGTTCGCACCGCGCGAGCGCATCGTGCGCGAGGCCCTGCTGGCGCCGACGGCGCCGCAGCGCGAGGCGCTCGCCGCTCACGTCAGCGCGGCGCAGCTCGCGGCCCTGCTGGCCTGGCACGAGAGCGCCGCGGGACGGCGGCTGCGCGAAGAGGCAGACTTCATCCGTCGTTTTCGCCGCAGTTGGGCAAGCGCGCCGTACCCGCCGGTGTTCGTGACGGTCGACGCCCTGGTCACCTGGCGTGACGAGATTCTCCTGATCGAGCGCAAACGCGCCCCGGGCAAGGGCCTGTGGGCGCTCCCGGGCGGTTTCATCGATCCTGACGAGACCCTCGAAGCCGGCGCGCGCCGCGAGCTGGCCGAGGAAACCGGCCTCGTCGCCGCGCCTGTCACCCTGCGCGCGAGCCGCGTGTTCGACGCGCCGCAGCGCTCGCTGCGCGGGCGTACCATCACCCACGCCTTTCATTATGACCTGAGCGCATTACCCGAGCGCCCGCCCGTCGCCGGGGGCGACGACGCCAGCGCCGCCGCCTGGGTCGCGCGCGGCAGGCTCACGCCCGCGCGGCTGTTCGAAGATCACTATGCGATCCTGCAGGTGATGGCGGGCCTGCCCTGAGGCAGGTGGCGCTAGCGCGCGGCCGCGGGCGGGGCGACGGGTCGCCGATGCTTCGGTTCCCGCGCTGCCGGCGGGTCCCACGGGTCAACCTGCGCGCGCCGTGGCCGCTATCGAGGGACATGCTACGACGCCGTTTCCGTACCCGGCACGCGTTCGGGCTGTGCGTGTTCCTCGTCGTCACGCTTCCCGCCGCTGCCGCCATCGACCCGAGTGCGCCGCTGGTGCGCGCACTCGATGCGCTGCGCGCCGCGGACGCGGCGACGCGCGCGCGCTTCGTCGAAGTCGCCGTCGGCGCGCTCGCCGCACGTCATCGCGCGCTGCTGCACGACAGCGGGCGGGACCCGTCCTGGTCGCAGGGTACGCGCGGCTATATCGCACGCCTCGAAGCCGCTGCCGCGGCGGCGCGGCGCGGCGCGCGCGTATTGTTGATCAACGATCCGCGGCAGGGGCTGCGCGTCATCGTCGGACAGCGTCCGGCGCGCCAGTTCGCGCTCGTCCCGCCGCGCCCGTCCGAGCGTCGCGCGCTCGAGCGCGACGTGCTCGCGCGCCTGTGCATGGAGGTCGACTGCAACGCACCGGTGCCGGCCCCGCAGCCGTCACTGCCGCGGCTGGCGGCGATCGGTAGCGCGCTCGTCGATGCGTCGACGGGCGCTGAAGATACGCGCGCACTCAAGCCGCACCGCGCGCCCGTGCGGGCCGACGGCGTGGTCGATTCGCTGCCCGCGGGTGGCGACGGCCTGGATTGCGCGCGCGGTGACGGCCGCCATCGCAAGCTCCTCGATCGCGCCTGCGCCAGCGTACTGGCCGAAGTGCGGGCGCTCGCCGCGGCGCTGCACGCGCACGCCCGCGCCGGCCACGAACTCGACTGGGCCCTGCTCGAGCGCGGCGCGTGGCGTGCGCCGGGCGGCGCGCTGGCCGCGACGCGCGAGGGTGGCGGTGTCGCGGTGAACGCGCCCATCCTGGCGCGCTACCCGACCGTCTACGCGACCGCGCTGCCCTGGATACGCGCTCGCCTAACCGGTAAGGTGCTCGCCACCGCGATCGCGCCCCCTGCGCCGCTGCTCTACGCGGTGCGCTCCGAGTTGCCGGCCGAGTCACCTTGAAACGCAGGATGCCCGTCATGAAATCGCGTGTCGCCCGTCTGTTGTTCTGCCTGTGCCTGGCCGTGCCGGGCCTGCTCCACGCCCAGGAAGGCCGCTTCCAGGCAATCGCCATCGACAGCGGTCTCGAGTACGGCACCGACAAAGCCCTCATCCTCGATACCTACTCCGGACACCTGTGGATCTGGGTCGAGAGCCCGGCGGTCAACGACGAGCCCGGTGGGCGCTATCTCATCTACCAGGGCCAGCTCGAGCCGGGCAAGACCATGGGGCAGGTGATGGACCGGCAGGAATGGGAAGTCGGACCGGGCGAGTGAGTGCGCGTAGGCGCGCGGCGTCGGATCGGTTTTAATCGGCACTCGGGCGGCGCATCGTGCGCCGCCGCTGCGAAGAGGGGAGGAGTGCCATGCCCAAGCTCAGCGAGAGCGAACGAGACCGGTTCCTGGACGAACCCGGCATGATCATGAATATCGCGACCGTCGACGAGGACGGTGCGCCGCTGGTGACGCCGATCTGGTTCATCCACGAGCAAGGGCGCATCTGGTTCACGCCGCGCCAGCATTCGGAGTGGTTGCGCCATATCCGCAACGACAATCGCGTCGCGCTGAGTATCGACGAGCCGGCGCTGCCCTACCGCAAGGTCGTGGTGCGCGGCCGTGCCGCCATCGATCACGAGGTCGGCGAGGACGATGCCTGGCGCGATCGCTACCGGCGCATCGCGCAGCGCTACATTCCGCTCGACGACGCCAATGCCTACGTCGATGGCACCGACGATCAGCCGCGCGCGCTGTGCTCGGTGCTGCTGGCCGAGGCCCAGGTGCGCTCCTGGCGCATGCCGGTCGAGGACGAGCCCTACCAGGGCATCTGGGCGCGCCGCTACTGGACCGAGGGCGCCAAGGTCGGCAAGGACGCTCCGGCGCTGTTCGATCGGGACGAGCGCTGATCGGGCCCCGCGGCGGACCGGGTATAATCGGGCGCGTCACCGTCCCGCTCCGCCGTCCGTTCCCGCCATCAACCCGCAGCGCCGATGAGCTTCCGCGTGCCGTCAGTCCGCCGCGTCGTTCCGCCTGCGCTGTCGTTGTCGACGTTAGCGATCGTCGTGACGCTCGCCGGCTGCGCCTACGAGCGCTACGAGCCGGCACCACTCGATGCGCGCCGGGTGCCCGCGGCGCGCGCCGCGGCGCGCCTCGATGACGCGGCGCACGGTGCGCTCGTGGCGCGGCACGCACCGCAGGCGCCGTGGCCGCCGCGCGAGTGGTCGTGCCGCGAGCTCGGTCTCGTCGCCGCGGCGCGTTCCGGCGCACTGGCGCGCGCGCGGGCCGAACTCGCCGCACGCGAGGCCGAGCGCGCAGTGGCCGGCCAACGGCCCAACCCGCGCGTCAGTGTCGGTGTCAGCTACAACTCCGACCAGGATCCCGGCGATGACAACCATTACGGGATCGGGCCGGGTTTCGATTACCTGTGGAGCCCGGTCGATCGGCGGCGCATCCGCGTCGGCCAGGCCGACGCGCGCATCGTCGCGGCACGCAGCGCGCTGCTCGAGGCGGCCTGGGCGGCCCGCGACCGCGCCTGCCGGGCGGCCACGGCACTCGCCGCCGCGCGTGACGCCGACCGTGCACGCGAGGCGCAGGTGGCGCTGCTCGACGAGGCCGTCGCGCTGGCCGAGACGCGGGCCCGCGCCGGCCTCGCCGATGCCTTCGAATGGCAGTCACTGCGCCTCGAGGCCAACGGTGCCCGGCTCGATCGTCTCGATCGGCTCGCCCGTGTCACGATCAGCGGCGCCGAGCTGGCCGCTGCGCTCGCGCTGGCGCCCGCCGCACTCGGCGACGTGCATCTCGCGGCGCGCACGGATCCCGGCGCGTGGCCGTCGGCGCCCGCGATCCAGACCCACGCGCTCAGCCATCACCCGCGCATGCTGACGGCGCTGGCGGCCTACGACGAGGCCGAGCGCGATCTCGAGCTCGCCATCGCCGCGCAGTACCCGGACATCGAACTTTCGCCGGGCTATTTCTTCGACCAGGGCGATCACCTGTGGTCGCTGGTCGGCGGCATCGTCGTGCCGTTGTTCGCGACCCAGAAAGCGGCCATCGCCGCCGCGGCCGCGCGCCGCGACGCTGCGCGGGCGGCGGTCGAGCAGGTGCAGGGCGAGCTGGTCGCCGGTGTCGAGCAGGCGTACGCGGCGTGGCAGGCGCAGCGTACGCTGCGCGCCGCGCTCGCGCAGACCGCGGCGGCGGTCGAGGACAGTATCGAGGCGATCGCGCGCCAGCAGGCCGACGGCCTCGGCGATGGCCTGATGCTGAAGCGCGCCGAGCTGCAGCGCGCGCAGGTCGCGTTGCGGGCGGTCGAGGTGGAGGCGGGCTATCGGCGAGCGCTGCTCGCGCTCGAGCGTGCCGCCGCGCTGCCGTTCGACGGCGGCAGCTTTGCGGATTATCTGCACGCCCTCTACCACGAAGGCGCGCGCATGGCGGAGGAGGTTCGATGAATCGCGCGATATTGTTGCTGCTCGGCGTCACCGGCGGCTTCCTGTTGGCGCTGGGCGCGATCCGCATGGGCCTGCTCGACGATGCCGGCGTGGCGGCGCCGGGCGCTGATGGGCGCCGCGCCGCGGCTGACGAACGGCTGCACGACGGTGCTCGCGACGATGGGGATGAGGACGGTGGCGACGGGGACGATGGCGACGACGATGACGTGCCGGAGCGCGTCGTGGCCGTCGCCGGGCGGCGCTACGTGCGCCTGGAGGCGGACGAGCAGGCACTCGCCGGCGTTGTCAGCGAGCGCCTGGCGGCGATGACTACGAGCCCCGAACGGCAGGTCGTGGGTATCGTTGCCGACGACCTCGTGCTCGCCGCGCAGCAGGCGGCGCTGGCGCGGGCGCGCGAACGTCGCGCCGCCCAGGCGGCAACCCTCGCCGTGGTGCGCGAACGGCTCGCCGGACTGCGCGCATTGGGCGACCGCGGCCAGCTCGGTGCGGCACGCGAGATCGCCGAGCTGGAGCTCGCCGTCCGGCGCGAGCACGAGCGGACGCTGCAACTCGACGAGCGCGTCGCGCAGGCCGAGCAGGCGCTGCTCACGCAATGGGGTGGGGACCTCGTCCGGCAGACCACCGCGGGCAGCGCGCTGGCAACGGCGCTCGCGGCTGGCGAGACGGCGCTGGTGACGTTCGCGCTCGCGGCCGGCGGCGAGCCGCCGCCCGAGGTGCATGTCGGTGTCGATGGCGTGCGCGAACAGGCGCAAGCCGCGCGGGTCGTCGCCGCCGCGCAGGCCGTGCTCGCCGGCAGCAATCGCGCTACCTGGCATGCGGTGGTCGAGGCGCCGGGGCTGCGCCACGGCATGCCTGTCGACGTCTGGGTCCCGCGCGCGCACGAAGCGCTCACGGGCGCCCTGCTGCCGGACGACGCGGTGGTCTGGCACGGGGGGCGGCGCTGGTACTTCGTCGCGCGCGACGCGGCGCTGTTCGAACGCGTCGCACTGCCGGCGCAGCCGCCGGGCCTGTCCGCGGCCTTCCTGCCGGCGTCGCAGGCCGAAGACGTACGCGTGGTCACGCGCGGTGCGCAGACCCTGCTCGCCGAGGAGTTCCGCGGCGCGATACCCGACGAGGACGACGACTGAGCCGGCGCAGGCGCTGCGGCCCGGTTCCCGTTCGACGTCATGCTCAGCCAGCTCGTCCGTTTTTCGATCGAACGCCGCGCGGTCGTGCTGACGCTGGCGGTGGCGCTGATCGCCTACGGCCTGGTGCGCCTCGGCGACGCCGGGCTCGACATCTTCCCCGAGTTCGCGCCCAAGCTGGTCGTGGTGCAGACCGAGGCGCCGGGCTTCACTGCCGAGCAGGTCGAGGCACGCGTGACGCAACCGTTGGAGGCCGCGCTCGGCGGCCTCGTCGACCTCGCCTACGTGAGCTCGGAGTCCATTCAGGGCCTGTCCATCGTCACCCTGGTGTTCGACGAGCACAGCGACACCTACCGCAACCGCGCCCAGGTCGCCGAGCGCCTCGCCGGCGCACGCGCGCGCCTGCCGGCCGCGGCGCACGAGCCGGTGATTGCGCCGCTCGCATCGTCGTCGGCGACCGTGCGCACCATCGGCCTGACAGTGAGCGACGACGACCTCATGCGTTTGCGCGACATCACCGAGACGGTCGTCGTGCCGCGGCTGCTCGGCGTCGCCGGTGTCGCCGACGTCAACGTCTTCGGCGGCATCGAACGCGCGCTGGTCGTCGCCCCCGACGTCCACGCGCTCGCCCGCCACCGGCTCGGCCTCGACGAACTCGCTGCGGCGGTGCGCCGCGCCGCGGCGCGGCCGGGGCTCGGCATCGTCGAAAGCGCAATCCAGCAGATCGCGATCACGGCAAGCGGCGATGAGCTCGATCCGCGGCGTCTCGGCCGCGCCATCGTGCGTGCACGCGGGCTCGAGCGGATCCACGTCGACGACGTCGCCAGCGTCTCGTGGGACGGCCTGCCACGTATCAGCGCGGCGCAGATCATGGGGCGTCCGGCGGTGGTGATGATGGTCATCGGCCAGCTCGGCGCCAACACCCTCACCGTCTCCAATGCGCTCGAGCAGGCGCTCGCCGATCTCGCGCCGGTGCTCGCGCAGCAGGACGTGACCCTGCACGGCGAGCTGTTCGTACCGGCGCGTTACATCACGACCGCGATCGGCGAGATCGCGCGCCACCTGCTGGTCGGCGGCACGCTCGTCCTGCTGGTGTTGCTGATTGGCCTGTACGACTGGCGCACGGCGCTGATCTCGGCCCTCGCCATCCCGCTGTCGCTGCTCGCCGCGGTGGTCGTGCTGGTCGAGAGCGGGGTCAATCTCAACGTGCTCGTGATCGGCGGGCTGGCCATCGCGCTCGGCGAAGTCGTCGACGATGCCATCATCGACACCGAGAACATCTATCGCCGCCTGCGCACCGCGCGCCCCGGCACCTCGTTCGAGGAGGTCGCGCTGTCCGCCTCGCTGGAAGTGCGCGGCTCGGTGGTCTACGCGACGTTCATCGTCGCCCTGGTGTTCGTGCCGCTGCTGCTGCTCGGCGGCGTCAGCGGGCGCCTGTTCGCGCCGCTCGGGCTGGCCTACATCCTCGCCGTCATCGCCTCGTTGGTGGTCGCGGTCACGGTGACGCCGGCGCTGTGCGTGGCCCTGCTCGCCGGCCGCACCGGGCAGCGCGCCGAGGCGCCGGTGTTCCGTGCAATCAACCCGTGGTACGCACGCGCGGTGGCCGTGTTGGCGCGGCGACCCGGACTGGCGCTGGCGGCGAGCGCGGCCTGCGCCCTGGCCGTAGTCGCGATCATGCCGGGTTTCGGCGCGCGCTTCCTGCCGGACCTGCGCGAGGGCCACTTCATCGTGCACACGACGGCCCTGCCCGGAACCTCGCTCGACGAGTCGCTGCGCATGGGCGGCAACGTCACGCGGGCCTTTCTCGCCATCGACGGGGTGCGCTCGGTGTCGCAGTGGGCCGGGCGCGCCGAGCGCGGGGCCGATACCTACGGCAGTCATTACAGCGAGTACGAGGTCGCGCTCGAGCCGATGAGCGGGCCGCGCCAGCAGGCCGTGCTGGAAGCCTTGCGCGGCGTGCTGGCCGCGCATGCCGGCTGGAGTTTCGAGGCCAATACCTTTCTCACCGAACGCATCGACGAGACCATCTCCGGCTACACCGCGCCGGTGGTGGTCAACCTGTTCGGGCGCGACCTCGATGCGCTCGATCGCACCGGCGCGGAGATCGCGGCACTCGCCGCGCGCGTGCCGGGTGCGCGCAACGTGCGCCTGCGCGCCGCGCACACCACGCCCAACGTGACCATCGCGCTCGACGCCGCGCGCCTCGCGCGGCACGGCGTGAGCGCGGCCGAAGCGCTGGCCGCCGTCGAAACGGCTTATGCCGGCCACGACGTGGGCGAGATCCACCGTGGTAATCGTCGCGTGCCGGTGACCCTGATGCTGCCGGCGGCGACGCGCGCTAGGGTCGAGGCGCTGGCCGGGCTGGTGGTCGCCCGGCGCGCTGCGGCGGCGGTGACGCTCGGCGAGGTCGCTACCATCCGCCAGACAGCGGGGCGCTACAACGTGCTGCATCGCGACGGTCAGCGCCTGCAGGTGGTGACGGCCGAGGTCGCCGGGCGCGACCTCGGGGGCTTCCTCGAGGAGCTCCGCGACCGCGTGCTCGACGAGATCGCATTCGGCGAGGGCATGCACGCGGAGTTCACCGGTGCGGCGGTCGAGCAGGCGAGCGCGCGGCGCGAACTGGTGCTGCACGCGCTGGTCTGCACGGTCGGCGTGCTGCTGTTGATCCTGATGGCGGTCGGGCGCCTGCGTTACCTCGTGCTGATCCTGTTCAACCTGCCGTTCTCGCTGCTCGGCGGCGTGCTCGCAGTGATGCTGGGCGGCGGCGTGGTGTCGGTCGGCTCGATCGTCGGCTTCGTGACGCTGTTCGGCATCACCGTGCGCAACTCCATCATGCTCGTCTCGCACTACGATCACCTGGTGCGCGTCGAAGGCGCGCCGTGGAACCTGCAGACGGTGCTGCGCGGCGCGCGCGAACGGCTGCCGGCAATCCTCATGACGGCGCTGGTAACCGCGCTGGCGATGTTGCCGCTGACCATCGACAGCGACAACCCGGGGCGCGAGATCATGGGACCGATGGCCGCCATCATCGTCGGCGGTCTGGTCTCCTCGACGCTGCTCAACCTGCTCGTGATGCCGGCGCTGCTGCACCGGTACGGGCTTTTCGCCGCGCGCACGGGGGATTGATGTCCACCCGCGCCGAAATCGCGTATCGTGCCGGCTCCGCCTGCCGTCCGTTCCGCCCATGAAGACCGCGTCGATCGATTCCGGATACGCCTGGCTGCGCCTCGCGACCTGCCTCGCGCTGACCACCGTCGGCGGCGCCGGCATGTTCGTGGTGGTGGTGGCGATGCCGGCCTTCCAGCTCGATCTCGGCATCACCCGCGCCGGCGCCTCGGTGCCCTATACGATGGTGATGGCGGGCTTCGGCATTGGCGGCATCGTCGCCGGACGCCTGGTCGATCGCTTCGGTGTCGTGCTGCCACTGGCTGTCTCGGCCGTGGCGCTCGGCCTGTCCTACGCGCAGGCGGGACTCAGCGAGAGCATGCTGGCGTTCAATCTCGCGCACGTGCAGATCGGCTGCTTCGGCTGCGCGATCGTGTTCGCGCCCCTCATCGCCGACATCTCCAAGTGGTTCACGCGCAGGCGCGGCCTGGCCGTCGCCATCTGCGCCTGCGGTAACTACGTGGCCGGCGCGCTGTGGCCACCGGTGATGGTCGACATGATGGCCGAGAGCGGCTGGCGCGAGACCTATATCACGATCGGCATGGTGAGTACGGGCATCATGCTGCCCTTGTTGCTGCTGCTCAGGCGTCGCCCGGTCGGCGATAATCGCATCACCGGCAGCGGCGGCAGCGCCGGCACGCCGGCCACGCTCGGCCTGACGCCCAACGGTCTGCTCGGGCTGCTGTGCGTGGCCGGGCTCGGCTGCTGCATGGCGATGGCGATGCCACAGGTACACCTGGTCTCGCTGTGCGGGGATCGCGGCTACGGCGCGGCGCGTGGCGCGGAGATGCTCTCGCTGATGCTCGGCTGCGGTATCGTCTCCCGCCTCGCGTTCGGCTTCGTCTCCGACCGTCTCGGCGGCCTGCGCACCATTCTCATCAGTTCAGCGGCCCAGGGCATCGCGCTGGTGTTGTTCCTGCCGGCCGACACGCTGACTTCGCTGTACCTGGTCTCGGCCCTGTTCGGCCTGTTCCAGGGCGGCATCGTGCCCTGTTATGCGCTCATCGTGCGCGAGTTCTTCCCGGAGTCCGAGGCCGCCAGCCGGCTCAGCCAGATCATCCTCGCGACACTCGCCGGCATGGCGCTCGGCGGCTGGACGTCGGGAGCGATCTTCGACTGGACCGGGTCCTACACGGTGGCCTTCGTGCACGGTATCGGCTGGAACCTGGTCAACCTGTCGGTGGTGCTGTTCCTGCTCACGCGCGCGCGCGCCGCGCAGCGCGGCGAGGGCTTGCCCGACGCGGCCTGAGCGAGCGGCCGGTGGCACGGACGCGTACAATGCGCGCTCGCCAGCACCCGGTCCGCCGCGGCGGTGATATGCCCCCTTCCGCCGCCGCCCGACCGCCAGTACAGGATCCCGTTCGTCGATGAAGCCTCAATTCGGGCTCGGCCTCGCCGCGGCCCTCTTTGCCACCATGACCTGGGGCGTGCAGTTACCGCTGGCCAAGGACGCTTTCGGCGCCGTCGACCCCTTCCACATCACGGCCACGCGCTACCTCGTCGCGGCGCTGTGCCTGGCGGTCGTGCTGGTGGTGCGCGAGGGCTGGGGCGCGCTGAGCTATCGCGGTCACGGCTGGATCGCCGCTGCGCTCGGCGTCGTCGGCATCTGCGGTTCGCCGTTGCTGACCTTCATCGGCATGTCGATGTCGCGCGCCGAGCACGCCGTCGTCATCGTCACCATGCAGCCGATGATCGCGGCCCTGGTGCTGTGGATCCTGCGCGGGCTGCGCCCGGCGCCGGTCACGGTGGCCTGCATCCTGGCCGCCTTCACCGGCGTGCTGCTGGTCGTGACCAAGGGCAGCCTGACGCTGGTGGAGTCTCCGCGCGCACTGCTCGGCGATCTCATCGTCCTGGTTGGCGCGGTGTGCTGGGTTGCCTACACGATGGGGCTGGGACGCCTGTCCGGCTGGTCGGTATGGCGTATCACCGTGCTGACCATGTTGCCGGGCGCCATCATGACTTCGCTGATCACCGCGGGCCTGGTCGGGCTGGGCGTGCTTACCGTGCCGGGGCCGGCAGCCGTTGCCAGCGTCGCCTGGGAACTCGCCTACCTGACCTTCGTCGGCGTACTTGCGGCGATGCTGGCGTGGAACTTCGGTACGCGGCGTATCGGCGCCTTGAACGCCACGCTGTTCATCAATTGCATGCCGGTGGTGACCTTTGTCTACCGCGCGCTGCAGGGACGCAGCTTCGCCGCGGTCGAGATCGCCGGTGCCGCGCTGGTGGTCGCCGCGCTCATCGCCAACAACCTGTACCTGCGCGCGCAGCGGCACGTCTGAGCCCGACAGGCGGCTGGCGCTTCGCGCTCAGCGCGCGTCCAGCGCGGCGCGGATCGCGGCGCCCGTGCTGGCGATCTCCTCGCGCGGCGGTGGTGTGTAGTAACCATCCGGAAGCTTCCAGCGGAAGCCGTCGTCGGCGTGCCGCGGGAATACGTGCAGGTGCAGGTGGAACACCGTCTGGCCGGCGGCCGCACCGTCGGCGAGGAACAGGTTGATACCTTCGCAGGCGAGATCGGTGTGGCGGATCGCGGCGCCGATGCGCTGGGCGACGGCGAACATGCGCTCGCCGGTGGCTGGCGGCAGCTCGGCGAGCGTGGCCGCCTTGACCAGCGGTACGACCAGCGTGTGGCCAGACGTGATGGGCTGGATGTCCATGAACGCGGCGACGAGCTCGTCGCGGTAGACGAACGTCGCCGGCAGCTCGCCGGCCAGGATCTTCTCGAATACGGTGTGCGGATCGAAGCCGCCCCGCTGGACGGCGTTGCGTCCTTCCTCGCCCTGCATGGGCTACCTCCTGTCGAGTCGATGGACGAATTCTCGCGCCGGCTCGCCCTTGACCTCGGCGCTCGCTTCGGCGAGCGTCTCGACCTGCCAGTCGCCGCTGAACAGCGCATCGATTTCGTCTGCCGGTACGACGAACGGGGGCGGCCGAATCGTGCGTTCGTCGTAGGCGACCGTGATCAGCAGCATGCGGGTGCCGGGGCCGGCCAGTGTCGCGAGGTGCGCGGCGTAGGCGCGCCGTTGCTCCGGCGTCAACGCGATCAGCGCGGCGCGGTCATAGATCGCGTCGACCGGCCCGAGCTCGGCGGCATCGAGGGCGAAGAAATCACCGTGGTAGAGGGTGTAGGGCGCGGCGCGGTGACGGGTCAGGGTGCGGCGTTCGTCGGCCCGTGCGTTGAGGCCGCGCTCGGCGAAGAAGTCGCCCACGGCGACGCCGGCGAGCTCGACGCCGACGACTTCGCAGCCGGCTTCGGCCAGCCAGCACAGGTCGAGCGATTTACCGCACAGCGGCACGAACACGCGGGCGCCCGGCGCCAGGCCCAGGGCCTGCCAGTGCGCGACCAGCAGCGGATGCGGCGCGGCCTCATGAAAGCCGATTTGTTCCGAGGCCCACTTGTCGAGCCAGAAGTCCGGTTCCATCGCGTTCTCAGGTGGTTTGCGCGAGCGCCTCGCCGAGGAGCTCGAAGGCGCTACGGGTGAAGACCGCCATGTTGCCTTCGCGATCGGCGGCGCCGGTCTCGATGCGCCGCGTCAGCGAGACCGGTCCGCTCACCGCGACGACGCAGATCCCGGGCGGGTGTCCGTAAGGCGTACCGGCCGGTCCGGTGGCGCCCAGCTCCGCCAGTCCCCAGGTTGCGCCGAGGCGGGTCCGTATGGTGTCGGCGCAGAGCATCACGTAGTTCTCGGTCAGTGGCTCCTGGCGATCGAGCGTGGCCTGGGTGAGGCCGAGCAGGTCACGGCGCGCGCGCAGCGTGTAGATGACGGTGCTACCGAGAAAGTAGGCCGAGGCGCCCGGCACGGCGAGCAGGCCGGCGCTGACCAGGCCGCCGGTCGATGATTCCGCCACGCCGATGGTCTGGCGGCGCGATTTGAGTGTCGCGGCGAGCTCGTGGGGTACTTCGAGGGCAAGGCTCATGGCGTTGACTCCGGCGGGGTGCGGTTATGATGCGACACGGCGGCGGCCGTGCCGCGGCTGCCTGCGCGGTGCGTGCATGCGTCGACGCGCCGCGCCGTGACAGGCGGACGAACAGCTCACGGTGAGCGGGCGCGGGGCGATCGAACAGGACACTGGAACGGACGCGGAATGAGTGACGACTGCATGCTTGCGTGGCGCTGCCACGCTTACGGAGATTACCACGATCTCGTCCTCGAGCCGGTGCCTTGCCGTGCGCCGGGCGCGGGCGAGGTGCGGGTCGGCGTGCGCGCCTTCGCGCCGGGCTTTCCCGACATGCTCATGGTGCAGGGCGGCTACCAGCTCAGGCCGCCGCTGCCGTTCACGCCCTGCGCCGAGTTCGCCGGCGAGGTCCTCGCTTGCGGCGCCGGCGTGACGCGCTTCGCACCCGGCACACGGGTCATGGGCTCGGTACGCTTCGGCGCGGCCGCGGAGTGCGTCACCGCGCAGGCCGCGCACTGTTTCGCGTTGCCGCCGGCGTGGGACTGGGCGCGCGGCGCGGCCTACCTCGTCGCCTACCGCACCGCCTGGGTGGGCCTGGTCGTGCGCGGCCACCTCGTTGCCGGCGAGACCGTCCTGGTCCATGGCGCGGGCGGTGGCGTCGGCCTCGCCGCGGTCGACCTCGCGCGCGCCCGCGGCGCCACGGTGATCGCCATGGCGAGAGGTGCCGAGAAGCTCGCGGCGGCGCGCGCGCAAGGCGCGAGCCACGTCATCGATTATGCCGATGGCGCCTTCCGCGAGCAGGTCAAGGCGCTCACCGGCGGGCGCGGGGTCGATGTGGTCTACGACCCGGTCGGCGGCGACGTGTTCGACGAATCGCTGCGCTGCGTGGCGCCGTTCGCGCGCGTGCTCGTGATCGGCTTCGCCAGCGGGCGGATCCCCGAGGTGCGCGTCAACCACGTGCTGATCAAACAGTACTCGGTGATCGGCGTGCGCGCCGGCGAACACGGACGCATCGACCCGGTGGCCGGCGCCGCGGTCGATCGTGCGCTCGAAGCGCTCGCCGCCGACGGTGCCGTCAGCCCGCACGTCTGCCGGCGCCTGCCGTTCGAGCGGCTGGTCGAGGCCTACGACGACATCGCCGCGCGGCGCGTCATCGGGCGCGTGGTGGTGGAGACCGCCGGCGCCGACCGAGACCGCGCCGAAGCGGTACCCGAATCATGCTAACGTGCCCCGGCCCCGCGCGCGGGGTCCCAGTCACGGCCACACCTCGCGGAGGGCTTCGATGAGTCATCGTCTCGAGTTCTACTTCGACTGTTCCAGTCCCTGGACCTATCTGGCATTCGAGTATGCGCAGCGCCGCCTCGCCGACCTCGACCTCGTCATCACCTGGAAGCCGATCCTGGTCGGTGGCATCTTTAACACCGTCAATCCCAGCGTCTACGTCTCGCGCGAGAAGCCCGTCGTGCCGAAGGCCCGCTACATGCGCAAGGATCTGCAGGACTGGGCGGCCTTCGTCGGCCTCGACATCGGCTGGCCGGAAGTCTTCCCGGTCAACAGTGTGAAAGCCATGCGCGGGGCCTTCTTCGCCCTCGAACAAGATGCCCTGGTACCTTATGCGCGTGCCGTGTTCGCCAGCTACTGGGGCGATCTCGAGGATATTTCGCAGGACGCCGTGCTGGCGAAAGCGGTCGCCGCCGCCGGGCTCGATCACGATGCCTTCTTCGCCGCCATCGCGAGCCAGCCGTACAAGGATCGCCTGCGTGAGACGACCGATGAGCTCATCGCGCGCGGCGGCTTCGGCTCGCCGACGCTGTTCCTGGATGGCGACGACATGTATTTCGGCAACGACCGGATCGACCTGATCCGCTGGCGCATCGAGCAGGGCGGAGGTGCCGCATGAGCGACCTGGTCACCGTCGAACTCGAAGCGGGCATCGCCGAGGTCACGTTCAACCGCGGCGAGAAACACAACTCGCTCTCGCTCGAGATGTTCGAGGCGATCGCCGCGGCGGTCGAGCGTATCCACCGCGATCCGCAAGTGCGCGTGGTGGTGCTGAGCGGGCAGGGCCCGAGTTTCTGTGCCGGGCTCGATCTCGGTCTGATGCGCCAGATGATTGCCGGTGACGCCGAAGCACGGCGGACTACCGCGACGCTCATGCGTCGCGACGACGGCCCGGACAATCTCGCCCAGCGCGTTGCCTACGGCTGGAAGAGCGCGCCCGTGCCCGTGATCGCCGCGATCCGCGGCGCTGCCTTTGGCGGCGGCCTGCAGATTGCGCTCGGCTGCGACCTGCGCATCGCCGCGCCCGATGCGCGTTTCTCCATCATGGAAGCGCGCTACGGTCTCGTGCCGGACATGTCGATCAGCGCCACCCTGCCCGAGCTGCTGCCGCGCGACGTCGCGCTCGAGCTCACGTTGACCTCGCGCGTGCTGGATGCCGCCGAGGCGCACGCGCTCGGGCTCGTCACGCGACTTGCCGAGGACCCGCTCGCCAGCGCCCGCGAGCTGGCCGCGATCATCGCCGCGCGCTCACCCGACGCGGTGCGCGCGACCAAGCGCTTGTTCAACGAAGCGTGGCGCGCTGAGGTGGCGCGCGGCCTGCGTCTCGAGGAAGCCTTGCAGGTGCCGCTGATCGGCGCCCCCAACCAGCTCGAGGCGGTCGCCGCCGCGCTCGAGCAAAGGCCGCCGCGTTTCCGCGACGCGGAGGCCTGAGGCGGGCGCCGCTGCGCGCAGGACGTCAGGCGTTGGCGCGGCCGCTGAACGTGAGCGCGCGGCCGAGGCGCTCGCGTCCCAGTGCGGCGCTCGGCGCGCTGCCGTCCCACACCCGCGTGCCGGCGATCCAGACCGCGTCGACCACGCCGTCAGAACGATTGACGAGCTGCTCGGCACCGAGCACGTCGCGGTAGACCATCTGGCGATTGGCGTCGGTGTCGTAGCGCGCGAGCGCTTCCGGATCGATCAGGGTCAGGTCGGCCTGTGCACCGGTATCGAGCGTGCCGACGTCGAGACCGAAGAAGGCGGCCGGATCGCGCGTCAGCCGCTTGACCGCGAGCGCGACCTTGTCCACGGAGTGGCGCTGCGCGATCTTCAGCGTGAGCAGGTTGCCGTCGAAAAAGGCCAGATTGATCAGATGTGCGCCACTGTCGTTGAAGCCGGGCAGGGTGTAGTCGCTGAACAACAATTGTTCGAGCACTTCGGGGCGGTCGTTGCCGACCACGATGTGCCAGCGCAGGTCGCGGTCGTAGTGCTCGAGCAGGTGGAGGAAGAAGCGCGCCTCGCTGGGTTCGGCGGGCGCTGCTGCGAACGCCGCGCGCTCGGACTCGCTGCGCGCGGCGTGCGCGTCGCCGCGCTGGAAGCGCTGCAGCCGGGCGTAGACGTCAGCGCCGGTCTCGCCGCACCACTCGTTGACCGGGCAGGCGTCGATGCGCATCACGCGGAGGTCACGCTGGAAGGTCGAAACGATGCGCTTGTCGTACCAGTCGCGTTCGAAGCGCTCGATGTACTCGGGGTTGGACAGTATCGCCTGACGCCCGGCACGATCGTCGACGTCGCAGGCGAGCAGCGGCCGCGTCGCCGCGAATTCCTCGAAGATGGGCGAGATGGCACCTTCGGACCACAGCAGGAACGGCGTCGACAGCACCTGGAAGTGGAACTTGCCCTGCATCAGCCACGAGTTGAAAAAGCGCGAGAGCTGCAGAAAAACCTTCCACACGCTGCGGTCGTGGACGAGATCGATGGCGGTCAGCGCGGTGGTGCGCAACGGCTTGCCGAACAAGCGGCCGCTGGTGTAGAGAAAACGCTTGAAGGTGCCGAGGCGGTTGACCGCGTCGGGCGTCGCCTGCCACACGCGGTCGTGCTCGCGCACGACGTCGAGCAGGCGGCGATGCTCGCGCTTGTTCGCGTAAGGCGAGGGGATCTTGGCCTCGGTGTGCGGCTCGTTGGCCAGGTAGTGGAAGGGAATGTTGTCGGTCGAGAAGCCGACGTAACCCTGGCGCATGGCGTCCTCGAGCAGGCTTTCCATGCGCGCCAGTTCCGAGTCGCTGGGGCTGCGCGATATGGCGGCCTCCATGCCCATCACTTCGATGCGCAGCATCGAGTGCGGCAGCAGCGGGGCGATATTGGGGCCGAGCTTGAGCCCGTCGAGATGCGCCAGGTAGCTGGCCGTGTCGTGCCAGTCCATCTGCGCGACGCAGCGCTCGAGAATGTTCTTGGGGATGTTCTCGACGCGCGCGAAGCAGTCGAGTATCGGGTCATCGTCGCCGCGGCGCTGCGAGCCGAACGCGGTGCCGATGGAGCAGTTGCCGACCACGCAGGTGGTGGTGCCGTGTCGCACCACTTCGACCAACCCGGCGTCGAGCTCGACCTCGAGATCCATGTGCGTATGGATATCGAGCAGTCCCGGCATCAGCCAGTGGCCGTCGGCGTCGTGCACGCTGGCGGCACGCGCGGCATCTAGGCCGGGTCCGCGCGCGGCGATGCGGCCGTGGGCAACTGCCAGGTCTTCGACTTGGGGCGGCGCGCCGCTGCCATCGAATACCAGCGCGTTGCGAATCAAGAGGTCCCAGTCTGCAGCCATCGGTCGTTCTCCCCGTCGCGAGCCAGGGCGGCTCGGCGCCCAGTCTAACAGGCCGCGCGAAAAGGCCTGGTCGCGGGCGCCCCGGTGCGCGATGCACCGCGCCGGCGTCAGTGCGGCGCCGGGCTGCGTTCGTCGAGCCAGCGCAGGGCCGACGATTCGGTGGCGCAGAAATTCAGGTTGAGTTTGAGCAGGCGTTCGAAGCTGCGGAAGGTCCGGGCAAGCAACGCTTCGGCGAAGGCCGGGGAAACGATGGCGATGACATCCGGGCCGCGGCCGCCTTTGTGCCGCACGACGAATTCGGCGATGCTCATCAGGGTGGTGAACTCGGGCAGGTCGCAGGCGCTGACGTTCCACAGTGCGCTCGTGCGCTCGCGGTACTGCGGGTCGGCCCACAGCCGTTCGAGCAGGCCGCGCACGTTGTCCTCGGTCAGATCGCCGAACAGGCGCACGCGGCAATGCCCGTCCTCTCCCGTCCCGTCGAGGAGATAGGTCAGCATTGGCACCGGGGCTCAGCCCCGCTGCACGAATTCGACGATGTTGCCGTCCGGGTCGTTGACCATGGCGATGGTCACGCCGGGCATGAATTCGTTCTTCTCCACCGTGAAGGTGACGCCTGCGGCGGTGAGTTCGTCACACAGCGCGTCGATGTTCGCGACCTGGAACGTGATGTAGCGGAAACCGAGCACCTCGTGCAGTCCCAGCGGGGCCGCCGGCGGCACTTGCTTGGGATCGACCAGCTTGATGAAGCTGTCACCGAAGGCGAGCCGGTGCATGGTGCCGAACCACAGCGGCACTTCCTGGACCTTCTCCAGGCCGAGCAGCCCGCAGTAGAAGGCCAGGCTCTTCTCGATGTCACTGACGATGACGCCGATGTCGACGGCGTTCTTGGCGGCTTGCATTCCCATGTTGCTTCGTCCTTCCATGATCCCGGGGGCGGGCGCGCGCCATTCAGCGGTCTTCGCGCTCCTGGTGTTCCATATTACCTGTTTCCGGCCCGTGCCGGTCGCGCTGTTGCTGTTCGACCGCGTAGAGATAGGCATCGGCCCGGTTCATGGCAAGTTGTCGGTGAAAGCTCAGCTTGCCGGGCGCGACCACGGCAGCGGGTTTTGCCGCCAGGCGCGCTGCGAGCGCGCGGGCCCGCGCCGTGAGTTCGGTGTCGGCGACGACTTCGTGCAACAGGCCGAGCCGGAGCATTTCCGCCGCTTCGCGCGCGCGGGTGTCGAGCAGCAGGGCCAGCGCCTGGCGCGGCGGCAGCGCGCGGCTGAGTGCGACCTGGGTGGTGTGGGCCCAGCGTCCCTGGTCGAGGTCGGGCACAGCGAAGCGAGCGGTCGTGCTCGCCATAGCGAAATCGCAGCTCGCCACGAGTTCGAGTCCGGCGCCTGCCGCGTCGCCCTGAACCACCGCCAGCGTGATGCACGGTAGCGTGGCCAGGCGCAGCATCAGGTCGCTGGTCGCGAGGTGGGCGGCGCGGCGCGCCGGCGGCGGCGCCGCGGCGGCTGGCTCCGCGAGCCCTTGGCAGAAGGCGGTGCCGCGCGCGGCGAGTACCAGCACGTCGATGTTGCCGCACGCTTCGACGTGTTCCAGGGCGGCGTGCAGCGCGTCGACCAGTTCGCGCGAAAGCCGGTTGCCGGAATCGGCGCGATCGAGCCACAGCCACGCGACGCGGGCCGCTGCCTCGCGCCGCAGCTCACAGGGAGCGCGGGATGGCTCGGGTGATGAAGGCACGGACATGGTCAGGCGTATTCCGGACGGCGGCGATCACAGCCGGGCATGCGCGCCCGTACTGCGGTCAGTCTAGCAGCCTGTCGGACTCAGGCAATCGTAGCGAGGATGGTGGGAGGGCGCGTCAAAATGAACACGATTTCGAGGCGCATAGTGGTTCTATGTAACGAGAAATCGGCTTCATTCGGGCGGCCGCCCCGCCAGCGCAGTAGATCGATACTGAGTCCGACAGGCTGCCAGGTCGCCACGGGCGCGACGGACAGCCCGGGCGGCGGAACCCGCCTCGACGCATCGCCCTCGTCATCGCGATGAGGGAGAGCGTCTGCGGGCGTGTCGGGAAGCCTCGGCGATCAGCCGGCCGGCGTGGCCTCGCATGGTGTTGTTCAGGTGAAGTTCGGCATGACTTTGGTCGCGAACAGGTCGAGCGAACCGAGGATGCGATCGCGATCGTGCAGCCCTTGCGGGATGATCAGGAACATTTCGTTGATCGGCACGGCGCGGCTGGCCGCCTCGATGCGCCGGCTCAGCGTATCCGGCGAACCGAACAGCAGCTCGGGGAAAGGCTGGCCGAACGGTACCGCCCATTGTTCCCACATCCACTTCATGTCCTCGGCGAGCGCGTGCGCCTCGGCGTCGCTCGGCGCACAGATCATCAGGCCGCCCCAGGCTGCTTCGTCACCCGGCGCCGGAATGTAGTCGTGCTCGGCGGCAGCTTCGCGGTAGGCGGCCCACAGGCTTTGCAGGAACTCGAGGTTGTCCGACATGATGATCGGTTTGCCGCGGTAGCGGGCCCAGAAACGCGCCGTACGCATCGATGCCGAAAAGCCGCCGTACAGCGGCGGATGCGGTTTCTGGAACGGGGCGGGTGCGATGCCGACCTCGTTGATGTGCATATCCGCATCGACGCCGCGGCCGTAGCGCGTATAGACGGCGTGCGGATGCGGATTGACCTGCCCGGCAGGCGGCAGCTGCCAGTACTTGCCCTGGTGGCGAAACGTCGGCTCGGTGAGCGCGCGCACGACGATGTCGACGTATTCGGCGAAGTATTCGCGGTTGGCGAGGTCGGCGTCGTCGTTCTTGTTCCACGGGCCCACGGCGCCGATCGCGTCCTTGACCTTGAAGCTCTCGACCCAGCGTGATTGGTAGCCGCGGACGAGGCCGACGCCGAAACGCCCCTTGAGCATGTTGTCCATCGTCGCGATCGCTTCGGCGGTGCGCAGCGGGTTGTGCACCGTCGAGACGAAGCCGCAGGTGATCACGCGCAGCCGCTTGCTGTGCTGCCCGAGCCACATGCCCATCAGGGTGGGATCGTTGGCGGCTTCGAAACCTTCGATCTGCAGGTGATGCTCCGGGTGGCCGAAGCCGGCGTAGCCGGCCTCGTCGGCAAAGCCGACGTACTCGGCGATCTCGTCGAGCATGCGCTGGAAGCGCGCCGGGTCCTTGCCGGCCATGCCCTGCTCGAGCTCTTGGCGACGGCCGACGGTGCAGTAAATGAACGGGTTGAAGCGGATCACTGGAGCCTCCTCGCAAGTTCCGGGCAGATTTGTGCGTGGTAACGCAACGTGCCGGGCCGGCGGCATCGCTGCGCTGCACGAAGGGCGGTGCCGGGATCCGTCACGTTCACGCCGGCACGCCGTCGCGCCGGGCAGCGCCGCCGCGAGCCCGACCGCGCGATGTTCGCGTGCGCCCGGGCGGCTGCCCGTCACGCACCGCCCGCGTAGCGCAGTCTATACGGGATGGTCGCATCGCGCAGAAGGCGGCGGGCGGAATCGGGTCATGCGTGTCGCCGGCCTGCGCGCGTGTACGTCGCATAGCGGCCGGCGAGGCTACTCGAGGCGCGCGTGCTCGCGACGCGCCCGGCGTTCACGCAGCGCGCGACGCACGCCCCACAGGCTGGCCAGCCCCCAGAACACCTCGATGATGAACGACGCGAGGTTGAACGAGAACAACAGCGAGTAGCCGATGAGAAGCGCACCGAGCAGGTTGAGTGCCGAGTAGGCAAGCGTGTCGGCGCGCATGCGGCCGGCCTGCAGCAGGCCATAGGTGCCGAGCACGAGCAGCACGCCACAGCCGCCGACGATGTCGTGCCAGGGGATGTTCATCGGCGGTCAGGCGGCTGGGCCGGGGCGCTGTCGATCAGGGTTCGAACTCGTAGACCTCGGCGAACAGCGCGTACTCGTCGCGCCAGCTGACCGAATCATCGCCGCGCGCGTTCTGGCCGACGAAATTGACCAGGCGGTAGAGCCACTGGTTGAGCGCATGCCATTCGCCGATATGCGCCTGGCGGTCGCCGTCCGGGCGCTCGCCCGACTGCACCACGGCGCGGCAGTGGCCGATGTCGAGCAGCAGGACCTCGAGTTCGCGGAAGCTCGCCTCGAGCGCCGCGGCGTCGTCGCTCGTCGCGTAGCGCGGCCCTAGCACGGCCTTGATGCGCGGCGCGACGTCGTCGGCGGTGTAGGGGCAGCCGTTACCGACTTCGTCCCAGGCGCCGATCGGCAACGCCGCGGCGAGCAGCACGACGAGGACGAGAGGACGATACCGGTTCGGACGCATGGCGCAGCTCTCCTGGTGGCGACACGGTACGCACCAAGCCGTGCGCACCCGCCGCCATCCTAGAACATCGTGCGCGGACGCACGAGAGGTGTGCGGTTAACGCCCGGTCAGTGACGGCGGCGCGCGCGTACCAGCGCGAGCGCGGCCGGCGCAGCGAGCCACGCTGCCGGCGGTAGCGGCACGGGTGCCGGCACGAAGCCGTAGGTCACCGTGACGCTGGTCGGACCGACGCTGAACGCGGCATCGCTGAAGAAGGTATCCGTGTCGATGTTGTCCGCGGCGTTGAAGAACACCGCGTCGTCGAACTGGAAGAAGCGCAGGGTGAGGAAATCGAGTTCGCCGTTGCCGACGAACAGCGACAGCAGGCCATCGTCGATGAGGCGCAGCGTCGCATCTTCGGCGGCGAGGTAGCTGTCGCTGACCGGCTGCGGACTGAGGTCGTCGCTGCAGGCGGCGTCGAATGCGCCGCCACTGCAGAAGAAATTGGCGCTGCCGACGCCGCTTGCGAAGAGCAGGCCGCCGCCACCGCCAGTCGGTACGTCGAGCGAGACCTGGAACTGGACGTCGGCGTCGACCAGGTGTTCGAGGGACTCGTCGATGACGCTCGTGAACAACGAGACTTCGACGTCGTAGCTGCCCTCGACTGCAAACGAGACATTG
>Ga0180430_10001433_pt1 | contig 23242 bp, 13 predicted proteins | sample SS_ome_9_FD_132999 | JGI IMG/M metagenome (GOLD analysis project Ga0180430, IMG submission 132999) | Hypersaline lake sediment archaeal communities from the Salton Sea, California, USA - SS_1_S_2 metaG | ecosystem: Environmental > Aquatic > Non-marine Saline and Alkaline > Hypersaline >... | reverse complement strand
TGGCTCGTCGATCCCGAAAACGGTGCCGGAGGACTCACCGCGCGCGTCTTCGCGAACCGTTTCTGGTATCTCTTCTTCGGCACCGGCATCTCGCGCTCGCTCGACGACTTCGGCGGCCAGGGCGAACCACCCGCGAATCCCGAACTGCTCGACCGGCTCGCTGTCGCCTTCGTCGAGAGCGGATGGGACGTGAAACACCTGGTGCGCCTCCTCGTGACGAGCCGCGCCTACCGCCAGGCTTCCGTCTCCACTCCGGAGCTCCGCGAACGCGATCCACACAACCAGCTCGTCGCCCGCCAGTGGCGCGGACGGCTTCCCGCCGAACTCGTCCGCGACACTGCCCTCGCCGTGAGCGGGCTCCTCGTGACCGAGCCCGATACGGGAACGATCTTCGACCGTTCCCCGGCCGGACCGAGTGTGAAGCCCTACCAGCCCGCAGGATACTACCGCCATCTCAACTTTCCCCGGCGCACCTACCAGAACCACGAAGACGCTCGGCAGTGGCGTCGCGGCATCTACATCCACTGGCAGCGGATGTTCCTCCATCCCATGCTCAAGGCGATGGACGCACCGTCGCGCGAGGAGTGCACCGCGGAGCGTCCGCGGTCGAATACCCCCAACGCCGCTCTCGTTCTCCTCAACGATCCGACTTTCGTCGAGGCCGCCCGGATCCTCGCCGCCCGGATCCTGGCCGAACACCCGGACGCCGGCTTTTCCGCCCGCCTCGACCGCGCCTACCGCCTCGCCGTCTCCCGCTCGCCCGACGCCGAGGAGATCCGGCTCATGGAAATGCTCTACCGGAAGACCCGCGACGAATATGCCTCGCACGAGGACGAGGCCGCAGCCCTCCTCGAAACAGGGCTCGCACCCGTTCCCGCCAATCTCGATCCGGTCGAGCTCGCCTCCTGGACCGCCGTCACGCGCGCCGTCCTCAATCTGAGCGAAACGATCACGCGAAACTAAATTCTCCACGCCCGAATCTGTGATGATCATCCGTCGTTTCGCCCTCCTCGTACTCTCGGCAACCCTGTTGGCGCCCCGTGCAATGTCCGCGTCGCCCAACGTCGTGTTTCTCATCGCCGACGACCTCGGCTGGGCCGACGTCGGTTTTCACGGGGGCAACGCTCCGACGCCGCACCTCGACCAACTCGCCGGCGAAAGCGTGGAACTGACCCGTCACTACGTGGCCCCCGTCTGCAGTCCCACCCGGGTCGGTCTCCTGACCGGCCGCTGCTGGAGCCGCTTCGGGATCACAACCCCGACAAATGGCCTCGCCCTGCCCTTCGACACGGAGACTCTTCCGAGGGCGCTGAGAAATCAGGGCTACGATACCTGCCTCGTCGGCAAGTGGCATCTCGGCTCGAAGCCGGAGTGGGGGCCGAACCATTTCGGCTTCGATCACAGCTACGGATCCCTCGCCGGCGGCGTCACCGCCTGGACCCACCGTTACAAGAAGGGCGAATTCTCGGTCACCTGGCACCGCAATCACGAGCTGTTGCAGGAAGAGGGACACGTCACCGATCTCCTGACCCGGGAGGCCATTACCTGGATCGCGGAGCGCGACGGAGAGCGGCCCTTCTTTCTCTACGTCCCCTTCACCGCGGTGCACCTGCCCGTCAACGAACCGCAGGAGTGGCTGGACCGGGTCCCCGAATCCATCACCAGCGACATCGGCCGCCATTATGCGGCCTGCATCATGCACCTCGACGACGCGGTCGGCCAAATCCGGTTGGCTCTCGAGGAGAACGGGTTCACGAACAACACCCTGCTCGTCTTCACCAGCGACAACGGTGGCAGCACCGCGACGAACAACACGCAACCGTATCCGGAAGACGACTCGCCGGGCGGGCGCGTGACGGCGAGCAACCATCCCCTACGCGGACAGAAGGGATCCGTCTACGAGGGTGGTATCCGCGTCCCGACCCTCGTCTCGTGGCCGGGCCGGATTGAACCGGGACAACTTTCCACACCGGTTTTCATCGCCGACTGGATGCCGACGATTTGCCATTTCGCCGGATACCAACCGGAGAATGATCTCGCCTGGGACGGCGTCAATCTCGCGAACCTGCTGCTGGACCGGGACGATCTTCCGAAGCGGCCGATCTACATCGCCGGACCGCGCTTGCGGTCCACCGCCCTGTTTTTTGGCGAACGAAAGCTGGTTCTTCACGAGGGCAAACCGGCCGAACTCTATTCCGTCGCCCACGATCCATCCGAGGAACATGACCTCGCACCGGCCGAGCCCGAACGGACCTCGGAAATGCTGGCCCTGCTCGAAGCCCAGCGAGAACGCGACAACGACAGACTTGCCAACCCCTGACGATTTCCCCGGCACCATGAACCTCCCGGACACACCCCGCCGCGCTTTCCTCGGACAAACCGGAGTCGCCCTCGGCTCCGCCGCGCTCTCCACCCTGCTCGGCCGCGACCTCGCCCGTGGCGCAGCTTCCTCTGCAAATCCCAACGCGGCCCACGGCGGCCTCCCCGGCCTGCCTCACTTCGCGGCCAGGGCGAAGCGTGTCATCTTCCTCTGCATGGCGGGCGGACCGTCGCACCTCGAGACCTTCGACTACAAGCCGAAGCTCGACGAACTCGACGGGCAGCCCATGCCCGAGTCCTTCACCGAGGGACAGCCCATCGCCCAGCTCCAGGGGCAGGCGCTCAGGGTCCAGGGGCACCTGACAAACTTCCAACGCCACGGCCGGAGCGGCCAACTCGTCAGCGACTTTCTGCCCTGGACCGCCAAGATGGCCGACGAGATCGCGGTGATCCGGTCGATGGTCACCGAGCAGATCAACCACGACCCGGCCCATACCTTCATGAACACGGGCACCGCGATCAGCGGACGCCCTTCCATGGGTTCATGGGTCAACTACGGCCTCGGGTCGGTGACCGATGACCTGCCCGGCTTCGTCGTCCTCACCAGCGTGGGCGGCCGGAACCCCCAGCCGATCGCCTCGCGCCAGTGGTCCGCCGGCTTCCTCCCGAGCCGCTACCAGGGCGTCGAGTTCAACGCCTCGGGCGACCCGGTGCACTACGTCCGCAATCCGAAGGGCGTCTCGGCGACCCAGCAACGGGCTCTCGTCGATACCGTCTCGGCGCTCGACCGGCGGCGCGATGCCCTCGTCGACAACCCCGAGATCCGCACGCGCATCGCCGCCTACGAGATGGCCTTCCGCATGCAGACCTCGGTCCCCGAGCTGATGGATCTCTCCGACGAGCCGCAGCACGTGCTCGACCTCTACGGCGCCACTCCCGGTGACGGCAGCTACGCGTCGAACTGTCTCCTCGCCCGCCGCCTCGCCGAGCGCGGCACGCGTTTCATCCACCTCTATCACCGGGGCTGGGATCACCACGGCGGTCTCGTGAAGTACATGAACGTCTGCTGCGGCCTGACCGACCGACCCACCTGGGCGCTCCTGACCGACCTGAAGCAGCGCGGCATGCTCGAGGACACGCTCGTGATCTGGGGCGGAGAATTCGGACGCACCCCGATGTTCCAGGGCAAGGGCGGAGCCGGGCGCGACCACCACATCAAGGGTTTCTCCATGTGGATGGCCGGCGGCGGGGTCAAGGGCGGCGTCAGTCACGGCGCCACCGACGAACTCGGCTACCATGCGGTCGAGGATGTCGTCCACGTCCGCGATCTCCACGCCACCATGCTGCACCTGCTCGGCATCGACCCGGGTCGCTTCAGCTATTCCTTCCAGGGACTCGACACCCGCCTCACCGGTGTGGAGCCGGCCCGGGTCGTGAACGACATCCTCGCGTGACGCCGGTTCCAAGACAGCGGCGTCACCCCCCGAACCCGCCTCACGCCGACTCGAGCAGGAAGGCGAGCAGGTCGTGGAAGTCCTCGAGGGACAGCGTTTCCGCAAACCCGGCCGGCATGAGCGAGACACCGAGGACCTGCGACTCCTCGACCTCGCTTTTCCGGATCCGGTGCTCCACGCCCGCGGCGTCGAGGAGACGCAGGACCCGCTCCGTTTCGCTGACGACGAACCCGCCGACCGTCTCGCCGGTGCGCAGGCGCAGGCTGCGGAGGTGAAAGTGCGCGTCGACGTTGCGATTCGGGGCGAGGATGTCCTCCGCGAGGCGGGCCGCCCCGCGGGAGCCTACGCCGTCGAGCTGGGGCCCGACGAGACCGCCCTCGCCTGCGACGCGATGGCAGGCGGCGCAGTGCTGACGGTAGACCATTTCGCCCCGCACCGGATCCGCCTTCTCCCGGTCGAACGCCTCGACCCGCTCCGCGATCAGGCGGTCGAGTTCGGCCTTGCGTTCCGGCGACACCGAAACGACGGGAGCGGACGGGCGCGGCGGCAACCAGGGCGAAAGCCGGTCCCGCAGGGCCGGCGCCGCCACCGGCGCGAGAACGGTGGCGAGATTGCGCAGGGCTTCAGCATCCGCCCGCGAACGGCTGAAAGACTCGACCGAAAGGGGCGAGCCGGATTCGAAACGCCCCACCCCGAGCCAGGCATAGGCCGAGCCGGCGTCGCCATCGACGATCTCGAGCACCACCTCGTCGCCGGCGTGCGCGGAGAGATTCCACTCCACCCGGACGGCCACGTCGTTGCGGGGCGGGTGGACACGGGCGAGTTCCCGTCCGCTTGCCGCCTCGACGAGCCGCACGTGATTCCTGCCATGGGCCAGCTCGCGCGGGAAGCCCCGGTGTCCGCAGATCCAGAAACTCATCCGTGCCGGAGCCGCGAAGGGGCGGCTGCGCAGGACTCCGGTGCGTTGCTCGGCTCCGCGTTCACCACGTCGCAGGCTGGAGATTACCGCGATGGTCGTGTCGTCGGTCGCTTGGCGCTCCTGCACGATCCACGGCGACGGACCGGTTGCATTTCCAAGGAGAGCGTGCTCCGTCCACGCGAAGCCCGCCGCGGGAACCGCATCAAGAAGGCCGCGTGCCTCCCGCTCCGCCCAGCGGCGGGCCTCGTCGTCCAGCACCGGGCTCGTGCGCTCGTTTTCGATCCGTCCCTCGTGCCAGGCGCGAAAAAGTTCCACCCGGCGGCCGAGGGTGAATCCGTTTTCCTCCGCATCGATCCAAGCCAACACCCGGCGCGTGAGAGCGTCGTCCCCGTAGCGTCCCGCGTGGGAGACGACCGCTTCGCCGCCGTTCGTCTCGTCGCTCGACCCGGTCTCGAGACGACGAAGCAGGTACTGCGCCGCCTCCGCCGTCGGAACGGCAAACGCCACCTCGTCCGCGACCCGTTCACCCTCCGCCAACTCCTCGAGGCGCTCGAAGGCGCTCTCCAACTTCAGGGTCTCCCGCAGCGCGAGCCGCAGCGCATGACGCAGGTGGGTATCCTCGTCCGGCGCCGAACCGAGCGCCGCTGCCAGTGCCGGCAGGGCGTCAATCTCGGGTCGATCCTGCACCGCGGCCGCAGCGGCCCGCCGCTCGAACGGGTCCCCGTTCCCGAGCGCCTTCACGGGGTTTTCCACTTCCACCGGCCGGGGCGGCGACGGAGCCCTCACGTCTCCCTCCGTTTTCACGACGCGCCAGATGCGTCCGCGCTCCCGGTCGCGGCCGGGATGATCCAGCGGCACCTCGTAGTGACCGATGATGCGATTGTAGAAGTCCGCGATGTAGAGCGCGCCGTCGGGGCCCACGGTCATGTCGACCGGACGAAACCAGGGATCGTCACTCACGACGAAGTCGGGCCGCTCGATCGCCACGGGGGTCGACCCGCGCCACGCGATGCGGTCGCGATTGACCCGGGAAGTGACCGCGTTGCCGATGAGGACGTGATCGTTCCACTCCGTCCCCCACACTTCTCCGTCGAGAAAGACGATCCCGCAGATCCCGGTGGAGCCGTGGGTGTGCTCGATCATGGTCGGACCGAACCCGAGCCCGTCGTGCGGTTTCCCGAAACTGGGATAGCACGCGCCGCGCAGGAGCTGATAGACGGGCGCGCTGTGACAGTCCGCGCTGTAGAGGTGGCCCCGCCGGTCGAAGGCGAGGCCGAAGGGATTGACCTGCCCCCACGACCAGATCTCGATCCGCGAACCGTCGGGACGAAACCGGTAGACGTTGCCGGACTGCAGGGTCAACTCGGTGCCGGGATCACCGGGCCGGGCCCCGTCGAGATTCTCCTCCCGCACCCGGAAGTGGCTCGTGTTGTTGAATCCGTGCGTGCCGTAGACCCATCCGTCCGGACCGAGCCGGAAGCTGCTGCACATGCCGTGGGTGTCCTTCTCGTAGCCCAACGGTCCGAAGAGCACCTCGCGGTGATCGGCCCTCCCGTCGCCGTCGGTGTCGGCGAAATACCAGATGTTCGGGATGCTCCAGGCGATGCAGCCGGCGTGATGCTCGGGACGCCGCCAGGGAAGCACGCCGGTGGGAATGTTGAGTCCGTCGGCGAAATCCACGACCCGGTCGGCGCGGCCGTCGCCGTCGGTGTCCTCGAGAATCTTGATCGCGTCGCGGCTGTCCCGCACCCGCGAGCCCTCCTCGTCGACCCAGCGTTCACGCCCGGCGGCGAAGGGATACTCCACCGTGGATGAGACCCAGAGCCGCCCCCTTTCGTCGAACGCGAGATTGATCGGCTTGTTGATCTGCGGCTCCGCGGCGAAGAGCCGCACCGCGAATCCCTCCGGCACGTGCAACTTCGCCTCCTGCTCCGCCGGAGAAAGCGGCGGCGACTCGCGGACGAGGCGATCCGGTTCGTCGGCGAAGACAGAGAAGACCGCGACAGGCGGCAACGCGACGAGCCCCGACGCCGTCCGAACAAAACGCAGAAAGTCCATCGCCCAACGGCGTACGATTCAAAAGAGGGAAGCAACCCCGCTACAGCATGCCGCTCGCCCGCAGGATCGCCTCGTGGGTCGCGACGTCGTGGGCACCGTCCCAGGCCAGGTCCTTCTCGCCACGCAGGACTCTCGCGAGATCGCGAAATTCGCCGGCATAGCGGTCCCCCTCGTAGGGCAGGCGCAACTCGTGCGTGCCCTTGGCATACCCTTCCTGGTCACGGTCGAGCCAGAGCCGAAGGTTCCCGCTCTCGAGGGGTTGCAGCTCGATGTGCCCCTGCGTGCCCGTGATCGTGAACTGGCGGCGCGGACCGCCGAAGGGATCGACGTGATTGCAGCGCACCGTCGCGAGCGCCTTCGGGTAGGCGAAGACCGCGAGCTGGTTGTCGGCGAAGGCATCCTGGCCTGGAAACGTGCGGCGGGTGAAGGCCTCGACCCGGTCCGGCGCGCCGAGAATCGTGACCACCTGGTCGATGAGGTGGCAGGCCAGCTCGAACATGCCGCCGCCCGGATACTGCGCCAGTTCCTTCCGCAGGTCGTCGGAGGCGAACTTGCCGATCACGGCCGACACCTCGGTGATCTCCCCGAGCCAGCCCTTCGCGACGATTTCCCGGGCGAAGACGAGCGAGGGCAGGTAGCGAAGCATGTAGCCCATCTGGATCGTGAGACCCTTCTCCTCTGCCAGCGCGTGCATGGCCCGGCAGTCCTCGAGCGACTCGCCGGCCGGCTTGTCGAGGTGAATGGAAAACCCGGCCTCGAGACATCTCGTGGCGGTGGGCACGAGCTGACGCACCCCGGTTTCCACGACCACGGCCCGGAGGCCCGGCGTGGCGAAGAGCTCGTCCGCGGTGAGGCGCCGGCAGGCCGCGTAGGCGGGTTGCTCCTTCACCCGGTCCCACTGTGCATCGTCGGGCTCGACCACCCCGACCACCTCGTAGAGATCCGGCAACGACTGCACGCTCTCGAGCTTGCCGCGGGCGTGCGCGTGCTTCGTGCCGAACTGGCCGACCTTGAGTTTCTCGCCGGTCTCCCCCCGCGCGGCGAAGGGCGTGGCGGCGAGGGCGGCGGTGGCGGTGGCGGTGGCGGTGGCGGTGAAATGGCGTCGCTTCATGGCTTGTGGTGGTCGGAAGAATACTGGGGAAAGGGTCGCCTCGAAAAGGGGGCCGGCACAACCCTTTTCCCCGGCCGTCCCGGTTCATGCCACACCGCTCGCACCCCGCGCCCCGGGGCGAGGCACGGCACTCGTCGCGGACGAATTTTCTCCTCCCGGCGACCCCCGATCATTCCAGGTCCGCTTCCTTCGTCTGCAGGCGCTCCCTCGCCTCTCTCCGTTCCCGGAAGTCGAGGAAGCCGTCCTCGTCGCGGTCGAAACGGGCGATCGCCTTCGCCCGCAATTCCCCGAACACCGCGAGCTTGTCCGGTCCGAGCACGTGCCTGCCGGCGGTCCAGACCACGTGGTCCCGGTAGGCCTCACGCAGGGTCTTCATGCGGGAGGTGGCCTTCTTGTGATTGCCGGCCGGAATGACAAAGAGATCGATACTGCCCATCTCGTCGAGCGATTCGAAGCCCCAACGCACGCGGACCGGGGGAATCACGGGATTTGCGGGCGCCTGTGCGGAGTTGTCCCACGCCACGTCGACGAGGAGACGCGTTCCCGTCGGCAGAAAGACCTCCTCGGCGAAGCGGTATTCCTCCTGCCAATCCATGTCCCAGTCAGGCACGTTCAGCAGGACCACCTCCTCGCCCCCCGGCAGCCTGCCAACCAGGCGAAGTGACTTCCCCCGATAATGGGCATGGGCGTGCGCGCCGAACGCGTAGACCGGGACGGGCAGTTCGAAGGAGTCCTCGATCTCGATGTGCGGATCGTCCGGCGGAAGGTCGATGCCCGAGAAAGCGCCGAAGACCGGCGGAAGCTGGATCGAGGTGAAGGGCCGCTTCGGCGGTTCGTCGCTGAAGTAGAGGCCGACGGTGGATCGCTCCCTCTCGGGTTTGCCGCTGAGATGAAAGTGCGTCTGCAGGACGATGTCGGACTCGGCGGGAAGGCGATGGGCGAGCCCCTCGGGCAGGGGCCGCGGAACGGCGCCCGGCACCCAACCGCCGATCTGGCGGCCCGCCGCTCCGTTCACCGGCATCTCCGCAAACCCCGGAGCCTTGTCCTCCGCGTCCGCCTTGCGCGATTCGCCGGTCGCATCCACGTAGATCAGGGCGTGGTGAACGACTCCGGGGGTTCCCGGCCGAAACTCGATCGCTCGCACAAACTTCTCCTCCTTCAAGCCCGTCGGAATCACGAAATTGCGATAGATGTCAGGACCGTCGGCGGGCAGTTCATAGGCCCGGTCCATCGTGAGCACGAGATCCGGTTCCCCCATGTACCATCCATCCGTGAACTCCCGGCGCGGCGGCAGATCGGCGGGATCGCCCTCCGGCTTACCCGCCACCACCCATCGGCGCAGCGTCTCGACCTTGTCCGCCTCGAGGCGCCGATCGCCCTCCAGCGGAATGTCTCCTCCGATCGCGTGCCAGGGCGGCATGAACCCCGACTCGAGAACCCTCACCATCGTGCGGGCGCGCCGCGAGGCATCCCGGTAGGTGCGCAGGGCGAACGGCGCTCCTCCTCTTTCGCGGTGACATTCCACGCAATGCGCCTCGAGAATGGGTGCGACGTCGCGGGTGTAGGTGACCTCGTCGGCGCCGACGGCGACAAGGGGCGGGAAACCGAGAACGAGAAGGGTGAGAAAACGTGTTCCTTTCATGACGACAAAGCTCGAGACCGTTTCGAAGGGCGGTGGAAACGTGCCACGAGCCACGGGAGAACGACGAGGTCGGCGAGGAGGGCGGTCACCGCGACGATGCCGAGGGTCGCACCGACGGCTCGCATCGTGGTGAAGCTGGATCCAAAGAAACAGACGGCGGTGATGAGCAGCACGACCGAGGTGAGCACGATCGCGAAGCCGGTCGAAACCACCGCCTCGTCCATGAGTTCGCGCTGGCCGGTCTGCGGTTTCTCCTTCTGCAGCTGCTTGAATCGAACCATCAGGTGAATGGTGTCGTCCACCGCGAGGCCCAATCCCACCGAAAACACGATCAGGATCCCGAGATGAAGGGATTCCCCCAGCCACCCGCTCACTCCGGCGACGATGAGCAGCGGAATCGCGTTCGGAACGAGACAGAGCAGTCCGAGTTTCGCCGAGCGCAACACGACGACGAGAATCAGGGTGATCATCGAGAGTGAGCAGACCAGGCTGAGCACCATGGTCTTCGAGATCATCGTCGTACTGTCGTAGTACATGGGAAAGTGGCCGTTGAGCTTCATGCTTCCGCCGGCCGGGAGTTCGCGCGCATAGTCCCGGATCCGTTTCCGGAACTCCTCGTATCGTTCGGTGCCGAAATCTCGCGTCCGGTAAAAGACGATACAGGCGCGGTCGAGGTCGCGCGTCAGCAGGTGTTGGGGGAAGCCGCCCCCGGAAGCCAGCGCCGCCGCCCCCAGCATCGGTCCGTCCCCGGTCTCGATCACCTCGGGAGAGAGCGTCATCCGCATGGCATCGACGTAGGACCGCGCACCGGAAATTCCGGGGAAAGTGCGAAGATCATTCTGCATTCTCTCGACGAGGCGAAACACCTCGGGTTCGAGCAGATCGGCGCGCAGGTCGACCTCGATGCGGTCGAGACCGCGAAAATGCTCTCCGAACCAGTTGGCATTCCGAACCGCTTCAATCCTGTCCGGCAACTCGCGATCGAGCGAGGAGTCGATCCGCGTGCGATGCAGCCCGGCCACGACGATCACGAGCACGACCGTAACAGGGCCGGCGAACCGGTGCAGGAGCCGGGGACGGATCAACGACCGCATCGGCGCCGGTGCGCCCTTCCCGGGAAAGAACACGAGCGCGACGGGGAGAAACAGCAGCACCGTGACGAAGGCGGTGACCACGCCGATCGCGCACCAGAGCCCGAAATCGTAGACCTCCTCGTGCCGCGCCACGAGCAGGCTGAGGAAGCCGCATGCCGTGGTCAGCGAAGTCAGGGCGCAGGCCTGCCCGACCGAGCGGAACATGATTCGCAGCGACTCCGGCACGTCGTGCCCCACCGAGCGGGCGTCGTCGAATTTCTGCTGCAGGTGGATTGCATCGGCCAGCCCGATCACGAGGATCAACCCGGGCCCGGCAAGGTGCATCACGCCGAATTCGCGGCCGGCGAGCACGAACAGGGCGAGGTAGAAGAAGAGTGCGGACAAGGCCGCGGCGAACGGGAGGTAGGCACGGCGCAGGGAGCGCATGAAGAACGGCACCACCACCAGGATGGCGAGGCACTCGAAGAGAAGGATGTTCCGGAAATTCGATCCTAACAACTGGCCCATCCGCTCGAGCAGGTATTCGGTACCCACCACGCGCACGACCGCGCCTTCCCAGAGTTGCGGTTCGACCGCTTCGACCGCGTCGTGGAATTTCCCCCGGGACACGCCTTTCGCCCGGATCAGATAGAGCGCCACCGACTTCCCGTCGCGAGACACGAGGCTTCCACGAAAGGTCGCCATGCCGGGTCCGTCGCCCAGTTCCAGCGGTTCGTCACCCGTGCCGCCGAGGCGGGCCCACTCGTCGAGCGTGAATCCGTCCAGCTTCAGGTCGAGGAGAAGTCGAGGGGAGATCACCTGCTTCACCTCGGGCAGCGAACGGAGCTGTTCGGCCCACGTCTCGGCGGCCGGCAGGTGGTTGACCGTGATCACATCGGGAGCGGAAGCCGACACCATGAGATGCCCGTCCGACGGCGGAAACGTCCGGTAGAAGCGCCTCACCTCGTCGACCCGGTCGTCGTCGCCCCGCAGCATACTACCGAGGCTGAAGCTGAAATCGAGCCGCGGCAGCGACCAGAGAGCGCCCCCCACGAGGGCGATCCAGAGAAACGCGAAAGCCCAGCGGCCACGGACGAGGAAGGAGATCCAGCGATGCATACAGCGCGTGGCGAAGAGTAGGAAAGCCGGACTTCTGCGTCAATGCATTCTCGCGACGGCGATGGAGGCGCATCGCGCGATCAACCCGATGACGCGACCGGCTCGATCAGGCAGCCGACCGCCTTCACTTCGCGGAACGCGAGATCGTCGCCGGCCAGGAGCGCCCGCAGGGTCTCCGCGAGTTCGCGCTCGGTGACGACACGCCGCTTCTCCCCGTAGTCCGTGAAGAGATTATCGATCCGGCCGCGGTAGCGGAGTCGTCCCTCCTCGTCGAAGACCGCCGCCTCGGGCGTCACCGTCGCGCCTGCCCTCTCGACGAGCGCATGGCCGGAATCGAGGGTCGCTTCCGGCTCGAGAGCATACTCGTCTCGATGCCGTTCCATCTCCACCGCGCCGAGAGTGACGTCGGGATAGACGAGGCGGAATCGAACCCCCCGCGGGGAAAACTCGCGATGGAGCCGATTGATTTCGGGGGCATAGGCGTTGGCGATCGGACAATCGACGGCGACGAAAAGATCGACCTCGAGTCGGGTCTCCGTGTCGGCCGAAGTCGCTTGCCGGCCCCACAGGCACACAAGCAGGACGCCCAAGGCAAGACCAGGGGGCCAAGGAGAAGGGATCGAGCAACACCGGCGCATCCCTTCACACTCGAACGCGGCATACCGGCGTGTCAAGACGCCCGCGGCACTCCGACACTCAGCTCCCGGGCACCTTCCACGCGTCCGGCACAGCGACCGAAAAGCCGCACCGCGTCACCGGACCCGTTGCGCACCTAACGCCTCGCCATCAACGCACTACCCGCCACGAGACGCACGAGATCTCGGATGCCGTGGCCGGCTTCGTTCCATTGCTTTTCGAGGCGCATCACCTCGGCCTCGTCGGCAAATGTGAGGTGGCGCCCGGTCGCGTAGGTGAGCATTTTTTCGAGCAGGCAGCGGGCGACGAGATCCTCCTCGCTGGCTAGGTAATCGACGAGTTCGTCGTGGTTGGCGATCGCGGTTCCCTTGTACTCGGTCGAGGGGTCGATCGCCGCCTGGTCCGGATACCGCCCCCGCCAGATCCCGATGGGGTCGAAGTGCTCCAGGGCAAACCCGAGAGGATCGATCCGGGAATGACACGCGGCGCAGGTTTCGACGTCGTTGTGAAGGGCCAGCTGTTCGCGGATGGTGGCCGCCCCGCGAATGTCGGGCTCGAGCGGCGGGACGTCGGGCGGCGGCGCCGGTGGCGGGGTGCCGAGAATGCTTTCGAGCAGCCAGACGCCCCGGATCACAGGCGAGGTCTCGACGCCGTTCGAGGTCACAGTGAGAAAACCGGAGTGCCCGAGCAATCCACGCCGACGCGAATCGGCGGGCAGGGCGACGCGCTCGAAGCGGTCGGTTTCAAGATCGGTGAAGTCGATCCCGTAATGCTTCGCGAGGGGCCGATCGACCCAGGTGTGTTCGGCAGTGAGCAGGTCGACGACGGTGAGGTTCTTCTCGATCGCCTCGAGGAAGAGAAGCGCGGTCTCCCGCTTCATTTTCTCCTGGAGCCGTTCCTCGTGGTAGAAGCGGAAGGTGCGATCGTCGGGCGGCATCTTGCCGAGGTCGTGGAGGTGAAGCCACTGCTCGGTGAAGTGGATGGCGAGCTGCTCGATCTTCTCGTGATCGATCATGCGCTCGATCTGTGCCTGTCGGGTTTCCGGATCGAGCAGGTCGGCGGCACGCAGGGGCTCGTCGGGCGGGTGCGACCAGAGGAAGTAGGAAAGCCGACTCGAGAGTTGAGGGCGGGTGACAGATTCGTGGCGGTGGCGTCCCGCCGCCGTTTCGTCGGACGATGAAGGACGGCGGCGAGACGCCGCCGCCACGGGTTCGAGAAGGTAAAGAAAGGACGGGCTGGTGAGGATGAACTTGTAGGGCAGGCGCAGGGCTTCTTTCGCGTCCATCCCCTCGTCGATCCGTTCCTCCGCCATGGTGACGGGCCGATCGATCTCGGCGAGCTCCGGTTCGCGGCGCCAGGCCTGCCGGGCGAAGGCGGTGATTTGCGCGCGGATCGTGGCCGTATCAGGCTCGTCTCCCAGTTCTCCGAAAAGTCGCTGGTGGGCGACCGATGGCCACTCGTCGTAGTGCGGGCCGTCGATCCGCATCTCCCAGATCCGGAGACGAGGGCCCGGGTAGAATTCGCTCGTCATCAGTTCCACCTTTTCGCCAAAGGATTTGCCGACCGTGTCTCCACCACCCCACTTGGCGTGCAACTCGGGATAGGTTTTCTCCAGCTGATTCAGGGCGACGTAGCTGTTGATGGGGCCGTTCCAGAACAACACCACGGGAGTCTGCCCCTTCTCCAGCCAGATGCGGGCACGATGGGTCGTGCGCTCGTCGTCGGTAATCGGAAGAAGAGCGAGCACCTCCGGCGTTTTCTGGGTGTTGCCGTTGGGCGCGTGATCGTAGGTGTCGGCGCCGACGGCGAGAAGGAAGGGCTCGTCCTGGTCCATGCGACCGAAGACCCAGTCGTCGAATCGATGGACCCGCCCGTGAGCGGCGGCATCGACCTCGAAGTCATACCATCCCGACGCCGGCACGCCCTCGGTGTGGTGGGTGCTGATCCCGGTCGCGGTCGCGGCGAGGCGTCCGTAGAGACTGATGCAGCCGTGCGCCTTCTCGGGTTTCACCTGGGTGCGGCCCGGACGAAAGCTCGCCGCGGAGTAGGCCAGGGAAACGGGCTCCGGTTTCTCGTCCCCCATGATCAGGGCCCGGTCGATCGCATCGGCCGCGGCGGTGAGGGCGCCTTCGAGCCAGAGCGGCGAGGTCATGAGCGTCTCGCCGATGGTGAAGAATCCGTGATCCTCCTCGTCGGCGGGCAGGGGCGAAGCGGGATCGTAGTGGGGCGCGACGAAGCCGAAGAGCTCGCGCATCGTGTTGCGGTATTCGATGCGATTGAGCCTCCGCATCACCACGGTCTCGGACTCGCCTTCGAGGCGAACGGCGGCCTCTGCGAGCATGGTGCGGAGGTGATCGGTCGCGGCGAGACGTTCCTCGGGCGCGGGCTGGAGTTCGTCCTCGGGCGGCATCTCGCCGAGGGCGAGCACGTCGAGCACCTCCTGCCATCGGTGCGCCATGGGCACGTCGGCGATGACGAGATCGAGATCGTCTAGGCGGCGGTCGCCTTTCTGCACGAGGTCGTCGTGGCACTCGAAGCAGTGCTTCACGAGGAACCCGTCGATGTCGAAGTCGGGTTCGGCAAAGATCGCGTGCCAGGGCGCGGCGATGGCGAGCATGATGGTGAGGCAGGCGCGGCGTCTCGCCGCCGTCTTTTCACGTGCTGAGATTCGGAGGCGAGACGCCGCCGCTACGGGATTCCTCATGCCAGCAGTTCGTTCAGATTTCCATCGCTCGACGCGAAGGCGTCGGCCTCCACTCCCATCGCCTGGAGCAGGGTCACGAAGAGATTGCAGAGCGGCGTGTTGTCGTCGCGATCGAAGGCGAGGTGGCCCCCGTGTTTCAACCCGCCACCGGCGAGAAGGATGGGAAGGTTGGTCGCGTTGTGAATGTTGGCGTCGCCGAGGTTGCTGCCGAAGAGGGTCATGGTGTGGTCGAAGAGGTTCGCCCCCGCTTCCGATTTCTCCGAGAGCCGACGGAAGAAGTCGCGCAACACGTGCATCTGGCGGCGATCGACCCTTTCGAGCTGGGCGATCTTGTCCCTGGCCTGGCCGTGGTGACTGAGGTTGTGGTAGCCGTTAAGCGATTTCTCCTCCTCGCTGATCTCGAAGACCGGAGTGGCGAAGCCGTCCACCATGAGCGTGACGATGCGGGTCGAGTCGCTCTCGAAGGCGAGCTGCGCCATCCGCAGCATGAGGTCGAACTTTTCGAAAAACTTCGCCTTGTCGAGAATGTCGTCGGGGGCTTCCTCTTCGGTGGCGGGCTTGGGTCTCTGCTCCCACTCGCCCGCGACATGGAGCCGTTCCTCCAGTTCCCGCACCGACGTGAAATACTGGTCGAGCCGCTCGCGGTCATCGGTCCCGAGTTCACGCTGGAACCGGCGCAGGTCGTCGGAAACGGTGTCGAGGATGCTGCCGCGCTCCTCGAGGCGTCGGAGCTGGTGCTGCACTTCCTTCGGGCTGCCCTGGACAAACATGCGGCGAAACAACTCCGAAGGCTTGTCCTCGGCGGGCAGGAGGACCCCGTCGCGGGTCCAGGAGAGGCTGCGGTTCGCCTTGTCGATGTTGACCCCGAGATTGAGCGTCGGAAAGCGTGTCTGTTGCCCGAGGTGCTCGTAGGCGAACTGGTCGAGCGAAATCGTGTTGCGGAAGCCGCTGCCCGTCGGATCCTTCGCCGCAGTGAGAAAGCAGTTCTCGGTGGAGTGCCCGCCCACCACCGCCGGATGGGAAAGACCGCTGCAGACGGTGAACTTCTCGCGGAAGTCGCGCAGTTCCTCGAGGTAGGGCGTGAGCGTGTAGTCCGGGCCGCTGTCCTCGGGAAAGAAATGCCAGGGCAGCACGCCGAGGTTGTTCGAGATGAGCAGCATCCGGCGCGGGGGTTCCGCCGGGGAGCGGCCCAAGGCGGGCATGGCGAACCGGTCGAGAATGGGCAGGCCGAGCGTGACGCCGAGGCCGCGCAGGAAGCGACGGCGGGTAGATCCGTTGCTGTGAAAATGGGGACCGTTCATGATTGCGGCAAGCACAGAATTATGTGAGATTCCTCAAGGTATGAACTTGGATCTAAAGACGGAGATTGTCGGATTGACCGATTTCGCGCGAAACACCCGGCGTCATACCGAGGAGCTGACGGATTCGCATCGGCCACGTGTGCTCACTCACAACGGGCGTGCGGCGCTGGTGGTGATGTCGGTCGAAGCGTTTCAGGAGTTGTCGGCAGAAGCGGAGGAGCACCGACTCGATTTGCGCCTTCGGAAGGCGCTCGACGATTATGCGGACGGGGATCGAGGGCAACCTGCCGCGAAGGTCCTCCGTCGAATCCGCAAGGGTCGCGGAAAGTGAGCTATCAGCTCCATTTCTCCTCCGAGGCGGAACGCTGCATCGAGGAACAGCTCGAGTGGTATGATCGGGAGACGGATCATGAACAGGGTGACCGTTGGCTCGCGCAACTCGAAGCAGCGCTGGAACGCCTGAGCGGGAATCCCGAACGGTATGGGTTTGCACCGGAAAACGGGCTTTGGCGACCCGAATTGGAATTGCGCCAGATGCCTTTTCAACCCTGGAAAACCAAGTCGGCCTGGCGGGTGCTGTATGTGATTGACGAGTCATCCGAAGTCGTGACGGTGATCCAGATCAGACACTCCCGTCGCCCTTGGTTGTCTGAGGAAGAGTCTTCCTGAGACCGCAGAAAATCTCGCTCGTCACCAGTGCGTGAACGAGGTCGCGGACGCGGTAGCCTTCCGGCTCGCAGGCGTCGAGCAGCACCTCGATCCTCGGCCGATCCGAGAACCGGACCGGGACGCCGGTGGCGTAGAGGGTGAGCTGTCCAAGCAGATTGCGCGCGAGCGCCCGCGGCTCGGCGGCGAGGTGCGCCTTGAGTTCGCGAACATTGGAGAAGGCACGTCCGTCGCGCAGTTCCCCCGAAGCATCCACCGCCGGACCCACGAAATAGGTGAAGGGATGCCCGGCGGGATCGACGCCGGTGATCTTGTCACCCTTCTCCATGCCCCGGTAGCGATCGCGCCACGCGCCCATGACGTCGAAGTTCTCCAGGGCGAAACCGACCGGGTCGAAGTGGGTGTGGCAGGCAGCGCAGGACTCGACCTCGGTGTGCTTCGCGAGCTGGTCGCGAATCGTCGTCGCTCCGCGAATATCCGGTTCGACTGCAGGCACATCGGTGGGCACGGGAGGCGGCGGATCGCCGAGAATCTTCTCCACCACCCAGACCCCGCGCAGCACCGGCGAGGTGGTGGTGCCGTTGGCGGTGTGCTTGAGAATCGACGCCTGGGTGAGCAGCCCGCCGTAGGGATTCCAGTCGGGCAGCGTGACCTTTCTCATCGCCGACCCGCTCGTGCGCGGCAGGTCGTAGTGACGCGCGAGGCGGTCGTTCACGAAGACGAAATCCGCGTCGACCAGCGCCGTCGCGGGCAGGTTCTCCCGGACCATGGCGCGGAAGAAGGCACGGGTTTCCCGCTCCATCGAATCGACGAGATAATCGTCCTTCCGGTATTCGGGATAAAGCCGGCCGTCGGGGATGTCGCGGCGGAGCTTGCTGAGGTCGAGCCACTGGTCGGTGAAGCCCTCCACGAAGCGGTCGAAGCGGTCGTCCTCGATGAGCCGGTCGGTTTCCTCCCGAAGCACATCCGGTTCGCTCAGCCGGCCCGAGGCCGCCAGTTCCTGGAGGCGAGCGTCGGGAGCGGTGTTGGCGAGGAAGTAGGAGAGGCGACTTGCGAGCGCGGCCAGATCGTCGGGGGTCGGCTCCCGCAGGTAGACGACATGACCCGAGCAGAGAAAAGCCTGGTATCCTTTCACCATCGCCTCGGCAAAGGACGCACCGTCCGCGAGCCGGGTGTCGATCAGCGCAAGATACTTGGCGAGGGTCTCGTCCGGGACCGGCTCCCGTGCGGCGCGACGGGCGAACCGGCGAAACAGCTTGGCAGCGTCGGCCTTCGGGTTCTCGCTCACGATCTCGATGCCAAAGCGAGAACTCTCGCCCGCGTCGCGGATCGGGAGGTCGCCGAAAAGAACCCGGTGCGAGGGCGGCGGCCAGGTTTCCGGCGCGAGCGGCCCCTCCACCTCGAGCCACTGGAAGGCGGCACCACGATGCCCCTCGGGCGGCATCGGCGGAAAGTCGTAGAAGAAGCCACCGTCGGTGCGGATGAAGGGCACGGGCAGACCGAGCAGGCTGTATTCGAAGGTCTCGCCCGCCTTGAGCCGGACCGTGGTTTCGAACTTCTTCGGAACCGGGAGCAGATCCATCCAGCCGCCCGTCTCCCGCACGTCGCCGGAGACGTCCGGTCCCGAGGGTTGGCGCGCGCGGAAGCTCATTGGCTGCGGCTCGTGGGCGGGAAGCAGGCGAAAATCGGCGACCTGCCGCACCGCCCTCGCGGAAAAGCGCACCCGGTAGGCGCCGTCGCGCTTGGCGACGAATCCGCGCGGATAACCGAAGTAGGGCCAGGTCGCCGAACGGAAGATGGCCGCCTCGAGCGTGGGGTCGCGGCGTTCCTCCGGAGACATCTCCTTGTAGTTCTGCCCCGAGATCGGAACCATGATGTTGTCGCGGGCGAAGAACATCGCTTCCCGTCCACCGAAGCTGCCAAGGCTTGGAAAAAGGTCGGTTCCAGTCGCCCGGAAGGTCTGCGTCGGCGGCGGCTCCACGCCCGAGGCCACTGCTTTTTCCAGCGCGGCTTCGGCGGCGTCGAGCCAGCCCTCCAGCTGGACCCGCGACACATCGAGCATCTTCGTCACCTTGGTGAACCCGTGCGACTCGCGGTCGGCCGGCAGCTTGTCCCGGATATCGAGGTGAGGCATCGCGAGCAGGGCGCGCAGCTGGCCCTCGAACTCTTCGCGGGTGAGCCGCCGCAGGGGACCGCGTCCGTGTTCTGCGACTTCGGCCCGGTCGGCCTCGTGCAGGCTCGCCCCCAGCGCGGCGACGAACGCGGCGCGCTCTTCCCCGGTGAAGTCGTGCTTCTTCTCCGGAGGCGGCATCTCGCCCTGCTCGACCCGGTCGAAGATGCGGATCCACTGGTCCCGGTTCTTCCCGTCGGTGGGTGTGAACGCGACCGCGAAGAGATCGAGGTCGCCTTCCCTCGTCAGGTCGTCGTGGCAGTCGGCGCAGTGGTTTTCGATTGCGGACAGCACCGGTTCGGGAAGTTCGGCGGCTTGGACAAACGAAGGCAGAAAGGCGATTCCCACCAACCCGAACAGCCCCCCGTAGCGGCGGCGTCTCGCCGCCGAACCGACGAGAGCAGGACGGAGAAAAAACGCCGCTGCTACATGATTTCGAGCTGGGCTTAGGCAACGAGACGCCGCCGCTACGAAAGCCTTCATCCCAGCAACAACTCGTTCAGGTTCCCCTCGCTCGTTCCGAAGCAATCCGTCTCCACGCCGGCGGCCTGGAGCATGGTGACGAAGAGGTCGCAGAGCGGAGTCTGGCTCTTGCCGTTCTTGGGAAAGTCGTGGTGGCCACCGTGTTCGAGCCCGCCGCCGAGGAGCAGGGTCGGCAGGTCGCGGCAGGAGTGCGAGGAACCATTGCTCATGCCACTGCCGATCAGCACCTGGGTGTGCTCGAGCAGCGACTTCCCGTCGGTCTGCGGCGTGTCGGCGAGGCGCTGCACGAATCCGGCGAGTTGCTCGGTGTAGAAACGCTCGATCCTGAGAAGTTGACCGAGTTTCTCCTCGTCCTTGCCGTGGTGGGAGAGGTCGTGGTAGCCCTTGTCCACCCCGGGAATGTTGGTGATGATCGCCGCCTGCCCGAGCGAGTAGCCGATCGAGCGGGTCGAGTCCGTCTCCAGCGCCAGGGCGATGAGGTCGAGCGTGACCGGCATGTGCTCGACGATGTCGAGGCTGGTCTCGGGTGTCGGGTAATCGACCCTCGGCTTGGGAATGTCGAGCCAGGCCTCGCGACTCTGGATCTTCTTCTCCACCTCACGAACCGAGGTCAGATAGTGATCGAGTTTCTCCCGGTCGGTCGCGTCGAGCCGATTTTCGAGGCGACGGGTTTCGCCGACGAGTTCATCGAGGACGCTGCGGTTCTCCTGCATCCGTCGCTTCTGGATGTCGAGGGTGGAACGGTCACCGTCGGTGAAAAGGTGGTGAAACAGTTCCTTCGAATCGGACTTCGGCGGCAGCGGCACCGCGTTGCGGGTCCAGGTGAGCTGACCGCCGATCCCGACCTCTAGCGAGGGAAAGCGGGTCTCGTGGCCGACCGCTTCGGCGAGCTTCTGATCGAGGGTAATGTTGCCCTCGGGCATCGACGGCGCGAGATCGGCGGTGACTCCACTGAGCCACGAGTGCGTGATGTTGTGCCCGTTGCCGAGCCCGGGGTGATCGAGGTGTTGAAAGACCGAGAGCCGATCGCGGAACGGCGCGAAGGGTTCGAGCAGATGCGGCAGCTCGAAGTCGGTGCCGAAGGTCTCCGGAAAAAAGCTCCCGGGATGCAGGCCCAGCTCGGTGCCGACACAGACGATGCGCTTCGGCGGTGCCGCCGGCGACGCGGCGGAGGCGAAACGCCGGAAACCGAGCGACTCGAGAAATGGCAGGGCGACGAGAGCGCTGCCGAAGCGGAGGAAGTGGCGTCGGGTGTTCATGTTTTTTGTGGCATTCAAAGGAAACGGAGAATTTGGACAAGAGAATCAAGGGTCTGCCCCCTTTCTGTGCCAACATTGCCGGACAAAATCGCAATTCCCCTACCGATCCTCCATGCAAAGCAGGAGTGGTGAATCGAAAGAAAAACCGGAACTTATTGTATACAATACGCCTCATTACGTGCCTCGGAAAGCAGCCGAATTCTGAAGTTTCCGGACGATTATCGCCATTTCGCCGTTGTTTGACTTTGCTAAGTGTCCATGTCATGAAATGATTCCGTGCCCTTTTGAAATCACCGATAAAACAGTAAATCGCGAGTTGACGACGACGCCCTAGTGTGTTCATCTGTGCAATGCCTCAGCCTGTAATATCCGTTTCGAAAATGGCCGACGAGAAAGGCTGGCGGGAGAGTCAGTCCAAGGATCGGATTGATCGCTTGCAGTCAGGACAATTTTTCACTCCGTTGCCGGTCTCACAATTTCTTGCGAATTGGTTGAGTTCCAAAGGTTTAAATCAGTCCGAAATCCGACTTCTTGACCCGGGTGCAGGGGGCGGTGTTCTGACAGCCGCTGTTGTTGACCGGATTTGCAAGCTCAGAAACGAAGGAAAACTGGGAAAAATTCGCAAAGTTTCGCTTCATGCCTACGAACATGATTCCGATCTCATCCCAGTCCTTACGCGAACCCTTCGCGAGTGCGTTGCCGGTGTTAGCGAGGTCGGAATTAATTCGGAATTCGTGATCAGCTCGGAGAATTACATTGAAGGAGCAGTTGAAGCTCTCTCTCCCGATCTCTTCGAAACCTCGGAAACAGCACCCTTCACCCACGCCATCCTAAATCCCCCTTACCGCAAGTTGAATTCTCAATCTGCCGACCGCGCGCGAATGTCGTCAATCGGGATTGAGACCTCGAATCTCTACGCGGCCTTTGCATGGTTGGCCTTTCGACAACTAGACGAAGGCGGCGAGCTTGTCGCCATTACACCGCGTAGTTTCTGCAATGGCCCTTATTTTCGTGAGTTTCGTAAAGAGATTTTGGAAGATGGTGAGTTCCGCCGAGTTCATGTATTTGACGCCAGGAATGAGGCTTTCGGACGTGATCAGGTTCTTCAGGAAAATATACTCTTCCATCTGCGAAAACCTCGAAAAAGTCGTTCGTCTTTCGTTTCGGTTTCAACTGGTTCGATAGAGTCACCGAGGACCGCAAGAGTTCCCGTGGGAGATTTTGTTTCACCGCAAGATTCTGATCGAGTCATTCACATAGCACCGGAAAAGGATGCGATGGAGGTCCGGGCTTTCTTCTACGATCTCCCAAATCGATTAGAGGACTTGGGAGTGGCGGTTTCAACGGGCCCAGTGGTAGACTTCAGGCTGCGCAAACACCTCCACCACGAAGTCGATGATTCGAGCGTTGCGCTGATTTACCCGCACTGTGTTCGAGCGGGAAGAGTGAGTCCACCGCGGCCGAAAGCGGAAGACTATAGCGATTCTCGGATCTCAAAGAAGGCAGTGGCCATTGAAGTCGGTGCGGAAACTGAGAAGTGGCTTGTTGAAACCAAGCGCTTCGTCCTGATCAAGCGCTTTTCGTCCAAAGAGGAAAAGCGAAGATTGGTGGCCGGAGTCTTAGAACCCGCAGATTTTCAAAGCAACCGTGTCGGCATCGAAAATCACCTGAATTTTCTCCACCGGAACCGCTGCGGACTCCCTAAAGACCTCGCGCTTGGCCTCTGTCGCTTTCTCAATTCGACAATCGCTGATCAGTTTTTCAGACAATTCAACGGACATACTCAGGTAAACGCTTCAGACCTCCGGATGTTTCGATTTCCGGGGAGAGAGCAGCTGCAAGAATTGGGCGAAGCCACTGTTGATGATAGTGATCAGCAGTCGATCGATCGGGCGATGAGCGAAATTTTGCGCGCTCCGATATGGAGGAGGCACTATGAAGATTCGGCGGAAAATGAGTTGGAATAAAAGTGTTTGGACGGATCTTCCCAGATCCATATATACGTTCCGAGCGCTGCGTTCTTGAGCTTTCCTTGGCGGGCCGCTGCGTATTTCCAAGTGGCATAGGCAGTTGTGAATTGAATTTCTGCTTTCCCGTTTCGATCTGCGAACCCTTGCATTTGTCTCACTTTGTGAGAATCCACTTCACCATCGCTGGTCACTGCCTCGATGACCCAAAGGCAATCCGTTGCGGGGTTCCATAGCAATATTAATGTGAAAGCCTTTTACCCGACACTTTGTGCGCAGTAAGCCACATCGCGCCCATTGAAGTACTTCCTCACTCGCTCAGGCGTCTTTTGGAGCTTCCGCATGAAGGTGATTACGTTTT
>Ga0180430_10001430_pt1 | contig 23249 bp, 23 predicted proteins | sample SS_ome_9_FD_132999 | JGI IMG/M metagenome (GOLD analysis project Ga0180430, IMG submission 132999) | Hypersaline lake sediment archaeal communities from the Salton Sea, California, USA - SS_1_S_2 metaG | ecosystem: Environmental > Aquatic > Non-marine Saline and Alkaline > Hypersaline >... | reverse complement strand
GTGTGGAGCTCCAGCAATTCGCGAGCGTAGTTTTCGTTGGGCGCGTCTTTGTGGTTTTCCTGGTTGTCCAGGTAAACCAGCATGGCCGGGGAATGGGCTGACGCGCCCAACAACTCCCGGAAGTTTCCTAAAGCATGAGCTCGGATCACCTCGCGGTCATCCACGACTTTCAAGAACCAGCAGTCTCCTTTTTGAACCGAGATGTTGAAATGGTCGGTCCAGAATTCAACCATAACTTCTTCCAGCTGCTTTTTGCTGTATGCCTGTCGCAGTGTGGTCGCCTGCCGGAAATCATTAAGTACTAATGCAGGATCATAGTTGTCAAAGATCTTGTCTCCCCGGTTGCGGAGGGCATCAGCGTCCATGTCCAGCACTTCCAGGCGGCTCAGCAATAGATCTGTTTTGTGATCCGTGATGGTTTCCGGGCTGAGCTGTTCTTCGAGATAGTTTTCCAAACCGATCTCCGTTAAGCGCAATCGTTCTTCAGGACGGGGGCCAAAACTCAACCGGTTCAACGCCCGCCATTCCGGGGAGGAAACCTGGACAGGGTCCGGAAATCCTGAATTCTGGGCAGGTAGATAGCTGGCCAAAGGAGAACAACCGGCAGCAGCCCCTGCGCCTGCACTCAGAATTCCAACTACCTTGAGGAAATCACGGCGAGTGATGTTCATTATTTTGCGGCCTTATCTTCTTTTGCTTCTTTTTCTTTCCTCTTGAAAATTGCCTGGACCGCTCCACCCAGTGATACCAGAGTGCCGACCGGAATGATCAGCAGCCAGCCAATGATGGGAAAAACAGAGGCCAGCTCAAGGATCGCAGCACCCCGGATGAAGGCTCCCAGGGATTGGAACCCTCCATCGTTCTTCCAATTCAGGCGTAAACCGATCTCCGCCGCGATCCCAGCTGCTCCCAGGCTGGCGGCAGCCAGTACCAAAACTACCCAGATCCAACCCAGGACTTGAGTGAACTGGGAAGGCAGGGTAAACAGGATTGCAGCGGGAATTGCAGCTATAACCGCAACCAGAATGCCGATACCGAAACTTTTCTTTGGTTTCTCCGCTATCCTGAGCCGGGCGTTCTCTACTTTTTCTGGAAAAAGCAGCCACCAGGCTACCAACATTGCCGGATAGGAAATCCCCATCAGGATCAAACTGCCGAAAATTGCATACATATCTGCCATGAGTTACTCCTTATGTCTTTGCATTTATTTCGTTCTATCTGGGTATACAAGAAGATGGGAAAGAAAGTTGCAATTTATAAGAAAAAGGACGAAGTCCCTCCCAGGGACTTCGTCCTTTAATAGGCTCCGGGAGATTTCTGTAAAGATTGAAATCTAAAGAAGGGACATCCAGCACATACAGCTGGACGTCCGAACGTCGGCAGTTGCCGACGTTAAACATATCAATGATTAATCATTGCTGTGTTTACTAGAAACAACATCCCACTTAACACAAAACGTCCCCGTTAGGGGACGTTCGGCTTTGCCCTACTATGGACTTCAGTCCCTACCCAAGCAAGGGGTCATTCGGCATTGCCTTGCTGGGGATGATAAGGATTAAAATCCTAAGAATGGACATCCAGCACATACAGCTGGACGTCCGAACGTCGGCAGCGCCGACGTTTAACATATCAATAACAAATAATTGGTGTGTTTACTGGAAACAACATCCCACTTAACACAAAACGTCCCCGGAAGGGGACGTTCGGCTTTGCCCTACTATGGACTTCAGTCCTTATGTTTCCGGTTCTTCCTTCTTTCTTCTCTTCCTCTCCTGGAAGATCGTGATCACCACCGCACCCACGCTGAGACTGATCACATAGGGGAAGAGCAAGAACCAACCCACAAATGGGAGCAATGAAGTTAACACGAAAACAGCTCCGGCTTTCACGTCCCGTTTCACAGGAGACAAATCAGCGAATAATCGTTCTCCGAGGATCTGAACGAAAGCTGAAAGGCCGAATAATAATCCGATCAAAAAGGCTCCGTACATTGCGAATGCCGGGATATAGAAGAGAGGGCTGCCGTTGCCGAGGGAGCCAAAACCGACCACAAAAATTGTGATCAGAATGGTGTTAACCAATCCTAACCAAAAGGATCTCTTCCAATTATCTTCGAGGGTAGCCTGTATCTTGCTGACTTTGGCCGGGAATAAACCGCGGAAGAAGATAAAGCTGGCCACGAGGGTGATCAGGCCCAGGATTGAAAGCTGTATGATAAAAAAGGTTTCCATTTATTCCTCCTTAAATTCCGTTTTTGTGATTCCGGCTGCGAATGGGATTGGATCGCAGCAGGATATAGTTTGCCAGTAAACCAATCCCGGCCGCAGCCAGGATCAGGATCCAGGGTGAGAATTCTCCGCTTGGGAAATAACTCCTGCTGAAGAATGATTTGGCTGATTGCTCAATATTCAACTGCAGTTCTGCCCACCAAACCAGCCAGGTGCTGGCCAGCTGATTCAGGAAGATATTCACCCCCGCCTGGAGCTGTGTTTGGGTGTTAACCAGCTGCGGGAGCCAGGCTGCTGCCCGGAGAGCAGGGATCAGCAATCCGATCACAGTGCCCGCTGCTATGGCTTCAAAAACCAGGGCCCAGGTGATCCCCAGGGATGATTTTGTTTCCTCCTGGAGTTGAGCCATTACTGAGGTGGAGAGGTCTTTTCCTAACTCTAGCTCAGGTAGATGTTCCAGCTTGATGAAAATATCTTCCAGGTGAGATAGTTCTTCCTGGCAAGCAGGGCACTGTTCCAGGTGGCTCAGCACTTCCTGCTGTTCTGCCTGGTCCAGTTCCTGATCCAGATAAGCCTGTAATAGGGCTAGAGAGATGTGATGGGTGTCTTTATTCATAATCTTCCTCCAGCAGCTCTGCCAGGTTTTGGCGTCCCCGGTAGAGATGGCTGCGGACAGTGTTCAGCGGCAGTTTCATAGCTTCCGCCATTTCCTGATAGGATAAACCCTGGAAGTGGCGCAGTTCCAGGGCCATGCGTTGAATATCAGGTAATTTCCAGATGGCCTGGTAAAGGGCCAGATGTTCCTGATTGATCTCCAAGGTTCCTTCTGGCCCATGCTCGGGATCATCTTTGATGGTATCCCTTTCATCTTCCAACGGAACCCGATTAAGTCGGGCCCGCTTGAGATGGTTGTAGCACAAATTAGCTGCCAGGGTGCGCATCCAGGGGCCAAAGGGCCGGCTCAGATCGAATTTGCCGATCTGCTGGTAGGCCCTCAGAAAAGCTTCCTGGACCAGATCCTCGGCTTCCTGGCGATTTCCCAGGATGCGGTAGCAGACGTTAAAGACAGAGGACTGGTAATCCTGAATGATCAATCCAAAGGCATTCAGATCACCTTTTTGTACCTTCTTAAGTAACGCCTGCTCCCCGGTAAAAGCCATGTCTATATTGTAGTACAGGGGAAGGGGTAAGAAAGTTGCATTGATCAGTTACAGGTTAAGCAGTTGGAAAGTTAGCAGGTTAAGGGTTGGTAACATTAAAATGACCAAGCTTATCTAACTTTACATTAACCTAATAAGTTTCCAACCTTCAAACCTTCAAACCTTCCAACCTAGCAACCATCCAACCTTCCAACCCCCACTCCAGTCTGTCCTTGCCTGAGAGTTTCTGGAATGCTATAATTTCCCCACTGACCTTAAGATCAGTACTCACCCCGGTAGCTCAATAGGATAGAGCGATGCTCTCCTAAAGCATAGGTTGTGCGTTCGAATCGCACCCGGGGTATCAAAAAACCGCCCGGGATTTCTCCTGAGCGGTTTTTGTCTATGATTCAGTTCCCCACTAGGAAAAAATTGGACGATTTATCAGATTTCCAGCTAGATTCCTAAAAATTTTTTCGCAAAAAACGTTCGAGTCGCAGATGGTGTTTATCTGTTTGATCTTGACAACTTCCAACCTTTTATCACCAGGTGTGCATCCTTATTTGGCTAACTATCAACCAATTATATTCGTTACAATAAAAAATTCCGTAACATTTTGGCAAATTACAACTTATCCCCAAAATAGTTTTTCACCTTTTCCATAGTATCAGGAGCGGTTAAAATTGTGGCAAGAATTGCAATTTCCCTAGCAGATCTTTTCATTCCTGTCTTTACCCAAAGTTCATAACTCATAAAAGTTGAATGGGCACCGATTTCTATTATTAAATCAAACCAATGTGATTCAATACTCAAATCTCTGGACCTCCCAGTTTTTTCAAGTATTAATTTTGAGCCTTCCTGGAATAGTTGATTTATCACCGATTCCATTCCTGCACCTTTGAGTGATCGGTAAACATCCACTTGGTTTCCCCAATAATAAATTGCACATTCCGTGATTTGAATTGAAAATTCCTCGAATGATAACCCTTTTTCCAGGACTTGATCAACTCTCTCCGAGAAGCTTCTAAGCCAAGTATTTATGTAATACTCATATGGAATATCTTCAATCACATCATAATGGGCATAGAAAGTTGGCCTGGCCACCCCTGCCCTTTCGCACAATTGCTTAATCTGGATCCTTTTCTTTGGTTTTTCCTTCAATAACTCAAAAAAAGCTTCTGTCATCAGCCTTTTGGATCGAAACCATTCAGAATTTTGTTTTTTGTTTGCCATTATTAACTTTCTGTAAATGTATTTACTTTCAGAAACAGGTGGAAATTGAACAATCCTAATTTGTGTTGTTTAATACTAATATCATAAATAAATAAATTTACTTAAGTAAGTTTACCATAAACAAGGAAGTCCGGTGAGATTCCGGCGCTGTCCCGCAACTGTAATTGAAGCCGTCAGGATTCATCAGCCAGATACTTAAACAAACCAAACCTCGAGAGAAGGTGCGCTGCAGAAATGCGGCGTTTTTATATTAATCAAGGAGATTATGATGACGCTGGAACAAGAAATCCAAGAAGTAACCTATACAGAAGGGCTCGAAGCAGATGAGCAAAGTGTTTTCAGCAAGCAAGAGAGAGAGTTGACGCTGGAGCAGGAAATTAAAGAGTTCATGAAGTCGATTGGTGTGGATGTAGTTGGCGTTGCTGGCCCGGGTCGCTTTGACGGCCCCCCCTCATTAGATATCAAATATATTGACAAAAACGTTAACTCAATAATTACATTTGCATTACCCTTTGATGTTCAGGCAATATATCAATACTTGGAAAAGAAAACTGCTCTGCCCCACAACCTGAATCAGATTCGGGTTCATCAGCGCGCAATGCACGCTGGGTTGAAATTGATTGATTTTTTAGAATCAAAGGGATACAGATCAGTCACGGATTCGCCCAATGTTCTTTGGCGTAAAACAACGGATCCCCTTGGTATGGTGCCGCGTTTTTCTCATCGCTATGGCGCTTATGTCACTGGAATAGCAGCACCAGGGTTATCAGGAAATGCAGTCACCAAAGAATATGGCGCTGCGATTGTATTACAAACAATTTTTACTGAAGCTGTATTAGAAAGTGATCCAATTATGGACCCGCGTGAGATTTTCGACAATGTTTGCCAACATTGTATGGCTTGCTCGGCGTCATGCCCATCGAAAATGTTCGAGAATGATAAAGAAGACTATGCATTGATCAATGGAGAGTTGTATCCCCGTGGCAAGGTGAGGGATTTGACTCTATGTACGGTTAGCTGTGCTGGTTATCATTCTGTTTCACCAAACTTAAAACATTCAAATTGGGGTAAAAATATCATCAACGATTGGGTTGGTGTGATACCTGATCCGGAGAAGACCAATGTAATGATGGAGTTAACGAAAGGCCTTGTTAATGCAATTGATCTCGCTTCAACCACTAAATTTATGGAGGTTTTGTCAAAACCGTTCGAAGAGGGAATTTTTGAGGCCCCAAATTTCCCTGATTACGAAGATTTGCCGGGAGAGACTGAAGGCCAGAAGATTCGCTCATTTGCAGATAAATGCGAAGAGATCGTTGGGATTCCAATCGATTTACCGTTCTTATTTACCTGTGCAAGCTGTCTGGTAGTTTGTGGACCTACAGCTGAGGAAAGTCAAAAGCGTTGGAAGAAATACGTGAAAAGCGGAATTCTCACATATAAAGAAAATTACGAGCCTGTAGTTACCCACAACATAGAGGAGGCACTAGCAATTCGGGAGGCTAATCCCTGGAAATATCCAGCTGCAATAAAGCGTCGCTACCTGCTGGCCTGGTGGTATATTTTGAAGGCGAAGGTGGGAATTGATTTCCATGGTAATCGTGAAGGGAAAAAATATTTCCGACGACTTGAAGAAGCTATAAGTGTAAAAGGGAAGCAAGATGGACACCTCGATCCAAGTATCCGTGAAAACGTGATGGAAGAAATTGAGGCCAATGACGGGATTGCAGAACTGGCAGCAGGGGATTGAACCAGGAGTATACTAACTTTCAAAAAGGTCTTTTGGCTTTACAGGCCAAAAGACCTTTTTCTTTGAAACCAACCAGGAGATGAAAATGACCAAAACAGCGGCAGTACAAGCCGAACCTGTTGATTTGAGGAAGTATCTCTACCCTACAATGATCACGCTGATCTACATTGTATGGGCTGTGTATATGACCAGTTCCAATAGCTGGGGTCTCTTTCATGAATATTGGCCCGCATCACTGACGATGGCCTTTGGCTCTTTTGTGGCGGGCACCACTGCCGAAGGTGGGGCAGCTGTTGCTTTTCCGGTGTTTACCAAAGTGCTGCATATCCCCTCCTTTGAAGCCTGCATCTTCGGCCTGATGATCCAGTCCTTCGGGATGACGATGGCCAGCGTGATGATCTACGTGCGCAGGATCAAGTTTCTACCGGGTGTGGTCACCTGGGTTACCCTGGGCGGTATCCTCGGCATGGTCCTGGGAACCTACTACCTGCCCATCCCCAATCCCTATCCCAAGATCCTGTTCACCTTCGTAGCCACGGCCTTCGGCATTGCGGTATACATCTCCCGCTGGCGGCTCAACCTGCCCCCGGTGGAGGAGATGCCCGTCTGGAATGGACGCACGAAACTTATGTTTGCCCTGATCGGGGTCGTCGGGGGCATCTTCTCGGCCAATGTTGGTTCCGGGATCAATATGCTGGCATTTATCGTTCTCACACTGGCATACGGGATCAACGAAAAGATCAGCACCCCCACTACGATCATCATCATGGCGCTGAATTCGATTGTTGGATTCTTCCTGCATGCCGTTGTCTCTCAGGACATTGGTATTGTCTGGAATTACTGGCTGGTCGCCGTCCCAGTGGTGATCATTGGCGCCCCACTGGGTGCGATTGTGATGGGGAAGGCAAAAAGAGATCATTTATTGGTCTTCCTGCTGACTCTGATCAGCATCGAGCTGGCGACGACTTTGTGGTTGGTCCCATTTGACGGCGAAGCGATCCTGGTTACGGTATTATCTTTGCTAGGCAGCGCGATCGCTTTTATTGCCATGATCCGTTTCCGGAGAACGAGCCTGACGAATATCAAGATGGGTAACATCAACATTCATTGATGCCTTGACTATTTGTAATTAAGATTCTGCAAAAGTAACACGATTGAACCGTATTTCCCCTAGAAATCGGTATATTTTCCCGATTTAAGGGAAGTGGAAACGTTCGGAATCTATCCCATTAGGGGTATCAAAAAACCGCCCGGGATTGATCCCGGGCAGTTTTTTCTTGTCTGTGCTCTTCAGTTCGATCTAACCGAAGCAAACTGACAACTTTTCCATTGGGGCAGTGGGAGTGAGTGAAAGAAAGATTTCCGCCATTTCCCTGGCTTCTCTGGAAAAGCCCTCTTCAACCCAGAGATCAAAGATCATGAACATTAGATTTGCAGTTTGATTCGTAATAATCTCTTTGAGCTTTGGGCTGAGCGCCGAACCATTCCAGTTAGACATTTTTTCCCAGGCCAGGTTCGCGCAATCTTGGAATAATTGGACTATTACAAATTCCATGTCAATCGCTTTCAGCGAATTGACAACATCAACTTGTTCCCTCCAATAGCTAAAGACCCACTCTGTCACATGGACTGCTGCTTGATCTGGATCCTCTATCGGATCGATTTGGGTATCATAGTGGTCAGAAAATTCAGCTAACCACTGTTCCGCATAGTGCTGATAGGGGATATCCTCAATCACTTCATAATGAGCATAAAAAGTTGTTCGGGTATAGTCTGCCCGTTCGCAAAGTTGTTTCACCGGAATTCTCTTCTGTGGGCGCTCTGCCAGTAATTCAAAAAAAGCTTGGGTTAATGCTTTCTTTGATCGAATTACTGTTGGGTTATCTTTCATATTTTCCTCTTTCACCCATGTGACAGAAATATGGCCTAGCCTGAGTGCCTGATCCCAAACTATAACTCTCCCCCCATAGTTATCTGAAAACTAAGGGGGACCAGGACTGTGGCAGGAACTGGTGGTCGATAGCCTAACCGATCTCAATCACCAGCTTGCCGCCATCAGTCTTCACCGGATAGGTTTTCAATGGTTTCTTTGCTGGACCAGCGATCTTGTTGCCATCCTGATCAAAGGTGGCAGCGTTCATACTGCAGCATTGAACGGTCTCTGTGCCCGGGACAGGATCTACGTGGCGGCCCATATGGGTGCATTTGTTCTCATAGGCCCGGTACTGGCCATCTTCACCATGTACAACGAGGACTTTCGCTGGGAGATTTCCTTCCAGCCGGACTGCACCAGCAGGTTCCTTCAGCGCTGGGCACTGGCTGAGATCGAGTGTGATCTTTCCATCACTGACTGACCAGAAGTCATTATTCTCTGGCAGCTCTGTTGCAGGGCGTCCAAGAGCTCTCTGGAAAAAAGTCCGTTTCAGTTTTTTTACTTCCATGGTTTTACTCCTTGGGAATCTAATGAAACTAATAGTGAATATCAGAGAATATGGTAGCAAAAGATTATGGAGAAAATCTGGAGATATTTTGGATCTTATCCAGGATCCACGTCTCCAGAATTATCTCGCATCTGTCCATAATTTCTCCACAATCGACCGTTATGATCTGGTTACTGAACGATTATGTCGAAAGGGAGATCATTATGAATACCACTTCACTAGTGCAAAGTCTCGCTAATAAATCTGAAGCTTCTGTAAGGAAGGGTGTCACAAACAAAATTAGGACCTCAATCGTGCTGAATATCGCCAAATCAGCAGGTGCGCTGGCGCTCTACCTGGGTATTCTTTCCTGGAAAGGGATCATTCAGTCGCCAATACCATTCCATATTATTTCTGGTTTGATCTTGGGGCTGGTGCTCGTGGTCGTTGGTCATCAAGCAATCCGCGCAGGATTTCCGATGTGGATGGCGGTGGTCGTTATTTCAGGGGGAGTTGGTTTTTCTATTTTCGGCGCTGTTCAAAATAATCTTCTTCATAATTATCAATCGGTTATGCAGGTTTTCCACCTGGTTGGCGGACTTGCCGCAATCGGAATTTCGGTAAGATTGGCGAATAATAAAGAGAAAATTGCCGGTGATTAGACTGATGCAGGAATAGGCGAACGAAGAAGAAATGCATCGACGCCAAGATTCTAAATATTCATAAGAGATAAATCTACCTTAATGGACTTTGGTAAAATTCCCCTATGTCTTCTTTGATCCTCGTCGTTGACGACGAACCCAAGATCGTACGCCTGGTTAGCGGCTATTTTGAGAAAAATGGTTTTCGGGTGATCTCTGCCCGGGATGGGCTCACGGCCCTGGCGCTGGCCCGCCAGGAAAAACCTGATCTGATCGTGCTTGATTTGCTCCTGCCAGGCATGGATGGCCGTGAAGTTTGCCGCACCTTGCGCGCAGAGAGCAGTGTGCCCATCATCATGTTGACTGCGCTTTCTGATGAGACCGATCAGATCGTTGGGCTGGAGATCGGAGCAGACGATTACATCATCAAACCCTTTTCGCCGCGCACATTGGTTGCCCGCGCCCGGGCCATACTGCGGCGGGTCCAGGACAATGTTAGAAATCTGGAGATTATCCGCGCAGGGGAGTTGGAGATCAACCCAGAAGACTATGCTGTTGCCTGGAAAGGGGTTCCATTTCACCTGACACCCAGCGAATTTGATTTATTGCTGATGCTGGTGCGCCGCCCTGGGCAGACCTTAACCCGCGAGCAGTTGCTGGATAATCTCTACGGTGGGGCAGCCTCAAGCGTGGATCGAAGCATCGATTCACATATCAAAAATTTACGCCGTAAACTTAATTTGGCTTCCGATGAGAATTTGATTGAAACCATCTACGGGGTTGGTTATCGTTTTATTGCGGGAAGGGAAAAATGAAAAAAAGTACCCTGCAGGAAATTTTAGGCCGTCGCCTCAGGCCCTCCCTGGATCGTAATCACCTTTTTGTTTTTGAGCGCATCCTAACTATTTTGGGAGGACTTACAGTTATTTGTCTCATCAGCGTCCTTCTCACTCTCTATCTCTTTTCAAATCAAATCCCTGAAAGCTATTTCCGCGTCGCACTGCTATTGATTGGTACTGGCATTCCATTCGCTATCATTGTTGTTGCTTTTCTATCAGGCATAAATATATATCGGCGGATGGGTAAACCTTTTGCCGACATCATGTCCGCCTCCGATGCTATCGCCAATGGCGACCTGAGTACACGCTTGCCTGAAAACTATCACCACCAGGAGATGGGTGATCTGGCGAAACGCTTTAATAATATGGTGAAAGAGATGGAGCGCGCGGACCAACAACGCAAAAATCTTACTGCCGATATCGCTCACGAGCTGAGGACACCTTTGCAGATCATTCAAGGAAATCTGGAAGGAGTTTTGGATGGCGTCTTTGAGCTGGATGAAGCCAATATCACCGACACCCTGGATGAGACCCGCTTGCTCGCTCGGCTGGTGAATGATCTCCAAACCCTTTCTCTGGCGGAAAATGGGGAGCTTGCGCTTCACACGCGCCCTTTTTTGCTCGCTGATCTATTATCTGATGCCGCCACCGGATTTGAATCTCGGGCCGCAGCCCAAAACGTAACCCTGCATACAGACACATCCGACTTATCCCTTAAGATCAGCGCTGATTACGATCGCCTTATACAGGTTATTTCCAATCTTGTGGCGAACGCCCTGCGTTTCACCCCTGAAAACGGAAAAATCACCTTGTGTGGGGAAGCAGCTTCCCAGGGTGCCCGGATCACCATCAGCGACACGGGTACAGGCATCTCCTCTGAAGACCTGCCCTATATCTTTGACCGCTTCTGGCGCGGTGATAAGTCTCGCGAAAGAGCAAAAGGTAATAACGGTCTGGGGTTGGCGATCTCCAAGCAACTTGTTCTCGCGCACGGAGGTACGATCTCAGCTCAGAGTGAATTGGGAGAAGGTGCCACCTTTGTGATTGAACTGCCCGCCCAAAATCTAAGATAAAACATACCGTGTAAGATAATTTCCCAGAGAGATCAGGAACTGTTTTCATTCGTAACACGTCGCTTTAGGTGTATTGAAACTGTACTGGGTTGATCCTGAGAGGTTTTTTGTATAAACTTACTTCTTCTCAATCTCTTGATAAAGCAATTCATAAGTATTTACTGGATGAAGAATGGATATGATCTTGGCCATCTCCTCAACAGAAAATTCTATCCCGGTATTGATCCAGATCTTTAGACTCGAAAGCAAGGAAACAGACCCGTGAGAATAAAGACAATCAAGGATAACAGGATTACTAAAGGTGCCATACTGATTCTTGAACTTATCAATGAACAAAACCGTAGCCTTGTAGAATAATTTCAGCAGAGCAGATTCCATCCCGGCGGTTTGAAGGTTTTTAAACTCATCTACATGATCTCGCCAATACCTCAAAGCCCATTCACTGGATGCAAATGATACCTGTTCCGGGGTTGCTTCTTTCGCTAATAGATCATCAATGATTTCTTCCAGGCCTATTACCCAATCCTCAAAATAATAATAAGGAATATCTTCCACAACATCATAATGAGTATAAAAAGTGGTGCGTGATACTCCTGCTCTTTTACAGATGTCGGAAATCCGGATTTTTTTGTACGGATTTTCCTGTAGACGTTCAAAGAAGGCCTTGGCAATGATCTCCTTCGAGCGTCTCACAAGAGGATTTTCGTAATTCCTGGTCATTTTTTTCATTTTGTTCAACCTGGTGCAAAATATAATTTTTGCCAATTGTAATCACTTGGATTGTGATATTTAATACAATTGCAATTGTACAACATAGTGCATTTGTCCGCAATATCAAGGAAGTCCGGTGAGAATCCGGCGCTGTCCCGCAACTGTTTACCCCAAATTTCTTTTGGGTCAGCCAGACACTTGGATCAGATAAACCTCGAGAGAAGGAATGCTGCAGAAATGCAGTGTTTTTCAATTCCACAAAGGAGAAAAGATGTCACTGGAACAAGAGATCAGAGAGTTTATGTTTCAAGAAGGGGTTGAAGAAGATATGTTGGGTTTTGCCGGTCCCGGGCGTTTTGACGGCCCACCTTCTTTGGATCCAACCTATATTTTGGATAGCGCAAAATCGATTATTTGCTTTGCTTTGCCCTACGCAGCCGAACCAATTTATGACTATTTTTCAAAGAAGACCCCTTTGCGTCATAATATCCAGTTATACAAAGGGAATATGAAAGTCATGGTCATTGGCCGGCGGCTGGCAGAGTTTTTGCAATCGAAAGGATACAATGCCAAAGCAGTTGCTTCAAACGTGGTATATCGGAAGGGGTTAAATACATTGGATAACTTTCAACCCGATTTCTCTCACAGGTATGGAGCTTATGTCACAGGCATCGCCGCACCTGGTATTTCAGGCAATGCCATGACTAAACGCTACGGCGCTGCGGTGTGGCTGGCTACCGTGGTCACGGATGCTGTGTTGGAAAGCTCTCCCACCATGGACCCGCGTCATTTCGTAGATCATATGTGCCAGGGCTGCATGGTTTGCGGTGACTGCTGTCCCACCGGCATGTTTTTGATGGATGAAGAGGAATACTCGCTGATCAATGGTGAACTTTGGCCGCGGGGAAAAAAGAAACAGGCGATGATGTGTTCACTCGGTTGTGGTGGATATCATGCTCTGCATCATGAGAAAGAATGGACAACCTGGACTAAGCAGTGGATTCCAGCTTTTGAAAAAGAAAAACCGGATCCGGAAAAACATAATATGCTTTTTCAATTACTGCGTGCAACCACAGTTTCTGCTGATAGCGGCTTACGAGGCGCACCCATGCTGGCATTTTATTCCGATATCGAGGGAAAATATGAAAAGTATGTGGAAGATTCTGAATTACTTCCCGCTTACGAGGATTTAGAAGGTGAAACAGAAGGTGAAAAAATCCGTAGTTTTGCGAACCACCTCAGCAAGATCATGGGGTACCCGGTATATGATCCCCTGGGCGCCGTATGTGAAAATTGTGCCGCGGTCTGTGGTGGCAGCATCGAAGAAAACAAAAAGCGCTACAACATGCTGAAAAATGGCGGCCTTGTGACGTATACGGATGGAAATGAACCGCTTATCGTAGATTCCTATGAAAAAGCCGTTGCGCAGCGCAAAGCATATAAATATAAGACTCCTCGATTTACTTGGTTCAAAAACCAGAAAATCTTGTCGGGATCTTTCTCCAAGTACATGGGTTTTCCAGATTTCAAGTCGAAACGGCAGGGCAAAGCCTACTTTAAGAAATTGAACCAGCGTTTGCGGGCCGAGGGCAAGCCAGAATATCCTCCGTTCAAATGATGCGGTTGATGGTAATAAACTCAAATTTTTCTAGATACCACAAATCCTAGATGTTTTTCAGGAATTTTTTAGCTAGTGGATAATAAGGAGACAAAGATGTCATTGGAACAAGAAATTAAAGAATTTATGCACGCCCAGGGAATAGATGTGGTTGGTGTGGCTGGACCAGGCCGTTTTGATGGACCACCCTCGTTAGACCCGGAATATATTATGAAAGGAGCGAAATCGATCGTGACCTTCGCCCTACCTTTTGATGTTCAGGCAATTTATGATTTTCTTTCGAAGAAATCTGCCATCCCTCACAACCTGGACCAGATCCGGGTGCATCAGCGCGCTATCCATGCCGGGTTGAAGTTAGCTAAATTTTTAGAGACTAAAGGTTTCAAAGCTACCATTGATAGTCTAAATATCAAATGGCGCGGGACCCTCAATCCGCTTGGGTATACCCCTCCATTTTCGCATCGCTATGCATCTTACATCACTGGAATCGCAGCACCGGGCCTTTCTGGCAATGCAGTGACCAAAGAGTATGGTGGAGCAGTGGTTTTGGCCAGTGTATTCACCAATGCCGAACTAGTAAGTGACCCGATCATGGATCCGCGTGAGATCTATGACAATGTCTGTCAGAAATGCATGGCCTGTGCAGCCTCCTGTCCTACAAAGATGTTTAAAAACAATGAGGAGGAATATACCCTGATCAACGGTGAGCTTTACCCGCGAGGACGAAAACGGGATATCAACTTATGTAGTGTGGGTTGTGCGGGCTTCCATGCTCCTGCACCAAATAAGAAATACTCAAACTGGGGGAGAGGTTACATCAAAGATTGGATTGGTGTGATTCCTGATCCACAAAAGCAAAATATTATGTGGGAACTGGCAAAATCAACAATCAAATCAATAGACGCGGCTAATACCCAAAGAATTTTAGACACATATTCCGAACCATTCGAGGAAGGGTTATTTGAGTCTCCTAGTTTCCCCAATTATGAAGATTTACCAGGAGATACCGAAGGGCAAAAGCTTCGTGCCTATGCGGAAGAATTAGAAAAAATAGCTAAGGTCCCTATTGATTGGCCATTGATAATGACCTGTGGCAGCTGTATGGTTGTGTGTGGTCCAAATATAGAGGAGAACCAGAAACGCTGGAAGATGTTATGTAAAAGTGGTTTTGTAGTCATTGGCGAAAATAGAGAACCGTTTTGGACCCATGATGTTAATGAAGCCCTGGCTGTTAGAGAAGAAAATCCCTGGGAATATCCTGAAAAAATTAAAAAGACGCGCTGGCAAAGTATTTGGCATGTTGCAACAAGTAAATTCGGATTTGATCTTCACGGCACATTGAGGAGAGGCAAATACTACCGCCGCCTAGAGCAAGCGATCGCTGAACAAGGCACTCAAGATACCCATCTTGATCCGGCCGAACGTATCAACATTCTGGAAGAAATTGGGGCCAACGATGGCATTGACTGGTCGCAGATGGATAATCCTGTTACTGCTACCGGGGACTGACCAATAGATAACTGAAACTAATGACTCCCGGGAAATTTCCCGGGAGTTTTTCTTATCCCTGTTTTTCAACCTGGTTCCTGCTCTTTTATTCGCAAATCTTGTTCGAGTCGCAGTTGTAACTAGGATAATTTATTAGCTATCCTTGTAGCGCTCAATCATATTACTAAATGAATCCCAATTTACTACAAAACTCATAAGTTCTAAAACCTCCTGAGAGGATATTCCCTTTCCTGTTTTGACCCAGTGATCAAAGGTAGTAAACATGATATTAGAAGAAATTGCCATCACATATTCAACCACGGATTCGGGAAGGTTATCAGGGTTTTCAGACACGACTCTCAAAATTGCTTCCTTTGTTCCAATCCTGAATAACCTTAAAAGAACCCCTTCCATCCCAGCTGCTTTCAGGCATTTGTAGGTTTCTATCTCTTTTATCCAATATTCTAAAACCCACTCCGAAGTTCTCCGATTTATCTCTGCAGCGGGGATATCATCATTGATTAAATCGTCCAGAAATGATGTCAGGCTGGTCAACCACTTTTCAACATAGAAATAATACGGAATTTCTTCAATGGTTTGGTAGTGGGCATAAAAGGTTGGGGTAGAAACACCAGCCCGGTCACACAAAGCTGTTACCTTTATTCGCTTTGCTGGTTTCTCGGAAAGAATTTCAAAGAATGCTTCTGTAAGCAGCCGTTGCGATCTTAATGCGCCTTTGTTTCGAGTTTTTTTTGCCAATTTTGTCATTTCACTAAATTTTTTGTGGTTTTCACAAACTGATAATTGATTCATTACCTATTGTGATATTTAATACTAATAATAATTTTAGCACATTCTAAATTTTTAGTACATACTCAAGGAAGTCCGGTGAAAGTCCGGCGCTGTCCCGCAACGGTGATAACAATGCGCAGCATTGTTCAAGCCCGATACTTGATTAAGCCAAAAACCTCGCGAGAAGGTGCGCTGCAGAAATGCAGCGTTTTTTTGTCCTCATTAAAGGAGAGTGATATGACTTTAGAACAAGAAGTAGCCTATACAGAAGGGCTCGAAGTAGATGAGCAAAGTGTTTCCAGCAAGCAAGGGAAAGCATTGACACTGGAACAGGAAATTCGAGAGTTTATGTACCAAGAGGGGATTGAAGAAGATATGATGGGCTTTGCCGGGCCTGGGCGATTTGATGGGCCACCTTCGTTGGATCCGACTTATGTATTGAAGGGCGCAAAATCGATTATCTCCTATGCAATGCCTTATGCAGCAGAACCCATCTATGATTACCTTTCCAAAAAAACGCCATTACCACATACTATCCAGCTGTATAAAGGGAACTTGAAAATGATGGCTATCGGTCGTCATCTGGCAGAATTTTTAAAAGCCAAAGGATACAGGGCCAAAGGAGTAGGTGCCAACGCAATATACCGCGTAATGAATAATATGAATAATATGGCCCCTGATTTTTCACACAGGTATGGGGCCTATGTCAGCGGCGTAGCAGCCCCCGGACTTTCAGGGAATGCGATGACCAAGCGATACGGTGGTGCTGTCTGGCTGGGGACTGTGATCACGGATGCAGTTTTGGAAAGTTCACCCACGATGGACCCCTGCCATTTTATTGATCACCGCTGCCAGGGGTGCCTGGTTTGTGGTGATAGTTGTCCGACAAATATGTTTTTAATGGATGAACTGGAATACTCATTAATTAACGGAGAATTGTGGCCGCGAGGGAAGAAACGACAAGGAGCAATTTGTGCAGTGAGTTGTGGCGGCCAACACGCCCTCTCTCATGATAAGAAGTGGACAAACTGGTCAAAAGAATGGGTTCCAACTTTCGTAAAAGAAAAGCCGGACCCTAAGAAACATAATGTGGTTTTTGAACTAATCCGAGGAATAATAAAATCACCTGACTATGGGTTTAGAACATCACCCTATTTAAAGTTCTATGCAGATGCCGAAGGGAAATATGATGAGGAATTAGCTAGTGATTCAGAGTTGTTTCCCTACTACGAGGATTTAGAAGGGGAAACGGAAGGTGAAAAACTCAAGAGTTTTGCAAACCATATGAGCAAAATTTTTGGTCATCCCGTGTATGATCCCCTCGGAATCCAATGTGAACAATGCAGTGCAGTTTGCGCAGGTAGTAATGAAGAAAACAAAAAACGCTATAACATGCTGATTAATAGCGGGTTTGTTACCTACACTGAAGGGAATGAGCCACTGATAGTGGACACCTTCGAAGAAGCTGTTGCTCAACGGAAAGCATATAAATATAAAGTTCCCCCGTTCACCTGGATCAGGGCCCAGCTCACGGCAGCACCTTTCCTGTCAAAATTCTTTGGAATCCCCGATTGGGAAGCCATTCGGAAAGGTAAGGAATACTTCAAGAAGCTGAATGCGCGGCTGCGGGAAGAGGGCAAGCCGGAATATCCTCCGTTTTCCTGATCTGGCAGAGGAAAATGTACTCGAAGATATCGGCACTCTGGATGGAATTACAGTACTCGCGGTAGGGGACTGAACGACGCACAGCAGAGACACGAAACTCCCGGGATTTTTCCTGGGAGTTTTTCTTAACCTTGATTTTCAACTCGATTCCTGATCTTTATCTCGCGTTAGTCTTTCAATACGAAGAGGGTGTTTTATTTCTGCTCAAACCGCTGATAGAGCAATTCATACATATCTACTGGTATAAAAATAGCCAGGATTTCTGCCATCTCTGCAGCAGAAAGTGTCAACCCTGTATTGATCCAGATCTTTAGAAGCGATAGCGTGGAAACAGCTCCTTGCGAAAGGTAACATTCAAGAATGGCTGGATTATCAAACTCGCCAATTTGATCCTGGAACTTATCAGTGAATATAGTTGTTCCCTGGTAGAACAATTTCAGCAGCACGGATTCCATTTCGGCAGTTTGAAGCAGTTCATATTCTTCAACATGCTCCCGCCAGTATCTGAGAACCCACTCAATAGTTGCCAACGACACATCTTCAAAGGAGACTTCTGTCAAAAAAAGTTCTGCAACTATTTCTTTCATATCAACAAACCAGTCTTCAAGATAATGGGTATAGGGAACGTCTTCCACTGTCTGATAATGGTTATAAAATGTGGAGCGGGCGACACCAGCCCGGCGGCAGATCTCTGAGATTTTGACCTTCTTGTAAGGGTTTTCCTCCAGGCAGTCAAAAAAAGCTTCCGTGATCAATTTCTTTGCCCGCAGGGCGAGGGGGTTTTGTTGAGGGTTGTTCAATTTTTCCATTTTGTAGTACCTGCTACAGTTTCAATGTATTGGAACTTGAGTGTTGAAAGATTGTGATATTTAATACTAATACAATTGTAGTACATAATGCGGTTGGTGTAAACAAAAAGAAAAACCAAGGAAGTCCGGTGCAAGTCCGGCGCTGTCCCGCAACTGTAAATGGCGATAATACTCTTCGTCTAAGCCAGATACTTGGATGTGTCAATCCTCGCGAGAAGGAGCGCTGCAGAAATGCAGCGTTTTTATATTAACAAAGGAGATTAAGATGACGCTGGAACAAGAAATTCAAGAAGTAACCTATACAGAAGGGCTCGAAGTAGATAAACAAAGTGTTTTCAGCAAGCAAGAGAAAGAGATCTCACTGGAACAAGAAATCAAAGATTTTATGCATGACCAGGGAATTGATGTGGTCGGAGTTGCTGGCCCCGGCCGCTTTGATGGACCACCGTCCTTGGATCCCGAATACATCATGAAAGGCGCGAAATCCGTCGTAACTTTCGCCCTGCCTTTAGATGCCCAAGCAACCTATGATTATTTGGAGAAGAAATCTGCTATTCCCCATAATCTGGACCTAATCCGGGTTCACCAGCGTCTGATCCACGCGGGATTAAAGCTTTCCAGGTTTTTGGAGTCCAAGGGTTTTAAAGCCAAAATTGATGAGCCCAATATCAAATGGCGGGGCACGCTAAATCCTTTTGCATACACGCCACCCTTTTCCCACCGCTATGCTTCTTACATCACCGGAATCGCAGCGCCGGGGCTTTCCGGCGCCGCTGTCACCAAAGAATATGGTGGGTCCATAATACTGGCAAGTGTGTTCACCAATGCCGAACTGGAAAGTGACCCGATCATGGATCCGCGCGAGATCTATGACGGCATTTGCCAAAAATGTATGGCCTGTGCGGCATCCTGCCCGACAAAGATGTTTGCCAATGATGAGGAAGAATATGCCCTGATCAACGGCCAACTTTACCCGCGCGGGAAAAAGCGGGATATCAACCTGTGCAGTTATGGCTGCGCAGGGTTTCACGCCCCTGCCCCTAATTTGAAATACTCCAGCTGGGGGAGAGGGTACAATGAAAAATGGATTGGTCAAATCCCGGATCCGAAAGAACATAATATCCTCTGGGAATTGATCAAGTCTACGTTCAGATCTGAAGATTTTGCTTCGATCATGGGAATAGCAGACACATATTCCTATCCACTTGAAGAAGGTATCTTTGAAGCCCCCAATTTCCCAAATTATGAGGATCTACCAGGAGAGACAGAAGGGCAGAAAATGCAGGCTTATGCAGAAGAGCTGGAAAAAATTCTAAAAATCCCTATAGATTTTCCCTTTGTGATAACCTGTGCAAGCTGTGCGGCGGTCTGTGGCCCGAATATTAAAGAGAACCAAAAACGCTGGAAAATGCTTTGTAAGAGTGGGTTTGTGGTTCTTGGTGAAAATAAGGAACCTGTGGTGACGCATGATGCCCAGGAAGCGCTGGCGATTCGAAAGGCTAATCCATGGATTTTCCCAGAAAAAATCAAAAAGATCCGCCTGAAGAGTTTATGGAGAATGGGTACAGAAAAATTCGGGATTGACTTGCATGGAACATTGCGGCGAGGCAGGTATTACCGCCGCCTGGAGCAAGCGATCGCTGAACAGGGCAAACAAGAAACGGTTGAACCTTCAGTGCGCGAGAAGGTCCTCGAAGATATCGGCGCTCTGGATGGTTTGCAAGAAGCCAACGGCTAGAGCTGGAAGCATAACAAGATGAAAAACTCCCAGGAATTTCCTGGGAGTTTTTTTCTTAACCAGGTTTAGTAATGCCAGAGTTTCTGGACTGTCACCTCGATTCTCCTGGTTCTTCCCTTTCCAATCAGCGGTCTCACTTGGTTTTTCCAAGTCTGGAGTAGCGGATTGATTTACAATACATATATGGATTAGAGGTGTTCATTCACAATTTAGGAGACATTCATGAGCGGTATTACCAAAACCATCCCCCAGAAAGAAGGGGTAGCAGCAGTTGAAGCTTTGTACGAAGGAGGAGCAGGGGAATACGAATTTCACATGGCGGGTACACCGTCACGCTTAAACCCCGGCGATTATGTTTACACGATCTGGAAGGATATGCTGATTGGCCGCTGCCAGATCACTCGCATCGAGGGTGGGGCTGTCAATCCCAGCTCTGGCAAACCGCGCAGTTTGATCTTTGTCAGGACCCCGGGAGAAAAGCTTGAAAACCCGGTTCCGAGAAAAGGCCATCGAGGCACCCGCTATTATGATGGCGAGGATTGGAAGAGCTGAATTTATTGGATTGATCTTAGCCTGCGTTTTGCCGCTTCGGCTGCGCCGATGGTGCCGGCATGGTCGCCGAGCGTGGAAGCCAGGATCTGAACTTTCTTGGCATCCTTTTGCTGCAGGTAATACTTTCTGGCTGTTTTTCGGATAGGTTTTAGAAAATCATCACCCAACTGTTCGACCAATCCGCCGCCAAATACGATCACATCTGGATCGAGGATATTGACCAGATTTGCTGCCAGCAAACCCAAATAAAACTGGGCCTTCTTGATTACTTCCGTTGTAACTGAATCTCCGGCTAATAGCGCTTCTTCTATTAAACTGCTTGAGAGGGGCTTGTTCTTGTTATTTGCGAGTGTTTCCTTAAGATAGCTATCCTTTCCCTTATCGATCTGCTTTTGAATAGCTGCACCAATGGCTGTTTTGCTGGCGTAGGCTTCTATACATCCTTTTTTCCCACACCCACAGCGGCGGCCTTTGGGAACGATCACCATATGGCCGATCTCGCCCGCGGAGCCGCGGCCCCCATAGTGCATTTCTCCATTGATGATCACTCCCCCTCCGATCCCTGTTCCGACGAAGACTCCGACCATATCTTTGTGGCCACGTCCAGCGCCGTGCACGAACTCTCCCAAAACGCCTACATTTACATCATTATCTACAAAAACCGGCAGCCCTAGATTCTTCTCGAGAGTAGTCCCCAGGGGTACATCGATCCAATCCAGGTTGGGGGCATCATTGACCACTCCTGTCTCCAGCTCTACAGCGCCGGGGGCGCCGATGCAAAGGGCCTGGAAATCGGAAGGGGAGCAGTTCAGCTCTTCAGCAACCTTGAGAACAGTCTTTTCGATTCGTTCGATCACGACCTCAGGGCCTTTGCTGGCCTGGGTTTTGGTCTTGTGATAAGCGAGGACTTTTCCATCCTTCACAGCAGCGGTGCCGATATTAGTCCCGCCCAGATCGATTCCCAGATACACGCCCTCTTTTTTTACCATCAGTTTGACTCCAGTTCAGTTATTTGGTTGCCCGTCTTCGGGATGGGATAGTTCCCGGTGCTTTGCGGTTGTGGATCAAGTGCCGGATCGCCATCACCGGATGGTGCCAGAGCATGCGCGGGCCGGCGTAGCGCATGACGATTCGGATCTGCTCTCGCCTTTCTTTCTGGTAGCAGTGGATGGGGCAGTTCTGGCAGGTTGGTTTATTTTCACCGTAGGGACATTTATCCAACCGTTCTTCTGCGTAGGCAGACAACTCTCTACAATCATTGCAAAGGGGTTCACCCTGATGAAGATCCCGGCAGTAAATCCGGATCATAGCCTGGATCGTAGTTCGCTCCTGCTTCAAATTCATTTCAAACCTCAAAAATACTGATAAAGTGGACCTCGGAGGTTCTTCCGACCTCGGGGGTTTATTATATCAATGACAGATCAGGATAGGTACATCAGCTCGCTTTAAAAGCCCATCCAGCGTGCTGCCGAACAGGACTTCCATGATCGGCTGATAGCCGAAACCGCCAACGATCAGAAAATCACAGCCATGAATCTCCTTGGACTCCAGGATCACTTCCACTGGTTGTCCGATCTCAGTGTGATAATGGGCTTCCAAATTGCGGGCCCTGAGGTATTCCCGGGCTTTGTCAAGTGGATTGGCTTTGGTGGAGCTGTCTTCTGCGGCAGTCACAACGGTCAATGCTGTTCCCCATTTCTCGGCCAGGTAGGCTGCCAGGTAGAGACCTTCCGTTGCTTTTGGACTTCCGTCAAAAGCGAGGAGGCCGTGCTTCATTGCTGACGGAGTATGGACTGCCAGAAGAGGCCGGGGACAATTACGGATCATACTGCGAACTCCCTCGCGAAGCCAGGCTGGGGGCCGATCTTCCGGGGGGTGTTCGAGGCTGAAGATCAGTAGATCATTCCAAACTGCCCTTTTATTTAGCATCTCGTTAACTGTACCGTTTTCAAAGTAAAGTTTTGCGCCTTGTTTTGTTTCCTGATTCCAAAGCTCAAATTCACTCTGGAGATCACTCCTCTTCAGCTCTGCCCCGGCAATGTGTTCGATAACATGAACGGCTGCGATATTGCTGCCTTCAATCTCTGCAATTCTCCTTGCTTGTTCCAGCGCTTGCCAACCGCTTTCTTTTCCATCAAAAGCCACCAGGAGTGCAGAGAAGATCTGCCCTTCCTTGCGGGGCATGAGATGGATCCTGCGCCAATCACCGGTTTTCAGCGGTGTGGCTGAGATGCCTGGAAATACTCTCCTCCTCAGCCTTCTCCAGCGCTGTGAGAGGCGAGTGCTGTAATCGGCGGCCAGGCTGTCAATAGCCGCGGCTGGTTTGATTTCCCAGTCATATTTTTCGCTGATCTCTTTTTGATAGCGTGTCAGCCAGATATATAGATCGGTGGGCGTTCGATCCGGAAAATCCCGCAGCAGGCCGGATTGGGATACGGTTTGCAGCACCGGCAAATATACTTCCTCCACCCAGTTCTCTGCGGCCTGCTGGAAGCTGGGCGTGGATCGCCGCTGCAGTTTTGGACTTTGCTGGTGGGAGCTGATCTGCTCCCT
>Ga0180430_10001427_pt1 | contig 23274 bp, 28 predicted proteins | sample SS_ome_9_FD_132999 | JGI IMG/M metagenome (GOLD analysis project Ga0180430, IMG submission 132999) | Hypersaline lake sediment archaeal communities from the Salton Sea, California, USA - SS_1_S_2 metaG | ecosystem: Environmental > Aquatic > Non-marine Saline and Alkaline > Hypersaline >... | reverse complement strand
AGATCAGTCTGCTTGACGGCGTTGAACGAACCCCAGAAAAGCGTGACAATCCCCGTGAGGGACACGATCCAAAACCATTCCCCGGAAAAAGCGAACACAGGGGTGAATCTTGCAACGATATAAATTCCCGCTTTTACCATCGTGGCGGAGTGCAGGTAAGCACTTACAGGCGTTGGTGCTTCCATCGCGTCTGGAAGCCAGATGTAAAAAGGGAACTGCGCAGATTTAGTGAAGGCTCCGATTAACACCAGCACGAGAGCCGGAATGAAAAAGCCGTGGCCCGAAATGAAATCAACTTGGTTGATCATTTCTCTGATCGAGAATGAACCCGTAATCGTGTAAAGAAGAATGAAGCCTCCAAGCATGGAAAGACCGCCGAAAATGGTGATAAGCATCGATTTTGTCGCGCCGTATCTTGATTTTTCCCGCTTGTACCAATAGCCGATGAGCAAAAAAGACGATATGCTGGTCAATTCCCAAAATAAATAAAGTACAATGACGTTATCAACGAGAACAACGCCGAGCATTGCCCCCATGAACATGAGCAGATAAACGTAAAACGGTCCGAGCTGCTCTCTTTCTTTAGATAGATAATAGATGCTGTAAAGGACAACCAAAGACCCTATCCCTGTAATCAGAAGGGCGAATAGCAATCCGAGTCCGTCAACGTATGCGGTAAAGTTAATGCCAAAGGACGGAATCCATTCCAGTACAGCCTTTAATGTTCCGCCATCCGCCGTCATTTTGATCATGCGGAAAAAATAAATAAATAATAGAACAGGAAGAACCAGGACAAACCAGCCTGTATGAATCTTTCTGACGTTTTTCGCCAATAGCGGAATCAAAAAGGCGAGTGCAAAAGGCGATAAAATTGCAATATGTAAAGCCGTCATATTAACCTCCCTTTAAGGTAGCATGTATAAATACATTCTGTTCCATACTAAAATTTTCAAACGTTATGTACTTTTTTAGAACTGGTGACCTAGACAAATTATAACTCAAATTTTAATCGGCTGCATGATCTCATGATAATCGCGGTTTATGCGGTCTTATGAACCTGAAAACAATTTTAACAAAAAATGCGGCATTTGTATAATGGAAAGTTTTTTTGAACAAGATGAATTTGAGGTGATGAAAGGTGAGAAGGAAAGCTTTTGTCAGCTTAAGTTTATTTTGTTCGCTTTTTGCGGGAGCGTTTATGATCAACAGGGAAATGACGCGTGAACAGACTCCGGGGATAGGAACGGACGAAGGCCCTCAATATCGCGGGGATTATACGCCGCTTCAGACGGGAGCGGAAGATCAGTCCTTAACGGGAAAAGAAAGAGCTCCCTTTAAACCGAGAGAATATATCAGAGTTGAGAAACGCTGAAAACAAAAAAGGAATCCGATCGTATAGATCAGACTCCTTTTTGTTTTTTTATGCGGCCCTTACGAGGCGAAGAACCTTAGTAAAACGGTCGCCATAATGACGGTTGCTGCCCCGCCGAGACGCGTTGAGATTTGCGCAAACGGCATCAGCCCCATCCGGCCTGAAGCCGAAAGAATAGCCACGTCCCCCGTACCGCCGAGACCGCTGTGACAGCCGGTGACAATCGCTGATTCAACAGGGTACATGTTCATTAATTTGCCGACAAAGTAGCCTGATGTCACCATGGCAATGACGACTGAAGCGCAGACGGCGATGAAGCGCAGGGAAATAACGGACGCCACATCATCAAGCGGGATGTAAAGAATGCCGAGCCCGACCATCAGCGGCCAAGTGAAGCTTGATGACATGAATTTGTAAAGCTGGTGTGCGCCTTTTTCCATGCTTGCAGGCAGAAGCTTTGCATATTTTACGGCAGCCGCCGCGATGATCATCAGGATCGCTCCCGGAATTGCGATGAACTTGGAGACCAAACCGCCGAAAATGAAGAAGGAACATGCGATTAAAACGCCGGCACCCATTAATTTCAAATCGATTTTCGGCTCCTCTTCTTTTTGGTTGAAAATTTCATCGTCTTTTTTCGATTTGACGAGCCTGCCGTTACCATTCAGCTCAGGCCGCTTTTCGCCAAGCTTTTTCATCAGTCCGGCTGAGATGATGGCAACGACGTTTCCGATAATAGCGGCCGGAATGAGCTGTGAAACAAATACATCTGTGGATTGTCCCAAAATTTGCGAGTAAGCGAGTGACAGCGGCAGGATTCCTTCGCCGATGCCTCCGGCAATAATCGGTACAATAATAAAGAAGAAAGCTTCATAAGGGCTGTAGCCAAACAACAGACCGACGAGAATACCGGCGGCAACCGCTGCGACCGTCCCGGCCAACAACGGAACGAACATTCTCATAAAACCTTGAATCAGAACCGTGCGATGCATTCCTAAAATACTTCCCGCGACTAAACACGCGATGTAAAAATACAGAAAATTCGACGTTTTCATCAAAGTCGTAACCGCTTCCATAGATGCGGGGTTAAGCACTTTGAAAAAGACTAAAAACGAAGGAACAAACAGCGAGAGAATGGCAGGTCCGCCGATATCTTTTAAAATCGGAATGCGCTGTCCAACATCCCCGAGAATAATACCGAGAATCATAATGATCGCGAAACCGCCAAGCATGTCATTCGGCAATTCGTTATAGTAAGCTGCCAGAAAAATAATCAGCGCAAGCGCAATGTATAGCGGAAACGGAATCACGCCGATTTTCCAATTGATCAACTTCTGGAAAAAATTTTTATTTTCTTTATGACCGTGATTTGTAATCGGTTTCAAATCTTTTGCTGCTTCCATCAAAAACACCCCCATGTTTGTATGTGTTCAATTGTAGAAGAAAAGTGTCAATTCTGTGCGTTTTTTAAATTAAAATAATCGATTGATAATTAAATTAAAGCGAAAAAGAGCGGGAAAAGAGGAGGAATCTGCTTGATTTTGATCAATTTATAGGTCTTTTGGTTTATTAGGGAGTCGTATCCAGGTAAAAAAGGGAATTCCCTGTCCGGGGAGAAAGCTTTTTTAAAGCAGCAATTTAAAAAACCCCCGAAGCTGTTTTCGGGGGCTTTGCATTATGATTTTCTTTTGGCAAGAGATCCTAACGCCTCTCCCATTTTCACTTGAAGAGAGGGGTGAAGGCGCTCATCAGGAATAAAGGTATCCTTTTCAAACAGCAGGATAACGGTCGAGCCGAAAGAGAAATATGCGATTTCGTCGCCTTGACGCCATTCTTTTGACTCCTCGAGCATCACGATCGAGTTAATATACATCGCCCCGACCTTCACAAGCAGGGCGGACCCATATTGATGCTTAAATTCGGAAATCATCCGGTAGTTTTTTGTCAGCGGCGATTTTCCGTAGGTCAAACCGATTTGATTCACGGGGTAAGACGTGCTTCCCAGCGAATATTGCGTTTCAAGTGTACCGTCAGCCGGGCTGTGAATTCTGTGGTAGTCCCTCGGGCTTAAATAGATGATGATATAGGTTCCACCGATATAGCGGTTCACGATCTCGGATCGCCCGATCATTTCTTCTACGGAATAGAGCCTTTTTTTGACGGTAAATTGCTTGTCGCGCGTGATGGCGCCCATTTCTTCGATGACTCCGTCCACAGGGCTGACCAGGCTGTTTGGTTCAGCGGGAAGGGGGCGTGCACCGCTCTTTAATTTTCTGATGAACAGCTCGTGCAGGCTGTTAAAAGAGCGGACATCTTCCAGCATCTCTTCTGTATTGATATGAAAGGTTTTGATATAGGAGGGGATGAGAGGTTTGCTGAGCTTTGACTGAGCAAACTTTTTCAGCATCCGGGACACGCCCTTTTTATTCGTCAACTCGATCAAAAACCGGTAAAGCCGCTTTTTCAAGCTGTTCACTCCTTTACTGATCACACGGGATGCAAGCGGTATTTAAATCACGCCGATTGTGTATCCGATCGTAATAAAAACGAGACACCAAATAAAAGCCCCTGATCCGGCATAAATCAGGAACCTTTTCATGTCCATCTCGTTCATGCCGGACAGATAGCATGTCACATGGCGGATTCCGGGAACAAAGTAGCCGAAAAGAATCGTCCACGGGCCGTATTTTTCAAACCAGCGGTGCACGGTGTCCAGTCTTTTCGGCGTCAGACCGATCCATTTCCCGAACTTATCGAGCAGCGGTTTACCGATTTTCTTCCCTAGAAAGTAACTGATGAGCATCCCTGATACCGCACCTGAAAAGCTGATCAAAAGAGACAGCTCATAGTTTAATAGATGAATAGAAGACAGATAACCGACAAATGTCATCATGACTTCATCGGGTATCGGCAGGCCTACAATTCCGAGAACAAGCATCCCGAATATCGCAAAATACCCGTATTGGGAAATCAATTCTTTTGCCAACTCCATGAAAAACTAGCTCACTTTCTTCAATAGTTTTTTCCCCTTCAGGCTGATGACTTTGATTTTGCTGACCATGAGAAAGGACAGGAACAGCATAATCAAAATGTACGGCTTTTTGCCAAGGATCTCTGATAAAAGGTTTAAGCAAACCAGAATTGTTCCGGCTGCGGTGATCGGAAGGCCTGTAAAATAATCCTGGTTCTCTGATTGAATATTAAATCGCGCCAGCCGAAGCGCTCCGCAAACAGGGAATAACAATGTCGAAGGAAGGCCTAAGATCGGTGCATCATAAAAAACGATTGAATAGGTGATGATGGCCGGGGCGACTCCGAAAGTGATAATATCAGACAAAGAATCCAATTCTTTTCCAAACGGGCTGACGGCATTTAATCTGCGCGCGGCCATGCCGTCAAGGCTGTCCAAGATAGCGCCGATCAGAACAAATATAATGGCTAAGAATAAATACCCTCTGAATGCAAGCAATATTGAAGAGATGCCCGAAACAAAGTTTCCAATCGTAATTAAAGAAGGTATGACTGATTTATTCAATGTTTTCGCATCCTTTAAATAAAAACGTTTTATATAGAAATTAAACAATATTAAATTGTATACGATTTGCTTCCTGTCTGCAATAAAATTCCTGAAATGATTGATAACCAGACTTTTTCATCATACCATAAAAGTGGTAAAGACACTGGCGGCGTCAAAAAAATTTATATTTTGTTAAGGTAACAAAAAAATGAATAAGAGAGCAGACGCTCTCTTATTCTATCGTTCGGTTGGCGTTTTCCTTTAATATAAGCCGATAAATCAGGCCAGCGCGGGAATCGTCAAACGCAAGGCGAAATCAGCATCAGACGCTTGGTATTTCTTTAAAGAAGGGAAGCGTGGACCCGATGCTGTTGATAGCTTTGAGCGAAGCCGAAGAACAGAGCGGATTCGTTCGGGTCGAACCCTAAGCGCAGCGAGCGCGATAAATCCTTGTCCGGTAACGGCGGCATGCGAGAAGTCAAGCGTGACCGTCACAAAAAAACGCCCGCTGTCTTTAGGAAGCAGCGGGCGGGGAGGGGACATGTTATAGATATTGGTTAATCACGTTCAAGTCATTTGTATTTAATTTATATTGGAAAACCGGTCTGCCGATCGTGCCGTAGGCCATTTCTACGTTGAGAACTTCGATTTCCTCCAGAAACTTCAAGTATTTGCGAATTGAAACTTGAGAGATTTCCGTGTGATTGGCCAAATCTTCTGTTGTGAACGTCAAGCTGTCAAACGATCTGATGCTTGACCAAATGAGATTCAGCGTGCTTTTGGTCAGCCCTTTTGGCAAATGCATCTTTTCGGGTGCGCGTTTTTTTTGAAAAAGTTCGAAATCCAGCTCTTTTTGGCTAATATTCCGGTTGCTTGCATAAAGCTGCTGCTTCCGTTTGTAATCGATTAGGGCGCTTTGAAACCGCTCAAATTCGAACGGCTTGATTAAGTAATCGACAGCCCCGTACCGCAGCGTTTTTTGAACAACATCCATTTCACTGGCCGCTGAGATGACGATCACGTCGACAGCTTGATTCTGGCGTCTGATCTCAGTGAGCAGCTCGACGCCGTTCCTGCCCGGCATATAAATATCGAGCAGGATCAGATCGATGTGCTCTTCCCGGAGGAAGGTGAGAGCCTCTTGAAAAGAAGCGGCAATTCCCTTCAGCTGAAATCCCTCTACCTGGCTGAGGTAACGTTTATTCAGCTCTCTTACCATCGGGTCATCTACAACAATTAATACATCAATCATGGTCATCCTCCTTTGGTTCATACGGAATGCGGAGACTGAATGTCGTTCCTTCATTCTTTTCGCTTGTCACGATGATATGTCCATTTAAATTTTCAAGGCTTTGTTCGACGAAATAAAGCCCGAACCCCCGGTTGGAGCCCTTTGTTGAAAAGCCTTGATCAAACATTTTCTGCTGTTCCTCCTTGGATATGCCGACTCCCGTATCCGTGACTTCAATATCAAGCTGTCCGTCATGGTGGCGGAATGAAATCGAGATATTTTTCTTATCAGTTGCGGAAACGGCATCCAGGGCATTGTTGAGAAGGTTCCCGATAACGGTGATTAAATCGTGTATCACCGCTGTGTTGGCTGTATCCGGAATCCTCGTGCTGCAATGAACCTCCAGCGAGGCCCCCTGTTCCCGGATATAGCTCTGCTTGCCGAGCAAAAAGCCGGCGAGCACCGAGTTTTTAATATGGTTGATAATTTCGCTCGCTTCAGACTGCTGATAGATCGCAATGTCTTTTATATAGTTTCCAAGCTCGTCGTAGTTCTTTAATTGAACGAGACCGAGAATCACGTGGAGCTTGTTCATAAACTCGTGCGACTGCGCCCTGAGCGCGTTTGCGTACATTTTAACACCGGACAGCTGCTCAGCTAAGTGCTTCACTTCGGTTTTGTCCCGGAATGTGGCAATCGCTCCGACGATGTTTCCCTTTTTTAAGTGGATCGGAACTTCATTAAAGACAAGTTCTAGCCCGTTGATTCTAACGTCGCGGTCCAGAACGGGCTTCTGAGTATCGATCACTTGTTTCAGGCGGTTGTTTGGCAAGATGTCGGTGACATCCCGGTCGATCGGATTCTCTTCGATCCCCATTTTATGAAACAGGCGCTTCGCTTCCGCGTTGGCGAGCTTGATTTTTCCTGTTCGGTCAACGGCGAGTATCCCTTCTTTTGTCGACTCAAGCATCGCGCTTCGTTCATTCAAAAGCGTTGCAATTTCATACGGTTCCATACCGAACATAATCGTTTTTACTTTCCTCGCCACGATGACAGCTCCGATGATTCCGGCGAAGATGCTGAGGACGATGACCGTATATAAAGGGCGGAGATTTTGCTGGGTGATCTGCTCAATCTCGTTAAGGGTGATTCCGACCGCTACCGCTCCGACCTGGCTGCCCGTTTTATTATAGATGGGAACAAAAGCCCTCAGTGATTCACCGAGCGTGCCTTTTGCCGTACTAATGTGGCGGCGGCCCTTCAGCACTTCTTTTTCGTCCCCGCCGGCAAATTTCTTTCCGATTTTATTCGGATCCGGGTGGGTTTTACGGATGCTGTTCATATCCATGACAACGACGAATTCAGTCTCGGTGATTTTTTGAACGCGGGCGGTGTATGTTCGGAGCTCATCGTATTCGCCGCTTTCCAGCGATTGCGCCGTAATCGGAGCTTCGGCGACCATCTCCGCCGTCTGCAGGGCAATCTGCTGCTCCTGCTCCCGAATGTTCCTTGCGGTCTCGGAACCGACCATAAAAAACGCGATCAATAAAGAAATCAAAACGACGACGCAGACAAATATCGTTAATCGTGTCTGCAGTTTTAATGTTTTTTTCAACGGCGATTCCTCGCGATCTATTGATTAGTCAACACATAATACTTTACAAGTAAATGGCGAATTTGTGAAGAATCCTGCCCCTTTCTGCCGCGAACAGCAGAAATTAAAAATATGGAAAATATTCTTGTCAACAGGTCCTAAGTCGTACATAATGAATGAGGAACATATCAGAAAGGGACTTTTTTTATGAAAAATACGTATGTAACAGGCTTTTTTCCTTTTATCGCAATTCTTCTTTTCAGTTCATCTCTTGCGATTTCTTCCGTTATCTATGCCATGGGGATACTGTCTTCTCTCGGCATTTACAAAGGAATGCTCGAATTTTTCTCTGAGAGCGGCATCCGGATGGCTTTGTTTGCTGTGTTTACGCTGATTTTTTTCATGGTATTTTCCGCTTTGAAGCTGATTGCCAATACAGTGACAGAGCTTGCCCTCTTATTTTTCGCCAAAGATCCTGAAGGAGCGAACCTGAGGAAAATCAGGGTCGGTTCTGCCGTGTATCTGGGAGCAAGCCTTTTATCCTTTATTTTTGTCCAATATGCCGCTGGAATTGCGGCGCTTTTTTTACTCGCAACACTCGTATATTTAATTTTTATCGTTTATGCGATCCACAGCACGCTTTCATTTATGTCATTAATCGGCTTTATTATGTTTGAGCTGCTGTTTTGGTTTACGTTTTTAATCGGCACGGTGTATATCGTCATCAAGCTATATAACAGCGTCATGGCGAGCCTGCCCGTTTGAGCCATGCAAAAAACCGGAGCGCGGACGTTTGTCCGGCGGCTCCGGTTTTTTTATGACAAAAATCGTTTTCTGATCTCAGGACCGGGAATGGTGCACTCGCTTTTTTGCCCAAACCATTTGTAACGGTTTTTCGCAATCACGCTGTAGATGGCGTCCCGTAGCGGTCTGGGAATGATCAAGAGGGCGGAAGCGGCCCGCCAAAGACCAGGAAGGCTTTTCACCACATGCAAGGCCGCGGTTGATTTCTGATATACCCGTCCGTTTTCGATCAAAATAAAGCTGTCAAAATGATCGGAGGGGAGCTGATATTGCTTGAGCAGCTTCCCCCCGGCATCAGATTGCAGGGAAGCGAATGAAAATAAGCCTTCTGGATCATGCTTGATGATGAATTGAACGGCTCCGTCGCAAAAGTTGCACACGCCGTCAAACAGAACGATTCGCTCAGGCATATCAGCCACTTTCAGCCACCCCTTTTTTGATTTAAGATGCGTATGCAAGCGTTCCTCTCCAGATTAAAAGTTGAGGTCCCGCGTGATGCAGATACTCGACATTGCCTTTTGCCTCTTTTCCGACCCATACACTCATTGTGTACGTATCCGTCAATCCGACAAACCAAAGGTCTCTGTACCCGTTGGATGTTCCGGTTTTGCCTCCTACATATCCGCCGCTGAAATTCGCTTTTTTCCCGGTTCCTTCTTTGACAACCGCTGATAAGAGCTGACGCATTTGGTTGTTTGTCCGCATGCTGAATACTTGCTGCGGTTTGTCTTTCCATTTGTAAAGCGTTTTGCCTTTTAAGTCCGTCACCTTTGTGATGGCATGGCTGGATGTATAGCTGCCGTTATTGCCGAAAGTCGTATAGGCATCGGCCATCTCCAGCGGTGAGAAGCCCCATGTAAATCCGCCCAGTGCAGCAGGAAGACGGTAGTCGTTTTGAACGATTTTATCAAATCCGAACGGTTTTAAATAGCTGAATCCTTTTTGCACGCCGACTCGGTTCAACATTCGTACGGCCGGTGTATTATACGAATTTTTAAAGGCTGTCTTGATCGACACGGTTCCGTATGTTCTTTCGTTGAAGTTGTTCGGACAGTATTCTTTGCTGCAAAATTTGCTTGCGTCAATCATGCTGCCTGCCGTCGCACCCGTTTCTTCAATGTACGGCCCGTAGTCAAGGAGCGGTTTAATCGATGATCCCGGCTGCCTGTATGCCTGGAATGCCAGGTTGTAATCATACTTTTTATAGTTTTTCCCGCCGGACATGGCGACGATTTGATGGGTTTGGTGGTTGATCACCACCGCTCCGCCTTGTACGCCTTCATAAGGGAGGCGATTATTCACTTGCTGGACGACCCGGTTTTGCATCCCGGTATCGAGCGCCGTATAAATTTTGATCCCGCTCGTCGTGAGGGAGCTGATGCGGTTAGACAGCTCTTTTTCGATTTTTTCTTTTCTTCTTTTGTTTTTGCCTTTTTCAGCCGTTCGTCAAACCCTTCCGAAGCAGACACCAATTTGGTGAATTCCTCGTTGACATAAGTCGTATAGTCGGGATAAGCGTCTTTCTTTTCTTTTACATGAAGCGTAATTTTTTGCTTTACGGCTTTGCTGTATTCTTTTTCAGTGATCACGCCCGCTTTTTTCAGCCCTTCAAGCAGCCGCTTTTGGCGGGTTTTTGTGTAGTCAAAATGTTTCAAAGGATCATATAATGTAGGGTTATTAGGGATCGCGCAAATAAACGCCGTTTCGGCAAGGTTGAGAGATTTCAAAGGCTTGCTGAAATAGAAAGAAGACGCGGATCCAATTCCGTAGACCCCATGATTAAAATAGATCGTGTTTAAATATTTCTCAAAAATTTCTTCTTTTGAAAGCTTTTTTTCCAGCTGATAGGAATACAGGAGCTCTGTGAACTTGCGGTCGAAGGTTCGTTCATGGTTCAAATACAAGTTTCTCGAAAGCTGCTGTGTAATCGTGCTGGCTCCCTGATCAATGCCGCCTTTTTTGACATTGGCTGCGGCGGCCCGGGCCATCCCGATAAAATCAAAGCCTTTATGCTGAAAGAAATGGCGATCCTCTGAAGTGAGAAACAGCTGCTTCACATGATCAGGGATATTTTTATAGGGGACAAATACCCGGTTTTGGTGATCTGAAACAATTTCTGAAATCAGGGCGCCGTCCCTGTCATACATGTAGCTGTTTTGTACAAGGCCGATATCTTTTATATTGATCTTCTCATCGAGCACCTGATCGAGAGGCTTCATATCCTGAGCTTCCCGGCCGGAGGCCATTAAGGTAAAGACAAATATAGGAATTAACATCAACAGAAAAATCCATCCAAAAAATGAACGCAACTTTGTCACTCTCTTTTCGCTAAATTCTAGCCATATCGTACCATTCTTTTTCGATATCGAGAAGGATAATTTGATAGATTGGCAGTTTTTTATCCGATTTCAGCTTGCTTTTGCCTCTGATTTTTTTTGCTGGGACCTTTGGAATATCAGAAGGCATGCTCCGCCGAAAAAGAGGACGGCAGTTGCGTAAAAAGCGGAAGAAATTCCGAAAAAGCTGGAAGGAACGCCGCCGAGCACCGGGCCGATGACATTGCCCAAAAATCTGAAACTTACATTATAGCCAAGCACTTCCCCTTGAATAGGCCCCGGAGATTCAACTCGGATTAAGGCGGTGATGCAGGGAATCATCCCGCCAAGCGCGATTCCGAACAGAAAGCGGAAGAACACAAGCATTTCATACTGAGATGTAAGTCCTTGCGGGATAACGCAAACCGCGGCAGCCAGCGCGAGAATCATCAATATTTTTCCATGGCCGAACCGATCGCCTAAGACGCCCCATTTTCTCGCGGCGAGAAGGCTTCCAAGGCCGGTTGCAGAAAAAGCCAGCCCTGAGAAAAATGCGAGATTGTCAGTTCCGTGCAGCTCGCTGACATATAAGGCAAGCAGCGGCTGAACACTGAAGTTTCCCACTTGAATCACAGCGGTGAGGATCATCGCCGTAATCAGCGGGCGCTGGTGCAAAATCGTCTGCAGCACCTGCTTTCTCGTATACCCGGCGGAGGCATCGCGCTTCGCCTTCAAAGGACGTTCACGCACTCCGATAAACACGAGGAAAACGGCGCTGTAAATGGCAAATGCCGTAATGAAAAACGTATATGTAAAACCGACGCGATCGGCGAGCAGACCGCCGAGCAAGGGGCCGAATAACCCTCCTGAGACCGTGCCCATCTGCAGCGTGCCGAGCACTTTGCCAGCCGTTTTTTTCGGCGGCTGAGCCGAAATCATGGCAAGGGAAGTGGGAATGAACCCGGTTACGAGCCCCATCGCCATTCTCAAAAAAAACAGTTCGTATACGGAAGAGACAAGGGACATGAGAAGAATGCAAGTGCCGATGCCGGTGCCCGTGATCAAGAGGATTTTTTTATAGCCGTGTTTATCTCCGAACCTTCCCCAAAAAGGAGAAACCAAAAAGGCCATCAAAAATGTGACGCCGAAAACGTATCCGCTCCATTTTGCCGTAAATCCGTCCGAATAGCTGCCGAGCGTTTCGATATAGAGGGAAAGAAACGGCAGAACCATTGTAGAGCTTGCGGCCACGAAAAAATTCGCGAACCACATGATCACAAGGTTTTTCTTATAAACAGAGATGCGAATCACCTTCTTAAAAAGTTTGAATTTCCTTCATTATAAATGAAATGTGGAAGCTGTATGGAATCGCTGCTCATTGGAAAAATGAAAATTGGGTATTTGAAGGAATTTTCAACATTTTCAGAAATTAAAACCTTAAATATAGAAATATAATGATATAATAAGAGAAATATGAACGTACTTTGGAAAACATTCAGAAGGCTTTAGGCTTGGACGATTTCCATCCGCTGCGCTACATCCATAAGTTTTTTATATTGAGATAGAAAGGCAGGTGTGAAAGTTGGAAGCGAGCACCTTACTGATTATTGATTTTGAATTTACAATGCCTGAGGGAAAGTATCACCCGCAAAATTTTTTCCCGGAAATCATAGAAGCAGGGATTGTAAAGGCGGTTCATGATGAGGTGGTTGAGACATTTTCAAGCTATATTAAGCCGAAGAAGTTCCCTAAATTAACGAGGCGCTGCAAAAAATTTCTCAGCATTACGCAGGAACAGGTTGACCAAGGCATCACGTTTAACGCGTTGATTGAAAAGCTGCGGGAGCTTGATCCTGACCAAAACAGCGCCATCATTACATGGGGAAACATGGATATGAAAGTGCTGAAGCAAAATTGCATGTTCAACCATGTTCCGTTTCCGTTTAAAGGAGAGATGAGGGATCTTTCCATGGAGTACAAGGAATTCTTTGGTGACAAAACATTGACGAATTTGTGGAAAGCAGCGGAAGAGTACGGCGATTCAGGAACGGGAAAACAGCATAAAGCGCTAGACGACGCGATGACAACGTATAAGCTGTTTCGGCTCGTAGAACGGGATAAGAAGTATTTGGAAAATCCGAAACCGACGACGATCGGCGAACGGGTTGATCTTTCAAAAGTTTTTCCGCACGCCACATAAATAACCCAATCTGGCGAACAGATTGGGTTATTTGTGCGGGAAATATTCATTTTCAAGCGCATGAATAAGTTCAAGCGATTTTGCCGCGTATTCGGACGAATCGTTTTGCAGATCCGTTTTTAAACGGTTTAAAGCTGAGCGGAGCGAATCCGCATAATCCGGTACAGCTTCATCGAACGGCTTCACCATACGATGCGGGATATTTGTCTGTTCACCGAAAGCGAGCGCTTTTCGTTCATGAAAAAAAGGGACGTCTGCCTTGTTGGGATGGTGAAGATCGCCTTGCTTCGGGTGGGTCAGCACGGCGAGGATTTTGACAAGGTAGTGCATCGGTTTAACATCCGTAATTTCGCCGATGTAGACGCCTGTCTTATAAAAGCCCTTTACACGATCGCCGACTTGAAATTGGTTGTTCACTGCATCTGCCTCCTAATGGTATCATAATAAATAAATGGTAAAAAAATCATTTCAGGGAGGAAGAAAAATGGCGCCGTTTCTGATTCAGTTTATGCTCTATTTTCCTGAAGACAAAAGAGAATATATCCCTTCTTTTATTACGCTGGCCGTTTTCTTTATCATCGCAATTGTTGTATTCCGGCTGATCATTAAACATTCCAAAAAAGAAGCTGAAAAAGCGGAAAAGCTGGAAAGAGAATTGAATGAAACCATCCACAAGCGCTCTTAGAAGCGCCCGTTTTTCAGCCGGAACGCTTATGAAAAAGCGGTCTTCAGACGTCTGAGCCCGTCTTTTACAACAGAGAGCGAACATCCGACATTCATTCTGACGAATCCTTCTCCGCCCGGTCCGTACTTTGGTCCCGGCTCCAGAATCAGCTTTCCTTTATGAAGGAGAAGCCGTTTGATGTCCTGATCCGTCAATCCGAGCTTGCGGCAGTCAAGCCATGCCAAGTAAGAGGCGTCTGGCTCCATCATGCGGACCTCGGGCAGCTCCTCTGCTAAAAAGCGGCGGACTTCTTCCATATTTCGTTCGATGTAAGGGATAAGCTGATCGAGCCACGGTTCGCCTTGAATAGGCCGCTTCGATTGCTGCAACTGCAAATGTATTTAAAGAATGCAGTCCCTGACGCTGCATAACTTTTGCAAAGGCGGTTCTCTTCGCCTTGTCGGGTATGATGATGGCTGAGGCCTGCAACCCGGCCAAGTTAAACGTTTTGCTAGGTGCAATGCATGTGATCGAAATATCCGCGAATTCCGGAGATAAAGAGGCGAACGGCGTATGGTTCAGTCCGTTCAGCATCAGGTCTGAATGGATTTCGTCGGAAACAACTGTGACACCGTGTTTAAGGCAGAGTTCGCCCAGCGTTGTCAGCTCTTCTTTCGACCATGAACGTCCGGAAGGATTGTGCGGATTGCAAAGAATGAACATCTTCACATCCGGTTCCCCAAGCTTTTTTTCAAGGTCGGAAAAATCCATTTCATAGCGGCCGTCTTTTTCGATTAATGGATTGTGTAACACAACCCGTCCGTTTTTTTCAACAATATCAAAGAACGGCGTATATACAGGCGGCTGTACGACCACCCGCTCGCCGGGCTCTGTGTACGCCTGCACCGCTTGGGCTAGCGCTGTTACAATGCCCGGGCTGAAAGTGATAAACCCCGGTTCAGTATTCCATCCGTGCCGGCGGCTGAGCCAATCGGTGACAGCTTCGTTCGTGCCCGCGCTTGCAGATGTATAGCCAAAAACCCCGTGCTCCAAGCGCTGCTGAAGAGCGTCGATAACGGGCTGGGGGGCGCGGAAATCCATATCAGCGACCCACATTGGAAGCGCGTCATCTACACCGAATAATTCCTGTGTTAAGTCCCACTTCACAGACTGGGTCCCGCGTCTGTTATGTTCTGTATTAAAATCCATGATCTCACCTCATGTCTTTTTCATATGTTATACATTAACTGTGATAAGGATAGATTGCAATGTTTTAACCATGAAAGCTTTTATAAAGTAAAGGGAGTGGCATCCGATGGAATGGAGCAGTGTGCCCTGAGTGGGCTTTTCAGCGTCATCTCAACCCTATGAGCTGGTATATTCGCCCGGTCTTTCTCGTGGCGCTTGCGTATTTTTGCTATAGGCGGACTTGGAAAGGCGTCATCGTTACTTTTTTGCTGATGACGAGCAGCATGTTTTGGTTTCCCGTCCCCGAGCGGATCAATCCGGAGATGCAGGCTGTTTTGGATTACGAGCAGATGCTTTTGTCCAACCCGCTTTCTGCCGTGCTCACGCTCGCTTTTATGATGGGGTTTCTCGTGTTGATTGGCGCGGCATTTTGGAAGCGCTCCTTAGGGTGGGGACTTGCGGTATTGAATGTGACGCTGATCGGCAAGGTTGTGCTGTCAGTGATGCTGACGGGGGAAAACGGCTGGGCGCCCCTCGGAAATACCATGTTCGGATTGATTCTCGTCAACGGCATCGGGCTGCTGCTGATCGCCTGGCGGAGGAAGCGGAGACAAGCCGGCCGATAGCCTGGTGCTTTCCTTATCGACAAGCCGGCGCGTTATGATACAATAGCTTTTGAAACATTACAATGAAGCGGTGATCATGATGAAAGAAAGTCAGGCAGCAGCACAAATCATCCACATCATAAAGGAATGGGATCCGTTTCAAGCCGGACCCGATTTTTATGAAACGGAAGCGGCCGAGATTGTTCAGGCCGTCTACACGGAAAACGACGCAGAGCGGCTGGGCGAAGCTATCCAGTCCGTTTTTGAAGTATCATTTGATCAGACGCTGCCGCTGGCAAAATGCAAACAGCTGGCTGAACGGCTCCTTGCGATCAAAGACAGCAGTTCGTGCTGATCAAAATTTAAAAACCGCCAAACGGCGGTTTTTTTATATTCATGTCAAAATGAAATCGGCAATTTTGTCTGATACATAATCCGGATTTTCTTCGGGGACGAGGTGGCCGGTTTCTCGCAAGGAATAGAAAATGGAATTGGGCAAATCCTGATGAAGCCTTTTGCCGATCTGTACAGGGACAACGCGGTCCTCTTCGCCCCAGATTAAGAGGGAAGGCGTCTCGATTTTCTTCAAATCGTCCGGTAATAAATCGCCTTCCCGGTGTCTGATGAGACGCGCGAGCGCCCTGAAAATTTGATCGTCAAGAAACGGTTTCAGGTAGCCATTGATCATCTCCTGATCGATCAGAGATCTGTCGTAGACAACATTCATGAGATTTTTCAGGACGCCTTGTTTTGACAGCCAGCGCTTGATGTACAAATAAAAATAAGGAATATGGCTCCCGAAAATGAGCGGGCGGGGGGAACGCTTTAAATAGCCTGAGCTGCACAGCAGGACGACTTTTTTGAACAGTTCAGGCCTTTCCTTTATCGCATAAAGTGAAATCTGGCCGCCCATCGAATGTCCGACAAGCACGGCGTCTCTAATCCTCAGCCTTTCGATCAGTTCGATGACCACCCTGGCCATGTTTTGATAGGTATACACAAAGGTGCTGGATTTTTCTGATTGGCCGAAGGGAGGCAGGTCAACGGCGACTAAATTAAACTCATCCTTCAGAAGAGGAATGATTTTTCTGTAGCAAAACGAGGAAGAAAGAAAGCCGTGTATTAAAACGAGCGATTGCCTGCCCGGATTCTCGTAATGCTCATAATATATATTGACCCCTTGAATGGTTTCAATAGAAGGTTTTGTTAACAGCATGATCCAAATCACTCCGAATGTTTTTCTTTCATGTTCAAACAATCTGGCTGCATGTTGTCGCCTAAGTCCTGAGTACGTTATTTATCGTACCCGAAAAAATTTTTTTCACGCTTTGATTTCGCTTTTTTTACCGCCTTACATTCGTTCAAAAACGTGCTATAATATTCAGAAGATTTCTTGACATATAAAAGGTGTGATAACGAGATGAAGCTAACAGAAAAAGAAACAGAAATATTGGAAATATTAGAGGAAAACAGCCGCCTCGAACCTGAAACCATTGCTAAAATGGCGAACATTTCACAGGAAGAAACAAAAGCGATTATCGAAAAGCTTGAAAAAGAAAAGGTCATCATCGATTATTCGGCAATGATCGACTGGCGAAAAGTCGACGGCCATGAAGGCGTTACAGCGATGATCGATGTGAAGGTAACACCGAAGCGCGGCGTCGGATTTGACGAAGTGGCCGAGCGGATTTATCGTTTTCAGGAAGTTGAATCCGTTTACTTGATGTCAGGCGTATATGATCTGTCTGTTGTCATCCGCGGCAGAACGATGTCGGATATTTCGCATTTCGTGTCCGAAAAATTATCGACGCTCGAATCGGTCGTGTCGACAACCACCCACTTTATTTTAAAGAAATACAAGCATGACGGTAAAGTTTTTGACTCCGGTGATGATGACAAAAGAATCGTGGTGTCTCCTTAAATGAGGACAACTTATATTTCTAAAGCAGCCCAGCAAATCAAACCGTCGGGCATCCGCAAATTTTTTGATCTTGCGTCCACAATGGAAGGCGTGATTTCATTGGGCGTCGGAGAGCCCGATTTTGTAACGGCGTGGAATGTCAGGGAAGCGAGCATCCTTTCCCTTGAACAGGGCTACACGTCATATACGGCAAACGCGGGTCTTCTTTCTTTGCGGAAAGAGATCAGCGCTTATCTGAATAAACGCTTTCATCTGGATTATGCTCCTGATGACGAGCTGATTGTCACAGTCGGAGCAAGCCAGGCGCTTGATATTGCGGTCAGGGCGATCCTTGATCCCGGAGAAGAAGTGCTGATTCCCGAGCCTTGTTTTGTCGCTTATGAAGCGCTTGTTTCTTTGGCGGGGGGAAAAGCGGTTCACATTCACACGAACGCAGAACGCGGATTTAAAGCGAGCGCAGCCGATTTTGAAGCCGTTCTGACTGAACGTACGAAGGCCATTATCCTTTGCACGCCGTCTAATCCGACAGGCTCTGTGTATACAAAAAAAGAACTGGAAGAGATCGCGGCTTTTGCTGAACAGCATGACCTGATTGTAATAGCGGATGAAATATACGCCGAGCTGACATACGATGAAGCGTATACAAGCTTTGCGGAAATCGCCGGAATGAAGAAGCGGACGATATTGATATCGGGTTTTTCGAAAGGGTTTGCCATGACAGGCTGGCGCCTTGGATATGTCGCAGCTCCTGCATATTTAAGGGACCCTATGCTGAAAATTCACCAGTACTCGATGATGTGCGCGCCAAGCATGGCTCAATTTGCGGCGGAGGAAGCCCTTAAAAACGGTCTCGAAGACGTCGAAAAGATGAAAAAAAGCTATCGCCGCCGAAGGAATGTGTTTGTGGATTCACTGAACGAAATCGGGCTTGACTGTCATCAGCCGGGGGGCGCTTTTTACGCGTTTCCGTCCGTTAAAAAAACGGGCATGAGTTCAGAACAGTTTGCTGAGGAGCTTCTCATCGCAGAAAAAGTCGCCGTCGTCCCGGGCAATGTTTTCGGGCCGAGCGGCGAAGGCTATATCAGATGTTCTTACGCTTCCTCGCTTGAACAGCTTCAGGAAGCGCTCGTCAGAATGAAACGCTTTGTCCAGAAGACCGGTGCAGTTCAATAAAAAAATGCGCACCTAAAAGGTCCGCATCAACATAAGGGGGGGAATACTAGAAAGCCTTAGTTGTTCTTTAGTATTCCCCTTTCAGCTCGGTTTTAAACATACAATGCTTAAAAAAGTTTTTTTGCTTAATAAAGACTTGTATGATATAATTTTTTATTGCGTATAAAAAGAGTTAAATTCATATGATTTAGGAGTTGTTAGTTATGACAGCAAAATTTGAAGTAGGCAGTGTTTACACTGGAAAAGTGACTGGATTACAGGCGTACGGAGCGTTTGTTGCATTAGATGAAGAAACACAGGGACTTGTGCATATTTCTGAAGTAACACACGGTTTCGTTAAAGATATTAATGAGCACTTGGCGATCGGTGATGAGGTGCAAGTGAAGGTTCTTTCTGTAGATGAGGAAAAAGGCAAAATCAGCCTTTCTATCCGCGCTACACAGGCAGCTCCTGAACGAAAAGAAAGCAAGCCTAGAAGACAAAAGGCTGTTCAAGCCGAAGATACAGCCGCTCCACAAGGATTCAACACGTTAAAAGACAAACTTGAAGAGTGGATCGAGCAGTCCAACAGAAAAGATCTTATTAAGAAGTAAATGAAAAAACTCCGGCAAAAGCCGGAGTTTTTTTATCGCATTTCCGGCTGCTTGGCGTCTTCGCCAGCAGTCTCTTCAGCCGGTCTAAATAAAAGTCCGAGGTTGATCAGACCTGCAATTCCGACAAGCGCGTAAACGGTCCGGGCTAAAGCGGATCCTTGACCGCCAAAAATGGCTGCAACCAAGTCAAATTGAAAAAATCCTATCAGTCCCCAATTGATTGCTCCAATGATTGTTAATACCAATGCAATACGTTGAAGTGCATTCATTTGTTTTTCCTCCTTTTTGAAGTCCTATATTTCACATTTATAGATTGCGACGGATTTGGAAACATTATACGCCTAAGGAGCAGATCGCTTTACAGGGCATTCGGCGATTTCCCATAATAGTAAATAAAGGAGGAGATGTAGATGGATAATTTTACATATTGGAATCCCACGAAGCTGATATTCGGCCGGGGAGAAGTTGAAAAGCTGGCAGAAGAGGTGAAACACTACGGCCGCAATGTCCTGCTCGTATACGGAGGAGGCAGCATTAAACGAAATGGTTTATACGATCAAGTGATTTCAATTCTTGAAAAGGCAGGCGCGACCGTCCATGAATTGCCCGGTGTCGAACCGAATCCGCGTGTTGCCACTGTGAATAAAGGAGTCGCGATCTGCAAAGAGAACGATATTGACTTTCTATTGGCAGTCGGCGGCGGAAGCGTCATCGATTGTACGAAAGCGATCGCCGCCGGAGCGAAATACGACGGCGATGCATGGGATATTGTGACAAAAAAACATATTCCTGCTGATGCGCTGCCGTTTGGAACGGTTTTAACATTGGCAGCAACAGGATCGGAAATGAACTCGGGATCTGTGATCACAAATTGGGAAACCAATGAAAAATACGGCTGGGGAAGCCCGCTCGTATTCCCTAAATTTTCAATTCTTGATCCGGTCAACACATTTACCGTTCCGAAAGACCACACGATTTACGGCATTGTCGACATGATGTCCCACGTGTTTGAGCAATATTTTCACCATACCGAAAATACTCCTTATCAGGACCGGATGTGCGAATCCCTGCTCAAAACGGTGATTGAAACAGCTCCTAAGCTCATTGAAGACCTTGAAAACTATGAGCTGCGCGAAACGATTCTCTATACAGGCACCATTGCGCTGAACGGTATGCTATCAATGGGCGCACGCGGAGACTGGGCGACGCACAATATCGAGCACGCTGTTTCGGCCGTCTACGATATTCCGCATGCGGGAGGGCTTGCGATCCTGTTCCCGAATTGGATGAAGCACACGCTTTCAGAAAATGTCGGCCGCTTTAAACAGCTTGCCGTACGCGTTTTTGACGTAGATGAAACAGGAAAAACCGATCGTGAAGTGGCGCTTGTTGGAATCGAGAAGCTGTCTGAATTCTGGACCAGCCTTGGCGCGCCAAATCGTCTTGCTGATTATGACATCACAGATGAGAAGCTGGATCTGATTGCCGACAAAGCGATGGCAAACGGCGAATTCGGCCGCTTTAAAACGCTGAATAAAGACGATGTTCTGTCTATTTTGAAGGCTTCTTTATAAGATTTCTTGACGGCTCAAGGAGGACCGCCATACCTTGAGCCGTTGTTCATTTGTTATCTTTTTGACAAAACTGCGCGTGGCGGCTGAAAAACATGCATTTTTGCGCGCCTGCCTCCATCCTCCTTTTTTTCGTCACTTGATTTAACGAAGGAGTTCATATAAAGTGAAAAGGGAAGAGGCTGTCGCCGAAAATCGACATGTTTTAAAACCCTTTGGCCCGCACTCTCATGAAAATGAAAGCGCTGGCGGGTATATGGAAGAAAACAGCTAGTACTGGAGGTTTAATAATATGACGCATGTCCGTTTTGACTACTCAAGAGCATTGCCATTCTTTAAAGAACATGAACTTACATATCTGCGTGACTTCGTGAAAGTCGCCCACCATACCATTCACGAAAAAACAGGTGCGGGTAGCGACTTTTTAGGATGGGTGGATCTTCCGACTGACTACGACAAAGAAGAATTCGCCCGCATTAAAAAATGCGCTGAAAAAATTCAAAATGATTCCGATGTTTTGCTGGTTGTCGGAATTGGCGGTTCATACCTCGGCGCAAGAGCGGCGATCGAAATGTTGAATCATTCATTTTACAATGTGCTGCCGAAAGAAAAGCGTAAAACGCCGCAAGTGATTTTCATCGGCAACAACATCAGCTCTTCTTACATGAGAGACGTGATGGATCTTCTTGAAGACGCTGATTTTTCAATCAACGTGATTTCTAAATCAGGCACAACGACAGAACCGGCGATTGCTTTCCGGATCTTCCGCAAGCTTCTTGAAGAAAAGTATGGAAAAGAAGAAGCGAAACGCCGCATTTATGCAACAACTGATAAAGAGCGGGGCGCATTAAAAACGCTTGCTAATGAGGAAGGCTTTGAATCATTTATCATTCCTGACGATGTCGGTGGCCGCTTTTCTGTGCTCACAGCGGTCGGCTTGCTTCCAATCGCAGTCAGCGGAGCCGATATCGATGAAATGATGAAGGGCGCCCGCGATGCGAGCAAAGACTTCTCCACATCAGAGCTTGAAGACAATCCGGCTTACCAATACGCGGTTGTCAGAAATGTCCTTTATAACAAAGGCAAAACGATTGAAATGCTGATCAACTACGAGCCGGGCCTTCAGTACTTCGCAGAATGGTGGAAGCAGCTCTTTGGCGAAAGTGAAGGAAAAGACGAAAAAGGCATTTATCCATCTTCAGCCAACTTCTCGACGGATCTTCACTCTCTTGGACAATACGTACAAGAAGGAAGAAGAGACATGTTCGAAACGGTGCTGAACGTTGAAAAGCCGAGACATGAGCTGACAATCGAAGAAGCGGACAATGATCTTGACGGCTTAAACTACCTTGCCGGCAAAACGGTCGACTTCGTCAATAAAAAAGCGTTCCAAGGCACAATGCTCGCGCACACAGACGGTAATGTGCCGAACCTGATCGTGAACGTACCTGAAATGAACGCTTACACGTTCGGCTACCTCGTGTACTTCTTTGAAAAAGCCTGCGCAATGAGCGGATACCTGCTCGGCGTCAACCCGTTTGACCAGCCTGGAGTGGAAGCGTACAAAGTCAATATGTTCGCTCTCCTCGGCAAGCCTGGCTTCGAAGAGAAAAAAGCAGAGCTTGAGAAACGTTTGAATCAATAAACGAAAAAACAGCCTCCGGACTTATTGTCCAGGAGGCTGTTTTAATTCATATGACGGATGCTGAAGTCCAGTAGACGGATAAAATTCGTCATGAGTGTAGACAAATCCCAATTTTTCCAGTCGTTTTTGTGAAACTGTATTTTCAGGGTGATGTCCCGCAAACAGCTTTTTTGCCCGGATTTTGTTAAATGCGTATTCAATCATGGCCTCAGCCGCTTCAGATGCATAACCTTTCCCCCAAGCCGAACGGACGAGATGAAAACCAAGCTCGTACACATCATTTTCCGGGTCATAGGGGCGAAGTCCGCAACATCCGATGAATTCGTTGTTTCCTGTTTTAAATATCGGGAAGTATTGCACACCGTGTGTTTTGTATTGTTCGATCTCAAGCAGCAAACGATTTCTTATTTCGCTATCGGTCATAATTCCGTCTGCTGTCAGATATTTGGCCACATCTCGATTTCCCCACAATGTCTTTGCCAAATTCAAATTCTCTTTAGCCCATAAAGAAAAGCCGATGCGTGTTGTTTGCAGAAAGCAGTGCTTCATTCCATTCCGGTCCCCCTTGTAAGGCAGCTGTTCACCTTATTTTAACACGGCAATAGTCGGCGGGGCTCGTTAACCTAATGATTCATCCCGTAAATCGCAAACGCGAGATAAGTCGCGAAAAAACTCCACAACACATAAGGGACAAGGAGAAGTGCTGCTCTTTTATGAATGCGAAGTGTAATCAAGGAGAGCGCAAGAGCGGTCAAGGCTACGAAAAAGGAGTCGGCCGCGGCAGCAAGTACGTTTTTTTCCGTGAATTGAAAATAGCTGAATGCCTGGTTAAACAAATAGTTAATGATCAGCATGATCCAAAATGGCGCCGCTGCTTTTCT
>Ga0180430_10001425_pt1 | contig 23286 bp, 14 predicted proteins | sample SS_ome_9_FD_132999 | JGI IMG/M metagenome (GOLD analysis project Ga0180430, IMG submission 132999) | Hypersaline lake sediment archaeal communities from the Salton Sea, California, USA - SS_1_S_2 metaG | ecosystem: Environmental > Aquatic > Non-marine Saline and Alkaline > Hypersaline >... | reverse complement strand
TCGCATCCAATTTTTTCTTGTAAATGGCTACCTGCTCTGCGTCACCAACGCGTTGCAGCAGGAAAGCGAGCGTGCTATAGAGCTTCATCTTCTGTACGTCGGTCCTTGGTTGCAGCTCTGATTGCGTGAGCATCGTAAGAGCCAGATAGGGATCGGCGAGGTATCGCTTGGTTGCAGTTCCGTCTTGTCGCTGCAAAATGAAAAGTGTTCGCACCATATCCAGCAGCGTATCTAAAGAATCGTGACGTTTGAGATAAGCGGCAATGGCATCGTGTTGAATTTGGAAGTCGCGTTTTTCCCAATGCTGGTTGACAGGGTTTTGTGCTCCACGCTTGCTCTCCGCGAGTGCCTTAGCGAAGTCACCGTTTCGAATGGATAGCTGATAGTTGTAGCGGTAATAATTACCACCAGTCAACTCCATCGCCCTTTGGTACGCCCCGAAATTCATACAATCGAGATACTTTTCAGTGAGTTCTGTCGAATAACCGAATTTCGATTTAATCTCTGGTGTTGGTAATCCCTTTTCCTGTCGTTTGGCGTAAAGTTTCGTTGACGACGGCAGTGGAAAGTCTGCTTTATCGCCCAGCTTATCAAAGAGAGCAAGGATTTTAGGATGTTCCTCCTCGGCAAGGAGTTTCCCGATTTGCTGGATAGTTACCCAGTCTTGCTGCCATTTCGGCACCTCTGAGGGTTCTTTTGCTGTGCTTGCGGAAAGTAGTAAGGTCGCCAGAAAGAGCAACGTCAAACAAACTTGCTTGCGCATTCTTGTCTCCTATTTTTCGCTAGGTCAAAGATTTTTAGAGATTACCTCTAAACTTCTTCGCATTTAGGAGAGCATTTTATTGCATTCCAACGCAATCTACTGAGAATAGCTATTTCTTCACCAAATCCAAAGAGTAATGAGGTGAAGGAGAAGAGGGCCTGAGACCCTTGCAGATGCCGGAGAAAGAATTCTACGCAATCTGGGGAAACTACTTAAACGAGGGCGTCAACACCGAGTAAGCCATCTTGAAACTCAGTGAGTGCGGCGAACTTCTCCACCCAGCGAAGACGCTGCGTCGCCGCATCTGAATCGATTTTAGCGAGCTTGGTGCGTTCCTCTGCTAAGTCCTCATTCATTTCAGAATCGAGCTTCGACTTCTCAAGTCGTTCGACAATGTTCTCGTAAAATTCGTACATATCGACAACCTCTTCACGCGAAACGCCAAAAACGGAGAGGTCTTTTTCTACTCCACGCAGTTGAATATATTGGTCGCGTGAAATTTGGTTACTCGCGTAGAGTTCCGCTGTGAGGTTAGCGTATTCATTCTGAGTGATATTACGGATATCTTTTTGGCCGAACACGTCGAGCAGCGAAGAGTTGCTGCCGATAATCATATCCATTTCGGGTAACTCAAGATAGCCAGCATCCTCTTCGGTGTTAGGCTGGCCGCCTTCGTTGAGTTCACCCTCTTCATTGACATTATTATAGAGCGAGGCCCAATCCTGTGTTCCGCCTGCAAAGGGACTAATTCTCATCCTTGAGTTCTCCCGTTAAAGTGTAAATCACGCATTTTGGAGCGACCTTGCTCCGTCAGCACAAAGAAGTGCAACTTCCGTGCCAAAATGCCAGAATTGCTACAAATTCACCTTCTACCCTATAAATAAAGGGCGAGAGAGTGAAAAACCCTCCCGCCCCAAATCTCCAAGCACCGGCAAACTTTGCCTGTGCGGCATTTTTTGCCTATCTCTTAGAACTGTGTGATCATATCAAAGCCGGCGAACCAGCTCTCGGCGTTCCGGCCGAGGTTGTAAGGCATTCCCGAACCGCTCGAATCGTAGCGAACTTCCGGACGGAAAAGCAAACACTTAATAGGTCGCCAGTTCACACCGACGGTCGTCGCGTAAAGATCATTACTTGTACCGCCCGCAACATCCTTTTCCCAGAACCATTCAAATCGGGCGCCCACTGACCAGCGATCATTGAAGCGGCAGAAAAGGTTGTTCGCTACGGAAGCGGAATTCATTTTTCCAACGAGCGTAGAATCTGTTGAGGAATAGGCTGCGTCAACACGCCAAGTGAGTTTCTTAGTGAGTAGGTACTCAAGAGAAGCCGTGTTCAGGTTAATGTCAACGTCTTCCGAGATCGTGGTGTAGTTGAACCGCGATTTTCCCACATTCGTTCCCCAACCGAGGCTGAGTCTTTTTGTCAGTTGCGCTTGAACATTAGCGACCAGCATTGAGCCACCCCGGTCGGAAACAAATCCACCATTGTAGCCATCTGTCCAACCGGCCGACATCGTAAGGTAGGGGCTCATTTTGTAGGTTGCCAAGGCACCGCTAACGGTCATCGGTAACAGTTGCTCACGTCCATAGGTGCGGCTAAAGAAGAAGTTTTCTTTTGCCACTACCGACTCACCAACAACCGGGTTGAAAAACCGACCATACTTGGCGGACCATTTTCCGTAAGCGATTTCCGCATAAAGCTGTGGTATCGAAGAACCATAATAGGCGACACCATCAACAAATCCGGTATCCCATTCGCTGTCCCATTTTCCATCATCTGCAGTTTGCATCAGCGGTGCATCTGAGCCAAAGAAGTAATCGACTCTCGCTCCCCAATCAAGCTGGTTACGTCCTTTGACGCGTCCGACAGCATCTTTGTAAATAGATGCCGAGAATTGGTGCAGGGCGAACCCTGGATTGTCCGTAAACAATTGTGGTTCGTTACTAAAATTGTCGTCGCCGTGGAAGTTGTAGTAACAACCGCCTGCTGCCCAAACATCCATCTCAATACCGCGACCATCGTGGAGACTACGGTAGATATTTTTCAATGTACCACAGGAAGATTTGCACGAAGAACCACACGCGGTTCCACAAACAGCATCGCACGCATCGCCACAAGGGATCGACGAAAAGCGATAATCCATCTCCATCGGATCGCCGATTGGTGAGGGATTCGCCTTGGGAAGTGACTGCCTAGGTTCATCAACACCCAACAGAGTTGAGCCTTCGAGTGCTTTGTCGCGTTTGGTGACAGGTTCTTCCGAAACAATAGACGCGGGAGCTTTGGCTGGTTGCCCAAGCTTCACATCGTCGGTATCGAAGGGGTCCACATCAGTGGCCTCGGGAGCGTCGAACGGGTCCGCGGGACTCGGTGCAGCCAATTTCTCTGTCCTGAGCGGGATGGTCTGTCCGTACTGTCCGTAGGCCTGACCAGCCGTAATCTGGTAAACGCCGAGCAAAATCACTGGCAACAAAAGCCAGAAACCCACCTTTCGATTCTTTTCTTTTCTTTTTGTCATCTCTTTTCCTCCGTTAGTGATTATAGGAATAATGCTAGAATAATTGTTAGGTCTAGTATAACCCATCGGACCAAACCAATGCAAAAAATTAGCATAATTGTTTTTGCAGTTACAACCGTTTTTTTCGTAAAAACTGGCAAAATCGGCAAACTCTTTCTATTTTACCCATCTTACGACTCCCGGCACGCCACAGAAGCGCGGAGTTTCAGCCTCGGATCGTTTTTATCCCTGTTTTCGTAGGGTTACAGAGCAACATCCGTCGTGACCCCACCCACGCAGCGAAAGCTGCTATCAAGAAATGCGGCGAGCCAATAGAAAAGTCTTTCGGAAGGCAGGGACGAAGCCGCCCCAGCCCCACGAAAGACTTGTAGAATAAAAAAGCCGACACAATCCCTTTTCTATCCGAATGTGTCGTTTTTTTCTTTTTAACGTATCGCGGCGTCCGGTAATTCCTGCTTCACGCCCTCGTCAATCGGCATCTTGTCCGGTGATGCGCCGGTCGCTTTAAGCTGACGCTCCAACTCACGCTGCAGACGCTTCACCTCACCGGCGTAACGTGCATCGTCGATGAGATTTTTCAGTTCGCCGGGATCTTTCGCAAGATTGTAAAGCTCTGCCTTGTGACGATCAGGCGTGCCGTCGCCGTGGGGATAGTGGACGTACTTCCACGTGTCGGTACGCACTCCGCGGACGTTCGGCGTGTAAGGGAACTGCTTCTCGTAGTTGTAAACATAGATCCAACTCTTACGCCAGTCCCGCTCCGCACGACGCTTCGCCAATCGAGTAAACGAACTCGAGACCAACGGTCGCCACGACTTACCGTGGATATTTTTCAGAGGCGGTGCAGAGCAGAAATCGAGTACCGTTGGAGCCACGTCGAGACTGAGTACCATCTTTTTCTCGCGCTGACCCGCTCTGATTTCGCGAGGGTAGCGAGCTAGGAGTGGCACACGGATACTCGGTTCGTGCATCGTACGTTTATCTGTCATCCCGTGTTCACCGAGAAAGAAGCCGTTGTCACCCGCGAAAAGGATTAGTGTGTTTTCCAATTTTCCGAGCTTTTTGAGTTCGTCATAAATGCGACCGGTGCTAACATCGACCGACGCGATCGTGGAGAGGTACGCACGCACGAACGCTTCGAAATGTTTCTGCGCCTTCTTGGATCGGTCGGGGAACTTCTCACGGAAACCGAAGAGCGGACCGTAAATACCGTGCCACGTGTCGAGACGCTCTTGCACCCATTTCGGTTTATCTTCGAGCGTGAAAGCACTTTCTGGATAAGGGAACGGTATTTTTTCGAGCAGCTTTTCGTACTTCTTCTCAGGCGTGAACGGCGTGTGCGGTGCCTTGTGACCGAGAATCAGCAGGAAGGGCTGCTCCGTCTTCGCCTTCTTCTCTGTCTTCGCAATTTTTTGCATCCAATCGACCGCCAAGTCGGTTATGCGTGTGGTGTAGTAACCTTTGAGAACTTCGCGCTTGCCCTTCTCTTGACCATCGGGCACAATGTTGAAGGTGGTATCAAAATATTGTCCTTGTCCTTTGTGCGTGGCCCAGTAGTCGAAGCCGGGGCGTTTGCTGTCATCCTGCTCGCCCATATGCCATTTTCCGATGTAGGCCGTTTTGTAGCCAACCTCCTGGAGATGCTTCGGAAAACTCGCCAAGTCGTGCGGGTAGTCGGTGAAGTTGTTCACCACACCGTGCGCGTGAGCGTACAAACCGGAAAGGAACGACGCGCGTGATGGCGAACAGAGCGATGTCGTCACAAACATATTCTCAAAAAGGACACCCTCATTCGCAAGCCGGTCGATGTTCGGCGTCTTGACCGGCGAGTCCGGATTGTAACAAGTGAGTGTGTCGTCACGTTGGTCGTCAGTCAGGATAAAAATGACGTTGGGACGCTGGGCAGCGTTGCACACCAACGAAAGTCCCAAAAAGAGAAGGGCTGAAAAGAGCATAAAAAACCGGTTACTTTGCATTGCTAAACTCCTACTAATAAAATGGTTTGACCTATATAATACTACGGAGCAATTTTACTGTGGAAGAAGGCTGGTGTAAAGGGGGGTGTTTTTTGTGACAAAAATCAAAAATCGCTTTGTGGCTGGTATTAAAGTCTATCAAAACCCCCTCACTTGCCAGCAGGGGTCTTTCTGCTAGAATGAGGGATAGGAAAAGGAGCCGTCTTGAAACCGCCGAGGAATGAAGGAGTAATGAAAGCCTATTTAATCAATCTGCCGGATGCTAACGAACGCCTTCAACGAGCGAGAGAAGCTATCGAGAAGGCTGGGTTTGAATGGGTGCGTGTTGAGGGCATACTAGGTCGTGACTTGCCGTTCCCACATCCCGATTACGACGCTTCCTCCTACCGCTGGATGCACGGCAAAAGATTTAATCCGGCAGAATTGGGGTGTTACCTTAGTCATCTCAAAGCGATGGAGGAATTTTTAGAGACCGAGGAACCTTTCGCCTTGATCCTCGAGGACGACATCCTCTTCCAGCCCGGAGCCAAGGAGGCCATTGAGGCCGCGACGCAATACGATTCCCATTGGGATATTTTGCGGTTGAGTTCCATCAACACAGGATACTCCAGGAAAATTGCGAAGCTGACGGAGGGGTATTTCCTGAACATCAACTTGACGCGTGAGACCGGTGCTGGTGCTTACGTTGTCAATCGTGAAGCCGCTCAAAAGTTAATCAAGGTACTCCTTCCGATGAAGTTACCTTACGACCACGCCTACGACAAAGAATGGCTCTGGGGATTGAAGGCGCTAAAAATATCCCCTTTGCCTGTGTTGCAGAACACCGACGAGGTCGGCATTCCTTCACAAATCAGTACCGAGGGTTTCAAGTATCCCGCTTGGCTGAGATACTGGACCGTTTTTCCTTACCGCGCTTACTGCGTAACCTGTCGCGTGGTTTACCGCACGTTGCGTTATTTGCGATTGCGAATTTTTCGCCCCAAAATTACTGACCATCACACGTCTTGAAACTTTCAATACAAGGAGTCATCACAATGCAAGTCAAATTTTTCTCTTTCCTCATTTTTCTTTGTGCAACGCTTTCAACAAGCCTTCTCGCCGCCGAGAAGTCGGAACCGCTCAAGGTTTTGTTCATCGGCAACAGCTACACCTACGGCAACGATCTCCCTAACCTCTTTGGAGCGTTGGCAGAGCTCAACGGCAAACAGGTCGCCGTTGAAAAGGAGACCAAAGGGGGTGCAACGACGGAGTTTCACGCCACCAAAGGTAACGCTCTGAAAAAGATCGCGTCGAAAAAATGGGACATCGTGATCATCCAAGAGCAGAGTATGGCACCGGTGGTCGCTCCGCAAATGACGTACAAGAATGCACCGGTTCTCGTGGAAGCTGCGAAAAAGCAAGGGGCACGCGTCGTCTTCTTCCTAACCTGGGCGCGACAACACAAGCCTGAGATGCAGGAGGGGCTCAACAAAACCTACTACGGTGTCGCGAAAAAAACAGGTGCTGAGGTTGCCCCCGTCGGTATCGCTTGGCAGCAGGCCCTCGCCGCGAAAAAGCCGCCCGTGCTGCACAAAGGTGACAAATCGCATCCCAACGCGCAAGGCTCCTACCTCGCCGCCGCCGTCTTCTACACGACCATTTTCGGCGAACTGCCGAAGCAAATTCCTGCAAAGCTCAAATGGAACGACAAGACCTACGTCACGGTCCCCGAAGCGTTTGCCAAGTCAATCAAGACTTGCGCAGAAAAAGCCGTAGAAATGGGGAAAGAGAAGGTAAAGGGGGAAGAGTGAAGTGAGGTTCCTGCTTGGTTGGCCTCATTCCTTTACGTCATCACAATTAACCTGAATAACTGGCTTCATTGCCTCCACTCCGGCTTGACGTAGTCGGCCGGGGACGGGGAGCTGCACCGTATTGAGCTCCAACTTGTTCCCTTGCAGTTGTAGTCCACGGGTTGAGGTGACTAAAATGCCTGGTTGCGGTGAACCTTTGATGGTGTTGTTGGCAATCACGATGTTCTGATGGGCACCGACGGGCGCAATCTTGCCGTTGCCCGCCTTTGCTTCAACACAAATGGCTATCCCTCCGCAATGAATGATCGTGTTGTCAACAATTCGCAGATTGTTACTGCTGCCCGCCTCGAGCCACCAGTATTCCGGCGCGACCAAAATGGCCGACATCCGTGAGCTCTCCACACGGTTGCCACTCACCTCCCCTTCACTCGCTTTAATAAGAATACCTCGCGAACGATTGAACCCGAACGTGCAATTTTTAACCGCGAATCCATTGCCAATCCGTTTGAGCGAACAGATGAGACTACCTTGCGGCATCGCAACTTCGCGATCGAGCGTGATGGTGTAAGCGTGATTGAGTGCCCCTTGTGCCGTCCGTAATCGTTCATTCATACGTTGCTTCGCGAGAAACTTGCGTTCCGCATCGGTAACCTTTTGCGCATCGCGTTCAATGGCAACGACGGTCGCGTTGGGCAATCGTTCTCCTAGGTAGGAGACGAGTTCGACCGGATCCCCCTTCTGAATATTCATTACTCTCTTAGCGAGAACACGCAGCTTGCTGCCTTGCGTCGTCATCACCAGATGGTAGTCACCACAGATGTTAATGCAATCGTCGCCCATAAATCGTGCGGTACATTCGAGGTAAGCCGGCCCTTGAAGAGCGTGCTTGCTATGATAGGCATCGGCATCGAGCGAACGAAGCCGCGGGTCGCCACGCGTGACAGGGTCCTCCTTCGCCGGACGACGAGCCACCCGGCATTGGTAGTACGTGCTGCCGTCGCAGCTATGTTCAAAGAAACCGAAGCAGTTCGACGCGTAGAGAGTTACCTTCTCCAACCGGACATTCCGATTGTTCGCACAATAAACGGCGTGCGGGATGCGTCCGTGCGGAGCGTACTCCGTTCCAATGACGATCAAGTCGCCCACCTGTTCCGAATGCTCGGCGGTGCAAGAGGAGTTGATTACGCGAATGCGTCGTTCATCGACAACCTCAATTTTTTGGGGGTAGTGGTCGCCGCCGCGCAAGGTACGTGTGTCAGGACGGAAAATTTCGTACTTGAAATTACGAACGGCGGCCGCTTTGGGGTAGCCCTCGAACAGTTCAATATGATGTATTTTCTTGTCCGCCGAAAGAGCCGTGATGCGCCCTTGGGAAAAGGGCAAGGGATCGTAGTCAATAATCAGTCCTTCCACGGTGACGTTGACGCATTCCTGGATCGTCAGCGCACGCGTGGTTTCGGTGCAGACCATCTCGACGCCGCTTGCCACAATGGTGAGGTCCTTCAGATCTTGAAGCACCAGATGCTGGCGGTTTTTCGGTGTCACCCGGTAACATCCCGGCGGCACAACGATCCGCTGTTTGCCAGCCGCAATCTCTTGGTCGATAAAGCCTTGCAAATCGAACGGCGTACCGTGCTTTGCATTTTTATCAGGCTCTGCAGAAAACGCAGGCAAAGACCACGCGACAAGCAGAAAGAAGAAGATTTTTTGTTTCATAGCAATGTCCTAGCGGCGTTTTGACGTGCTTTCCCCGTCCTTTATCCTTACGCAGCTCTATTTTAGCACAGTTCTTCCGCGTGTCAAGCTGGCCTTGGCTAGCCCTTTGTGGTCTACCTTAGAACGCAACCACTAGCGTGCCTGTGCCGCCGTGCAACTTGCTACCGTTGCCCGCACGGTAGTTGTATTCACCGACAAAAGAAGTCCGTGAAGTGAGGACGTACTCAAAGCCGCTGTCGAAGACAAAAATGTCCGTCGCGGGATTCATTCCTATTACGTTGTACGGATTCGAACCGTCACCGCTGACGCTAAGAACGGCGCCCTTGGCATCAATCACGCTACGGTAACCAATGGAACCGGTGTAAGTGAGACCATCTAGTAATCGCAACTTATGGTCAAGCAGGAAGTCGAACTGACAATAAGCGTCTGAGAAGGAACCCACGCTCATCGGTGCGGTTTGTTCGAGGCACTCCTCGACGTAGCTGCCTTGTCCGTAACTGTAAGCACTGAACTTCACCTTCGGCGTGAATGTGAAAAAATCACCTTGGTCGTAGAGTTGGTAGCCGAGCGTTGCCTGGTAGAGGAACATCCCGCTGTTGGTCTTGCCGGTGTAGTGGAAACGTTCTCCGTTGAGCATTTCCGGCGTGACACGTGTGCTGTTAACTTCGCCAAACATTCCACCAATTTTGTTCAGCCAGAACCATTTTTGGTTCAACTTTGTGAAGGAGTAGAACAAAAGAGTGTGATTTTGAGCAAGAGCATTGGCGGGATTTTTTGCGTCGTCCCAGTCCCACCCTTGCGAGTCGAGCTTCCCGTTGCTGTAACCGTACGCGAATCCAACGTGCGTGCTGTCGGTCATTTGGAAATCGCTCCCGGCTGCGAATCCGTAAGAGGAGGTGTCGTAACCGGCAAATCCCTGCCGTGAAGCCTGCTCGCCGGCAGTTCCGAAGGCTTGGAACCAAAGGTTCACCGGAGTACTCTTGGCGTAGTTGGCCGGAATACTATTGACGTAACCAACCTGTCCTCGCACCAATTCAACTCTATCGGATTGCGTTTCCATAGGGATGCTAAATTGCGAGGCAACGCATTGCATCACCTGCGAGGTTCCTTGCACCGCTGCGGTGTAACTTGCCGAGGCCATCGACACCGTAAACTGTTGCGTCAGTTGGTCTTTACGGAGGTCGCTAGCGGTTCCACGTAATAATTGCTGGAACAACTCCGAAGGCGAACCTGGTGTCAGATTGGGATTGTTTTCGAGTTCCGCTACTGCCTCCGGGTTGGTGCCACCGCCAGAAGATGGTGGAAAAAGCTTGGTGTAATTACCTACCAAGTCGTTGTTGCTGTTGATTTCGTAGATGAGCGTATCGTAGGAACTCCCAGACGGACCGCCGATGGTATTGGCTGCGAGAGCGGTGTAGTCGTCAGCAGTCCAGTCGGTCGTTCCGACACCGAGGTGCTTCCGCATCGACATCATCGAGGCAGAGTCGATAACAATGAACTCTTGCGTACTTCCTTCAGGGACACCCGTGTCAAAGCCGGTAAGGGTAATCTTCAGGTCGGCCGGGTTGATGGTCGTCTGACCTGCAATCGTAATGCCGCCAGTCGGTGCGCCTGCGTTGTAGGCGATCGCGATTGTCAGTGTGGTGCCAGCGGCCAGTTCGACATTCGTCGGTACAAACTTGTCAACAAACGCTTTGTTGTATTGGTAGCCACCATCAAGTTGGAGCGTCAGGTTGGTCAGTGCCAAAGGAGTTGCCGGTGCGACAAAGTGGTCGCCGGGCGTTGCCTCAGTCGGTAGCGTGAAACTAAGCGTTGAGCCGGCCGTCATTGTAGAGAAGTTGGCGTCCGCAAGGTCGAGTGTCCCGCCTGTCACGACGAAGGTGCCACTTGCTTGTCCACCGTAGATTCCGCCGTTGACATCGAGAGTGCCATCATTGACCGTGGTGTCGCCGGTGTAGGCGAGTGCGCCGCTGAGTGTCAAGGTGCCTGAGTTTGTTTTTGTGACGCCGATGTCATCTTGAATGCTGCCTGCAAAGGTCCCCGATTGGATTGCGAGGCTAGTCGTTTCGGTTGCGTGGTTGTTCTCAATATTTCCGTCACCGGATAATGCCCCAACAGAAGCGTCGGTTCCATTTGTATCGAGGATGCCGCCTGCTACAATCGCAAGATCTCCGGCAGCGGGTAAAGCGTCATCCACACCAAGTAGCAACGTGCCTGCCGCGATGGTAGTACCGCCGGTGTAGGTATTTGCACCGGAGAGCGTAATAGTGCCAGTACCGGTTTTAGTTACAGTACCGCTGCCGCTGATAAGGTTGTCAATTGTCTGTCCGTTGGTGTCGTTGAAATTGAGTGTTGTGTTATTTGTCACAGCGCCGGTTCCAAGCGTTCCAGCACCTTCAATCGAGAGCGTGCCCGCGGTGATGGTGGTGTCGCCGGTGTAGGTATTTGCGCCGGAGAGGGTTAGCGTGTTGGCGCTGTCGATCTCGAGTCCGCCCACCCCGGAAAGAATGCCGGAATAAGTCGCTGTGCCAACGTCCCAGATGACGGTCGAGCGAAGTGCGTAATTGGCCGTATAATCGGTTGGTACGAGGTAAGCAAGCTGCAAGTTCGGAAGGGGTGTCGTCGAAGCGGCGGGGGAATAGCCATACCAGTTATTGATGTCCGACCAGTTCGCGGCACCCACGCCGGATCCTGCGGTATTGTAAAAATCGGTCGGGTCGGGAAGACGAACGATCTGGAAACCATTCACTACGCACTCGGTGAGAGCAGCAACAGAAATGTCAATATCTCCGCTGGCCTGCGGCGTAATGTTTGTGAACATTAGGTAATTGGAAGCTCCTTCGCTGTCGAATTCACCAACACGAGTAGGATCGTAAACCCAGCCATCCGTGCCAGGTGCTGGCGAGGGAGGATTTGCTGTCCCCCCAACAAAGGGCCAAGCCCACTGTTCTACAGCTCCGGCATCTCCAGTAACGGTTACTTTAGATTTAAGTACGTTGAAAGTTTGAATGCCAGTAATGCTGTAGATATTGTAACGACCATCAGTAGGTAAATTCGAGATAGTAAAATCAATCGTTCGTGGGTTACTGCCGCTATTCTGAAAGATGTAATTGGTAGCAACATTATCGCCTTGGGCGGTTCGCCAATTAGCAGCTATTGCTCCGACTGAAATTGCAATGTTGTTAGTACCATCTGTCCAGGTGCCTAAATTAGTATTGCCAGAACCTGTTATCCGTTGCCAAGTCAGCGAGGAACCGGTCTGGTAGGGACCATAATCAACTTGGGATCTATCCACATCCGAGTCGCGGTAGAAATCAATGTTAATAGCATTGCCTTCCGAGAAGAGTTGCGCAGACGCATCACCAGTGAATGTTGCGAGCGCGGGTAAAAGCGCAACGAGTAGGAGTATAGATATTTTTTTCATTGGAAAATAAGCTTCAAATATAATAAAAAGTCCAAGATATATCTGTAATAATCGTCAGAATCTGCCGGAATAATTAGAAAAATCGTTATAATCGGCAAATTTTACGCAAAATTCCTATTCTACCATCCAAAAGTCGGATATTCAGCCGGATTGAGCTACCCCCAAGCCTTGACGCTCGTGCCGAATTGTGCTAGAATTCTCGCTAAGCACCACCAAAGCACCCATAGAGAAAGAGTTCCGTCAATGAAAAAGTTTCTGCTGCTGTTTGCCCTGCTGCTCACCGTAACCAGCTCAGCCCTCACCAGCTCCTCGCTTGCAGCACCCCCGAACATTGTGCTTATTGTAAGTGACGACCATCGTCACGACTTCCTCGGCTTCGCGCCTGGTGCTCCTACTTGGTTGGAAACGCCCAACCTCGACAAGATGGCCAAGGGGGGCGTGTGGCTCAAGAACGCGTTTGTCAGCACCTCGCTCTGTTCACCGAGTCGCGCCTCCGTTCTCACCGGTCAATACGCACACCATCACGGCGTGGTTGACAACCAGCGTCCCGTTTCACCGAAGCTCCGTTTCTTCCCGCAAGACCTCCAAGCGGCAGGCTACCAGACCTCCTTCTTCGGGAAATGGCATATGGGACACAGCGACGACAAACCCCAGCGCGGCTTCGATCATTGGGAGAGCTTCAAAGGGCAAGGCGTTTATTTCGATCCTGAGATGAATGTCAATGGCGTGCAGCAAAAGTTTGAGGGTTACACCACCGACGTCCTTAGCGACCGAGCGTTGCGTTGGCTTGCAACGCGTAAGAAGGACCAACCTTTCTTCCTCTATCTTTCCTACAAGGCGGTGCATTACCCGTTCACACCTGCCCCGCGCAACGCCCAGCGTTACGCGCAGAAGAAGGTGACGTATCCGCCGACGATGGCGAACGTGGAACGGAACTACCGTTCGCAACCGCACTGGGTCCGTGCGCGACGTTTTGGCATCCACGGCGTTGATCATATGGAGGGCACGAACTTCGACAACGATCCTGTCCCCAACTTCGACGAGTTCTACCGGGACTACTGCGAGACCGTCTTCGGGCTTGACGAGAACATCGGGCGTGTCTTGGAGGGTCTCGAGAAAGCGAAGTTGCTCGACGGCAACACGCTGGTGCTTTACCTCGGCGACAACGGTTTCCACCTCGGCGAGCACGGGTTCTACGACAAACGAGACGCATTCGAGACATCCATCCGTATTCCGATGTTGGCCTACGCTCCGAAGCTCCTCGCGCCGGGGAAGGTGGTCGAGCAGATGGTGCAAAATATCGATGTTGCTCCGACGTTGCTAGACATCGCAGGCGTGCCACTCGATAACCCGCAGCGAAAAGCGTCGGGCCAAAAGATTGACGGACGCTCCTTCAAGCCGCTCCTCTTTGGCGGAAAACTGACGACCGAATGGCGGAAGCATATCCTCTATGAGTACTACTGGGAATGGAACTTCCCGGCCTGTCCCACGCAGTTTGCGCTCCGTACCGACCGGTATAAGTACGTCTTTTACCACGGCACTTGGGACCACAACAGTCTTTACGACCTGCAAACGGACCCAACGGAGAACCACAATCTGATCAGCGTACCACACTACCAACCGATGGTGAAGGAGATGCGGAAGCAACTGTTCGACCTGCTTGAAAAGTCGGGCTCCACGGAGATTCCAATTCTTCGCCCGCAAGGGGACGCCCAGTATTACGACCGAAAGCTACCTGACTGACAGACGTCGGTAAAGAAAAAGCAGACGCCGCCGGCACCCGTTTTTTCAGGTGGGGGGTGTGGGGACAATTTTAGAAACGATGTCCCCCCATCCAGCGTAGCGCAACGACGCTTATTACGTTTACCCAACTAACACCGCGCAGAAATAAAGAACTCAAAAATGAGTAAGAAAAAGATCGCCTTAATTGTTACTGGATGCATACTCCTTCTTCTTGTCTTGGTGACGATATCAATCTTTACCAAAGAAGCCAATCCTTCTATCACGCAAAAAGTTGAGCTTGCGGCGAGTAAAAATGAAGAAATAAAAAAACTGTACGACGAATTAAAAAGTGACGGGAGTTTTACGCTCTATGAATCTTTCATCGTCATCAAAAAACTGAATCAGTTAAATGAAGAAGGCAGGCTGAAGAAATAAGATAGCGGCCGGTTTTTTCTTTTCCACCCAACCCTTACATCACATAATGAAAAAAATACTTTTTGCACTCATTGCGTTTCTCTCCGTCACCCAAAGTTTCGCCGCTGCCGAGTTGCTACTCCATTGGCGGTTCGACCAACCACACACCGTCGGTAACATCGAGCCTGACACCTCCGGCAAAAACAATGACGCCAGGTCGGCTTGGGCACGCATTCGCGGAGGCGGTGGGATGGTCTGGAAACCGGGAGAAGGCCTCTTCGGCGGAGCTGGTGCCGTGCCGAAGGATGTGCGAGGGAACCTAATCTCGAAGGAACCGATGACGTTGCCTGAAGAATGGACGCTCGCGTTCTGGATCAAGCCGGAAACCAATCAGGAACGTGTGGATCGTATCATTACCTTCTGCGATGGCGAGAAAGATTTGGTCTCACTCGGAATGCATAATGATTTTTCGGTCAAGCTCCCCGGCAAGTCGGTCAAAGTTGCTAGAAAAACGCTCCAAGCAGGGAAATGGTCGCACGTCGCAGTTGTCTGTGCTAAGGATTCGTTAAGCATCTACCTCGACGGCGAAAAGGCAGAAAGTAAGGGCAAAACCAATTGGGATCCGAAACAGAAGTTCCTCATCCACGCCTTCGGACGCCTCGGCACACCCCACCACCGGTACGAAGGACTGCTCGACGAGGTGCGAATTTACGACACGCCACTCGACGAGCAAACGCTCGTCGGTCTCGCCAATCCGAAGAGTGCGTTCTACGCGAATGAAAAACTGCGTATGCTTCCTGACCCCGGCGTGGGCTACTCCGCCTGGCTTGAAAAGGGTAAGGCACAATTTTCAATGCAAGGACGCGAAGCAACACCGGGCAAAAATGGTGGTAAAACGAGCTGCGTCTGGAAAATTATTGAGCAGCCGAGTGGTGCAACGGGGAAGTTTGCCGACACAACGAAGCTCGACACCACGTTCACCACGAACAAGCCTGGTGCCTACAAATTGCAACTGACCGCCACGAATGACGCAGGGAGCATCTCGCGAACCGTCAACGCCGTGGTCTTTGTCAAAGACCAAGCTCCCAGCAAGACACCCTTCTATCGTAAGCCGTTGGACGAGTCGCTCAAGATCGCTCTTTTTGAACCGCCCCGTCCCGAGCGTGCTGCAGCATTACAAGGCAAAAAGCTGCCTGTCGTTGCACATTGGACCTTCGACGAAAAAGAGAAGAACCTCACCTCCGAAGGCAAGTTCGGTTCCGCGCGGCTCTTCGACAAACCGGAGACGCTCGAACTCGGAACCTTCCCGGAACTGACCGAAGAATGCTCGCTCTCCTTCTGGGTCTATTCCGACCGAGATGACAACCGAGGCTCGCTGATTAATGTACTCGGTGACGACGACAAAGAGTATTGGTCGCTCAAAAATCGGACGAACGGCTCCGGGATACCCCCGGGATACAGCCAACTCGTTTACAAATGGTATCAAGTCGTCTCGCCGGTCAAGCTCTCGAAACAGTGGAACCACATCGTCGTGACCTTCAGCAAGGAACACGACAACACGTGCAAGCTTTACGTCAACGGCAACCTTGTCGGTTTCGAGAAGCGACCCCTCAACGAAGCGACGGGCAAACCGCGTCTCTTCTTCAACCGAGGACGTGATTTCCTAGGCAAGCTCGACGATGTCATTCTCTACAGTACAACGCTGAACAACGAGGAGGTTGGGGCACTCTTTGAGAGTACCCAAGCAGCGTCGTCGTTGGTGCAACGCATTCCGGACGACCCTTACAAGAGTCGTGCGTACCGCAACGCGTTCGTGGCGAAAAATTTTCCCGAACTAACACCGACCTACTGCCCCAAGGGCTTTGAAGCGGAGCGTTTTGGAGGTTCGCAGACACCTTCCCCCTACGAACATCCTCGGCTTTTTTACTCACTTACGGACCTGCCTCATTTGCGCAAAATTTCTCGTACCTCCAAGGCAGGGCACCGCACCTACTCGCTTATTTCGCAGTACACCGACACGATGTTTCGCCCCACGCTCGAAGAAACTGGCGAATACCCCACAGCCTTTAGTCTGCTCACCGACGAGGAAGCGGCAACAAAGAAGTACAACGTCGGCGACCAAAAGAAGGCCGGCGTGCCCTTCTTCGATTATGAGGGTGCGCGAGCGGCGGGGCTGGTCATTGCGGCCTACCGTGCGCTGCTCGAGGCGGACAGCAAAACTGCGCGCAAACTCATCGACTCTGTAATGCGGATGGCAACGGACCAGCAGAAGGTGCTCGATGTCGCCCGGGAAAAGACGTCGGGATGGCAACACATTTACCATCAAGTGATGCTACGTCAAGCGACACCGATGCTCTATGACATCCTCTATAACTGGATGACGCCCGAGGAACGTCAGAAAGTGCGTCGCGTTATTGCTGAGAGCACCGCAGGGCATTGGAGCTTGGGGATGTATGGTATTCCCGCACTCGATGCCCACCGCTCCAACTGGGAACCCTGGATCACCGGCGAATTATTGCTCGGTTACCTCGCGATCTACGAAGAAGAGGGCTACGACCCGGTCGGCGTGCGTGAGAGTACGCGTGCGTTGCAACTCTCGAGCCTGCTCACTTGCGATGAAGTCTCCGGGGCACCGTTTGAGGGAATGGGAAAACATAACCTCGGGATCGGCAACCTCGCGATGCTCTCACGGGTGCAGCCGATGGGCAAGAAGGTGATCGGCTCGACGGGGATTTACAACCACCTACGGAAGTTCATCTTCCACGCAACAGTCCCTTGGGGGGAAGGTGTGATGCACGACGACCGGCTCGGCGGCCTCGCGAAAATCAGCCCCGCGGCAATTACGGTCCTCCACTACGCACGTCCCAACGACCCGTTCCTCAATTACCTCAAACATTGCAACGACGTCAGCAAGAGAACGTACGCCTCGTTGTACGTTACTTCGTTCACACAAGAATGCTGGACCTCCGTGATGTCCTACGTGGAGGACTGGAAAGGCCCCACCGACTTAGGAGAACACCTCGCTCTGGTGGCCAAAGAGACCAAGGAGCCGCTCGGTTATTTCAGCAACTACCGTGGTCTGATGATCTCCCGCAGCGACTGGACGCCCGAGGCGTTGCAGCTCTACTTCCAACCGCGTTCCGTGCGGGGTGGACACTCGATGCCAACGCGCGGTTACTTCCGCATCAACGCCCTAGGCCGCGTTTGGGTCCCCTTCAATGGTTGGTACACCGACAATTCCCGCTTCCACTCCGTCGTGACGGTTGACGGGATCGGCCAGGACGACACGTGCGGAAAAGTACTCGCCTATCAAGGTGCTGCAGAGCAAGCCGATGCGACGTTCGACACCATGCTCGGCGATATGACAAACGCCTACCGACAAATTGACGACCATTGGCCGACGTTTAACATAACGCGACTACGTCCCGACACGCAGCGTCCTTGGATGAATATGGACAAACGCTACGAGGTCCAGTGGTACTTCGCCGATCGTCCGTTGAAGAGTCTGAGTCTTCCGCGTGAAGGTGTCAAGCCGAAAGAGGATTTCGAATATGCCTACCGTGGCGCGGCGTTGGCACGCGGTTCACATCCTTACGCGTTGATTGCCGACGCGATCAAGAAAGATGATCAGTCGCGCGACTACCGTTGGAATATGCCGCTGCCAGTTGACATCCTCAAGGCGAAGAGTTACCAACTCTCCGGCGACACAGCGGTGTTGACTTGTCCGGACGACCCCACGAAGCATCTTTGGGTCAAAGTCTTTTCGCAGAACGGTTCAGGAAAGTTTGCGATCGAAGAAGCGGCACCCTTAAAGGGTATGAAGCAAGGTATTCCGACGCTGGTATTCCGCAGCAAGAGCGTCGCTCCGGCGTTCCGCGTCCTGATCTATCCTTACCGTGACGGCGACCCGCTCCCCAAGATTTCCGGCACCGACGCGAAGTTTTCAATCACGATCGGCAAGCAGCAGGACGATCTAAAAGTCGGTTCGAAGGGCGCCCTAACCCTCCGCCGCATCTCGGAGGGGAAGTAGGTCATCATTTCTCTCCGACGACGCAACTGAATGCCCAGGCACGCCACTCGATGTTGTTGAAATTGCTGAGCGCAATAACGAGTGAGTTCGCGCCCTTCTTCAACTTCACGGGAACCTTGACGACCTCTGCGCCGGCATCGTGATTAAGCGTTGTGACAAGCTCGCCGTTGAGCCAGACCTTCATTTGGTCATCAAACCCGAGCTGCAACTCTGCCTGACGTGCTTCCGGCGAGTTAATCGTCGTGCGTGCATACGCCGCGCACTCCGTCGGCTGGGTGCCCGTGTTGCCTTTTCCAGATGCACGGAAATAGCGTACGAAATCGACCCAGGTATGCTCCGAGGTCGCCTTCACGATTTTTTTCGCGTCCCACGTTGGTTCTTCGAGTGACGCGAAGGCGTCTGCTTTCGGGAGCTTCACCGGTCCTGTCAATTCCCACGTTTGCGGGGTTGCCACCTTCGGCGTGGTCGATCCTGCTTCCTTGTAAAAGTACAAAAGATTTTCGATGTCGTTGGCACGCGTACCGAAACGCAGCACCAGTGACGACTTAAAAGCAATCGGATCGACACCGAAAAATCGGTAGGCAACAATTTCGGAACAGTCGGCATTCTCGCCGACTGCGTGAACACCGCCAACCCATTCACTGAGGTCTTTGTAAACACCGAAGGAGTAACCGAAAACATCTTCACTTCCGATACCGCGAATGAGGTGCGGGTTGGTCTCACCGTCGATCAACCAAGTGTCACCGCCGGTATGCCAGATCATATCGCGTCGATCTTTCCTTCGGATCGCGTGAAACATTCCTGCAACAAACCCCTTCCCTTCAATAGCACCGAGCAATGAGGAACCGAGAGCGCCAGCCGGTTTTTCTTCGGAGAATAGTACGTGCAACCGTAACGGCGTAACCTTCACCGCGGCATCATATTTCTGCCAGTTGACCATCGACCAAACAGCAACATTATTTTTGGAGATGTTACGAATGACTATCTTACACGACTTCTGAAAAGGGATCGGGAAGTACGAATTGTAACCATTGCGAGGAAGCAACTTGATCGGTGCGGATTCAATCCGGTAGGGCTTCTGGCCAAGAAGGACACCAAAAAACTGATGCAACGACATTTTCACCTGAGGTTGCGTCGCTCCATCACACGTAATCTCAATGCCCAATCGTTCCCCACTGGTACTGGTGAGCCAGAAATGTCGAACAGCACCCGGCCCCTTGCCATCAAAAATGCTCATCGTTTCGCCTGGCTTTAAGTCGAAACGTTTTGTTGCGCGATGCGAGTCGAACTCGGCTGGAAGTTGTACGAGAGGGAAGTTTCTATCGGAGATGAGCACGTCTTTCTCACCTGCAAGCGAGCCTGCAAGCGGGAGGAATGCGAAGTTGAGAAAGAGGAAGAAAATGAGATGTTTCATCGTATTTTCCTTTCTTGGGGAGAAGGGGAAGAGGTGCCAGAATACACAACACGAAAAAAACTAGGGCCGCTTCGGGCGTACGACGACGGGGAATTCCCAACGTACGAGCGGTCTGCCTTCCACAACGGCCTGCACACGCAACTTCCAGACAATGGCGTTGTACCGTGCCTCAAAAGAGTGCATCGCGTTTTGGGGGATCGTCACCTCGGTTTCAATCTCAAGAGGGCGACCCATTTTCAGCTCCAGATTTTCCCGCGTTTCCAGATTTTCAGAAAAAGCGGTTCGCCGTTCGATCCGGACATCCGAATCTTGTCGCGTCGTTGTCTTCTCAATCATTACTAAGGAGAGGTTAAAGCGGCGCATCACCACTCGACCCGATTGAAAAATGTAAATGCGGAAGGTTTGTCCCGGCTCTACCGTTTCTTGGTCCACTTCGATGATGGTCGGTCCCAGACGCATTGCCTGAAAGAGACGCCTGCCGACGTAGATGGTGAGCGCAATGCCTACCAGTAGGAAAGGAAGCGTTGCTAAAAATTCGAGCAGATTCGGCTGGCTGTTGTCGAGCCAATTGCTGAGACTGTTCGCAATAAAGAAACCGAGTAGCCCGTCCCAGAGGATGGTCACGAACGTGAGGATGATGACCTCGCGGCCTGGTGGCGTGGCAGGAAAAAGACGATGCGGAAAACGCAAAGCCTCAACCGCCTCTTTGGTTCGCGGTTGCGGGACATTAGCAAGCGCCTCGGGCGTAACCTTCTTTCCTGCTAGTGAACCATAGGCAAAAGTGGCTGCAGCGTCTTCGTCGTGAACCGGATTTTCCCCGGTTTCCCCATACGCAGCAGATGCCATTTTCTCTGTAGGTGCCGTTGCGACGATGGAGTTGGCAATGCGTCCCGCAATTGCTGCTTGTCGCTCGGGAGATTTCCCTAGTGAGAAAAGACGGATGGAGAGCGCAGAGATATTAATCAACGCAAACCCGAGCAGTCCTGCGGCGAGAAAGAGGGGCAACGAAGACCATTCCCGCACAACGACCACCACGGGAGCACCATATTGGGGGTTGGTTGGCTCCCGCCAACAGTTGATCGTGGTTTGTCCTGAGGCTAGCCGCTCTTGGAAGGGCGCAATTGCTGCCTTGCCTTCTTCCTCACTATCAAGCCCCCAGTCAGGATGGAGTGTCGCAAGGATGTTGTACGTCTCCAAGGCATAACGCTTCTCGCCGTGAGAATAGGTCACAGAAACAACCGGCCGATAGCGTATCTCTTTCTGTGCCGGAGAGAGCGGATCAATGACATCACCTTCTTCCTTGGGATAAATCGGCTCTACCCTAGCACCAGTCAGGGTGGCTTGCATCGGCTCATAGGACCAGTTGGCACGAATTTCCGGACCGACAACACGCGACCAGAGTACGCCCAGAAGGACACTCGCTGCAAAGAGAAGCAGGGAGTATATGAAAATCTCTGCCAACCGTGCGGTAATGCGTAAACCTCCAAAGCGAGTGCTAGGTTGCGATGGTGATGAAGTGTCGGACAAAGGAAAGCTCCCAGCTGTTTTTAACAGAAACTACTTACGTTGACGTAAAACAAAAAACCAGCGGTACTCCAATCCATAGAGTCTCGCTGGTTTTTTGGTTTGTTTTTCGAAAACGGTTTTTACCATTTCGCAGCAACTGTGCGACGCTTTCGCCCCCGTTGCGATTCCACCGCAACTTGTCGCGAAGGTCGAACAAAACCAATTTTTTCAAGTGCTTGGTACACTTCCTCAAGGGTTTTTACTCCAAAGTTCGTGATTGAAAGCAGGTCGTCGGGACGCTGATCCAGCAAATCACGGACTGTGAAGACGCCACGTTCTTCGAGGCAGTTGGCTGTCCTAACGGCAAGCCCAATCTCAGAAGTACTCATTTCGAGCTTCTCTTGTAATTCCTTTTTCTGATTCTCATTAACACGAAGTGGCATTCGAGTAACGCTCATTCACAACCTCCTTGCAATAGTGCCCCTAAAAAGTGGGGGAAGCAATCCATTATATGCCCCCCAACTCGGAAGGCGGGATTTTAACAGATTGCTAGCCATCTGTCAAGCCGGCTTTCGTTAAAATTTCCCCATTTCTTCCCTCTGCTCCATTCCCCTTATTTTCTTACGGTTAGCGGCTCCTGTGACAAAAACGCCACCGATTCACCAATCCCCCCAAATACCCCAAATTCTAAATTTCTCACTTGTCTTTATATTAGGGCCATAATAATGAAACGTTTTTTCGGGGGATTAGCTTGACAAACGTGACAAAATGCGAGACAATGCGACTTGGTAGTACGAAATGAATGTTTTATAGTTCGCAGAACTTTTATAGCTAATCACTTATTCAGATGAGGAGAAACCAATGCTTGGTAAAAAAATTGAAAAAGCGTTTAATGAACAAATCAATGCTGAATTGTATTCAGCGTATATGTATCTCTCGATGGCGGCCTGGTTCGATGATCAGGGGCTTCCTGGGATGTCCCACTGGATGCGGATGCAGGCGAAAGAGGAGGATATACACGGAATGAAGTTCTTCGACTTCATCTGTGAACGCGCAGGACGTGTTTCTCTCACAGCGATTGAAACTCCGCCATCCGAATGGAAGTCGCCACTCGACGTCTTTGAAGCTGCCTATGCACACGAGCAGGTAGTCACTGGGTTGATTAACGACCTGATGGACCTCGCCATTAGCGAAAAGGACCACGCCAGTGTCACCTTCCTCAACTGGTTCGTCGATGAGCAAGTTGAAGAAGAGGCCACAGCACTTGATATCGTCGGGCAGCTTAAACTCGGGGGCGACACAAAAAGCGTCCTCTTCCTGCTTGACCGAGAACTCGGGCAACGTGTTGCACCTAACCCGCAGCCGCAAGCCTAAGACGAGAAGAACGTTTTCCTTGTCGCTCCTTTACCAACATTAACTCCTCACAACGAAAGAGGCTCACAATGTCCGTACTCGTAAATCAAGAGGCTCCCAACTTCACCGCAACGGCGGTGCTGGCTGACGGCAGCTTCCAAGAAGATTTTACTCTCTCTGCTTTCCAAGGAAAGTATGTCGTGCTTTTCTTCTACCCACTCGATTTCACCTTTGTTTGTCCTTCCGAGATAATCGCCTTCGACAAAGCCGTTGACGAGTTCAAAAAGCGAGATTGCCAGTTGATTGGTGTCTCGGTGGACTCGCACTTCAGTCACTTTGCCTGGCGTGAAACACCACCGGAAGAGGGTGGCATTGGGAAAGTGCAGTTCCCACTCGTGGCGGACCTGTCCAAAGAAATTGCACGCGATTACGATGTCCTAACCGACGGAACAGTCGCGATGCGGGGCATTTTCCTGATCGACCGCGAAGGTGTCGTGCAACACCAACTCGTTAATAATCTAGCACTCGGTAGAAGCGTCGCAGAGACACTCCGTATCCTCTACGCACTCCAATTTACCGAGAAACACGGCGACGTTTGCCCAGCCAACTGGAGCCAAGGCGAAAAGGGAATGACCCCTACCGCCGACGGAGTCGCTA
>Ga0180430_10001424_pt1 | contig 23300 bp, 16 predicted proteins | sample SS_ome_9_FD_132999 | JGI IMG/M metagenome (GOLD analysis project Ga0180430, IMG submission 132999) | Hypersaline lake sediment archaeal communities from the Salton Sea, California, USA - SS_1_S_2 metaG | ecosystem: Environmental > Aquatic > Non-marine Saline and Alkaline > Hypersaline >... | reverse complement strand
GGCGGTGATCCTCACGCTGCACGTCGACTGGGGAACGATGTCGCCCATGCAGTAGAGATGGGACCAGAATTCGTCGGCGCCCATATCGGGAATGCCGCAGGGGTCGCGCCAGTCCCCCTCGAAATCTTTCAGGGGAAGGTGCGGCGCGTTGTGGTCGCCCCTCTCCCTGCAGGGGGAGTCGAAGGTCAGATGATAGTCGCCGATCGCCGGCTCGACGAAACGCGGATCGGCGTCGATATTTCCCGCACCGGGCCATCCGCCCCCCACGTCACAGTAGGTGACGGCCGGATCGCTTCCCAGGGTGAGAAGGATCTCCGGATCGGACTGGCCGGCACTGTTGCCCCAGATGATCGTGTTGGCGATGGGCGCGTCGCTTCCCACGCACCAGACGCCGCCGCCGCTCGTACTGGCCCAGTTCTCGGTAATCGTGTTATTCACGACCACTGGAGACGACATCTCGATCTCGATCCCCCCTCCGAGATCGGCCTCGTTCCCGATGATCATGTTGTCGACGATGAGCGCGTCCGAGTCGGCCCAGCAGTGAATTCCCGCTCCCGAAATGGCCCTGTTCGCCAGAATGAAATTGCTCTCGATCAGGGGCGACGAACCGCTGCAGTAGATGCCTCCGCCCCAGTCGGCCGCATTGTGGATGACGCGATTTTTCCTGATCGTGGGCGACGAGCCGTTGCGGCAGTAGACCCCCGCCCCCTTGGCCGCTTCGCCGTTGGTGATACAAAAGCCCTCGACGATCGAATCCGATCCTTCGCCGCTCTGAAAAACCACCACCGGCCCCAACCCGCCCCCGTCGATGATCGTCACGGACGGCCCCTTTTGGCCGATCACGGCGATCGGCTTTCCCGAAAAGTCGATGTTCTCGAAGTAGACGCCAGGCGCCACGAGAATCGTGTCGCCGCCGGCGGCGGCGCCGATCGCCTGCTGAATGGTGGGCCAGTCGCCGGGGACGTGGATCGTGGCAGCCGTTGAAAGGGACGAAATGGAAAGAACAAGCACGACAGCGAGTGTTTTCAGAATTGTTTCCCTCATGACAGTCCTCCTGATCTGAAATCTCCAATCCTCGTCCCGCCTCACGCCATCGACTAGGCCTCCTCCTTGTAATAGGGGCAGGCGTCGATGCCGGCCGTCTTGCGCAGCACCTCTTCGGCGAAGATCTCGCACGACGGGAATCCGCACGAGCAGCAGTCGAGGCCGGGCAGGGTGCCCACGAGCTCGTCCCGCTCCTTCATGAAGAGGATCGCGTCGGGAATCGAACCGGCCGGCCGGGCCACGGTGCGAGGTTTCAGCTCCCGCTCCATGAAAAAATAGCCGCTGTCATAGAGCTGCCGCACCCATCCCCGATCGGGGCGATCGATCGATTCGTGTTCGGTTTCGAGAATGAGCGTCTTGCTGCGCGCCACGTAGATGTTCTCCACGCAGAGCGAACCGCCCACGCAGCCCTCGATGCAGGCGTTGGCCTCGACGAAGGCGACGCTCTCGAGCTTGCCCTCCTCGATGTCGTCGAGGATGCCGACCACGTGGGGCATCCCCGATACGGCGATCCAGTTCTTGATGTTGAGCGAACGGCTCATGAGACCGGTCCGTTCCCAGCCGCTTCCGAAAACGAACTTCTCCTTCGTGAGCTCGGCCTTCTCCTCGGGCGTGATCTCGGAGATCGCCTGGCGCAGGGGCATGTAGATATCGGAAAGAGCGATCGACCGGTCGAGAAAGGACCGTTCCTTCTCGGCCGGCTGGAGGACCGAGATACTCTTTGCCGGGCAGGGCGAAATGTAGAAGGCGCCCACATCGCGAATATCGGCGTCGTGTTCCCGGGCGACCTTTATCTTCGCCTCCCGCGCCGAGAGCTCGCGCGGCGGCTCGAAGGGAAGAACGTGGCTCACGAGGGTGGGGTATTTGACCTGAACGAGGCGCACCACGGCGGGGCACATGGACGAGATGAGCGGCATTTTCCGTTCGCGGCCATGCTTCGATGAATCGAGCCGCTTCAGGTGTTCCTGAACTGCCATCGCCTCGATCAAGCAGGCCCCGAAGACATCGTAAATGTAATCGAATCCCAGTTTTTTCAACCCCAGGTGAATTTCCTGCAGCGAAACATCGAGACCGAACTGGGCGTAGACCACCGGCGACGGAACGACCACCTTGTGCTTGAAGGGTCCCGTCTCCTTGAAGGTGTCGACCACAGGCCCGATCGCCTTGCGCGGACAGGCGAGCAGGCACGCGCCGCAGTCGATGCAGCGGTCTTCGAGGATGATCGGTTCCGAGTCCCTGATGCGGAGCGCCGCGGTGGGACAGGTTCGGAGGCAATGCATACACGCATCGCAGTTCCCGGGAACTGTCTCGACAGCGTGAGAGTATCTCCTCTGGGCGCTCATCAAATACTCCCTGTCAAGGAGTGAAAAAGAGCTTCACCACAGTTCCGACTGCGACCTTCGAATCGATGAGGAGGCGCGAGGCGTTGCGCTTGATCGTGGGCAGGCCGATCCCGGCGCCGTATCCGAGACGGCGCATCTCGGGTGTCGACGTGGAATAGCCTTCCTGCATGGCGAGATCGATGTCGGGAATGCCCTTTCCCACATCGTCGAACTCGACATAGATCAGGTCGGGGGTCACCTCGAGCCGCACATCGGCCCGGCGGGCGTGCATGATCACATTCATCTCGGCCTCGAAAGATCCGATGGCCACGCGCCGCACGAGGGCGGGATCGAAGCCGATCTTCTTCAGCCGCGCCTTGATATCGGTCGACACTTCCCCGGCGCGGCTGAAATCACCTCCCCGAACCTCGTACTCAGCGCATAGAAGGATCGAACCGTCTGGTTCCGTCATCGGGGACCTGTCTTTCAAATTCGGATCAACTCGCGCGTACAGAGATCAACTCGGTACGACTCCGGCCTCGCCCAGCTTGACAGCCAGGCCGAACGTCTCCAGCGGGGAGGAACAGATCGTCATTTCGACGCGGTCGGCGATGTCGAGCGTCTCCTTCGGCACGGTTTTCCCGCGCGTCACGATGATGATCGACACATCGACGAGATTGGCGGCGGCGATGATATTCTTGTGGGTCTGAACAGTGACCCACACATTGCCCGGCGATGCGCCGTTCATCACATCACTGACCATGTCGGAGATGAAAGCGCCGGTGATCTCCTTGTTGTAGAGACCGTTCAGAGTTTTCAAACCCAGCTTTTCCACGAGTGTCGCCACATCGGCTTTCATCGTCCTATCCTTAAAGCATCGAAACTGAACAATTCGTCCCGGCCCTCTTTCAGGATACTTGATTTTGACCGCATGGCAAGGATTCGATCGCGCAGAGCGGCCCAGATCGAGAACGCTTCGAGTCAACTCTCGGCTCGATCGACAGAGACGGCCGTGAAGGAGAGCAGCGGTACGATGACGTTCACGCCGCCGGCAAGAAGCATGGCGCCGGAAATCCCCACGAAGGGAACGAGCACGCTTCCGGCCAGAACGCCGCCGGCGCAGGTCCCCAGAATGTCGAGGGCATAGATCAGTCCGCCCGGCGAACGGCCCGACCTTTCGAGCGCCACCGCCGCCCCGCGAAAGGCGAGACCGCCCGACGCACCGATGACGGCGGTCAAAAGACAGACGGCGCCGAGGACGGCCGCACCCCCCCCGTGAGAGAGGGACATCAACCCAAAAAATCCCGCCAAACCGGCGAAGGTGCAGAGACAGGAGAAGACAAAAAGCGCCCCCCGAAAGCGCCTCTCTCCCGGAAGGAGCGAGCCGGCCACGAGACCCGCCATGTAGGAGGCGATGATGATCCCCATCCGGCTGTAGAGGTGCCCGGCCACGCCCTGGTAGTAGAGGAGGATCGTCATTTCGAGCACGATCCCGTTGAAGCCGATCGCCGCCGCCGTGGTGAGATGCAAGGCGCGCGGCGCGATGCGGCCCACCGGCCGCAGGCGGCCGCCCAGGAGAAAAACAACAAGAAAGAGCACCCCTGCGAGGGGGAAGAGGGCGGGAAAAAAAAGGAGGGGGGGCGCCTTGGAACCCGATCCCGAGAGCCACTTTTCCACCAGACCGGGACCGCTCGACGAGCGCCCCGATTCGGTGATCGATCGCCAGAGGAGATAGTCCTTGAAGTATGCGACGGGCCTGTTGTCGGTGTTGGGCGCGATGCGGCCCTGCGCCAGCGCTTCGCCGTAGGTCTCGTTGACCCAGGCCACAGCATTCTGGTCGAACCAGGTATAGAAGAGGTAGGCCGAAAAGCGGGGGGTGTCGATACTGCGCGACTCATAACGGCCGAGGAGCTCGTCGGCCGAGGCGGTGAGCCGACCGGCAGTCGGGGAGGCGGCCACGAAGGAGAGCTCTCCCGGTGTGATCAACGAGGCGTCGAAGACCCGACGCAGCGCCTCGAGGACCGAGCCGTTCCGCTCCATCATCTCCCTGCCGATAACATTGGGCTGGTTGCTCAGGGAAAAGACGAGCACCCCGTCGGGCCGGAGCGCCCGGCGGCAGCTCGAAAAGAACTCCTCCGTGTAGTAGCGGTTCGTGCTCGCATTCCGCGGATCGGGCAGGTCGAGAAGGATCAGGTCGTACGATGCCGGCGGCGCGCCGATCACGAAATGGCGCCCGTCGGTCACGTGAGTGTCGATCCGCCTGTCGCTCAGGGTGTGCGTCTCGTCGTCGGTCAGATAGGGCCTGGCGAGATCGATCAACGAGGCGTCGAATTCGACGAGATCGACGTGGTCGGGCCCGTGGAGGAGAATGTCGGTGGCGTACCCCTTCGCGACGCCGCCCACGAGGAGCACCCTGCGCGGCGCCCTGTGCTGGAGCATGGCGAAATGGGGAAGGACCGCCCTGTTCCAGTCCCATCGATCCCCCTCGGAGCGCACCTCGAGCGGATAGAGAACACCGCCGTTGGCAAAGAGGGTCGGCTCATTTCCGTAGGAGAGAAGAGCCAGGTTCTGGTAGCGGCTGTCGCGCGTTTCGAGAAGTTCCATCCCGGGCTGCAGGACCCGCCAGCGGGCCGTCTCGGAAAGAAGGTTGATTCCGGCACCGAAGAAGATCGCCGCTCCGCCCGCGGCGAGGAGCGCCGACCGAGAAACGAACCGCCACCAACGGCGGGATTGGTTCTTTCGAACCTGCCAGAATCCGAGGCCATTGGCGCAGAGGAGAAGACCCGCGATCGACATGGGATCAAAAAGAGCGACGAGCAGAAACGCAAAGAGCACTCCGCCCGCCAGCGAGCCGAGCGACTCGACGCCGTACATGAACGATGCGCCCCGCGCGCGCCGATCGCGGCCGAAAAGATAACGCAGGCCGCTCACGAAAAGAAATCCGTCGATGAGGGTCACCGGCCCGACGATAAGGAAGGCGAGGCCGAGAAAGGTTGCCGTCGGAAGGTGTTCGGCCACGGGCACGTCGACGAGTGCTCGCGACATCCGTGCCAGGTGGATCGATCCGGCCATCAGCAGGGGGAGCATGAGCAGAAGGGGAACGAAGAGCCGCCCCACCTTCAAGCCGCACCGCACCGCCGCCCAGCCGGCGAGGGCGCCCGCGCCGTTGACAAGCGCCCAGGCGCCGATGCAGAGCCCGAGGGCGGTCTCTGAACCGCTCGACAGGATCATCGCCTCCCGGAGAAGGAGGAGCTGGGCGATCTGCGTGTTGACGCCGAGCGCAAAGGGCGGCAGCCACCTCGCTCTGCGGGAGCGGCACAGAGGCCGATCGTCCGGCAATTCTGCCGTGGACTCAACGGCGTTTTTTCGGCTGGCTGCTGAAGATTCCGGCGATTTCATGCCCACAGGGACAGCGCCCCTTTTCGATCCTGTTGTCGATCGTCTTGAACCCCACCCGCTCGATCAGCATCGCCTTGCAACGGGGACAGTACGTGTGGTTGCCGGCGTGGGGGGCGATGTTCGACGTATAAACGAACTCGATCCCCGCGTCAAGAGCCGCGTCGCGGACGTCGTCGAGGGTCTGCACCGGTGTCTGGGGAATGTTCTTCAACCTGTATCGAGGGACGAAACGGGCGAAATGCCAGGGCACCTTGGAGCCGAGGTTCTTGCGGATCCACTTGGCCATCTGGCGCACCTTGGCCCGATCGTCGTTGTAGGTCGGCACGATGAGCGTGGTCAGCTCGAGCCAGACGCCCTCGGAGCGGATCTCCTCGATGGCGTTGAGCACCGGTTTCAGGCGGGCGCCGCAGACCTTCTCGTAGAAGGTCTCGTCGAATCCCTTGAGCGTCACGGCGAAGGCGTCGACAACGCGGCACGCCTCGCGGATCGCGCGTCGGTTGACGAAGGCCGCCGTTCCCGACACGACGCGCACCCCGGCGCGCTGCGCCTCGGCGGCGATGTCGATGACATATTCGTGGAACGCCGTCGGCTCGGTGTAGGTGAAGGCGATGGTGGAAAGCCCCTTCTTTTGCGTCGACGCCACGGCGCGCTCGGGAGGGAGATCGATGACGGGCCGCAGGTCGTCGGGTTTTTTCTGCGACTGCTCCCAGTTCTGGCAGTAGCGACAGCGCAGGTTGCACCCCCCCACCGCGATGGACGCCACCTTTTCGCCGGGCAAAAAATTATTGAAGGGAAGTTTCTCGATCGGATCGACCGACACGATGCACGGCTTGGCCCACCCGCGGCTGTAGAGGGTTCCGTTCACGTTGGTCCGGCTCCGGCAGAAGCAGGTTTCACCGGGGCTCAGCACGCAGTTGAGCGGGCAGACGAAGCACTGGATCCTTTTATCGGGGAGTTTTCGATAGAGATCGACTTCTCGATCGAAGGGACGGCCCTTACCGGAAATCGCCTCGCGTTCCGCACGTGCCCGGGCGGCGTTCACATCGGCGAGCACCTTGAGAGCGAGCGGAAGGGATGTGGTCTTGAAACCGGCCGACGCGGCGCGGCTGAAAAACTCGCGGCGGGACAGGGAGCGATCATTCATCGATGGAGCACTTTCCGTCGCGGCAGTTCTCGGCGCCCTCGATGCCATCGAGATCGACCCTGTCGCCCCTGGCGAAAGCCTTCTGCATCTTCAGCCGTTTCTCGAGGAGCGGTATCGCCCGTGGGATCAGGAAGAAACGGGCGATCTGCCCCTGGCGCTCGAACCGGGCGATCCCCGAGGCGGCGAGCTGTTCCTTGATCGCCTCGATGCGATCGTCCGGTTCGATCTCGCGCGCCAGATCCTGCTTGTTGAACTGAAAGTCGGCCTCGTCCATGGAACGCGCGGTGCCAAGGACCTCGGCGACGCGTTCGGCGTATTCGGATCGCGCCGCGACCTCCATCTTGCCGTTGTGCTTTTCGGCCGCTTTGACGAGGCCGTCGATGATCTTTTCCCTGTGCGCCTCGTAGGCGAAGTCGGGCAGGCTCCTGATCCTTTCGATGAGAGGCGCGTAGTGGGTGTCGCTCCCCGACTGCCCCACCCTGACCGGATCGCGCAGGTCGCGCGGCGGGATCAGGCAGGGTTTGTAGGTGCGCAGAACCTCGAGTTGGGCCGCCGTCAAGAGGGCCTCCACGGTGGCGGCGCTCTCGGCCGTCCTCTTCCGGTCCCCCACGGTGCCGATCCTTTTGAGATGGGTCTGATGGCGTTGTGCCTGAAGGTTGTCGTACCGCGCCCGCAGGGTGCTGGGTACGTCCTTGTTCTTCACGAGATGAGTACGCAGATCCTCGAGAAGTTCTCTCTCTCGCAGAGTTGATTCTTGCTCCTCTCCGCCGGAGAGAATCTTTTCCCCCTTCCGGTTCACACGCCGGGCCTCTTTGAGAATCCCCTCGATCTGTTTCGTCGTGAGGTTGAGTCCGTTGTAGAGATTGAGCAGATTGATGTCGGCGCGTAACTCGCTGATCTCCTGGTAGCAGGCGTCGAGAGTCATCCTTTCCACGGCGTCGCCCGAACCGGCGAGGAGGGCGACGACAACGCATAGACTCGTAACAAACATGACTCACTCCTTTTCTACAATCCGGTCGCGACCGGCGGCTATCGGGCTCCCACCTGAGCGCCTCCTTTTGCCTTGGACCGCCTCTCCCCGAGGTAGGCGATCACCGCGGGGTTGAGCAAAAAGCGGGAGACGTGGTTGAGCGACTCGTGTTTCGATCGTGCGATCCTGGCCAGGTCGCGGAGCAGCTTTTCCTTGCCGCTCAGCAGAAGCTCGTTTTCGATGATCCTGCCCGCCTCGACTTCGAGGTCCTTTTTCTCCATCCCTCTCACCATGTCGAAGACCGCCGCGATGCGCGCCCTGATGGCGTCGGCGTCCTCGTCGAAGGCCATCTCCTTCTTCCTGTCCGCCCGCTTGGCGCCCTTGGTCGATGAGACCGGTCTTTTGGGACGGGGGATCTGGCTGAAGACCTTGCCCACCATCTTCGATTTCTTGATCCTGTACTGGCCGGCCGACATCTTGTTGACCTCGAGGAGAAGCTCCTCGAGCGCACGGAAACGATGATCCGATTTCTTGTGCAAATCGCGCTCGGTCTTCTCCTGAGGAAAGAGGAAGGGCTTGTACTCTTCCACGAGGCGTTGCTGCGACGGGGTGAGGGCGGCATAGACCTTTTCGGAGAACTTGTTCACCCGGGCAAAAACGCGGTCGTTGATCTCCTTTTCGAGCTGCTCGGCGCGCGCCGTGCGAGCGATAATCTCGTCCGAAAGACCCCGGTTGAGCTCGTCCTCGGCCTTGAACTCGCGAAAGACGGAGACCTGCAACTGGTGGACTTCCTTCAGCATCGATGCCCGCGTCTCAAAATAGGGACGGGCGAGCCGCGCCTGGGCGAGAATCACGTCGATCTGCGATGGAGAGAGGGCGAGGCTCTTGATCAGGTTGATCGAATAGATTTCTTCTTTGAGTTCCTCGATCTCATCGGTGACCGATCGGGACTCGAACTCCTCCTCGGAAAAGGAGGCGGAGCAAAAGGCGATGAGCAGGCCGGCGGGGACAAGAAAGCGTGAGACCAAAGACAGACCAGACGATTTATCAGTTCTCATTTCTCTCTCCCAATCAGCGTTTCATAATAAATCGAAAGCGAGGGAGGGTGTTACTGAGTTTTTTTTCGTCTTTTGTTTTATTCCTCCACGGAGTCTCGCCGCTTGCAGCGGCTCATCGCGCAGGGGCTAGCGGCGCAATAACGGGACGAGTTGATCGACGGGCAGGGTGTTGGCGACACAACTCTTGTCCAGCCAGCCCTTGCGCGCGATACCCAGTCCGTATTCGACGTGGTCGAGACCGGCGAGATTGTGGGCGTCGGGATTGATCAAAACAGGGATCCCGAGCTCCCTGCACCGCGCCAGGTGGCGCCAGTCGAGATCGAGGCGGTAGGGATTGGCATTGATCTCGATCATGACTCCGAGCCGGGCCGCGGCGTCGAGCACGGCATCGATGTCGAGCGGATAGGCTTCGCGGCCGAGAAGGAGGCGCCCCGTCGGATGGCCGAGCACCGATGTGGCGGGATTCTCCATGGCGGTGATGAGGCGGGCCGTCATCGTCTCGCGATCCATGTTAAAGACGGAGTGCACCGAGGCGATCACAAAATCGAGTCTCTCGAGGTCATCGGCCTCGTAGTCGAGAGATCCGTCGGGCAGGATGTCCGATTCCACTCCATGAAGGATCTTGAAATGTTCAAAGGTCTCGTTGAGCGCCGCGATCTCCCTGCCCTGCTCGGCGAGTTCTTCGGCCGACAGGCCGCCCGCGTACCACGCCGAACGGCTGTGATCGGAAATCCCCACGTATTCGTATCCCCTCGCCGCGCAGGCTTCGGCCATGGCGGCCACTGTCTCCTTGCCGTCGCTCCACGTTGTGTGAACGTGCATGACGCCGCGCAAGTCGTCCCGCTCGACGAGGCGCGGAATCGCCCCTCCCGCCGCCGCGTCGACCTCGCCCAGGCCTTCGCGCATCTCGGGCGGGACGTGGCTCAGGGCGAAGGAGGAATAGATCTCTTCCTCCGTCGAAGCCGCCGCGATCCGGTTGTCCCGGCGCAGGCCCTCCGCGTCGAGTTTCTCCCCCCCCGCGCCGGCCACCCCTGCGATTCCATCGAGGTGGTCCGCCGCACCGGTGGCGAAAAAAAGCGTGGGCGCCCATGCGGCGTTCGCGCAGACGATGACCTCGAGGGGCAGCCCCCCATCGAGGAGAACGGCCTGCCTATTGCGCGTACGTTCCACGACCTCCCCGACCGCCTCGTACGCGCCAAGGGCGTCGAGTGTTTCCTTTTCACGGTCTGTGACGACGACGAGGCACGCGCCCGAAACGATCTCGGCGCAGCGCCGGATTTCGCCCGCCACGTGAACGGACCGAACGCCGGGGCACTCCTCGAGAAAGGCCTTGGCCCGCCGTGCGTGGTGCATGGCGGTGTGGATGTGAAAGTATCGCGCATAGGCCCTGAGAATTTCGATCTGGTCGAGCACGCTCGCCTGCATCTTGGGGCCGAATCCCTTGAGCGTGACGAGACGGTTTTCCTGGCAGGCGTATTCGAGCTCTCCCAGGGTGGTGATGGCGAGCGCCTCGTGGATCGCCCGGATGCGCTTGACGCCGAGCCCCCGGATGCGGGTCATCTCCACGAGTCCGGGAGGCACAATGGCGCGCAGCTCTTCGAGGGCCGGAAGTGCGCCCTCGTCGAAGAGGCTCTTCAGCTCGCCGGCGATCCCCTTGCCCACACCGGGGAGTGTTTCGAGATCGCCGGCTCGATAGAGCGCCTCCACCTCCTCGTCGAGCTCGGCAATGAGGTCCGAAACTTTCCGGTAGGAGCGGATCTTGAAGGGATTCTCACCGGAGAGCTCGAGGAGAAGTGCTGCCTCGGCGAGCAGGGCGGACACATCCTTGTTGTTCATCGACAGCGTCTCCGGCTTATCCGCCGGCGAGCCGGACCACCTCGCCCACGAGTTTCTCGATTCCGTCGGCCGCTTCCTTGATCGATCCGGCGAGCATGTAGGCCGGAGTGGTCACGATCTTCTTTTCCGCGTCGACCACACAGTCTTGGACGGCGCAGTCCTGGTGCCGGGCGCCCATCTTTTCGAGCGCGCCCGCCGTGCCGGCGTCGGTGCCGATCGTTAGTGTCGGTTTGTGCTCTCCCAGAACGCGCGCCACCAGCGCGGGCGCAATGCAGATCGCGCCGATCGGCTTGCGCGCCCCGTGCATATCGACGAGGAGTCGCGCCACGTCGGGATCGGCCTCGCAGCCGTCGCCCTGGGTGGCGAAATTACACAAATTCTTGGCCGCGCCGAAACCGCCGGGAACGATCACGCCGTCGAGGTCGGCCGCCTGTACGGTAGCCACATCGACGATTTCACCCCGAGCGATTCGTGCCGACTCGACGAGGACGTTGCGGCTCTCGCCCGCAGGCTCACCGGCCAGGTGATCGACCACATCCATCTGATCCTTGTTGGGCGCCATAAAAACGACGGTAGCGCCGGCGCGGTCGAGTGCGAGAAGGGCGATGACCGATTCGTGGATCTCGGCGCCGTCGTTGACGCCGCATCCGGAAAGAACAACTCCTATTTTCACCATCTTGAACTCCTTCAGAATGCGATCTCACAGGGGACAAACAAAAGTCGCGATTTCGTTGTTAAGAGTTTAACACTCGAAGCGAAAAGGTAAAATACCGACTTTTACGCGATCCACTTCAGCCTCTTCCGTTTGGAGCCCCCGTGGTTCGATACAGCGAAAAGGAACTCGACAAGTTCCGCAAAGCGGGCGCCATCGCGGCCAAGGCGCTCCGCTTCGGCCTCGGCTTGATCGAACCGGGCGCGTCGCTCCTCGAGGTCTCCCAGGCGGTGGAAAGGGAGATCAGCCGCCTCGGCGGCGCGCCGGCCTTTCCGGCCCAGATCTCGCTCAACAACATTGCGGCCCATTACTGTGCCCAGCCCGACGACACGATCCGCTTCGCCGAGGGCGATGTGGCCAAGCTCGACGTGGGCGTTCACATCGACGGCTATGTGGGCGACACGGCCAACAGCAAGGATCTCGGCGGCCACGGCCTGCTCGTCGACGCGGCGCGCGAGGCGCTGGCGGGCGCGATCAGGGCGGCCGCTCCCGACGTGCCGATCCGCGAGCTCAGCCAGGCAATCCAGTCGACGATCTCCTCCATGGGCTTCAAACCGGTCTCCAATCTCACGGGACACGCCGTGGGCCAGTACCAGGTTCACGGACCGCCCCAGATTCCCAACGTGCCCGAGTACCGGGCGGGCACGTTGAAGAAGGGCCTCGTCATCGCCATCGAGCCCTTCGCGTCGGACGGCAAGGGTGTGGTCCACGACCATGGACGGGCCGAAATCTTCAGCGCCAAGCGCAAGCTCAAGCTCCGCCGCGGCATGGACAAGGCGATCCTCGACGCCGTGGCCGCCTTCCGCGGACTGCCCTTCGCACGCCGGAACCTCACCGACGATTTTCCGCGAAAGGACGTGGACCGGACGCTGCACGAAATGGTCAAGGGCGGCCTGCTCTTCGATTACCCACCACTCGCCGAGAAACCTGGAATTTTCCTCAGCCAGGCGGAACACACCATCTACGTCGACGATGAGCCCGAGATACTGACCCTGCCTGATTAACTCACTCGATTATCGATCTTGCTTAATCGGCAGAAATAGGTCGACCTGACGGCGGTAAGGCGAGAATTTTTTGCGGCTTTGCAATCTTCGCTCGGCATAAGCCGCAAAAAACACCTCCCACCCCCGCCGTCACACCAACCTCCTCAGCTCCCCTCCCCCCCTTCCAGCGCCTATCTTCGAGGAGGAGCTATCGGACGGGACGCAGCGAAAGGTTGTCGATTCCGAGAAGGAAACCTTCGGAGAGCTCGTTGTTGCCGTCCACCCTGAAGCGGAGCACGGCCGTGCCCGCCTGGAGCGTGATCCGTCCGAAGAGGACCTTGTCGTCGACGAGACGGCAATCGCGCCCCTGCCCGCCGCGGTCATTGAAGAAATCCTGTTGCGGACCGAGCACCGTGCCGTTCACCGTCAGCGAGTAGATCCCCCCCCGCCGCGAACGGAGGAACGATCCGGCGATCTCGTATTCGCCCGAAACGGCGACGATCGTTCGGAAGGTCAGCGAATCCCCTTCCTCGTCGGCGTTGAAAAGGATCACCGTCTCGCCGTCGAGAACATCGTACGAAATGGGATCCTCCGTCGACTCGACCACCTCGAGCATTTCGGCCTCCCTCACGTGATGGCGCGAACCCGAGATCCGCTCAGCCACGTAGGGTATCGCCGTGAACTGCTTATGCGAAGGCGTCTGATACCAGTAGGCGACGCTGAAGTACTGCTCGCGGCGTGACGAGACGCCGAGAGAACGCCCGTCCATCATGCGCACGCCGCGGTGCTCGATCGACAGGATCAGCTCCTTGCTGAAGGAGATCGGATCTCTGATATGAAAACGGTATCCCGTGAACTCCGATCCCTTACCCGTTCCGTCGACCACGGGCGTGCCGAAATAGTGCGCCGAAAATCCCTGCTCGAAACCCCAGGCGCCGCCGAAATAATCGTCGAGCCCCGTTCCCTGCACGGCGGGAAATTCCTCGCCGTCGATGAAGAACTTCTCGTCCCCTTCCCAGAACGCGCCGTCCTCGCCGCAGACGACGGAGAGGACCGTTCCCACATACTTGCCCCGCCCCTTGGCATGGGCGACCACGTAGTTGCCGTCCGATCGGGTCATCATCCCTTGAGCGTACTGGGCATGAAAGAGGCCCGCTCCGCCGGCGGGCGGCCCCTTCTGGTAATCGATCTGGTAAAAAATCCGGTTCTGGATGCCGCGCCCCTCGTTGACGAGAACCATGAGCGCCCGTTTGTAAAAGGGCATGGGAAAGTAGCAGGTCATTCCCCGCTTGTGGCCCGTCACGATCGGGACCGAGTTGACGCGCGCGTAGCGCCCATGGCCGAGGGCGAAAAAATCGCCGAGCGGACACTCCACGCAGGGATCGCGGCTGTTGTCCCAGTAAAAGCGCAGAACCATGGAACGGAGGTGCACGGGATCGTCGGAATCGACCTTGATGTAGAGCCGCTTGATCGTGCCGCTCCCCTTGATGTCGGCGAGAACGAGCGAATTTCCGGCGGCGAGCTGGAAAAAGTCCTCGTCGCCGCCATCGCGGTCGTGGCTCGAGAGGCGTGTGATCCCCCTGCTCAAAAGGGGCAGCGCGTCGAGTTCGTCAGAGGCGCCGTAGCCCCCAGCCTGCTGGAGGAGTGCCATTTCGTCCTTACCATCGTCCCCTTCGTCTGCGGCGCAAAAAAGGGCGATGACAGTGGCGGCAAGGAGAAAGATGAGTCCCTTGGCGAGCATGATCTGCGACCTCCTTCTAGAGAAATCGTGTTCACGAGGAACGGATCGCGGCCGCTCCCTCCCGAGTTGGACTTTTCAAAGGGGCTGTGAATTCCCCTGTATCTTCTTTTGTTCCGTCACGCTGTCAAGAACCGCGCGGGCCGAAATGGCGAAAGGTCATCGAGCGGCCCCTCGCCGCCCGTGAGATCGGCCGTCAACACCGAGGCCGCGAAGGGGGAGAGGGTGACGCCGTGCCCTGAAAATCCGGCGGCCACGAAGAGCCCGGGATGCGACGGGATCGGTCCGAGAAGCGGAAACTGATCGGGAGTGAGCGTGCGCAACCCGGCCCACCCGCCGCGCACCTCGGCCAACTCGAGAATGGGACAGCGCTTCGACGCCCGCTGCGCGAGCGTGTCGAGATTGTCCCGCTTCAGGGCGATGTCGTTGCCCGACGCGGGAGGCTCCATCTCCTCCTCCTCGGCGAGGCTCATGATCACGCCGCCCGTCTCGGGCCGGAAGTAGAAGGAGTTGTCGAGATCGAGCACGAGCGGCCACCGCTCGTCGACGCCGTCCACGGCGCCGGTAAAAAAGATCTGGCGGCGGCAGGGACGCAGGGGCAGATCGATCCCCGCCCGAGCGAGCAACGGTCCCGCAAAGGGACCGGCCGCGACGACCACCGCGCCAGCGCGCAGGAGACCGCTCGCCGTTCTCACGCCGGTCACGCGTTCTCCGGTTCTGACAAAATCGAGAACGGGAGAGCTCGTTTTCAAGATCCCTCCCCCATCGAGGAATCTGCGCACGAATCCCTGAACCAGCGCGTGGGGATCGAGATATCCGTCGCTGAGCGAAAAGGCCGCGCCCAGGAGGTCGCCCACATCGAGGGCGGGCACCACGTCGAGCACCTCGCCCGGAGACAGAAAGCGGGAGCGCAAACCGAGTCGATTCTGGAGCGCCACCGCCTCGCGCAGCCTGTCATGGCTCGACCGGTTGCACGAGAGAATGAGGTAGCCATGTTTTTTCAGGTCCGGATCGATGCCGTACTTCTCGGCAAAAGACTCGAAATGGTGCGACGCGTGGAGCGCCGCACGGATCTTGGCTTCCCGGCCGAACTGCAGCCTGATTCCGCCCGCAGAGCGCGCCGAGGTTCCCGTGCACCACGTGGCTTCCTTTTCGATGAGCAGCACGCGGTCGAAGGGCCCGTCGATCAGCCTCTCGGCGATCGCGGATCCCACGATTCCGGCACCGACGACGATCGCGTCAAAGAGATCGTTTTCGGTCATGGTTCGCGCCTCTCACTGTTGCAGACCTCGACGGTTGTTTCGACCACGGGTGGAAACTCCAACAGCGTGATTCAAGTCTGTGTACAACGCACTCGACCCCGACTATGATAATTAAAAAAGAACGGCCGGCCACCAGGAAGTTAGGGAGCCCCAATCATGGCGGGATCGAAACCGCGAATCGTCATCACCGCAGGCGATCCGAACGGGATCGGACCGGAGATCGTTCTCAGGGCAATCGCTCACGAGAGAGTTCGCGAGATTTGCACTCCGCAGGTGGTGGGCAATCGAGAGTCGATCGCCCACTGGGCAAACCGCTGCGGGGTCGCCCCTCCAGACGAATCGATGATCGTCGCTGCCGGAGCGGTGCCGTCCGTCGAGTGGCGCGTCGGAGAGATCGACGCCGTCGCGGGGCGCGTGGCGTTCGAGAGCCTCGTCGCCGCACACAGGCTGCTCGCCGACGGAGAAGCCGACGCACTCGTGACCGCCCCGTGGAGCAAGGAAGCGCTTCACCTGGCCGGCGCGCCCCACGTGGGGCACACCGAGGCACTGGCGGCGCTCACCGGAGAGACAGATCCGATCACCCTCTTTGTCTGCGGCACGCTACGGATTGCGTTTCTCACGAGGCACCTCTCCCTCTCAGACGCGATCGCAGCGGTCACACGAGAGCGCCTCTCGACTTTTTTCGAACGCCTCGCCAGGGAGTTGACCACCACGATCGGCATCTCCCGTCCGCGAATCGCCGTGGCGGCGCTCAATCCCCACGGAGGCGAGGGCGGACTCCTGGGCCGCGAGGAGATCGATGAGATCGCTCCCGCCGTGAAAGACGCACAAACGAGCGGACTCGACGTGGTCGGCCCGATCCCGGCCGACGCCGTATTTCACGAGGGCACTGAGGGCGCCCACGATTGCGTCGTGGCCCTTTACCATGACCAGGGCCACATCGCCTCGAAGACGCGCGACTTTTTCGGCACCGTCTCCCTCACCCTCGGCCTCCCCTACATCCGCACCTCGCCCGACCACGGAACAGCCTTCGACATCGCCGGTAAGAACAGGGCCGACGCCGGGAGTCTGATCAGAGCGGTCGAGCTGGCTGTCGAACTCTGTCGGAAGGGGAACTAATCTGCCGGGTTAACTTGTTTTTTTGAAGAGACGGACCTGGTCGGTTTGAGGCGCCGGTGTTCAGAGTTTTGTGGGCTCTGCAGCTCTGGGCGCGGGACCTCCGATTGATAGAATCCATACCACCGAAAATTGAACCCGAACCAGCAATAGACCGTCGCGTGAGAGCGGCGAATTCTCTCAATAGGAGTTTCCGGCTTCGGCCGCTGACCATGAGCCCACAAAACCCCGCCACCGTCGCCACCGCGCGGCCAGAAACTTCGCTCCGCGAAAGAAACAAGGCGAACCGTCAGACCGTATTCACCACGAGACGGACAACCAGTCGACTTGGGATTCACTGACCGATACCCGCGCGCCCACGATGCGCAAAGCGACGCCCCCGAGCTTGGTGAAAGTCCAAAAAGAGGTCGTCTTACTGGAAGGTCACTATAGATGTGCTCTCATTGAACAACCGAATAGCAGGCCCGCTCGACCGGAGGAGGACAGGATTTTTGTCCCCTCCGTCGCCAGCCCCTCCTCATCGATTCTTCGATCTGATAGGCGTGTTCTACTAGGGCCGCATCCCTTCCATGTAAGGCACCTCGTAAACCATCGGGTGCTGGATCGGGCCGTGACCGAAGTAGCCTTCCTCACCGAAGAGCTCGCCGTGGTCGGCGGTGACGATGATCCACGTGTTCTGGGGCACCAGGTCGTAGAGCCTCTCGAAGACGTCGTCGAGATAGTTGACCGTGTTGATCTGGCGGCTGCGCAGGGTGTCGAGCTTGTCCTGGTCGAAGAACTTGTCTTCGCCCGCCTGGAGCTCGCCGCCGACGATGTTGTCGTCGAGGTGCTTGAACACGCCGTGCACGCCGCTGATGCGCGGCCACTCGGAGGGATCCTCGTCGGGCGTGGCGTAAGGGTAGTGCGTCTCGCCCACGTTGAGCAGGTAGAACGACGGCCGGTCGTCGTCGAAGGTCATCGTCTCGAGCATGGCGGCCATGTCGTTGTGCTTGTCCATGAGCTGGAACGAATCGAAGCCGTGGTTGATCGGCGTCTTGGCGTTGAGCACGGGGAGCGACACCCTGGCGTGGGTGTAATAACCGAGCGTCTCCTTGAGGTAGATCGGCAGGTAGAGGGAGGGGATCAGCTTGGCAAATTCGATCCCGTCCGAGCCGAGACGCTTGTTGTAGTTGAAAAAGTCCTCCTTGTAGTACTCGGAGGCGAAGACCTGGGGCGGGCTGGTGTGAGGCACGAGCCCCATGAGAAGGTTGTAGTGCGACGGCGCCGTCCACGACGCGTAGCTGAACCGTTTCTCGACGGCGCCGAGCTTGGTGATGATCTTCGGATCCGCCTTCACGAACGAGTCATAGCGGCAGGAATCAAGTATCACGATGATGAAGTTGTTCTTTCCGCCAGGATCGGGACGCGACTTGACGGGCGCCTTGGGAGCGGGTGTTGGCGCTTGTGTGGGCTGTTTCTTACCAAAATTGAATAGTCCCATCTTAAGTCCTTTCAGATCGCCACGAATGAGATTTTGCGCGCTGGCCATTCTTCGAGTCAGCAATCGAGCCGTTCAGCGGCCCGATTATTCTCCCATCGGCCAGATGGGGCCGGATATTGAATCCAACCCAAAAGGCGGCCAGGATCATACCCGATGAATCGAAGAGAATTACAGGATATTTTTGATCCGTTCCATGCATTTTTCCGGGGTATCGACACCGGAGTTGACCACGTAGGGTTTTGCTATCGCAAAGAGCTTGCGGAAGTATTCTTTCTGCAGATCGATCCTCTCCTGATCCTGGACGAGCAGGTAGGGATTGAAGAAGGGCTGATTCTTGAAGGAGCCATACCCCCTGCTCCCCGTGGAGAGGACCTGGTAGCGGCCGGTCTCGAGATACTCGACCGCCTCCTCGGAATCGATGGCGGCCAGGGGCGGCGAATGGGGATCGCGCTTGAGAATGATCACGTGCTTGATGCTCGTACGGCGCATCGACTTGCCCGGACCGGCGATCCAGTTGGGGTCGACGATGGCGCGGGCGTTGTCGAAACCGGTGAAGCAGTAGTCGGCGTTTTTCTGGAGGACGCAGTCATCGAGGGCGAGGCATTTCTCGTTGGTGCAATCATCCTTGACCGTGGCCACGTTCTCGCAGCGGCTGCGCGCGAAGAGGGCGGCAAACTCGTCGTAGACGCCGGCCAGTTCGGTGCGCATGTAGAACTTGCGCTCCGAGATGTGGGCGATCGCGTCCCGGTCGCGGTAGCGCACGAAGACCCAGTCGTCGGAGTGGATCCGCGCCGCTTGGTCGGCGAGCAGTCCGTAAGTGACGGTGGAACGCCCCGTACCCGTGGGGCCGATGATCAGCACGCCCTCGCCGTTCACGTCGAGACAGGAGGCGCGGATCGAGTGCACGTCGTGAAGGCGCTCCGAGATTTCGGCCACGATACCGAGCGCCCAGCCGCGCACCATGCCGTAGTAGTTCGAGTTGAAAAAGAAGGCGGTCTTCGATTCCGAGTTGTAGTAGGCGATCGGTTCCTGGTCGGCGATCCCCTCGATGGCCCAGATCATCCCGTGGGGCTCGAGATCGGACTCGAGCTCGGCCGGATACCAGTTCTCCATCCAGAAACCGTAGAGGTGCTTCGAGTTGGTGCGGAGCTGGATGACCACGCCGTTGATATTGGCGTTCCACTCGTAATATTCGCTGCAGCTCAGGTGATTCTCCGCCACCTCCATGAGCCGGCCTCGTTCCTCGATCGAGACATCGGTCTCGGCCGGAATGCGCTTCTTGGCTCCTGTTATCTTGTTGTCGAGCACAAAGACTTTCTCCCTGGGAGCGACCTTGAGTCGCGACAGGGCTTGGGTGATCCTCTCCATCCCCTTCTCGAGATTTTCCATCGACGTGGCGTAAGAGATGCGGATGAACCCGGGTGCGCCGAAGGCGTCGCCGGGCACGATGGCCACACGGGCTTTTTCGAGAAGATAATAGGCCATGCTGAAGGAGTCGCGGATCCGCACTCCGTCGATCTCCTTGCCGAAATACTCCTCCATGTTGGGAAAGACGTAGAAGGCGCCGCCCGGCTTGGCGCAGGTCACGCCCGGGATCCGTCTCAGCTCGCGAAGGACGTAGTCGCGCCGGCTCTGGAACTCTCGGCGCATCATGCCCACGGCCGATTGGGGCCCGCCGAGCGCCTCGCCGGCGGCCTTCTGGGCGACCGAGCAGGGATTTCCCGTCGAATGGCTCTGCACCTTTCCCATCGCCTGGATGATCTCCTTGGGGCCGGCCGCGTAGCCGATGCGCCACCCCGTCATCGAGTAGGACTTGGAGACGCCGTCGACGATGACGGAGCGTTTCTTGGCCTCTTCGCCGAGGGAGGCGAAGCTGGCGAATTCCACGTCGTCGTAAACGATCTTCGAATAGATCTCGTCGGAGATGACGACGAGATCCGATTCGACGACCACCTCTGCGAGAGCGGAGAGCTCGTCGCGCGAGTAGACCGAACCGGTCGGGTTCGACGGGTTGTTGAGCATGAGCGCCTTGGTCTTGTAGGTCATCGCGGCGCGCAGATCGTCGGGGGTGATCTTGAAGCCCTTGGCCTCTTCCGTGGGAATGACGACGGAGACCGCCTTGGCCAGGGCGATCTGCTCGGGGTAGGAGACCCAGTAGGGCGCGGGCAGGAGGCACTCCTCGCCCTTGTTGAAGAGGACGGCGGACAAGAGGTAGAGGCTCGCCTTGGCGCCGGGCGACACGATGATCTCGTCGGGTCCATACTCGATGCCGTGATCGTCGAAGATCCTCCGCTGAATGATCTTCTTCAACTCGGGCGTGCCCGTTCCTTGAGTATACTTGGTGAAGTTCTCGTCGATGGCCCGTTTGCCGGCGTCCTTGATAGTGTCAGGCGTGGCGAAGTCGGGCTCGCCCACGCTGAAATCGACCACGTCGACGCCCTCGGCGCGTAGCGCCGCGGCGCGCGTCGAGATCTTCAAGGTGGACGAGAATCCGATCCTGCCGATCCGGTCTGCAATCATGGAAGCCTACTTCTTGCGCCTCGGGGCCATCTTGGCGGCGGGGAGCCGAGCGAAGACTTAATCATTATAGAGCTCCTTGCCGCAGCATACCTGCCTGTTTTGCACGCTTTGTGACACGATAAAAACGAGCGAGAAAGGAAGTTTCAAAACATAAATGACGGGCTGAAACAGGTCAAGAATCTTCGGGACACCCCCCTGACTATCGGTCAAAATAGGACTTTTCACGAAAGGCCAAAGATCCCTCGCTCGACGAGGGTGCGAGGCGCATTCAACACCTCCGGGAGGATCCTATGAGAAGCCGTTTCTTACGCACTGTTCTGCTCGTGATCGGACTGATTTCGACGCCGGCCTGCGCAATGGGCGACGATCGCATTCAAGAGATGGGGCCCGATCGGCCGGTGGTCGACACGGCACGACTTGTGGACGAGTTGACCGATCTTGGGACGCTTTCCGTTTATCCCGATCCTCCCTTCGTCTGCCGCCAGTTCTCGAGCTACGACCCAAAAAGCCTGTCGCCCGAGAAGGACTGGTTCGCCAACGGCGACAGGGGCCACTACCTGCGCGTCGACGAGGTCGCCGGCCGCAAGGAATATGTCATGATGGACGCCGCCGGTCCGGGCGCCGTGGTGCGCATCTGGTCGGCCAACCCCCAGGGAACGCTCCGCGTCTATGTGGACGGTGCGGCCGAACCGGTCATCGAAGCGCCCATGACCGACTTCCTCAGCGGCAAGACAGAAGGTTTTCCCTTCCCCATCGCCCACCTCGTGAGCAAGGGGTGGAACACCTATTTCCCCATCCCCTACGCCGAGCGGTGCACGATCACCAGCGACAAGGGCGACTTCTACTACCAGATCAATTATCGCACCTACGCCGAGGGCGCCGAGGTCAGGTCTTTCGAGAAGGAGACGCCCCTCCGCCTGAAGAAAGAGATCGCCGCGGCCGCAGCGATGCTTGCCGATCCCGGCGCGCTCCGTGAAGTATGGGGGAACGGTTTTCGCGATCGCCAAACGCGCACCGCCGAATCGACACTCAAGCCCGGGGACCGCCTAGGATTGAAAGCCTCCACCAAGAAGGGCGCCGCCGTCGTGGGACTCGAAGCCGAGGTCGACGCCGATGACATGGAAGGAGCCTTGCGCGGACTCGTCCTGACCATCGCCTTCGACGGATCGACCACGGTCGAGATCCCGCTCGGCGATTTTTTCGGCACCGCGCCGGGCGCTTCGTCCTACGCGTCCCTCCCCGCCGGAGTCGACGAGGACGGCACGCTCTGGAGCCGTTGGCGGATGCCCTTCGGCCGCACCTGCACGGTGGAGATCGTCAATCACGGCGCTCACAGTGTGGGCCTGCGGGCGAGCCTGATCACCGACGTCGACGTGCCGTGGACCGAGCGGAGCATGTACTTCCACGCCAAGTGGCGCATCGATAAACAGATCCCCACGCGGCCGATGAAAGACTGGAACTACATCGACACTTCGGGCAAGGGGGTCTTTGTGGGCGACGCCCTCTACGTGTCGAATCCGGTCAAGACCTGGTGGGGCGAAGGAGACGAGAAGATCTACGTCGACGGTGAATCCTTCCCGTCCCATTTCGGCACGGGGACCGAGGACTATTACGGCTATGCGTGGTGCTGGCCGGGGCTCTTCGCCCACGCCTATCACAACCAGCCGCGATGCGACGGTCCCAACAACTACGGCCACACCGCCGTCAACCGGTGGCACATCGTCGACCGGATCCCCTTCGAGAAGAGCTTCCGTTTCGACATGGAAGTCTGGCACTGGGCCGAGGTCAATGTCGATTATGCTGTCGCCTGTTTCTGGTACGCCTTCGAAGGGCAGGCTGACAACTTCACACACCCGGCGGCGGTGGCGGACAACCTCGTCGTCGATCGTATCGAGCCCTACGTGGTCCGCAAGGTGGCCGGCGCCCAGGAGGGTGAGGAACTCGAGGTCCTTTCCAATACAGGCGTCGTCGAAAAGCAGGGAGCGAGCGACAAGTACAGCGGAGAGGCCCACCTCTGGTGGCGCGAGGCCAGCGTGGGCGACGAGCTCGTGCTCGCCTTCGAGAGCGCCGAACCGGGCCCGCACCAGGTGATCGTCGTTCTCACCGAAGCCAACGATTACGGCATTCACCAACTCGCCGTGAACGGGCAAAAAATCGACAGACAGTTCGACTTGTACCGGAGCACTCACTGGGCGCCCACCGACGAGATCGCTCTCGGTGTCTTTGATCTCAAAGAGGGAAAAAATTCGCTCTCCGTCACGATTGTGGGCGCAAATGAAGCGGCTATAAAGAACTACATGTTCGGGATCGACTACGTTCGCGTCACCCGCTGAGCGGCCAGCACCGACAGTAAGTGGTCGGAGCTGATCGAGCGCGCGGTCGCAATGGCTGCCAGCGATCAAAACATCTTGTATTAATTTTTGTCTCGTGGACAAAGTTCTGTTATATTTATAGTTATATATATCAGTGCTGCACGCATCCTAGCCAAACTCACAGGACCAAAAAAATCGGAGGAATCACCATGTATCGAATGCTCGTCCACGCCGCTTTGGCGGCCACGCTCTTTCTCGGCCTCATGTCATCGGCCGACGCATCGGACGCCATGGGTCCGCAGTTGGCCGAAAAGCTGACCGAAGTCTCGGCAGACGAAATGATCTCCGTGCTCATCGTGATGAAAGACCGCCCCGACGTGGCCGCTCTCGATGCTGCCGCAGTC
>Ga0180430_10001422_pt1 | contig 23302 bp, 20 predicted proteins | sample SS_ome_9_FD_132999 | JGI IMG/M metagenome (GOLD analysis project Ga0180430, IMG submission 132999) | Hypersaline lake sediment archaeal communities from the Salton Sea, California, USA - SS_1_S_2 metaG | ecosystem: Environmental > Aquatic > Non-marine Saline and Alkaline > Hypersaline >... | reverse complement strand
GACCGAGGAATAGTTAAGAAAGTGCACCTTCAATCATCGAAAGGCATTGACCGATGAAACGCTCCAAGAAAGGACTAAAGTGTCCTGAATGCGGCAGTAGGGACGTACTTCTGCATGAATCGTACGATGATGGCTACGATTTGTACGTGTGTGCCGATTGCCAGCAGGATTTCGAGATCGATAGTCTGGCATCTAGAAAACGTCGTCCAGTAGACTACTCTGACCGAGATTTTGACCTTGATGCCGCCGAGCATGGCTGGGAGAACTGACCCACTTCCACACGCCCGGTCGGCTTGAGACCTGTGGCTCCGTCACGCTAGTGACGCTATCCTCCCCCTACTCAAGCCCGGTATGGTGCACACCGTTGCGCCAGCCGGGCTTATCTTCGGTTGACCTTAAGTGGACTAGAACACCGATGTTTTTGTCGCTCAGTCAAATGCAATAATCGTGCGCAGTTGCGAGAGATCGGCGACGGGCGGTAAGTCGTTGTAATACAAGAGCTAGACACAACAAAGCTCCCCCGGTTGGACTCGAACCAACGGCCCGCTGATTAACAGTCAGCTGCTCTACCAACTGAGCTACAGGGGAGTGTACAAACTCTATGTCCTGCCGTTCAAAAGCCTTAGCTCCCAAAAGGCAGGTCACTATTATAGTCCTTTTCGGCATATTGTCAACGCCTTTTTAGCCGACTAATCAATCCACCAAATCGGCTCAATAACGTCCATTTCCGGACAAAATACTAATTTTATAGTTTTTTAACCCCCTCTGTCGCTCGCGCGTGAAACCCACACCAATTCAACCGCGTATAGCGACCTAGATGCGATACAACGGACTAAAACCTGGGAGAGATCTATGAGACGATCTTATATACTCGGAATCGTACTGGTTCTGGTAGGAATCCTGATTATCGGCGCCGCCGGCACAGTCGGCGCCAAAAAGGACCGGTCCAACGACGACCCGTGGCTGGGAATCACGAGCGAATCGGTCAGCTACAGAATGTCAAAGAAGCTGGATCTTCCGGTCAAGTACGGTGCCCTCGTCAACAAAGTCTTCCGTAACTCCCCCGCTAAGGAAGCTGGTCTTAAGCGCGGCGACGTCATTGTCGAACTGAACGGAGAGCGGATCACCGACTCGCACGATATCACCGACGCTATGGATGATTTCGACGTCGATCAGGAAGTAACGATCAAGATCTATCGTGACGACGACGAGATGACTCTCACCGCCAAGCTCGAAGATACCCCACGGCGATATCGCTCGGGTCGCAACTATGTTTACAGCTACGGCGATCACGACTGGAGTCACTGGAACTGGCATGATGGCGATCACGATGTGATGGTTTTCCATGACTGGGATGACCACGATCGACCGTTTCTGGGGGTGGTGCTTCAGGATCTGACCAAGCAGTTGGGTGAATACTTCGGTATCGAAAAGGGTCGCGGTGCTTTGGTGACCGAGGTCGAAGAGGATTCCCCGGCTGAGACCGCCGGCCTGAAGGCAGGCGATATCATCGTCAAGATTGCCGACGAGACCGTCCGCGATCGCAAGGACGTAATCGAGATCATCTTCGACCACGAGATCGGCGACAAGGTGTCGGTTACCGTAATGCGCAAAGGCAGTGAAGTCACGGTCGAGGCCGAGTTGGATGAGTCCGACGGCGACTGGTGGGGTGGCGATACCTGGATGAAGGACGGATATTACTACGGATCCGTTCCTTCGGTGCCTTCAGTGCCGTCAGTGCCGGCCGTTCCCTCGGTGCCCAGCCTCAGATCTCTCCCGTCGGCTCCCCGCGTTATAGTCCACGGTGATGAGTACGAGGACGCTATCGATCTATACATGGAAGCGCTCGAGGAGCTTGAAGCCCTCGACGAAATTGATGATATCGATGAGATCGATCGAATCGAGGACCTGCTCGACGAGTTAGATTTCGATGACGATGTGACCATTCATGTTCCCTCCCGTTTTCGCTCCAGAGTACTGCAGTTTCTGGACGAGGACGACGTGCACGATCTTCGCGACCTGAAGCACGAACTTAGAGAGATGAAGCATCAAATCGATAAGGAACTCAAGAGCGAGCTAAAACAGATGAAGAAGGAACTTAAGAAAAGCGAGCGTCAACTCAAGTCCCGATCCCGAATGCTATAGTCCCAACCTTCCTTTTGGTTTAGATGCTGTTTCGCTCTTTTGAGCCGTGAAGGCCTCGCGCAAGCGGGGTCTTCTTCTTTGAGAGTCATTTGAATCTTGCCCGACGGCATTCTCCCGTCTTATAATTATCTACCATGCCACAGATCACAGTTGAGAAGTTATTCAACGCGAGGAGCCAGGATCTGGAACTGACTCTGCTGAACTCGCGTGAAACGGGGATGAAGAAAGCGATCCGGAATCCGGAGATCCATCGTCCGGGCCTGGCGCTTACAGGCTTTTTCGAACGATTTGCCAGCGAGCGGACCCAGATCCTAGGCGAGACCGAACTTGCATACATGGGTCAACTCCCGGACGACCGTTTGGTCGAGATTGCCAATCGTCTGTTCGAGTATGATATCCCGCTCGTGATTATCTCAAAAGGGATTATTCCCCCTGAAGTGTTCCTGAAGGCGGCCGATGAGCACCACACGAGCGTCTTCTCCAGTCGGCTCACTACCTCCGATTTAACTTCGCGGCTGTCCGTCTACCTGGATCATCTGTTTGCGCCTTCGATAACAATCCATGGGACGCTGGTTGATGTCTACGGCGTCGGGTTGTTGTACACCGGAAAGTCTGGTGTCGGTAAGTCAGAAGTGGCCCTTGATCTTGTAGAGAGGGGGCATCGCCTGGTGGCTGACGATGTGTGCAAGATCACCCGTACCGCTCCCGATGTGATCATCGGCACCGGATCGGAACTTCTGGGACATCACATGGAGATTCGGGGTGTTGGCATTATCGATATCGAAGCTCTGTTTGGAATTCGTGCGATCCGCATCCAGAAGCGAGTCGAAGTCGAGGTCAACTTGACATACTGGGAAGATGACACCGACTACGAACGCCTGGGCATCGAGGACCGCCGTACGACCATCATGGGGGTGGGAATTCCGATCGTGAAGGTACCGATATCTCCGGGCAAGAACATCACGGTCATATCCGAGGTAATCGCCATGAATCATATGCTTAAGGTCTATGGTGAGAACTCGGCGGTGGAATTTACCAAGAAGCTGTCGGAGAAGATCAGCCGGCAGTCAACCACCCGCGACTATCTTGAGTCCGATTTCGAGTAGCTTTCCCGAAAGCACTTGGCAAGACTTCCCTAATCACATATACTACATGGCTTTCACTGTCCTGGATTGGCTAGGAACCGGGACGGATTTGATAGGTAGAATGGTCTACAGGAGGTTGCGACGAATATGAGAGCTAAGATCACATTGGGATTTCTTCTGGCAACAGTCTTAGGATTGGGCCTGTTAAGTATCGGATGCGGAGGCGGGAGCGGCGACAACCGTGTCATCGCCCAGGTGAATGACTATGACATTACGGTTAAAGAGTTTAACCGACTGTATCGGAGTGGAATGGCTTTCGCCAGTGCCCAGGATGATTTTAATCATCGTCGGTTGATACTGGACTCCATTGTGATCAGCCGCATGTTGATTCAAGCCGCCTACGAAAAGGGGCTGGACAAATCGGAGGAGTTGCATCGCGCTGTGCTCTCACGGCGGGATCAGTTTCTGGTCGCGGCCATGAAGTCCGAGCTGATCAACAAGCCGTCACAAGCGACCGAGGCTGAGATGCGAGACTACTACAACCATCTCGACTCCCAGATCCGGGTGCATCTCATTCTTGTGGCCCATCCTGACACGGCGCAGATGCTCTTTGATCGGCTCAAGTCCGGAGAGAACTTCGGCAAACTGGCTACGGAGTACTCGCTGGCCCCCAACGCCGAAAAGAATCAGGGCGACATGGGTTACATGACCTGGGGGATTCTTCCCGACGAAGTGCAAGATGTTGCTTTCAGTATCGATCTGAACAAGCTGTCGCCTCCGATCGAAAGCTACATGGGCCACTTCATAATCCGAATCACGGAAAAGAGCCCTAATCCTCAGAAACGTGATTACGAGGCTATGAAGAGCGGAATCGAGATGTCGATCTTCAGTCGCAATGCCCACCGCCGCGAGTATGAGTTCCTGGAGAACCTGAAAGGTAAGTACGATATCAAGATCGACACGATGACCTGCCAGTACTTGCTTCGCAAGCGACAAGATCTTTATCCTCCGATGCTGCTGGATAGGCTTCCGCGCAGTGACTTCGATCAGGAGCAGCTCGATCGAAACGAAAAAGAGCTCCCGATGGCCACCTGGAACGGAGGACAGCTGTCGGTTTCGCAGTATCTGTCGGCACTTCAGAGAATGCCGATTCCGGCCCGACCGGACCTCGACGATTATGATTCCCTGGCGGCAACCGTGTTCAAGTTACGTCTTGATGACTTCATGATCCTGGAGGCTCACAGTCGCGGATTCGATACCGACGTGGAATACACCGAGAACCTGCGTCTGTTCCGTGAGATGACCATGGCCGAGTTGATGAAGAAGGATTCCCTTCCAAAACCTCCATCGCCGGATGATTTTGAACTCCGCGAATACTATGAGAACAATGTCGAGGAGTTCACAGAATCGGCCAAGGTGCAGGTCTGGGAGATTCTGCTCTCCGACGAAATGAAAGCCCAGCGTCTCAAGAACAGTATCAAGAGCCTCGAGCAGTTCAAGGAAGAGGCCGGACGCCTTACAGAACGATCGGGCAAACGCCTGGTCAATGGCGAGCTTGGCTTCATTGGCCCCGGGATATTCGAGAACGTGTTTGAGGGCGCCAGTGCGACTCCGGTCGGAAAGATCGGTGGACCGGTTCTGTCTCGCGGCAAGTACTCCATATTCTGGGTCGAGGACAAGATCACGGCTCAGGTCAAGGACTATCTGGGAGTAAAAAGGTTCATCTTCGAGAAGTTGTCGGTTGAGCGCCAGCAGGGTGCTTTGGCCGACTGGGTAGACCAGCGTCGATCCCAATCCAATATTGATATCGACGACGAAGCCCTCTGGTCGACGGTCGATATGAGCATTTACAAGTCCGCCGACAGCGGCGAAGTTTCTGGATAAGCAAATGAAGAAAGCGCTGTCTTTAGCCCTACTGCTGTCCTGCCTCTTTTTGCCGAGTGAAGCTCAGGCCGAACGGGACATCGTCGACAAGATCGTTGCTGTCGTCGGTGAGCAGGTGATACTTGCTTCCGAAGTGGCCAGTCAGATGCAAATCATGGCGATGCAGACCGGCAATCAACCCAAGACCGACGAGGAAGCGAAGGAGTTCCGCGATCAGGTTATCGACCAAATGATCAACGATCGCCTGTTCCTGGTGGCGGCCCAGAACGATACCGCTATTTCGGTTCGTCCCGAGGATGTCGATCGCGCCCTCGACGAGAGGATCACTCAAGTATCGGAGAACTTCGGCAGCCACCAAGCCTTCCTGGATGCTCTCCAGCGTGAGGGCATGACTCTCCGCGATCTTCGCAAGCGATTCCGGCTTGAGGTCGAGAACCAGCTCCTGAAGCAGCGCCTCATTCAGACCAAGCTTTATTCGGTCTCGGTCTCCAAGAAGGAAGTCGAAGAGTTTTACGAGAAGTTTTCCGATTCGATTCCAGCTCAGCCTGAAGCGGTGCGCCTGGCCCACATTCTGCTATCGGTCAAACCGTCCGAGAGGGTTGAGGATTCCGTCAAAGCGTTCGCAGAGCAGCTGCGCGACTCGATTATGGCCGGTGCCGATTTTGGCGATATCTCGATGAAGTACTCATCTTTTGGTGCAGGAGCCAACGGCGGAGATTTGGGCTTTGTGTCGCGGGAGGACCTCGTCGAGGAATTTGCCCGCTCTGCTTTCAATCTTAGGACCGGGGATGTCTCGGGTATCGTGAGAACCCAGTTCGGGTATCATATTATCCGCGCCGAAGGCCGTCGTGGCGAGCAGATGCGGCTTCGCCATGTATTGCTCGGCGTTCAGCCGGCCGCTGCCGACAGCCAGAAGCTGGGTGTCCTGGTGGATTCGCTGGTCAACGCCGCCAACGCAGGTGAATCGTTTGAGAAAATGGCCAAGACCTATTCCGAGGATGACGACACCCGGGCCCAGGGGGGCGAGCTGGGCTGGTTTGCCACTGACCAAATGCCGGCCGAGTTTGCCGAGGGCGTAGCCAACTGGAAAACTCCGGGCGAGGCTCGGGGACCGGTGATAAGCCGATTTGGCTACCATATCCTGAAGTTGCTCGAGTATCAAGAGAGCAAGAAGTACAGCCTGACGGATGATTTCGATCAGGTCAAGGAACTGGCTCGTCAGGACAAGACCGGTAAGTTTGTCGACAACTGGATCCAGGAGATCAAAGACGAGACACATATCGATATTCGGGATGTGGACTAATGCGTCTCGATGATTTTCTCTCTACGGTAGGCGTAATCAAGCGCCGAACCATTGCCAAAGAGTTGGCCCAAAACGGCCTGGTCAGGGTCGGAGACCGCAAGGTCAAGCCGGCCTACGCCGTCAAAGTCGGCGATATCATCGCCATCAAAGGTACTCGACCACAGACGGTCGAAGTTACCGCCATTCCCACCGGATCAGTCCCCAAAGAGAAGCGGGACGAGTATTTCCAGAAGTTAGAGGGTTAGAAGAACCCTGATATGAACGGCGGCTGGCCGGATCACGTGGTTGGCGTACCTCCCGGTGCGCCAACACTTAGCAAGCCGCAACGATAGAGCTGGCAGACGGGGACGTCCGCCAGCCACGGATCTACTAGGGAAGAACCCGCTTCGGGTTTTGCCGACTCATCCTTCGTCCGATTTTAGGATGGCAGAACCTAAGAAGGTTCTTCCCTACTACCAAGCTCCACCGCTGGGTGCGTAGCACAAGAACCGGCTCCCGCCGGCCCTTGACTTCGGTCAAAGAGATTTTTGTGGAGTTGCCGTATACTCTGTTAGACGTTATATGAGAACAAAGACCAAAGGAGTCTACGGTGGCTATTAGAAAGATTGTACGAATAGACGAAGAGCTCTGTGACGGTTGCGGTCTTTGTGTACCGGCCTGCGAAGAAGGGGCGCTTCAGATGATCGACGGCAAGGCCAAGCTCGTCGGCGATATCCTGTGCGACGGTTTCGGGAGCTGCCTGGGCGAATGTCCCCAGGGCGCAATTACGATCGAAGAGCGCGAAGCGCCCGATTTCGACGAAGCCGCAGTCGAGAAACATCTGTCGACCATGAAGCCCCAGCCGGAACCGATTCCGGTAGCTCCGGCACCGAATCCGATGCCCGGTGCGCATGCCGGCGGCGGATGCCCTGGGTCGGCTTTGCGACAGTTCAACAACAACGAACCACTCAATCAACCGGTGACGGACCAGCCGAAGGAGCCCTCGCAATTGGGTCAATGGCCGATTCAGTTAATGCTGGTACCGCCGCACGCGCCGTTCCTCAAGGGATCGGACATGCTGATTTGCGCCGACTGCGTACCCTTTGCGGTGCCCGACTTCCATACCAGGTATCTGACCAATCGTTCGGTTTTGGTGGGATGTCCCAAGCTCGATGATTTGCAGCACTACTATGAGAAGTTGCAGGAGATCTTTGTCGAGGCCAAGCCTACACGGATTACGGTGCTCAAGATGGAAGTCCCCTGCTGCAACGGTATCGCTCAGGCGGCGGTGCAAGCGGCCAAGAGTGTCAACATGCAGACGCCGGTCGAAGTGCACACCATTGGCGTTCGTGGTGGAGTTGCCTGCGAGAATATCTAAGGACTGCTGACGTGACTGACAAGATCGCCAGAGCTGAGAAGAATACCGGCAAAGCTAAAAAGGCCAAGCCGAAGAAGAATCCCGAAAAGCCGCTGACCAATTGGCGGCTGGGGGTGCAGATTGCGTTCTCGGCGCTTTGTATCTGGATTGGGATCGAGTTCCATTTCTTCGTGGAGTATCTGGGGTCGGGCGGGGAAACCGGTTCGGCCTATCGGCCGCCGGGCGTCGAAGGTTTCCTTCCGATCAGCTCGCTCATGAGTCTCTACTATTGGACCCAAACTGGTGTGATCCATTTTGCTCATCCGGCGGGACTGTTCATTCTGATCGCCATTCTCGCGATCTCGATTGTCTTCGGAAAGACGTTCTGCTCCTGGCTGTGCCCGGTTGGATTTATCTCGGAAATGCTGGGCGACTTCGCGGAGAAGGTCACCGGTAAACGGCTCAAGCTACCGGCCTGGCTGGATTATCCGCTGCGATCTCTCAAGTATCTGCTGCTGGCGTTTTTTGTCTATAGCATCTTCTTTTTGATGACCGCCGCCTCGCTCAAGGCCTTTCTCGATTCGCCCTACAATTTGATCGCCGATGTCAAGATGTACTACTTCTTTGCCGACATCACGCGGGTATCGCTGATGGTCATTGCATCGCTGTTCGTGCTGTCGTTGCTGATTCGCAATTTCTGGTGCCGTTTCCTGTGCCCCTACGGGGCTCTTCTCGGGCTGCTCAATTTCATCAGTCCCAATCGGATTAAACGGAACGAGCAGTCATGTATCGACTGCGGCAAGTGCGCCAAAGTATGTCCGTCGTTCATCAAGGTTGACCAGGTCAAGGCGGTCTGGTCCGACGAATGTACTACCTGCGTGAAGTGTGTCGATGTTTGTCCGGTTGCCGATACCCTGGAGTTCCGCACGGTAGGTCGCAAGAAGCCGATCGACAAGCGGCTGGTGGCAGCGGTCGTTGTCGTGGGGTTCATGGCTATCACCGGGCTGGGCATGATCTCGGGCTACTGGAGCGGCGGCGTCTCGACCGAGGAGTACCTGCATCATCATCAGTACAAAGATGCCTATGGCCACCCGACCGGAACCTCGGAAATCGAGGAGCTCAACGAAGAGGCCGAAGCGGGGAAGTAGATCTAACGATCGTGGCTGGCGGACCTCCCCGTCTGCCAGCGGCATTCGTAGGGCGTGACTGTCTTCAGTCGCGCCATCTTCTCTTCATCAACTTGACCCCAATCGTGGGCCGCCTTATCTTTTGCCAATGTTGGTTCAACGAGTGCGAGGGATACTAGCCGAAGCGATGCTGTGGAGTTGAATCGTGAGACCCTGCTTCAAAAGTAAACCCACCCTAAGAAGGGTGGGCCACGCGAGCTGCTGCAAGCTACTACTGCTGGCAGTCCTATGTATAGTATCTGTAACGATCGGCGGCTGCGTCCATTTCCCTCCCGAGGACATCCCATTTGCGGACATCCCCGGCGTGTACGAGGCCGATTTCGGCGATGCCGAATCGGACATACTAGTTCTTCGCTCGGATTCGATCTATGTTCACATCTACCAGTCTCGCGATCAGGTGCGCCACGTGGACTCCGGGGGATACAGTTTCCATCGAGACGGCCACGTCCTGGCGATGCTTGGATTTAAGATCAGGCACACGCGAGTAGTGTCTGATCCGTCAACAACTCTCGAACCGCCTTTTGACTCAGCCTTCGACAGCTTGCTGGTGGCTACCTGGCCCGAGAACAGATGCTACGTATCCCGTGCGAAGGGTATTGTGGATACGACCCCTGCAGACTTGCCCCTTAGATTGGTGAGGTACAACACCCAAAACAAGTATCTCCAGCGGATCGAGTATTGTACGGGCAAGCATCAGAACTACGTTCGGGCTGATTCTACCAAGGAAGAGAGCATTCTGACGATGTTGCAGGAGCGCGGTATCCCGGCTCGAAGATAGTCACGCCCTACAAAGAAAGCTCAGAGGTCAGGTCTCGGGGAGACCTGACCTACAAAGATTGCCCGTTCCACCAAAAGCCCCCAAATCGCATTTGCAGAACAAATCCGGTGCTGAGATTGTTTAATACCCGCAAGATGATACGAAAAGCACAGGATTAAGCATGAACTGCAAGAACTTACCCGCCACTCTCGCCGATCTCAAAAAGTCCGGATGGCGCAGTCGCACTGTCCGCGATGAGCTCCGCGAGAACCTGCTCAGGAAGATCGATAACGAAGAGCCTCTCTTTGAGGGGATTGTCGGATACGAACATACGGTACTGCCGCAAATCGAAAACGCGATCCTCTCGGGGCACAATTTCATCCTGCTGGGACTTCGCGGCCAGGCCAAAACCCGGATCATCCGCGAGATGCACGGTCTGCTGGACGAGTATATGCCGATCATCGAAGGCACCCAGCTCAACGAGGATCCGCTCAACCCGATTTCCCCCAAAGGACGCAAGATTGTCGAGCAGATGGGGGACAAGACACCCATCCGCTGGGTCCATCGCGATGACCGCTTCAACGAAAAGCTGGCCACGCCGGATGTCTCGATTGCCGATTTGATCGGCGATATTGACCCGATCAAGGCCGCCCGCGAGAAGCTGGACATATCCAACGAAGAAGTAATTCACTGGGGCATTATCCCGCGCACCAACCGCGGCATTTTTGCCATCAACGAGCTGCCCGATTTACAACCGCGCATTCAGGTTGGCCTGCTCAATATCCTCGAAGAGGCGGATATTCAGGTTCGCGGATTTCCCTTGTCGGTACCGCTCGATATGGTACTGGTTTTTACGGCCAATCCGGAAGACTACACCAACCGCGGCAATATCATCACGCCGCTCAAGGACCGTATCGACGCCCAGATTCTTACGCACTACCCGCGCAACCTGGATCAGGCGATCGAAATCACCGAAAATGAGGCTGAGATCAAGAATGACGGAATCATCGTTCCGGAATTCTATCGTGAGATCGTGGAACAGATCGCCTTTCAGGCTCGTGAGAGCGAGTACGTCGACCAGTCCTCCGGCGTATCGGCGCGAGTGTCGATCTCGGCATATGAGTCGATTCTGGCCAATGTCGAGCGTCGGGCTCGTCGTCTGGGCGAGAAGGATCTCTACCCTCGCATGTGCGACCTCTACGCCGCTGTGCCGGCGGTATGCGGCAAGATCGAGTTGGTCTACGAAGGTGAACAGGAAGGCGCGTCGGTCGTCGCCGGCAACTTGATCTCACTGGCCATCAACTCGGTGTTCCTTCGCCATTTCCCCCAGCCGACCAAGGACAAGCGGTCCGAAGATCAGGCCCCGATTGACAACCCGTACGAGGCGGTGCTGGACTTCTTTGGCACCGGTCGTAAACTGGCCATTTCCGATGACATGAGTTTCGAGGACTATCGTACCAGTATCCAGGAGATCAGCGGTCTGGAGCGGATAGTGTCCGAGTACTTCGCCTGCGATGACCCCCGCGAGATGCTTCTTCGCATGGAGATGGTGCTCGAAGGGCTCGTCGGCAATAACATCATTGCCCGCGAGACGCATGACTCGACCGTTACCTACGGCGATATCTTCTCCGATATGCTCAAGGGCATGGAGGGGCTCAAGTGAGATTTGTCTACCGGGCATGGGACGATGAGCTGTTTCGCAAGCTCAAGAGCATGTCCGATCTCATGGCGATCTTCAACTACTTGTTGATGCGCCTGGGAGGTGATGTCGAGCAGACGCTGCAGCTGATGCGACGTTTGCAGGAGCAGGGTGTGCTCGGTTCCGAATATGATCTCAAGGAGTTCGAACGACAGCTTAAGAAATCCGACGTCGTCAAAATGCAGGGCAACAAGATGAAGCTTACTTCGAAGGGTGAGAAGAAGCTTCGCAAAGAGTCGTTTGAGCTGATCTTCCAGAAACTGAAGCGTGGCGGACGGGGGCAACATCCGCTGCCATACGAAGGTGGCAACTCCGAAGAAGTCCTCCCCGAAAAGCGGCCCTACAGCTTCGGTGACAACATCCGCGCCCTAGATTTTGGCTCATCGTTGTTCAACTCGATCAAGCGGACCGGCGATCTGGGGTTGGAGATGTCGGAGAAGGATCTTGAGGTGTTCGAGTCGGAGCAGTCGACCTCGTGCGCGACGGTACTAATGATCGACATATCCCACTCGATGATCCTCTATGGCGAGGACCGCATCACGCCCGCGAAACAGGTGGCCATGGCCTTCACCGAGTTGATTCTCACTAAGTACCCCCGCGATGATCTTTCGATCGTGCTTTTTGGCGATGAGGCCAAGGAAGTCAAGATCAGCGACCTGCCGTATATCCAGGTGGGGCCCTATCACACCAATACTCAGGCCGGTTTGCGGATGGCCCGACAGATTCTGCTGTCCAAGAGGCATCTGAATAAGCAGATTTTCATGATCACGGATGGCAAACCTTCGATGATCACCCGTCCTAACGGGCAACTATACAAAAACCCGATGGGGTTGGATCCGCGTATCGTGAATCGTACGCTGGACGAAGCCGTTGCTTGTCGCAAGAAGAAGATCACCATCACGACCTATATGATCACCGACGATCCGTACCTTCAGCAGTTCGTGGCCAAGCTGAGCGAGTTGAACAAGGGGCGGGCATATTTCTCTTCGGTCGACAACCTGGGATCGTTCGTCCTCTGGGATTTTGTCACCAACCGCAAGAAGAAGTAAGTCCCACAGGCACGTTAATCTCGAATGTGATTGAGGGACTGTAGGGCGGCTCCGTCTTCGGTGCCGCCATCGCAATTGTCGAAACCTCGCCTTCGGCGACCGCTTCGCGGCAGGGGTTTCGACCTACGAGGCATGCGTTGGCGCACCGGGAGGTACGCCAACCACGGATTGAGGAGATTCTTTTGTAATTGACAGGGAGACGTTCTCTGGTGTGGTCCACCATCGATGGTGCGTGTCGTTTGGCGGATTCGGAGAATCCACCCTACAAGACTACTTCAGGCAATGGCGCGCAGCGGTAAAAGTGTCCGTGACACTCCGGGGCAAGCCCCTGGCGACCTGAAAGACTGTAGGGCGGCTCCGTCTACGGTGCCGCCATCGCAATTGTCGAAACCTCGCTTCGCGAGTCCGCTACCGCGGACCAGGGGTTTCGACCTACGAAGACTGTCTTCAGTCTCGCCATCTTGAACTGCAATTACATTCGTGGCTGGCGGACGTCCTCGTCTGCCAGCTTCCGAGCAACGCTCTTAACGTTGGCGCACCGGGAGGTACGCCAACCACGGATTGAGGAGATTCGTTTGTAATTGACGGGGAGACATTCGTGGCATAGGTTCGAGACCTATGCCGAAGCCCAAGTTGGAAAAGAAGCTGGAGACTCCGGAACTGGTCTGGAGAAGGTCAACCTGCCGTGTCTGCGGCAAGGGGTTTGACTATAGCACCACTCGGGCACCGGCAGTCTGCCGTGACGGCGACTGCCGTTACAAGTACCACTACAAGATCGAGCCACAAACCTGGGCCGACCATCAACCAACCCTATTCGACTAGCAGAATCTGGTAGACTTGGAGGAAGCTACACCGGCCTTGAGCCAGGTCTGAACCTTCTTACCTATCTCATCGCGCACGCGCCGGAACTCGGACATGACTTCCTCGTCGGTGCCTTCGACACCATCCGGATCATCAAACGGCCAATGCAGTTTTTCACCAGCCCCGGTGAAAACCGGGCAGTTGGCGGCGGCGTTGTCGCAGACCGTGATGACAAAGTCGAAAGGCTCTTTGACGTATTTCTCGATCGGATCCGAAGTATGTCCGGAAATATCAATCTGTACTTCGCTCATGGCCCGAACGGCAAGGCGATTGACGCCCTTGGGGGAGAGGCCGGCCGAAAAGGCTTCGATCTCGATGTTTTCCTTTTCTCCCAGATGACGAAACCAGCCTTCGGCCATTTGTGACCGACAGGAATTGCCGGTACAGAGTATCAATATCTTCATGCTTGAGCTCCTTTCAGTTGCTCGGCAGGGATTTCCACTTCCTTTGCCTGGGGGAACCAGTGTCGGGTCCTAACACAGATACGTACCAACATCAACATCACCGGGACTTCAATCAGTACTCCCACGACCGTAGCCATGGCGGCTCCCGAGTTGAGTCCGAACAGCACGACGGCGGTAGCAATCGCTACCTCGAAGTGATTCGACGCACCCACCATAGCGGCCGGAGCCGCTGACTGATAGTCCAGCTTCAGCAGCTTGGCGCCGAGGTAGCCGATCACGAAGATCAACAGAGTCTGAAGAAGCAGCGGAACGGCTATAAGCAGGATGTCGGTCGGCTGACTCAGCAAGATTTCACCCTTGAGCGAGAACAGCACTACCAATGTGGTAAGCAGGGCGACAATCGAGACCGGAGTCAGACGATGCAGGAACACATCGTTGAAATACTTCTCACCCTTCTTAGCGAGAATCGTCTTGCGGGTATAGAACCCGCTGATCAACGGCAGGCCGACATAGACCAGAACCGAAAGGACGATGGTCATCCACGGGATCGGCATCTGATTGATCGACAGCAGCCACGAACCGAGGGGAGCGTAGAGTCCCAACATGACCAGTGAGTTGACCGCCACCATAACCAGGTTGAAAGCGTCGTTACCCTTAGCCAGATAGCCCCAGAGTAGCACCATAGCTGTACAAGGGGCGATTCCCAGAAGAATGGCGCCGGATATATAGGAGCGATAGAGCGGCACCGTCTCGCCGTTGATCACTTCGGTTCCGGGAATGAACTCTTTGAACAGCACGCCCAGGAACAGGTAGGCTATCAGATACATTGAGAACGGTTTGATCAGCCAGTTCACCACCAGAGTCAAAGCTACCGGCTTGGGCGAACGAGCGGCTGCTTTCACCCGGGTGAAATCGATCTTCACCATGATCGGAAACATCATGAAGAAAAGGCAGATGGCAATAGGGAGCGAGACCTGAGCATAGCTGAGGTCATTGAGCCATTCAGCGAAAGTGGGATAGACTACACCGATGACCGTGCCGACGATCATCGCCAGACCGATCCAGACGGTGAGATAACGCTCGAATACAGAAAGTCCTCTTCCAGACATCAGTTTTCCTTTTCAGTGGTTGCAGGTTCGGGAGTGCCGGTTTCGTTACAGGAGGGTTGCTTGCTGACACGATTGGCCGATATCTGATCGTCCAGATAGGGCTGTCGATGCGCTAGCTTCTCGACAAATCGATGCAGTTCCTGGTATTGCCAGGAGTCCTCGCTAGCCAGGCGGTAGTAGCTCCACTTTCCACGCTTTTCACCGTCGATCAGTTCGGAAGTGCTCAAGCGAGAAACATGGCGCGATACCGTAGATTGAGGTAACTCTAAGGCAGCCATCAATTCGCAGACGCATCTTTCTCCGGTCGAAAGCAGAGCCAGGATACGCAGGCGGGTTTGATCGCCCAGGGCTTTTAGGATATCGATTTCACGACTCGTTCTCATATATGGATCGCCTTTCATTCTTGCATCCGGATATTAGGATATGTAACTTCTTTTGACATGTCAAGGTTCCGTCCAGTAAATTCGGACCTTTTTTGTCCTTATGGGGAACAAATGGGGGTATGTATTGTGTAATAGATCTAAAGACGCCCAAAACCGCGACATATTGGGCCTTGACACTCAACTTGTCGTTGACACACGGTGCGTTTGGGATAACTTAGGAAGAGTACTGCGATAACTATTGATTCCACTAAAAGGAGAGACCTCGTGAGGAAAATTACGGTATTTCTGGTTGCTGCCCTGGTAATGATGTTTGCGGTAGCACAGATTCAAGCCGGCGAAGGCTGTAGCAGCGCCAAGGGCACTAAAGCTAAGACTATCAGCGCCGACAAGGCTGGCTGCAGTGCCGCCAAGGGCACCAGCGCCAAGTTGGCCTCTATGACCATGGAAGATTGCGCCAAGCTTTGTGGCATGACTGCCGAAGAGTGTGCCAAGGCTTGTGGTGGCAAGGGCAACTGCTCCATGAAGATGATCTCGGTGAAGGGTATGACCTGCACCGGTTGTGAAGGCGCCGTGTCGTCTGCTCTCGCCAAGGTCGAGGGTGTTAACCGCGTTTTGAAGGTTGACCACAAAGAAGGTTATGCGGTCGTTTGCGCTGTCAAGGACAAGTGCTGTGAGACTTCGCTGACCAAGGCTATCTCCGCCAAGGGCTTCACTGCCGAGATTATTCCGGCCGTGGCCACTGCCGAGACTACCGCTGACAGCAAGGCTAAGGCCGGCTGTGACCCCAAGGCTTGCGCCGCTTCTAAGAAGGGCTGCTCCAAGTCCAAGGGCACCAGCACGATTCAGAAGACTTCCGGTTCCAACTAGTTTGGTTCTGACATAAGTTTGGGAAGGGCGGGTTTACCCGCCCTTTTTTTTGTGGGCCAGTTTTCCTCTATTCTCGAGAGTTCGAACTAGTCATTGCGAGCGAAGCGAAGCAATCTCCAGTTCGAAAGACGAGATTGCCGGGTCGCTGCGCTCCTCGCAATGACTCGGTCGGCTAGCAGAACCAAGTCTTTGTAGGTCAGGTCTCCCCGAGACCTGCCACGACGACGGATTGACAAGAAATCTGCCCTACAATAACTGTAGGTCGAAACCCCTGCCCTGCTTCAGCAGGGTCGCGAAGCGAGGTTTCGACATCGAACACCCGGTGAGTTGAAAGGCGTCCTGTCAGAAAAAAACACAACACCGGTTGCAGAGGGCGGTCGATAACGTATAATAGCTGACGCATGTTTTGAACGTGAGGCAAGGTGAAGAGATCTAAATCGTATCTGACAGCTGCAATCCTGATTCTGTTGCTCGCATCGGCGGCCGGCGCCGCCAAGTATGCCGGTGAGCCGTATGCTCTCGGTGTAGGTGGCCGGGCCTTAGCCATGGGTGGTGCAGCCGTCGCCGGACCGTTTGATGCCTCAGCTCCCTATTGGAACCCGGCCGGAATGAACCAGCTGGAAGGCCGCTCGATTGTCGCCATGCACTCCGAGACTTTTGGTTCGTTGCTCAACCACGATTTCTTTGCCTATGTCGATGCCCGACCTGAGTCCAGGTCCTGGCTGCAGTCATTTGGCTTTTATTTCTATCGTCTTGGCGGTGGAGGGATAAAGATTACCAGTCTCGACGGCAACAACCGTCCGCAAGTCGATCGCGAAGAGTCGCACGGCGATATCGTGCTGGCGGCGGCGATCGGTGGCAAGCTGATCGAGAATCTGGAGTACGGCCTGACGGTCAAGTATCTCAACCGCGATCTGGCTACGGAGACCGGACACGGATTCAGCGTCGACGGCGGTTTGTTGTACCCCTTGGCTCCCTATGCCGAACTCGGTCTTACGATTGCGGATCTTACGACCGGATTCATCCGCTACTCGGGAGACACTTTCGGCGAGGCCACAACCGAGTCAATATCACCCAGTATCAAGCCGGGCTTCATGCTCTATCGTGACTATTACCAGTTTACTGGCCGTTTCACGGCCAGCGCCGACATTAGTCTCGAAGACCGTCAGATTTCCGATCAGTACCACACCGGGCTTGCTTCGGCTAACACCCATTTTGGCTGGGAAGTAGAGTATCAGCAGTCGCTGTTTGCACGGCTGGGTCTTGATGCCGGTAACTTCACGGCCGGAGTTGGCTTGGCCAGCAACGGTGCCTCGTTTGATTTCGCGTTCCAGAACCATTCCGATCTGGACGAGTCCTACCGCGTAAGCGCTGCTTATTCGTTCTAGAAGCTAAACCCGACGTTCAGGTAGTATCTTTCGGAGTCGTTGTCGGCTATGCCATAGCCGCCTTCGAACGGTCCGATCGGTGTGTCGAGCGAGAGGATGACGCCGAAGCCTTGCCGCAGGTCGTTGAACTTGATGTCCTCGGCGCGGGCATACACCTGGCCCAGGTCATAGCGGGCGGTCACATAGAACCACCAGGGGAGGTCAAAGCGAAGTTCGTGCGAGAGGTGTAGCAGTTTGTCGCCGGCCAGCTGATCGGTTCGATATCCCGAAAACGATCGCATGCCGCCCAGGAAAAACTTCTCAGAGGGGGGGAGATTGGACCGCGACAGCCCGACCGCCACTTTGGGGTGGAGATTGATGTGTCTGCCGATCGGCACGTAGGCTTCAAGGGTGGAGTAGAAGCGAGTAAACTCGACCTCACCGCCCAGCGCCTTACCGGTCAGCTGAATTTCGGCGAAGTGTTTCTTGCCGGTACGGGTGAAGGGAATGCGATCGAAAGTTTCTACGAGCGACTCGAAACGCATCGAACGCAACCCAAAATCCTCGGCCTGTTCGCGGTCGGGATAGCGCAGCTCCACCTGCTCAAACCTCAGACCGGCCGAGAGCGTCCCCCAGCGAGACATATGTTGCCCCACCTGGGATTCGAATCCATGTCGGCTTTCGATACGCTTATCGATGATATCCTTCTGCTCGAAGACATCACGATGTTGGCGATGGTAGAAGACGCGGATGGTCGAGGTCAGGTAAGTGTTGAAGATGCGGTTGGCCTGAAACTTGAAAAAGGCGTGTTGTCGCTGACGGGCGACGCGCCCATGGATCAAGTACTCGAGACCGATACCCAACAGGTTGTCGTCGAGAAACTCGGCGAATTGCTCCGATTGGTACCTGTCGTCCCAATGCCATCCCAGACGTAACTGGTGGAAGGCGCGTTCCTCGACCGTGATGGCTACTCGGGCGCCATAGTCGCGGGGCAAGAGATCAATCGCGACGCGATCAAACAAGTCAGTCCCGAATATCCCGGTTACACCGGAGGAAGCTCGCGCTGTGGAGTACGGTTCACCTTTGGAAAGGGGAAAGTACGAACGCACAAACCAGTCGCGGGTGCGATCGTTGTTCAGTACATCGATTCCTGTGACCATCGCTTCGTCGAATACGACTCGGACGGTCTGAAGATCGGAATCAACGGCCAATCCCGTAACTGCTGCCAGGTCGTAACCGCGCTGCCGGTAATGCTCCAGGATCCTCTCCCGACCGGCGGTTAGCACCTGGAAGTCAATAGTCCGGGCATCGCCCACCAGGAGAGCGGCGAGGGTCGTATCTTCAAAGACCGTACTGTTGGCAAACTCAAGGGAAACGTCGTCACGAGATATGCCGGGGGAGACGTCTATCCGGAGCGTCGTTCGTTGGCGACCGGACTGCTCATTCGATGCCGTCAGGGCAATCAGCCGGTCCTCTCGAACAACTTGCTTGAGAAGTTCGACGAGCCGGCCTCTGGTCATAGTCTTGCCGATTCGAATAAGCTCCCAGAGCCGAGAATCCTTTTCGCAGGAAGGGCAAACAAGGCTATCGATCGTGACGATCTGCAACTCCTGGCGGCGCCTCAGCTCCTGGATGATGCTGTCGGCGGCTGTAAGGCCGGCCTCGTAGCCGAGACGGATTAGCTCGTCCTTTTCTTCGAAGTCGGACGATGTGAAAAGATCGATTACGGGACGTATCACATAGTCGGCGGCATCCAGGGATGCTCTGAGCTTCTCGGCGGTCATGATCGAAGTCGCCTGATTGGCGATACTGACCGGATCGTTCAACTGATTCTTGTCCACTAAGGGGCTGGCCGTGTTGACGGCGACCACGAAATCGACCGTGTCGGTCATGGTGCGGGCCAGGTCAACCGGGATGGGCGATACCATGCCTCCGTCCATCAGGAGTTGTCCGTTGCGATCGAGCGGCGTGAAAGCCAGGGGGAAGGCCATGGTGGCTCTCATGGCGTCGGCCAGGGAGCCGCTGTCGAGGACGATCTTCTCGCCGGTGACGATGTCGGTGGCGACCGATCGGTAGGGAATAGGCAGGCGATTGAAGTCGCGCCCACAGCGATAACTAGCGCCGGTGGTCAGCCGTGTGAGAATAGAGGTAAGTTTCTGCCCTGCGGTCAGAGCCCTGGGAATCACCGGTCTTAAGCCACGAAAACGAACCGACAGTATGTGCCGGTCCAGTTCCTCACGCTGAGTGATGAACATGGTTGTCCGCGAAGGCTGATTGGAGAAGAGACCGTCGAGGCTCATGGTAGTGACAATCTCGCTCAGATCATCGGGACTGTAACCGGCCGCGTAGAGTCCGCCCACAATGCCGCCGATCGAAGTGCCGGTCACGCCGGCTACACTAAGTCCCTTCTCTTCGAATGCCCGCAAGACACCGATTGCCGCCAGTCCGCGAGCGCCGCCTCCGCTGAGTGCCAGGGTGACCGGGTAGGAAGGAGTATCCTCGTTGGGGGAGAGTCCGTCGAGGCCACCGATGGTTATCGGCGCCATCGGTTCGGCAGCTGCGGATGCGACCATGAGAAACAGGCACAAGATTATGACCGGATATTTCACTTGATTGGTGACCCGCCTCGTCGGTTCTTGTGGGCTGAAGAGACTTTTCATGTACGAGATGCAAGATGGCAGTCACTAGAGTCGAGATCAAGAAGATAAAGTCGCTCTCTTCGCGTAAAGGAAGGCGCGAGCACGGATTGTATGCCGCCGAGGGTGTCCGCCTCCTGGAAGAGGCGATACGCTACAAAAGTCGGCCAAAGACAGTCTATTGGTCCGAAGCCATGGTCACCGACCGTGGGCTGAAGCTGATAGCCGATTTTCAGCATCTCGATATACGCACCAAGAAGGTCAAACCGGAACAGATGCAGCTTATGGCCGACACCAAGAGTCCCCAGGGGGTTCTGGCCGTCTTTCCCGTGCCCGGTCAGGCTATGACCAAACTTTGGGGGCAGGGTCCGCGTAAGATACTATTGTGCGAGAACCTTTCCGATCCGGGCAATCTTGGCACTCTGGCCAGGTCGGCCTTGGCTTTCGGATTTGGCGGTATGATTATGACTGGTGCGAGCGTAGAGCCTTTTTCGCCCAAGGTCCTGCGAGCGTCAATGGGGGCCATTTTCGCCCTGCGTCTTGGCCGTATCGAAGAGAAGGATCTCGTGCCGGCGCTGAAAAACGATCGGTACAAGCTGATCGCGGCCGATATAGGAGGCAAGCCGGAGAAACAACTGCCGATTCGCAGCTTGCGAAACCAGAAGCTGATTCTCGCCCTGGGATCGGAAGCGAGCGGCCTTTCGGTGCCGCTAATCAAGGCAGCCGATTTTCGCGTAAGGCTGAGCCACCGTCGCGATGTCGAATCGCTGAACGTTGCAATTGCGGGCTCCATATTGATGAAGATGTTTTATGACAAGAACTAAAGGACAGTACATGAAGAGGCTGGTTTTCCTCGTTCTCGCATTCGCTGTGGCAGCACCGGCAGTACTCGCTCAGGAAGTCTTCGAGGAATCTAAGAATCTGTTCTCGACCAGGCGACAGGAGCTTTCGGTGCCGTTGCTTCAGGGCAGCGCCCTGGTGATTCGATCAGCCTCGGGTCTAATGGGCGAGATCGAAATCGTGGCTGACAGTGTCGAAGAGGCGAGATTGCGTTACTACAAGAAAGCCTCAACCGACTCGCGGTCCAAGGCCGTCGACTACATCGATCTCATCTCGGTTGAGCTGGAGCAGACTCCGTCGGCCGTGCGGCTCGAGATGCGGGCACCGAATCCACCCCCCTGGGGTGATCAGGAATCGGGGCGTATCGAGGGATATCTGATGGTCCCCATAGACTGTGCCATCAAAGTTGATGCGGCCTATTTCGATGTCGAGGCTACCGGGCCTTTCCTGGAATTCGTCAACACCTCCTCGTTTGGACGCCTGACCGTATCGGAGGTGACCGAGCGGCTGGAGGTGGGAACCAAGAACCGACGAGTGACCATTGCCAACGTCTCGGGCGAGGTGTCAGCTTCCACCAGCAATTCGACGCTAATCGCCCGCAATGTCTACTGCCCGGAATCCCGGGCCTCGCTGGTTAACGACGCCGGCGATATCCTGGTCGACAATATCCGGGGCGGTCTGAACATCAGGACCAGCTTCGGACGGGTTGATATAGAAGGTTTGGAGCCTCAAGGACGAGGCAACTACATCCGCTGCAATTCCGGACCGATCATTCTTGAACTGCTTTCGATGATCGAGGGGCAACTGGTGGTCAACAATCGCTACAGCGATATCGAGTTGACCGTTCCTCCCGATCTTTCTGCGGTGATGGCTCTGGCGGTCGACGAAGAAGGCCGAATCGAGGCCAGCAACTTCGTGTTCAAGTCGGAGTTGGTAGGTCAGAACCGCCTCACTCTCCGTTCCGGCGAGGGCAATGGCCTGATCAGCGGCTCAGTAATAGGCAAAGGAAATATCTATGTTCGAGGGACCGACGAAGAAGACTAGATCTGCCAGCCTGATCGCATCGCTCACGATTGCAATCTTACTCGCAAGCTGCCCGCTTTCGAGCTTATCGGCCGGGAGCTACTTTGAACGTCCGGCCGGCGTCTTCTATTACCAACCGGTCTCCTCGGTGTTTGGCGCCGAGGCAACGTGGGTCAATCCGGCCGGTCTGGCATTCTATGATGCGTCCGCTTTCCAGGTGATGTTTGACCAGCGCAAAGATGGTGATGGTGCCGACTGGGGCGCTGTCATCGTACGCGACAACCTCGGAATCGGGTACCGCCGACTGGACAATCCGGTGGGCGATGATACTCAGGAGTGGGTCTGGGCGGCGGGCATGAAATTGGGATCGACGGCTCAGTTGGGGGCCTCTTACCGGGCGTACAATCGGGCCACGGGAGAACTCAACAACGCCCATTTCTGGAATGTGGGCATGATGGGCGGGACCGGCAAACTGCGCTGGGGTGCCCTGTTCAGCAACCTTAATCACCATACTGATGGCGACGGCGATCGAACCAAGACCGACCAGCAGTACTCGCTTTCCTATCGCCCTTTGGGCAACCAACTAACTCTATCGGTCGATGCCGTCATACCCGGCGGCAGCAATCTCAAGGACGCCGTCTACAACTACCATCTGGAGCTGGCTCACAAGCGAGGGATCTACCTTTCGGGAATGCTCGATTCGGAGAGCAACTTCGAGATCGGATTTCGCATCAACCTTCGCAAGTACATGGTGGGGAGTAAATCCGGGTTCTCCGACAACGGTGATCACCTCCGCTCCACCTTCTTCCTGGGAGCAACCGAACTGGAACAAGCGACGATTTTGCCGCGCCAGGGACGTCGGCTGAGTCTGGGGATCGGTGGATCGATCGGTGAAAACCCGCCACAACCTGTTTTCGGGAGACGCTCGACTCCGTTCGTCAAAGTCATATTGAGTATCTATCGAGCGGCTGAGGATCCTTCGATCCGTGAGATGTTGCTGTCGTTACGCGGTCTCTCTCTGGGCGTTGCCCAGGCCGAAGAGCTGCGTGAGGCAATCGGCTATTTCAAGAGTCGCGGCAAACAGATCACCTGCCATTTGACCCACGCCAACAACATTGGCTACTACGTTGCGAGCGCCTGTGACAGGATTCTGGTCCCGCCGGTGAGCCGCGTCGGCCTGGTGGGGCTTCGCGCCGAACTGACCTTCTATGCCGGCACGCTCGACATGATCGGCGTCAAAGCAGACATGATCAAAGTCGGCAAGTACAAGACCGGCGCCGAGACCTATGCCAACTCCGAAGCCAGCGACGCCAATCGGGAAGAGGTCAACCACCTGCTCGACGATCTGTACGAGCAGTTCGTTGGGG
>Ga0180430_10001421_pt1 | contig 23306 bp, 18 predicted proteins | sample SS_ome_9_FD_132999 | JGI IMG/M metagenome (GOLD analysis project Ga0180430, IMG submission 132999) | Hypersaline lake sediment archaeal communities from the Salton Sea, California, USA - SS_1_S_2 metaG | ecosystem: Environmental > Aquatic > Non-marine Saline and Alkaline > Hypersaline >... | reverse complement strand
TCCCCGCCCCCGCCCTTGGCGAACCCTGGCTGCTCACCCCCGGCCCGCTGACCACCGCCTACGAGGTCAAGCAGGCGATGCTGAGGGACTGGGGCAGCTGGGACGCCGATTTCCGCGCGATGACGGCCGATCTGCGCCGCCGCCTGCTGGCGCTGGCCGGCGATACCGCCGGCGCGTGGGATTGCGTGCCGATGCAGGGCTCCGGCTCCTACTGCGTCGAGGCGATGCTGGGCACGTTCGTGCCGCGCGACGGCAAGGTGCTGGTGCTGGCCAACGGCGCCTACGGGCTGCGCGCCGCCGAAACCCTGCGGGTGATGGGCCGGGCGCTGACCCTGATCGACAAGGGCGATTACCTGCCGCCGCGCGGCGCCGAGGTCACCGAGGCGCTGGCGGCCGACCCGGCGATCACCCATGTGCTGGCGATCCATTGCGAAACCTCCTCGGGCATCCTGAACCCGATCCCGGAAATCGCCGCGGCCACCGCCGCGGCGGGCCGCAAGCTGCTGATCGATTCGATGTCGGCCTTCGGCGCGCTGCCGCTGGACGTGCGCGAGTTGCCCTGCGCCGCCTTCGTCTCCTCGGCCAACAAGTGCATCGAGGGCGTGCCGGGCTTCGGCTTCGTGATCGCCCGCAAGGCGGAACTGGAAGCGGCGAAGGGCAACGCCCATTCCCTGTCGCTCGATGTCCATGCGCAATGGTCCTACATGGAAAAGACCGGCCAGTGGCGGTTCACCCCGCCCACCCATGCCGTCGCCGCCTTCCTCACCGCGCTCGACCTCCACGAGGCAGAGGGCGGCCGCCCCGCCCGGCTGGCGCGCTACACCTGGAACCGCGACGTGATGGTGGCGGGGATGCGCGAGATCGGCTTCGAAACCCTGCTGGCCGACGACTGGCTGTCGCCGATCATCGTGACCTTCTTCTGCCCCGCCGATCCGGCCTTCGCCTTCGGCCGCTTCTACGACCTGATGAAGGCGAAGGGCTTCATCATCTATCCCGGCAAGCTGACGGTGGTGGACAGTTTCCGCATCGGCTGCATCGGCCGGATGGATGCCGCGGTGATGCGCCGCGTGGTCGCGGCGGCCGCGGACTGCCTGGCCGAGATCGGCGTGGCCTCGGCCGCGCCGCCCGCCGCCGCCCATGACGAACGCAAGCGGCTGGCGGGTTGACCCCGCCGCGCCGACCCAGACACTGCACCGGACTTCAGACAGGACAGACCCGCATGACCGACGCCAACCGCCCGCCCGTGACCGTCAATGGCCGCGACTACCCGTTCCCCAGGGTGCCGGCCATCGCGATCTGCCTTGACGGCTGCGAACCGGCCTACCTGACGGAGGCGAGCGCCAAGGGCCTGACCCCCACGCTGGACCGGATGGTGGCACAGGGCACGGCGCGGACCGCGCATTCCGTCATCCCCTCCTTCACCAACCCCAACAACCTGTCGATCGCCACCGGCCGGCCGCCCGCGGTGCATGGCATCTGCGGCAACTACCTGTTCGATCCGACCACGGGCGAAGAGGTCATGATGAACGACATCCGCTTCCTGCGCGCCCCGACGATCTTTTCCGCCTTCCAGAAGGCCGGCGCGAAGGTCGCCGTGGTCACCGCCAAGGACAAGCTGCGCGCGCTGCTGGGCGCCGGGCTGGACTGTTCGGGCGGCCGCGGCTTCTGCTTTTCCTCGGAGAAGTCCGACACGACCACGACGGCCGAACACGGGATCGACAACGCGTCGGCCTGGCTTGGCCGCCCGGTGCCCGAGGTCTATTCCGCCGACCTGTCGGAATTCGTCTTCGCCGCCGGGGTGAAGCTTCTGGCCGAGGACCGGCCCGACCTGATGTACCTGACCACCACGGATTACATCCAGCACAAGTTCGCGCCGGGCGAGGCCGAGGCCGATGCCTTCTACGAGATGTTCGATGGCTACCTTGCGCAGCTTGACGCGATGGGCGCGGCGATCGTGGTGACCGCCGATCACGGGATGAAGCCCAAGCACGGCGCCGATGGCCAGCCCAACGTGATCTACGTGCAGGATCTCCTGGACGACTGGCTGGGCAAGGGTGCGGCCCGCGTGATCCTGCCGATCACCGACCCCTACGTGGTGCATCACGGCGCGCTCGGCTCTTTCGCCACGGCCTACCTGCCCGAGGGCGCGAATGCGGGCGAGATCACCGCGCGCCTCGCCGCCCTGCCCGAAATGCTGGAGGTGGTGGACAAGGCCACCGCCGTGGCGCGCTACGACCTGCCCGAGGACAGGATCGGCGACGTGGTGATGATCTCGACGGAAAACATGACGATCGGCACCTCGGCCCATCGCCACGACCTTGCCGCGCTGAAGGAACCCCTGCGCAGCCACGGCGGGCTGACCGAACAGGCGGTGCCCTTCATCGTCAACCGCCCCGTGCCGGACCTGGCCGATGCGCCCGATCTGCGCAACTTCGATGCTTTCCAGATCGCCACCACCGCCGCCGCGAAAGGGTAGCGCCATGACCATCCGCCACGAACCCATGCGTATCGCCGGCCGCAAGGTCGAGGCCGAGGGCGTCATCGAGGTCCGCTATCCCTGGGACGATTCGGTGATCGGCACCGTCCCCGCCGGCACGGCGGAGCACGCCCGCGAAGCCTTCGCTATTGCAGCCGCTTACGAGCCGAAGCTCACGCGATACGACCGCCAGCGCATCCTGCTGAAAGCGGCCGAACTGATCGTCGCCCGGAAGGAGGAACTGGCGCAGCTGATCACGCTGGAACTGGGAATTTCGAAGGCCGACAGCTACTACGAGGTCGGCCGCGCATATGACGTCTACACCCTGGCGGGCCAGTTGTGCATCCAGGACGATGGCGAGATCTTTTCCTGCGATCTGACCCCGCATGGCAAGGCGCGCAAGATCTTCACCCTGCGCGAACCCCTGCGCGCGATTTCCGCGATCACGCCGTTCAACCACCCGCTGAACATGGTCAGCCACAAGATCGCCCCCGCCATCGCCACCAACAACTGCATGGTCGTCAAGCCCACCGAACTGACGCCGATGACCGCGCTGGTGCTGGCCGATATCCTCTACGAGGCCGGGCTGCCGCCCGAGATGCTGTCGGTCGTCACCGGGCTGCCGGGCGAGATCGGCGACGAGATGATCACCAACCCCGAGATCGACCTGATCACCTTCACCGGCGGGGTGCCGGTGGGCAAGCTGATCGCGTCGAAGGCAGGCTACAGGCGGCAGGTGCTGGAACTGGGCGGCAACGACCCGCTGATCATCCTCAACGATCTCACGGACGACGATCTCGCGAAGGCCGCCGATCTCGCCGTGGCGGGCGCCACCAAGAATTCCGGCCAGCGCTGCACCGCGGTCAAGCGCATCCTGTGCCAGGACAGCGTGGCCGACCGGTTCGTGCCGCTGGTGCTGGAGCGGGCCAAGAAGCTGCGCTTCGGCGACCCGATGGATTCGGAAACCGAACTGGGCACGGTGGTGCACGAAGCGGCCGCAAAGCTGTTCGAATCGCGCGTCTACAAGGCCGCCGAGCAGGGCGCCGAGGTGCTTTACGATCCGGGCCGGAAAGGCGCGCTGCTGCCGCCGATCGTGGTCGACCGGGTGCCGCACGGATCGGACCTGGTGATGGAGGAAACCTTCGGCCCGGTGATCCCGGTGGTCCGTGTCCCCGACGACGACGAAGCGGTGATCGGGATTTCCAACTCCACCGCCTTCGGCCTGTCCTCGGGCGTCTGCACCAACGATCTCCGGCGGATGCAGCGTTACATCGCCGGGCTCAAGGTCGGCACCGTGAACATCTGGGAGGTTCCCGGCTACCGGATCGAGATGTCGCCCTTCGGCGGCATCAAGGACAGTGGCAACGGCTACAAGGAGGGCGTGATCGAGGCGATGAAAAGCTTCACCAACGTCAAGACCTTCTCGCTGCCCTGGGTGCATGGATGACGCGCCATACCGAGGGCGAATCCAACACCTCCGCCGCCCGCGCCGAATGGGCGGCGCGCGAGACCGATCCGGCGACCCGCGCGCTGCTGGACCGCGACGCGGCGGCCTTCCTGCACCAGTCGCTGTCCTCGCCCTGCGTCTCGACCATCGCGAAGGCCGAGGGGATCTGGATCGAGGATACCGCGGGCCGCCGCTACATGGATTTCCACGGCAATTCCGTCCACCACATCGGCTATGGCCACCCGAGGCTGAAAGAGGCGATCCGGCAGCAGATGGAGGCCCTGCCCTTCGCGCCGCGCCGCTTTGCCTGCGAGACGGCGGTGGAACTGGCCGAGGAACTGGGCCGGATCGCGCCGGGCGACCTGTCGAAGGTGCTGTTCACCACTGGCGGGTCCGACGCGGTGGAGGTGGCGCTGAAACTCGCCCGCGCCGCGACCGGGCGGTTCAAGACGCTGTCGTTCTGGGATGCGTTCCACGGCGCGGGCTTCGGCGCGGCCTCGATCGGCGGCGAGGCGACGTTCCGCAGCCATGTCGCCGGCCCGTTGCTGCCGGGCGCGGAACACGTTGCGCCGTTCCACTGCTACCGCTGCGCCTATGGCCACTCGGGGCCGGAGAGTTGCGGCCTCGCCTGCGCGAAGATGGTCGGTTACGTGCTTGAAAAAGAGGGCGATATCGCCGCCGTGATCGCCGAACCGATGCGCGCGGTGCCGGTGGTGCCGCCGCCGGGCTACTGGCAGGCGGTGCAGGCGGCCTGCCACCGGCACGGCACGCTTCTGATCCTCGACGAGATCCCCACCGGGCTGGGCAAGACCGGCCGGATGTTCGGCTTCGACCATGACGGCGTGGTGCCCGACATCGTGGTGCTGGGCAAGGCGTTGGGCGGCGCGATGCTGCCGCTCGCCGCCGTCGTGGCGCGGGCCGATCTGGATGTCGCCGGCGACGTCGCCATCGGCCACTACACCCATGAAAAGAACCCGGTCACGACGCGGGCGGGGCTGACCACCCTGCAGATCATCCGCGACGAGGGGCTGGTGGACCGCGCGGCGGAGCTGGGCGGGCTGGCGATGGCCCGGCTGCGCGACCGGATCGGCGACAGCCCGGTGGTGGGCGACATCCGCGGCCGCGGCCTGATGGTCGGGGTCGAGATCGTGGCGGACCGCGCGGCCCGCACCGCCGACCCGGACCGGGCGGAGCGGATCTACTACCGCTGCCTTGCCGAGGGGCTGAGCTTCAAGATCAGCGCCGGCAACGTGCTGACGCTGTCGCCGCCGCTGGTGATCGCCGAGGCCGATCTGCTGCGCGCGATGGACATCGTCTGCGCCGCCGTGCAGGCCGAGACCTAGCGCGGCGCGCGGCCGCCCCCGCACCGCCGCGATACCGGCGGCCCAAACCGCGGGCCGGTCACGCGCCGATCAGGATCCGGGTCTGCCGGCGGTCGCGGCGTTCGCACATCCGGTCGATCAGCTTCGCCATCAGCCGGGCGCGGGTTTTGGCCTGCGCCGGGTCGCGGCCAAGGTCGCACGTCTCTCCCGGATCGTCCGCCAGATCGAACAGCATCGGCGGCACATTGCCGCCGAAATGCACGTATTTCCAATGGGTTTCGCGCAAGATCGCAACCCCGGACTGAAGTTCGGTCAGGCCCAGTGCGCGCTGGATCCGGGTCGGGCTGCGGGGATTGCCGAAATCGGCCTCGAGGAACACCGCGTCGCGCCAGCCCGCCGGCACCTCCCCGCGCGCCAGCGGCAAAAGCGAGGCCCCGTCCATCGCGTCGGGCGGCGCCCGGCCGATCCAGTCGAGGATCGTGGGCGCGATATCGATGCTTTCGGTCAGCGCCGCGACGGCATGGCCGGCGCGGCCGCCCTTGGGATCGCGGATCCACAGGGGCACCGCGAAGGCCGGGTCGAAGACGCTTTCCTTGCCCCACATCGCCTTGTCGCCCAGCATCTCGCCATGATCGGCGGTGACGATCACCAGCGTGTCGTCGGCCTGCCCCGTCGCCTCCAGCCAGTCCAGCAGCCGGCCGAGGTGGTGATCGACCTCGGCGGTGAGGCCCAGGTAGACGGCGCGCAGTTCCGCCACCTGCGCGTCGCTGAGCCCGGCGCAGTCGCCGTCGAACCCCCAGAACAGGCCGCGGTTCGACGGGGCGGAAAACCAGGCGTCGAGGAACGGGTGATCCGGGCGGCGGCGGTCGGCCGCCGGCAGCGCCGCGGGATCGACCAGCCGGTTCCAGGGCGCCGGCGCCACCAGCGGCGGATGCGGCCGGATGTAGGTGACATGGGCGAACCAGGGCTTGCCCCGGCGAATGTCGAGCGCGGCGAGCGTCCGGTCCGTCAGGTAGGCCGTGTCGCTGTCTTCCGCCGAATAGAGCGCCGGGTCGGAGGGGCGCGGCGGCTCGTTCCCCGGCGCGACGGGGCGATAGATCTCCGGCACCGGGCCCTCGCCGTCCAGCGCGAAGACATGGCCGCGGGCGCGCAGGTGGCCGGGCCATTCCAGCCCGTCGTCAAGCCGCATTTCCACCAGTTCGCGAAACCCCGGCGCGACACCTTCGTAGCTGGCCAGATCGGGGTCTTCCGGGTCCATCCCCTCGGGGTCGGGCGTGATGTCGGAATAGCCGAACAGCAGGGGTTCGTAGCCCGCCTTGCGGGCCTCTGTCGCGACGGTGGCGTGATGCCGCGCCAGCGGCGTGCCGTTGCGGATCGCGCGATGGTTCATCGCGTAAAGCCCGGTCAGCAGGCTGGCGCGCGCCGGCCCGCAGGGCAGCGTGACGGTGAAATGGTTGTCGAACCTTGTGCCGGTGGCCGCCAGCCGGTCGAAGGCCGGCAGCGGCACTGCGCCGGCCAGCGGCCCGGTCAGCGCCCGGGCCGACAACTGGTCAATGGTGACGAACAGGACGTTGCCGCGCCGGTCCCGCGCCATTCAGGCCTCCGCCGGCGCGGCCGCGTGATCGCGGCTGAAATCGAACTCCTCGGCGAAATGGCAGGCGACGAAACGCTCGGGCTCGATCTCGCGCAGCGCCGGCGCCTCGGCCTTGCAGCGGGCCTGGGCGAAGCGGCAGCGGGTGTGGAACTTGCAGCCCGGCGGCGGGTTGGTGGGCGAAGGCACCTCGCCTTCCAGCTTCTCGGCCTGGCTGTCGTCATCGGGATCGAGCGAGGGGATCGCCGACATCAGCGCCGAGGTATAGGGATGCCGCGGCCGTGCGAACAGCGTGCGGGTGGGCGCGGTTTCGACCAACTGGCCAAGATACATCACCGCGACGTGGTCGCAGACATGGGCCACCACCGACAGGTCGTGGCTGATGAACAGGAAGCTGATCCCCATCTCGCGCTGGATCGATTTCAGGAGGTTCAGCACATCGGCCTGGATCGACACGTCAAGCGCCGCGACGCTTTCGTCGGCCACGATCAGCCGCGGCCCCGATACCAGCGCCCGCGCGATCGAAATGCGCTGCCGCTGACCGCCGGAAAAGGCATGCGGGAAGCGGCGCAGATGTTCCAGGTTCAGCCGGCATTTCGCCGCGATCTCGCGCACCCGCGCGTCGGTCTCCTGCCGGGTCTTCGTCAGCCCCATGACCTCCAGCGGTTCGGCGATGATGTCGCGCACCGTCATCCGGGGGCTGAGCGCGGCATAGGGATCCTGGAAGATCAGCTGCGCGCGCTTGCGATAGTCCTTCAACTCGGGCTTCGAGAGCGCGGCGAGGTCGTAACGCACCTCGTCATCCCGGTAGATGACATGGCCGCCGCTGATCGGCGCAGCGCGCAAGAGCGCGCGGCCCAGCGTCGTCTTGCCCGAACCCGATTCGCCGACCAGCCCGAAGAAGCTGCCGCGCTCGATCGTGATCGAGACGTTGTCGACGGCGTTCAGCCGGGTCTTCGTGGCCAGCAGCCCGTGGCCCAGCGTGTAGCTGACGGTAAGATTTTCCGCCGCGATCACCGGCGGCGTGTCGGCCTGTGCCGTCATGCGGTCATCCCCTCGGTCACGGCCTCTTCGGTCAGGTGGCAGGCGGCGAGATGGCCGTCGCGGGCCGGTCGCATCGCCGGTTCCTCGACGTAACAGCCCGCGATCGCCACCGGGCAGCGGGTGTGGAACACGCAGCCCGGTGGCCGGTTCAGCGGCGACGGGATGTCGCCGGGCACCGGTGTCAGCGGCGCGTCGAGATCGGACAGCTTGGGCAGCGCGTTGATCAGCCCCAGCGTGTAGGGATGCGCGGGATGCCGGATCACCTGCCGCACCGTCCCGGTCTCGACGATCCGGCCCAGATACATCACCGCGACCCGGTCGGCGGTCTGCGCGATCACGCCCAGATCGTGGGTGATGAACAGGATGCCCATGCCGAAATCGCGCACCAGATCCTTCATCAGGTCGATCACCTGGGCCTGGATCGTGACGTCGAGCGCGGTCGTCGGCTCGTCGGCGATCAGCAGCCGGGGCTTGGTGGACAGCGCCATCGCGATCATCGCGCGCTGGCGCATGCCGCCGGAAAACTCGAAGGCATACTGGTCGAACCGGCGCGCGGGTTCGGGGATCCCGGTGCGCGCCAGCATCTCGATCGACAGCTCCTTGGCCTGCGCCTTCGACATCGTGGTGTGGATCAGCAGCTGCTCGACCATCTGGTCGCCCACCGTGATCGCCGGCGCGAAAGAGGCCATCGGTTCCTGGAAGATCATCGAGATCGCGCCGCCGCGCACCACCCGCAGGTCGCGTTCGCGCCTCAGCCCCAGCACGTCCACCGGCCCGTCGGGCAGGTTCACGGTGATCCGCGACGCCGGGTCGTAGACCGTGTTGTCGCCATTGAGCCGCATCAGCGACTTTGCGGTGACCGACTTGCCCGAGCCCGATTCGCCGACCAGCCCCAGCACCTCGCCCGGCGCGATGTCGAAGCTGACGCGGTCGACCGCCGTCACCAGCCCCTCGTCGGTGTGAAAGCGGACCGTCAGGTCCGAAACGGAGATCAGCGGCGCGGTCATTTCTTGGAGCTCGAATAGGGATCGGCGGCGTCGCGCAGCCCGTCGCCGACATAGACGAAGGCCATCACCAGCGCGATGAAGAAGAACACCGGGATGAAATACCACTGGTAGTTCAGCAGCACGTCGGCCGAGGTCGTGTTCTGCAGCATCACGCCCAGCGAGTTCACCGGATCCTTCAGCCCCAGCCCGATGAACGACAGCGCGGTTTCCGACAGCACGATGTAGGGAAACGAGATCACCAGGTCGACGATGATGTAGCTGGTGAACGAGGGCAGCAGGTGGCGGCCGATGATGTGGCCGGCCCCCGCGCCCTGCAACTGCGCGGCCAGCACGTATTCCTGGTTGCGCTCGACCAGAAGATGGGTGCGCACCCGCCGCGCCAGTGTCGGCCAGTTGATGAAGCCGATGATGATCGAGATGAAGAAGAACCGTGTCTCCGACGACCATTCCTGCGGGATGAAGGCCGCCAGCGCCATGAACAGCGGGATGATCGGCACGGTTCGGATCGCGTCGGTGACCATCTGGATCACGCCGTCGATCACCCCGCCGAAATAGCCCGCGATCCCGCCGATGATCAGCGCCATGACGAAGCTGATCAGCACCCCCAGCGTGCCGACGGCGAGCGAGGTGTAGATCGCGTGCAGGGTGCGCGAGAAGATGTCCTTGCCGGTGTCGTCGGTGCCGAACAGGTGAATGAACCCCTCGTCGACGCCGAACAGGTGGGTATCGAAGGTCATTCCGAACATCTTGTATTCGTCGCCCTCGACGAAGAACTGCACGTAGCGGCGATCCTCGGTGTCGATCGTGGTGACCCAGCGGAAATTCGTGGCCAGCGAGCGTTCGCGTTTCACGCCGTAGATGAAGGGGCGCATCGAACAGCCGGCCTCGTCGCAAAACCGCGGGATCTGCGGCGCGCCGTTGGTGTAGTCGGCGTTGCGGCCCTTGATGGTGGGATCGTAGGGCGACAGGAACGGCGCGAAGATCCCCATCAGGATCAGCACCAGCAGGATCGTCCCCGCGATCATGGCGGAGCGGTTCTTGCGGAACCGCGCCCAGATCAGCTGGCCCTGCGAGGCGGTGAAATACGCCTCTTTCCTGCGGCGCTCGGCCTCGGTTTCCTGCGGTGTCGCCTGTGGGCCCTGCATGGTCTCGGCCATCGCCTAGCCTCCCATCACGGATTTGCGGACGCGCGGATCGATGATCGCCAGCGCGACGTCGGTGAGGAAATTGACGGTGACGATCGAGGCCGTCAGCAGGAAGATGATCGCGCCGGCCAGCTGCTGGTCGTTCGACCGCGCCAGCGCCTCCAGCAACAGCGCGCCGGCCTCCGTCAGGGTCAGGATCACGGCCACGATCGGCAGTTCGTTGAAGATCCGGTTCAGGTCGAAGCCGAGCGAGTTGATGATCGGCCCCAGCGCGTGCCGGGCCGGGTAGCGCCACAGCAGCCGCCGGCCCGACAGGCCGCGCGCCCGCGCCGCGGTGACGTAAAGCTTGGCCTGCTCGTCCAGCATCAGCGCCCGCACGGTCTGCAGCGCGAAGGCGGTGGCCGACCAGCCCAGGATGAACACCGGCAGCCAGGCCCTTGACAGGAAATCCATGAACTTGTCCATCGACCATGGCGCGTCGCGGTATTCGCTGGAAAACAGCCCGGTCATCGAATCCCCGAACAGCACGGTCGAGATCAGCATGATGATCAGCGCCAGCAGGAAATTCGGAAGCGCGAGGCCCAGATAGGAGACGAACTTCAACGACTGGTTCAGCGTCTGGCTTTTCGACGAGGCCGAGATGATCCCGACGGGGATCGCGATCAGGTAGGCCAGCAACAGCGCGGTCAGGCAGATGCCCAGCGACAGCAGGAACTTGTCGCCCAGAAGCTGGTTGATATCGAGCCTGAGGATGCAGCTGTCGCCGAAGTCGCCGCGGAAGAACACGTTGCCGACCCAGGATCCCCAGCGCACCAGGAACGGCCGGTCAAGGCCCAGCCGCCGCTCCTCGGCCTCGATATCCTCGATCGAGATGCCCGATCCTTGCGTGTTCTTGAAGGCGAGGTAGCGTTCGGCGCAGGTGCCGGGCACCAGTTCCATCAGGGTGAAGACGATCAGCGAGACAAGCAGCAGCGTGAACAGCGCCATCGCGGCACGGATCGCTGCGAACCGGATGAATGGCAGCATCTCGCCTTGTCCCCTGTCGTCCGTGACGAACGGTCTTTGCGCCGTTCTTCTGTGCTGACCCGGGCGGATTGCACCGCCCGGGCCGGTCTTGGGCGATCACGCGCGCCGGCGCGCGATCATTCGTCGAAGAACCACTGGGCCGCCACGTAGGGATAGGTCCGGTAGTATTCGTAGGACTGGGTCTTGAACTCGGTGACGTTCTTGAGCGCGTTGCGGTGATAGATCACGTTCGGCGCCTGCACCGTGCCGATGAACATCAGGTTCTCGGTCATCGCCTGCGCCATCCGCGCACCGATCTCGGCCTGCGCGTCCGATCCCGGCGCCGCGCCCTGGAAGGCGGTGACGTCGTCGATCAGATCCTTGACCCACTGCGGCGGTTCAACGCCGGCGGACCCGCCGGATTCGACCCATTCCGCCCAGAGCATGCCGGTGCGATGGCCGAAGTAGTTCTCGAACGGCGGCACCCACAGCTCGTTGTTGCCCAGCACGATGGCGACCGGCTGGCCCTTTTCCCACAGCCCGACGTCGAGCTGGTTCGAGGATTGCTGCGAGCGATACTCGTCCGGCGTGACCTCCTTGACGGTGGACTGGATGCCGACATCGGCCCAGTTCTGCGCCACGAGTTCCACGACCTCGCCGCCGATGCCCTGGGTGGCGAACTGCAGGTTCAGCACCAGCTTGTCGCCGTTGGGCAGTTCGCGGAAGCCGTCGCCGTCGGTATCGGCCATGCCGATCTCGTCGAGCAGGCCGTTGGCCATCGCCGGGTCGTGCTGCGCCATGTGCTGCGTCAGCTCCGGGTCGACGAAGCTCGGCGTCGGCGAGAAGCCGATGTACTGCTTCGGTTCGCCCTGCCCGAAGAAGGCGGTCTCGTTCAGCTCGTCGCGGTCGATCGCGACCGACATCGCCTGCCGGAACCGCAGGTCGGCGAAGACCTCGCGCTTGGCCTCGTCGGGATGGGTGACGTTGAACGAGATCGTCGGCATCGCGATCGTCGGCTTCAGCTGGACCGAGTAGTCTCCCTTCTCCTGGTTCTCCAGCAGGATCGGCGCGGCGGCCAGCGTCAGCGACTGCGACTTGTAGTCGGCCTCGCCGTTCACGAGCTTGAGGATCCGCACCTCGTTGTCATTGGCGTACAGCTCGTCCTGGCGGCTGATGTAGGGCAGCTGCTGGCCCGTGGTGTCCACCATGTGGAAATACGGATTGGCGACGAGCTTGCGGCCCTCGGTCGTGTCCGAGACGTAGATGTGCGATTCCAGCGTCGGATGCGTGTCGGCGGGCAGGCAATCGACCTTGTCGGGCGAGTTCAGCATCGGGCTGGGCGTATCGGTCCAGTCCGAATTGCCGAAATAGGCGGTGATCACCGCCAGCCCGTTCTCGAAGCCGCATTCGGCGGCCAGCGCATCGGCCTCGGGGTTCAGGTCGGGGTGGTACTGGCCGAGGAAATGCACCGGCTGGAACGCCTGCGCGAAGGAGGTGGCGAAATGCGCCAGCAGCCCCGGCTTCGGCGACGGCAGGTTGAACACCACGGTGGTGTCGTCCGGCGTGTCGACCGTCATCCGCTCGCCCGCGACGAGAACGTAATCCTTCGCCTTCTCGATCACCTTGGGATCGAGCGACAGGTTGTCATACCAGAACTTGACGTCGGCCGAGGTGAACGGCGCGCCGTCCGACCACTTGTGCCCGGCCCGCAGGAAGAACGTCAGCTGGGTGAAATCGTCGTTCCATTCCCAGCCCTTGGCGATGTTCGGCACGATCGTCTGCAGATCGTCGGCATAGCGCACGAGGTTGACATGGCGGGTGGACAGGAAGTCCGACGTGCCGGCCTCGGTCGCGTTCGACAGCGCGCGCAGCGTGCCGCCGTACTGGCCGATGGCGGCATAGGGCACGACGACCAGCGGTTCGGCGGGCAGACGCTCGGCCACCGGCGGCAGGTCGGGATTGCCGCGCAACTCACCGTTCAGCGCGCCGATCTCGGGGTTCTCGGAAAATTCCATCTCGCAGCCGGCGGCGGCCTCGAACTCGGCCAGTTCGTACTGCATCGGGAAGGCGCCCGCGCCCACCCCCATCATGTCGGCGCCGGTCACAGCCGGGCAGCTTGCGATCGCCGTGCCGGACAGCAGCGCCCAGACGGCACCCCCTGCCAGCAGCGTCCTCGTACGGGTCATGTATCGGTCCCTCCGTGTTGACCTCGGCCATTTTGGCCGGAGGCATCCTTGCGCCGCTTCTTGAACTCTGTGTGACGGTTCCTGCATCGGGCGCCCGCGGCATGTTGGCGAGGCGGAAGTCGCCGAGTCAAGCTTTCAGGGCGCCGGGCCTTGCGACCGGGCCGGCCCCGGCAGGACCGCGCGGGCCCGTCCCGCAGGGGCGAACGCCGCGCCACACCGCCCGCCGGCCGTCTCCGGCCGGCCGGATTCTCCGCGCCGGGGCCGTCGGCTGCCCGATTCTTGGGCGGCCCGGGCACGGCGACGGGCCGCCGGCCCGGCAATGGCTTGCGCTTTTGCCGCGTTGCAGCAAAACTTTTACCCGCACAGGGGGACGGGATGATGGCGAGTTTCTGCGAAAGCCTTCTCGAACACGCGACCTTCGAGTTCGACCGCGACATGGTCGTCGCCTACGCAATGATCAACGAGGCCGGCGGAAAGGTCAGCGTGCTGAACTTCGGCAGCGCCGAACAGGCCGCCGGTTTCTCGCAGGAGTTCCTGTCCGACCGCGACTTCGTGGTGATCCGCAACGAATCGCAACTGGTCTGCCTCGCCGGGCTCGACACGGTGATGGAGACGGTCGACAGCAGCCAGCGCGTCCGGCCCCGCACCTATTGCCGCGACGCGCTGACCGGGACGGTCCGGCACCTGCACTGATCCCGGCCCGCCGGGGATCGCGGATCGATCGTTCACACGGCTGAAACAAAACCGTCACCGAAATCTCGAAATCCGCTGCTTTGTTTCCGAATCGTGGCTGCCGGCCCCTGCCGCGCGGCCCGACTCATGACGAGGAGAGGATGATGAAGCATCTTTTGATCGGCGGCGCGGCCGTCGCCGCCGCGATCACGCTGCCGCAGACCGCCGCCGCGCAGACCGAGATCCAGTTCTGGCACGCCTTTACCGGCCGTCTCGGCGAACTGGTCGCCGAACAGGTGGAGACCTTCAACGCCGCGCAGGGCGACTACGCGGTGGTCGCCACCCACAAGGGCAACTATTCCGAGACGCTCAACGCCGGCATCGCCGCGTTCCGCGCCGGCGAGCAGCCGCATATCCTGATGGTCTTCGAGGTCGGCACGGCGACGATGATGGCCGCCGAGGGCGCGATCAAGCCGGTCTACGAACTGATGGACGAGGCCGGGACCGACTGGGATCCCGATGCCTATATCGGCTCGGTCAAGGGCTACTACACCACGCCCGAGGGGCAGATGCTGTCGATGCCCTACAACAGCTCGACCCCGGTGCTGTGGGTCAACCGCGACGCGCTCGCCGCCGCCGGGATCGACCCCGACATCGATCTGACGACCTGGGAGAAGGTCGATGCGGTGCTCGGCCAGCTCAAGGATGCCGGCTCGACCTGCCCGCTGACCACCGCGTGGCAGTCCTGGGTGCATCTGGAAAACTTCTCCGCCTACCATGACACGCCCTTCGCGACGCGTGACAACGGCTTCGGCGGGCTCGACACCGAACTGGCGTTCAACGGCGCCGCGCAGGTCGCCCATATCGGCAAGATGGGCGAATGGGCCCGCGACGGCAAGTTCATCTACGCCGGCCGCCGCAACGAGGGCGGGGCGAATTTCCGCGCCGGCGAGTGCGCCCTGTTCACCGAATCCTCGGCCGGCTACGCGGGCATCAGCGCCGAGGCGGACTTCGACTTCGACGTGCGCCCCCTGCCCTACTGGGAGGCCGTGGCGGCCGAGCCGCAGAACACGATCATCGGCGGCGCCTCGCTGTGGGTGATGGAGGGCCACGAGGCCGCGGAATACAAGGGCGTCGCGGAGTTCCTCAACTTCCTGTCCTCGGTCGATATCCAGGCCAAGTGGCACCAGGACACCGGCTACCTGCCGATCACCGTCGAGGCCGGCGAGAAGACCCGCGAGATGGGGTTCTATGACGCCAATCCCGGCACCGACGTGGCGGTGATCCAGATGACCGCCAAGCAGCCGACGGCCAATTCCAAGGGCCTGCGGCTGGGATCCTTCGACCAGATCCGCGGCATCATCGACGAGGAACTGGAGGCCGTCTGGGCCGGCGACAAGGACGCGCAGGCCGCGCTTGACAGCGCGGTGGCGCGCGGCAACGAACTGCTGCGCCGGTTCGAGGCCGCCAACCGCTGAGGCAACGGCCGGGGGCGCCAGCGCCGCGCCCCCGGCCCCGCCCGCCCGATGGAAAAACGCGTCATCTTCAAGGGGGTCTGGCTGCCCCTGCTGCTGGTCGCGCCGCAGGCGGCGATCACCGCCGTGTTCTTCTTCTATCCCGCCGGACAGGCGATCTGGCAGTCGCTGTTCATCCCCGACCCGTTCGGCCTTTCGATGCGCTTCGTCGGGCTGGGGAACTTCGAATACCTCTTCGGCAACAGCTACTACCGCGCCAGTTTCGTGACGACGGCGATCTTCTCGACCCTCGTCACCGCCGTGTCGATGGGCGTGGCGCTTTACCTCGCGGTGCTGGCCGACCGGCTGATCAAGGGCTCGGGCACCTACCGCACGCTTCTGATCTGGCCCTATGCCGTGGCGCCCGCCGTGGCCGGGGTGCTGTGGATGTTCATGTTCAACACCCGGATCGGCGTCGTCAGCTGGTACCTGGGCCAACTCGGCTATGACTGGAACCACGTGCTCAACGAGGCCGAGGCGATGGGCCTTGTCGTCGTCGCCTCCTCCTGGGGCCGGATCAGCTACAACTTCCTGTTCTTCCTCGCCGGGTTGCAGGCGATCCCGAAAAGCGTGATCGAGGCCGCGGCGATCGACGGCGCGCGGTTCTGGACCCGGTTTCGCACCATCGTCTGGCCGCTGCTGTCGCCGACGACCTTCTTCCTGCTCGTCGTCAACGTCGTCTACGCCTTCTTCGAGACCTTCGGGGTGATCCACACGATCACCGCGGGCGGGCCGCAGCAGGCCACCACGATCCTGGTCTACAAGGTCTATGCCGACGGTTTCGTGGGCCAGGATCTCGGCTCCTCGGCGGCGCAGTCGGTGATCCTGCTCGCCGTGGTCGGGCTGCTGACGGTGATCCAGTTCAAATACATCGAGCGGCGGGTGCATTACTGATGTCGGGCATGGTCGAGACGCGCGGGATCGGGCACTGGCTGACCCATGCCGGGCTGATCCTTGGCGTGGCCTTCGTGTTCTTCCCGATCTGGCTGGCCTTCGTCGCCTCGACGGTGACGCAGGCCGATATCGTGCGCCCGCCGATGCCGCTGTGGCCCGGCCCGCATCTGGTGGACAACTACCGCGAGGCGCTGGTCGCCGGCGTCAACGTCCCGGTGGCGCGGATGATGTGGAACTCGCTGCTGATGGCGTTGGGGATCGCGCTGGGCAAGATCGTGATCTCGCTTCTGTCGGCCTTCGCGATCGTCTATTTCCGCTTCCCGTTCCGGCGGATGTTCTTCTGGCTGATCTTCATCACGCTGATGCTGCCGGTGGAGGTGCGGATCGTCCCGACCTACGAGGTGATCGCGGGCTTCGGCATGCTCAACAGCTATTCCGGGCTGATCCTGCCGCTGGTCGCCTCGGCCACCGCGACCTTCCTGTTTCGGCAGTTCTTCATGACCGTGCCGGACGAGCTGGCCGAGGCCGCGCGGGTCGACGGAGCCGGGCCGATGCGGTTCTTCTGGGACATCCTCGTGCCGATGAGCCGGACGAACATGGCCGCGCTTTTCGTGATCCTCTTCATCTACGGCTGGAACCAGTATCTCTGGCCGCTCCTGATCACCACCGATCCGGGGATGAACACCATCGTCATGGGGCTGAAGCAGATGTTCCCCTCGGGCGACGACCTGGCGAACTGGCCGGTGATCATGGCGACCTCGATCCTCGCGATGCTGCCGCCGGTCGTCGTGGTCGTGGCGATGCAGAAGCTGTTCATCCGCGGCCTTGTCGACAGCGAGAAGTGAATGGCGACCCTCAGCCTGCGCAACATCCACAAGAGCTACGGCGACACCGCCGTGATCCACGGCATCGACCTCGAGGTCGCGGCGGGCGAGTTCATCGTCATCGTCGGCCCCTCGGGCTGCGGCAAGTCCACGCTGCTGCGGATGGTCGCCGGGCTGGAGACGATCACGGCGGGTGAGCTGTTCATCGGCGCCGACCGGGTGAACGACCGCGAGCCGATGGACCGCAACATCGCGATGGTGTTCCAGAACTACGCGCTATACCCGCACATGACGGTGGCGCAGAACATGGGCTACGCGCTGAAGATCGCCGGCCGCCCGAAGGCCGAGATCGCCGCGCGGGTGGCCGAGGCGGCGCGGCTTTTGCAACTCGACCCCTACCTGGCGCGCAGGCCGCGCGACCTGTCCGGCGGGCAGCGGCAGCGGGTGGCGATGGGCCGCGCGATCGTGCGCGACCCCGCGGTGTTCCTGTTCGACGAACCGCTGTCGAACCTCGACGCCAAGCTCCGGGTGCAGATGCGGCTGGAGATCAAGGCGCTGCAACGCAAGCTGGGGGTGACCGCGCTTTACGTCACCCATGACCAGGTCGAGGCGATGACCCTGGCCGACCGGATGGTGGTGATGAACGAGGGCCGGGCCGAACAGGTCGGCACCCCGCTGGAGGTCTATGAGCGGCCCGCCACGCTCTTTGCCGCGCAGTTCATCGGCAGCCCGGCGATGAACCTCGTCGACGCGGTGGCCGAGGCGGGCGCGGTGCGGCTGGCCGACGGCACCCGGCTACCGGTCGCCGTGGCCGCCGAGGGGCCGGTGAAGCTGGGCCTGCGGCCCGAACATGTCCATCCCGATCCCGGCGGGCCGCTGGCTGTCAGGCCGACATTGGCCGAACCGCTGGGCGCCAACACGCTGATCCACGGCACCTTGGACGGTGTGGCGCAGGATTTCGTGGCAAGCCTGCCGGGCGTGCACCGCGAGGCCGACCTGCCCGAAACCCTGCGGGTCTCCGTGCCCGCCGAGGCCATGCACCTGTTCGACGCCGCCACCGGGCGGCGGATCGGACCCTAGGCCGCGTCGGGCGCGGGCGCGGCATCCGCCGCCGCCCCAGTCACCCGGTCGTAGAGCGCCGCCAGCGCGGCCGCCGTCATCGCTATGTCGTGCCGCTCGGTGACCCTGTCGCGGCAGCGCTGCCGGCGCAGGGCGCGGGCCTGCGGCGCCTCCTCCGCCCAGTCGGCCACCGCGCGGGCCAGCGCGGCCTCGTCGCCCGGCAGGGCGAGAAAGCCGCAATCCGCCAGCAGGCCGGGCAGCCCGCCGACGGCATAGGCCGCCACCGGTATGCCACGCGCCATCGCCTCAAGCGCCGCCATCGGCAGCCCCTCGAAGACCGAGGGCATGACCAGCAGGCCGATCCCCGGCCAGTGACCGGCCATGTCCGGCACGCCGCCCCGAAACGCCACACAGCCGCCGGCCTCGGCCCGCGCCGCTTCCAGCAGCGGTCCGTCGCCGAAGGCCACGAAATCCTGCGCCGGCAGGGCGCGCGCGAGGCGGGCGAAGGCCAGCGGCCCCTTTTCCTCCGCCATCCGCCCGACGAAGGCCACGCGCCGGCCCGGTGGCGCCATCGCCGCCGGCAGCGCGATCCCGTTCGGGACCAGCACCGCGCGCGGATGCCGCGCGCATTGCGCCGGGCTGACGACGACCTCGGTTCCCAGCCCCGCCGTCGCCCGGTCGAGCGCGGTCCACAGCCCCACGCGCCCGCCGCCCGACGCGCCGCTGTGCATCGTCGAGACCGCCGGCACGCCGGCCAGCCGCGCCGCGAGGCGGCCGAGCAGGCCGGCCTTGTAGCCATGCGTGTGCAGAACCGTGCCGGGCCGCGCCCGCAACAGCCCCGGCAGCGCTCGCGCCCGACCGCCAAGATGGCGCACCGGAACGCCCGCCGCCGCCAGCGCCTCGACCATCGGATGCGGCCCGTAGCGGCGATGCAGCAGCAGTTCCGCGCCGATCCCCGCCCGCCGCAACGCCGGCAGAAGCTGCACCAGATGGGTTTCGATCCCGCCGGGGCGGGAACTGTCGACGTAATGAAGTACGCGCGGGCTCATGCCGTCCTCTCCCAGAGGTCGCGATAGGCGGACAGCATCCCGGCATGGGAATGGCGGGCGCGGACGAACGCGCGCGGCGTCCCCGCCGAGCCGGCACCGCCGGACAGAACCTCCGCCAGCGCCGCGGCCAGCGCCTCCGGCGCCTCCGGCGGCACCAGCCGGCCGGTCGCAGGGTCCAGCGCCTCGGCCACCGCGCCGACATCCGCGGCCACCGCAGGGCAGCCGCAGGATTGCGCCTCCAGCAGCGCCAGCGGCAGCCCCTCGTGGCGCGAGGGCAGCGCGAAGACATCGGCGGCGCGATAGAGCGCCGGCATGTCGTCGCAACGGCCCAGGAAGAACACCCGCCCCGGCGCCAGCGCCGCCGCCTGCGCCGCCAGCGCCGCATGCTGCCCCCCCTCGCCGGCGATCGCCAGCCGGATGTCGCCGGGAAGATCGGCCAGCGCCGCGATCAGCAGGTCGATCCCCTTCACCGGCTCCAGCCGCGCGGCGGTCACGACCAGCGGCCCGCCGGGCGGCAGGCCAAGGGCCCGCCGCGCCGCCGCCCGGTCGCCGGGGGCAAAGCGCGCATCGTCGACCGCGTTGCCGATCACCCGGAACGGCAGGCCCAGCGCGGCCTCGCCCGCCGCCGCCACCGCGCCCGAGACGGCCACGCGCGCCGGCCGCAGCAGCCGGATCAGCGCGCCGGTGAGCCGCGCCGCGCGCGGATCGGCCAGGTGCCAGGCATCGTGTTCGACATGCACGAGCCGCGCCCCCGCCAGCCGCGCCGCCAGCCCGCCGTACAGAAGCGGCCCCTCGTGATGCGTCTGCACCACATCGACGCCCTCGGCGCGAAACAGCCGCGCCAGCCGCGGCACGAGGCCGGGCGCCAGCCCCGCGGGCCGGGCCATGAAATGCAGCCGGTCCGCCAGCGGCCCGAGACGCGGCCAGTGGGCCTGCGCCTGCCCCGCCTCGCCATCGAGGCTGACGGCGATCTGCCGCGCGCCGGCCGCCCCGGCCTCGATCATGCCCAGCACGAGGCTTTCGATCCCGCCCGGCCGCAGGTGCTGGACGACATGGGCCACCACCGGGCCGCGTCCGTCCGCGTCACGCCGGGGCATGGCCGACCTCCCCGCGCGTCGCCGCACCGATCTGCAAGGTGAGCGCCGCGCCCGGCTCCAGCCGCGCCAGCAGCGGCACACCGGTCAGGTCCGCCACCATCGCCGGGCGGGTGATCGTGGTGTCCAGCATCTCGGCCCCGAAGGCCAGCCCCGCGCCCAGCGCCAGCCCGCCGGCGATCCCGGCGAGCAGGTAGACCGCCAGGGGCAGCGTGTCGGAGGCCAGCGGATCGTAGGGCGCATCGACCACGCGCACGAGGTCCGGCGTCGCCTCGCGGCCCAGCGCGCCGGTCACCCGCGCCATCTCGTAGCGTTCCGACAGCCGCGACAGCAACTCGCGCTTGACCTCGACCTCGCGTTCCAGCGCGGCGATCTGGCGTTCGACCTCGGCAAAGGCCCGCACCCGGAGGTCGAGCGCCGCCTCGCGGTCTTCGAGCGAGGCGATCTGGCTTTCCATCCGGTCGATCTCGGCCTTCGCATCCTGCAGGGCGCCCAGCTGGTCCTGCAGCAGCGACCGGGTTTCCGGCGTCGCCTCCGACAGCATGTTCCACAGCCGTTCGGTTCCGTCCTCGCCCTCCCAGCCGCGCCCCGGCCCGGCCAGCACCCCCTGCCGCAGCGCCTCGCGCCGCTCCGACAGCGCCGCGACCTCGGCCCGCGCCCGGCGAACCTGCGAGTGGTTCTCGGTATAGCGCACCAGAAGCCCGGCCAGCTGCGCCTCGACCTCGCCGATCCGCGCGTCGATCCGGCCGATGATCGGGTCGGTTTCGGCCAGCCGGCGCTGGTTGCGGCCCAGCTGCGCCTCCTTGCCCGCCAGGTCGGCGCGCAACTCGCCCAGCCGCGCGCGCGTCGTCGCCAGCGCCTCGACATTGCGGGCATGCAGCGCCGGCAGGCTTTCGGCATTGGCAGCCTTGAACGCGCCCAGTTCCGTTTCCGCCGCCGCCAGTTCGCGTTCGAACCGCGCGCGTTCCTCCGACAGGAACGCCTCCGACGCCATCACCGAGGATTGCGCGGGGGCCAGCAGATCCTGCGTGAACCGCGCGCCGATCGCCTCGACCACGGCGGCGATTCCCTGCGCCTGCGGCGAGGAGAACGAGATTTCCACCACCTCCTTGCCGATCAACCGGATCCGCATGTCGCGGCCCAGCGCCTCGACCCGTGCGAGTTGCTCGGTCTCGTCCATCTGCGGGCCGATCCAGCCCGCCACCTCGGCAATCGCGCGCAGCGCCGTTGCCGTGCCCATCTGCGCCACCAGCGCGTCCATCCGGTCCTTGAGATCGGTGGAGATCGTCAGATCCTCCAGAAACGGGTTGATCGCCGCGGGTTCCTGAACCAGCAGCGTCATCGAGGCGGAGAACCTGTCCGGCGCGGTCAGGCCCGACATCACGCCCGCGACCGGCATCGCCAGAAGCGGGATGACGATCAGGTAGCGCCGGCGCCAGGCGGCATAGGCGAAGATCAGGAACAGCGTCTGGATCGTGCGACCGAGGCCGACCATCGCCCTCACCCGTCCCCGTCGCCGTCCCCGTCGCCGGCGCCGCGCACCCGGGCCAGCATGTCGGCGACGCTGATCGCGGCCGGCGCGGCGATCGGCTCCGGCGCCTCCGGCGCGGTCGCGCCGGGGAAACTGGCGCAGCCCATCACCGCCCCCTCGGGCGCGAGCCCGGCCCCCGCCCCGGCCTCGGCGCAGAGCGCCGCGTGGAACGACACCGCCACCGGGTCCAGCCCGGCGGGCATCGGCCCGATCCCCGGCATCGCGGCCAGGCTGCCCGGCACCTGCCGGCTGTCGGCGGCCAGCAGCGCCATGTCGGCCGGCGGGATCACCGACAGCGGGCCGCTGCCGCAGGCGGCCAGGGCAAGGCAGAACGGCAGGGCGAACAGGCGCATGATGCTATCCTCCGATGCTTTGGGCCGGCCGGGCGACACGGCGCCACGGGCCGGCATGGCGACGCGCGAGGTAATCGACGGCGCCAAGGGTCGAGGCCAGTTGCGCCACGACGGCATAGGTGAGCGCGCGCAGGGCGCGTGGGCGGTCCTGCGGCGGCCACAGCCCCGCCAGCGCGGCGGCGAGGTATCCGCCGGCCTGCGCCAGCGCCAGAGCCGCGAAGCCCGCGCCGCCGGCAAGCCCCAGCACGGCGGAACCGGCCAGCGCCACCGCCATCGCCGGGCCGACGAGCGGGCGCAGCCCCTTGCCCGACAGGAACACCAGCGCCAGCAGCGGGCGGCGCGGATCGGCCAGCGCGACGTGCCGCAGGCTTTGTTGCAGGTTGCCCGCGCCGATCCGGCGGCGGCGGCGAAAGTCCATCCCGCCGGTCGATCCCTCGCGTTCCGTCACCCGGATCGTCGGATCATGGGCCACCCGCCAGCCGGCGGCGGCCAGCCGCATCGGGATCGCGAAATCGTCGTTGATCGTGTCGGCGGGCAGCGGCGCGGCAAGCCCTGCGCGCAGCGCGTAGCAGGCGCCGTGCAGCCCCATCGGCGCGGCGATCCGGGCCTCGGCGGCCTTCAGCGCGGTCTGCCGGCGCCAGAACCGCGCCTCGCCCGTCGCGCCGCCCTCCCGCACCGCGTAGCCCGCGCCGATCGCGCCCAGCGCCGGATCTGCGAAAGCCGCCGCCAGCCGCCGCGCCGCATCCGCCGCCAGGTCGGCCGAACAATCGCTGACGATCACCACATCGGCCCCGGCCGCGGCGGCGAAACCGGCGTTCAGCGCCGCCACCTTGCCGCGGTTGCGGGGCAACACCAGCACCTCGGCCTCCAGCCCGCGGTGCGCGGGGTCGCGCAGCGCGGCCGCCGCCACCCGCTCCGTCGCGTCGGTGCAGCCGTCGAGCACGAGGATCAGCCGCAGCCGGTCGGCCGGGTAGTCCAGCGCCGCGGTATTGGCGATCTTGCCCGCGATCGTCGCGGCCTCGTCATGCGCCGGCACCACGATGGCAAGCCGCGGCAGCACCGCCCCGTCCCCCCGGTCGGGCGCCCGCCCCGG
>Ga0180430_10001420_pt1 | contig 23309 bp, 16 predicted proteins | sample SS_ome_9_FD_132999 | JGI IMG/M metagenome (GOLD analysis project Ga0180430, IMG submission 132999) | Hypersaline lake sediment archaeal communities from the Salton Sea, California, USA - SS_1_S_2 metaG | ecosystem: Environmental > Aquatic > Non-marine Saline and Alkaline > Hypersaline >... | reverse complement strand
CGATGTGCTCCATCGCACCCGCATGGAAGTTCTCAAGCGCGGCGACACCGCAGGTAGTTTTGTGGAAGTTTGGAAGGATCTGACTTTCCCTCACGGATTGCCGGATCCGTACATCCTGCTGGCCGAGTACTACCTGAACTATGCTACGCCTCAGGAGAAACCGGCTGTAGCCGGAACACTGCCGCAATGGTTTCCCAATGTTGCCAGGGCCCAGCTCTACTCCGGGGTAGCCCATCTGCAACTGGGTGAGGATTCCCTGGCGGGAGTCCGGATGGCCCGAGCGTTCGAGCTCGACAGTTCCGATGTCAACGTGATGGTCAATTTCGCAGTGTGGAACCGTGATTTCGGCGATCTCGATCGGGCCGAGTCGTTGCTGCTGAGAGCCTGCGAACGGCACCCTCAGTCGTTCCTGGCGCACTACAACATGGTCCTGGTCTCGCTGGATCGGGGCAATCTCGAGCAAGCCGATGCATTCTATGGTCTGGCGCTACAGTTGCAGACGAGTCAATCTCACGCTCGCATGCTGCAGAATTTGTACAGTCGTCTACAGCAGGTAAAGAGCGGGAGATAGCCAAGCGGTGCGCGGTTTCGCAATAATCCCTTGCGCGATAACGGTGGCTCCCGAATATTGGTGCCTATGAAAGAAGCCCTGGCGAAAAACATCGTCGAACTACACGGCCAGGTCCTGGCCGCCTGTGAGGAATACGATCGCGATGTCGACGATATAACCGTCCTCGCAATCACCAAGACCCATCCCTCCCACGTCATCAAAACCGCCGTGGCCGCCGGTCTGCATCATATCGGCGAAAGTCGCGTTCAGGAGTTCACGACCAAGTTCGACGAAATCGGCCATATCGCCCGGTTCCACATGGTTGGGCATCTTCAGACCAACAAGGTCCGCAAGGCGGTCAAGATCTTCGATGTCATCCAGTCGGTCGACAGTCTCAGACTGGCCGAGGAGATCAGCCGCGAATGCGGCAAGATCGACTACGAAATCGACTGCCTGGTCGAGGTCAACTGCTCCGGCGAAAGTCAGAAGTACGGCGTGATGCCTGACGCCTGCCTCGACCTGGTGAAGAAGGTACATGACCTGCCCAAGATCGAGGTGGTCGGACTGATGACGGTCGGTCCGCATACCGATGACGAAGACGCCATCCGCTCCTCTTTCCGCCAATGCAACGAGCTCTTCAAACGGGGCCAGGATATCGTGGGTGAGGAGTTCGACACTCTTTCGATGGGTATGTCCGGCGACTTCCATCTGGGCATTGCCGAGGGTTCGACTATGATCCGTGTCGGCACCGCCCTTTTCGGCCCCCGCCAACCACGGTAGCACTCCACCCCTGTTTCCGATTCTCAGTCATTCCCCATTACCGAGTCATTCCCGCGAACGCGGGAACCCATCTTCCCTTGATCCGGTCGCCCGAGGCTTGCCCCGGGGAACTCTTATCGAAGATGGCGGAGTCAAAGACTCCACCCTACAGAAGATCTCCTGCGAACAGAGTCTTTGCGAGGAGCGAAGCGACGCGGCGATCTCGGCCCGCTCCCACAACATTGTTTGACACACCCCTCACGCTCTGGCTTCTTCAGTTCGTAGTATCTCATATCCCCAAAAAGGAGAACCTATCATGAAAAGCATGCTTTTGACGTTGTGTCTCGTACTCCTCGCAGCCGGCGTTGCTGCTGAAGAAGAACCGAAGATTGATTTTATCCGCCCGGTACATACTTACTCGATCGTCGCCTATGATTCCGCTACCGGCCAGTTCGGCGCCGCGGTGCAGTCGCACTACTTCCGTGTCGCCGACGTCATTTGGGCCAAGGCCAGCGTTGGCGCCGTAGCGACCCAGTCCCTGGTCGATTTCCGTTATGGGCCGCTGGGTATCGAGATGCTCACCCACGACAAGTCAGCCCAGGAAGCTATGACCGGGCTGTTAGCCTCCGATGAAAACTCCCACGTCCGCCAGGTGGCCATGATCGACCGTGACGGCCATGCCGTAGCCCACACCGGCAGTCATTGTATCGCCGAGGCCGGGCATTATGTCGGGCACCACTACTCAGTACAAGCTAATCTGATGGAGAAGAACACCGTCTGGGATGCCATGGCCAGGGCTTATGAGTCGACCGAAGGCGAACTGGTCGACAAGATGATGGCCGCCATGGACGCCGCCGAAGCCGAGGGAGGCGATATCCGCGGAAGACAATCAGCTGCCATTCTGGTCGTGACCGGCGACCCGACCGGTATGGAATGGAAAGACCGCGTGTACGATTTGCGCGTAGATGATTCCCCCGAGCCGCTGATCGAACTGCGGCGGTTGATTGGCGTCCAGAAAGCTTATCGACACATGGATGCCGGCGATATTGCGATCGAACACGGCGATTTCGAGAAGGCTGAGATCGAATACTCCCAGGCGGTCGAACTGGCTCCCGGCAATCTCGAGGTCCGCTATTGGCAGGCGGTGACGCTGGTATCGGTCGGTGAGGTCGATCGCGCCCTGCCGATCTTCAAGGACATCTTCGAAGCCGACGAGCGCTGGCGGACCCTGACACCCCGTCTGGTCGATTCCGAGATCCTACCCGACGACAAGGAGATTCTCGACAAGATCATGGGTCAATAGCTAGCCGTAGCAGGAGAGCAAGGAGTGAGCGTAGCAGTGTGAGTCACAGTCGCTCACTCCCGCCATACGTTTGACCAAGTCTCCCAATTGTGTTATAGTTCACCGGACGTATTGTACTAACAGTCGTGCTCGCATTCGGTCGAGCGAAGTTCTTGCCATGTTTAGCACCGATTAGGTGGAAGCGACGATGGGTAATCGCAGCAACGGACCTATGCCAATCTCAAGCATACTGGTCTGCGCGACTCTGATACTTACATCATCCGTTCTTGCTGCCGGCGACGGCAGTTGGTCGACTCTCGGCTCCGGCATGGACAGTTCCATCAACGAGATGACCCTCTTCAACGGCGAGCTGATCGCAGGGGGATCCTTCACCACCGCCGACGGCGCTCCCGCAGGCAACATCGCATCCTGGAACGGAACTGGTTGGTCCAGTCTCGGAACAGGAGTAAACGGCCCCGTACATGGCCTTGCGGTTTTCGAGGACCGGTTAATAGTCGCTGGCGAGTTCACTTCCGCCGGTGGAGTACCCGCCGGTTACATCGCAGCCTGGGATGGCGCCAGCTGGTCGGCGCTCGGCTCGGGACTGGACGGCCCCGCCTACACCGTGGCAGTTCATAACGGCGACCTGATTGTAGGCGGGACCTTCGCCATGGCCGGCGGCGATTCCGCCAGCAACATCGCGGCCTGGGATAGTACTACCTGGTTTCCCCTCGAAGCCGGCGTCGAAGGCAGCGTCTACGCCTTGGCCTCGTACGGAACAGACCTGATTGCGGCCGGCAGTATCTCGTCGGCCGGCGGGGTCTCGGTCTCGAACATAGTTTCATGGGACGGAAGTGACTGGTCGCCTCTAAACTCGGGTGTAAACTGCGACGTGTACGATCTTCATATCTACGACAGCGCGCTCATAGTCGGAGGATGCTTCACCGAGGCCGGAGGAACCGCGGCTCGATATATCGCCTCATGGGACGGCGCCGTCTGGGATTCCCTGGGAATTGGAACCGACAACCACGTTCGTAGCCTGACCACGGTAAACCGCGACCTTATCGTCGGCGGTAGCTTTCGCGCGGCGGGAGGAATCCTCGCCAATCGCATCGCCTCCTGGGATGGCTCGACCTGGTCGCCTCTCGCTGAGCCCGGGACCAACGACGTAGTCCAAGCGGTGGTTGAATACGATCGGGAGATCGTGGCCGCCGGATCGTTCACAACCGCCGGCGGGATGATCGCTAACCGCATTGCATCCTGGAAAGGCAGCGGGTGGTCGAAACTGGGATCAGGTGTTGTCGACTTTGCTCGTGCCGCCCTGGCCTACGACGACCAACTGGTGGTAGGCGGAGGATTGGGTGAAGCGGGTGGCGTCCCGGTCGGAAACATCGCCCGTTGGGACGGCATGAAATGGGATTCCCTGGGTCAGGGCATGAACCGCGAGGTCAAAGCGTTGGCCATATACGAGGGACAGCTCATTGCCGGTGGCCTGTTCACGACCGCCGATGAAATCCCCGTGAACTATGTCGCCGCCTGGGACGGTTACAACTGGTCGGCGCTGGGCGCCGGCATGGATGGACTGGTGCTGGACCTCCTGGTGCACCACGGAATGTTGATCGCCGGTGGCAACTTCACGACTGCCGACGGAATCTCGTGCAACAACATCGCAGCCTGGGATGGAAACTCATGGGCACCCCTGGGTACAGGCACCGACGGCGATGTCAGGTCCCTGGCCACATTCGACGGCAAACTGATAGCAGGGGGAAGCTTCACCCAGGCCGGAGGAGCCGCGGCCGAAAATATCGCCGCCTGGGACGGGAGTAGTTGGTCAACTCTGGGCACCGGACTGAGTGACTATGTCTTCGACCTTTCCGTGTATGAGGGAGACCTCGTAGCCTGCGGAATGTTCGGCTATGCGGGAGATCTTGAGGTTGGAAAAATCGCTTCCTGGGACGGTCTGACATGGTCGCCCCTGGGCTCCGGATTCACCGTCGCGAGTCTCGCCCACCCCATTGCCATGGCTGTCTACCAGGGCAGTCTCGCCGTGGCAGGAGAATTCACCACCGCCGGGGGTGTTCCGGCCAACAGCATCGCCTTCTGGCAAGGGACCGACTGGTCGCCGCTTGACTCCGGCCTCACCGGTGGCATCATGGTCGGCTATGGCTTGACCGTCCACCAGGGTGAGCTTATTGCGGTGGGACGATTCTCCGCGGCGGACGACCTTACCTGCTACAACATCGCCGCCTGGTGGGAAGGCCCCTTCGACGACATCGACGGCGATGGCTTCCACGATACTCTCGACAACTGCGCGGCCGCATACAATCCGCTTCAGACAGACACCGACTCTGACGGCGACGGAGACATCTGCGATAACGATGACGACAACGACGGCTTCCCTGACAGTACTGACCCGTACCCGTTCGACTCTTACGCCTGTGGCGACTCCGACGGCGATGGTTGCGACGATTGCTCGATCGGCGTCGACGGTCCGGGGCCGCTTCCGGACTCTGATCCGCTCAACGATGGGCCTGATCTCGACAACGACGGACTGTGCGATCTGGGAGATCCCTGTACCGATTCCGACGGCGATGGCTACGGAGATCCCGGATTCCCCAACCTCTGCGATACGGACAACTGTCCCGATACAGCCAATCCCGAGCAGGACGATCTTGACGCCGACGGCGTGGGTGATATCTGCGACAACTGTCTCGAGACGGCCAACCAGGACCAGATCAACTCCGATGCTGACTCTTTGGGCGACGCCTGCGACAACTGCCCCGACGTTCCCAATCCGGATCAGGCTGATTTCGACCACGACGATATCGGTGACATCTGTGACGACATTTGCTGCGGAGTGTCGGGCGATCTCGACCACAACCAAACCGGCCCGGACATTGCCGACCTGGTATTTCTGGTCGCCTACATGTTTACCGGCGGACCGGAACCGCCCTGTATGGGTGAGGGCGACGCCAACGGTGATGGCTCACCGACACCTGACATCGCCGATTTGGTCTATATCGTAGCCTACATGTTCAGTGGCGGCCCGGCCCCGGTCGCGTGCCCGTAGTGGAAGAAGGGAAGAACCTTACTAGGTTCTGGTGTTGTGGTTGGCGTACGTCCCCGTGCGCCAACGTCCAGAAGCGCTGTCGCAACGCTGGCAGACGAGGACGTCCGCCAGTCCCGGTTACACTCGATCCACCTAAAACCCAAATCTCGGATTGACTACGTTGTTGTAGATTGACCCGAAGCTGTAACTCAGGCCCACCCGCATGTAGTATGAGTAGTTCGTCGCCTGTTCTGATCGCTCTAGCAGCACATCCTCTTTCGACAACGAACCCTTCTTGAGAGCCAACTGGTCGTGAATGTGGCTGATCGAGCCATACCAATCGAACGACAACCCCTCCCAAATCGACACCGACAGGTCACCCCGCAGTCGCACGCGATAGAAATCGATGTCGTGGAAGTAATGTGAACCGTGCAGCGTGATATCTATCTCGCCCCAGGGCTGGACCATCTCCAAGCTTACATTCAAACTCTGGCGGGTTTGCCACTCGTGGATCTTGTCGTACAACGTCTCTTCGTAGTAGTCGACATAGCGAACGCCCACGTTATAGGTCAATCGAAGCTGCCGGCGAGTCGATTCGGAATAGGGAAAGACATTGTATTCCAACGATCCGAACATACTTCCCATCAGCTTCCAGTTGTTGTAGGTAGCCGAGCTGGCCTCGGTGAATCCGCCCCATGACCAATGGTCGTTAATGGCAAAATAGGCCGAAATCGCGCCCCCTTCGTTGTCCGACTCATCGATCGTAACATCCTCGTCGTACTCCCAGCGATCCCTGTCGTAACTTCCCCAGGCCGAAAACCGCAGCCGCGTGGTCTCGGTCACCCGTTGGGCCGAGGCATTCCCCCAGACCGAGATCGAGTTGCTGGTCTTCTCGCCGTCGGCCCACATGTTGGCCCTGATCCGAAACACCCAGCGATTCCACGGATCATGAATCTCAGTCGATTCGCTGCCGGTATCGAGAGGCGTGAAGGCAATCGAAAGATGTTCCACCTGCGGTGTCCTGGCGACAAATCGAACCAGTCCGAGATTGATCTTCTCCACTAACCCGCTACGGATTTCATCATCGGTGGCGCCGTCCGTGACACTTAGAGAGAGCGTATCCCTGAGTGACTCGAACTGCTGGCGGCCGATGAACTCCAGCGTATAGATATCTCCGCCGCCGCCGGTCCCCTGGTCGGAGATCAGGACATGTACATCGGCCTGTTTCCGGTCGCGGACGAATTCGGCCATGTGGATATTCTCGCGGAAATAGTCTGAGCTGCCAAAATCGCCGGTCACGAAGATCGTCAGAGCAGTACTTGGCTCCTGAGCCCCGGTCGAATCGGAACTGTCCTCAGAGTGCGCGGTTGACGGCAGAACGCAGAGCAGCAGCATCATAACCAGGTATTGGGCGAACGGGCGATGGGTCATGTGAAATCTTCCTCTCAGCTTGTATTCGGGGCCTTTGACAGGCGGGAGCAGCCGGAACATACGCCAATCTCCGGCGGCGATCAAGTTTGCTGATGGAATCACGGTCGTGGTGGCGCGCAGGCGCAGCCTCATATCAATCGAGCAAGGCATAAAACCAGCCCCCGAGCGCGTTAATATTTCTCCCGAATCTGGCGATAATAAGGGTAGGGTCAAAAGGCTACCCTCCTGTTCCAATTCTGAACACCAGGTAGCGACCCTGTTGGTTAGCAAGAGATACAACCATAAGATAAAGAGAGAGAACGATGGCTCTTTCCCCCAACGACCTTCGAAATTTCGAGTTTGGTACTTCGATGCGGGGCTACAACAAAGAAGAAGTCCAGGACTTCCTCGAACAAGCCGCCAAAGCCTTCGAAGAAGCCAAACAGGAGAACCTGAAACTGTCCATGGAACTGGACTCGGTCAAGACTCAGCTTTCGGGATTGCGCCAGTTTGAGGATACGATCAAAAACGCCGCGATCGATGCCCGGCGCAACGCCGACATGACCGTCGAAAACGCGAAGAAAGAAGCCGACCTGATCCTCGAAAAGGCAAAGTCCGAAGCCGAACGTCTGGTCGGTGACAAAGCGGCCCAGCTTCAGGATATCGAAAGCAGAATCAACAAGGCCGACCTGCTCAAGCGCGCCTATCTCGGCAAGCTGCAGACCCTGATCGAAGGCCACCTGGAAATGGTTAAGGATCTCTTCGCCACCCTGCCCGAAACCGAAGAGGAAAACGGCGACGAGATCGAAGTCACTGATTCGCAGGAAGTCGATGCCGACGAACGCCCGCCGATCGGTTCCGAACCGCAGGACACCGGTCCGATTAAGACCGAAGAAGCCAATGCGGCCGAAGAGATCGTTGTAGTTGAACCGGAAAAGGCCGAAACTGAGAGCGAAGAGCCTCAGGAGGAGCCTGTTGAAGAAGAAGTCAAGGCTGAAGAGACTCCGGAAGAGCCGCAGGAAGACAAGCCGATCGATCCTGAACTAGCCGCCGCTCTCGAGCAGTATACCGGGGGCAAGGAAAACGCCACCGGTGCTATCCCGATCCCGACTCCGGAACCGGAAAAAGCCGAAGAGCCGACGCCCGAACCGAGCCTGGAGCCCTCCCCGGTCACCGGCATCGTTGAGACCGACGCCCGGGCCGAGGATGTGCCGCCGGAGTTTATCGTCGCTGCCGACGATGGTTCTGATCCGGATGCTACCGATCGGGTGAACACCGATGAGGGCGACCACAAACCGATCACGTCAAAAATCACCGATGCCGACAAGGTGACCGAACCCAAGGAACCGGTGGATCCCGACAAGCTTGCGGCGGAGCTCGATCGCGTGGCTGCCAAGTTTGAAGAAGAGATGGACAAGGCGGCTCAGAACTAAGCCTCAGAAAAATCCCTTATATCACCGTGAAACGGCCGGACTCGGAATCTTCCGATCCGGTCGTTTGCTGTTAGCCAGAGTGGGCCACCTCACCGGCGCGCCTGCTGATCTGATTGAGCAGCCCCTGGAAAACCCAGACGTGGAGGGGATAGGTCAGATACCAGTAGATAAGACCAAAGAGCCCCCGCGGGTAGTAGCGGGCGGACTGTATCAACTCGGTACCCCCGGAGCCTTTGGCCTGAACTGTAAACTCCAGCCAGGCCTGTCCCCAGACCTTCATCTCGGCTCGAAGTAGCAGTTTGCGATCAGGAACGATCTCCTGCACTCTCCAGAAATCGAGGGCATCGCCAACTTGCAACTCAGCCGGATGTCTTCGCCCGCGACGCACCCCTACTCCTCCAATCTGCTTGTCGATAAAGCCCCTTAGGCTCCACAGCCAGTTGGCAAAGAACCAACCGTTCTCACCTCCGAGTGACTTGATAACTCGAAACACGGCGGCCGCATCGGCATTCACATCAACTGATCTTTGGTCGTTGAGCAGGTGGTGATCATCCGATTGGGGAGTGGGCATGAGTCCGCCGGCATCGGTCCAGTTGGTTTCCACCTCTCGTGCCGAGTACTTGGCCAGGGCCAATCTAGTGGCCGTCTCAAAGGGCAAGGGCTTGATATCGAACAGATCACGCGCCGAGTTGTCTCGGCAGATGGTTTCATACCGTAAACTCTCGATCAGGGCTCTTGCGGTGTGGGTCTGGATCGGCGTTACCAGATTTACCCAATAGGAGGACAGCCGTGGCGTCAGGAGCGGCACCGAAATCAGCCAACGCCGCAGCCCCAGTTGCCTGGCCACGGCCAACATCATCTGTCCGTATGTCATTACATCGGGACCGCCGATTTCAATGACGCGCCCTCTGGCCTCCGCGTTTTCCAGCGCTTGCAGCAGATACTCCAGCACATCCCGGATGGCGATCGGCTGTGTCAAGGTGAACACCCATCGGGGACAAATCATCACCGGGAGGCGATTGACCAGATGGTGGATAAGCTCGAACGACAGAGATCCGGAGCCCACGATAACCGCCGCCCGTAACTCGGTGACCGGTATGCCGGTCGCACCGAGCAGCTGCCCTACTTCCTGACGACTACGCAAGTGGGGCGAAAGCTTCTTACTGTCATCACCCAGGCCACCCAGGTAGATTATCTGTCCAACCCCGGCCGCAGCGGCTTCATCGGCGATAATCCGGGCCGCGCGGGCATCGACCGACTCGAACTGATCGGACCCGGCTTCCATGGAATGGATGAGATAATAGACGGCCTCTACCCCGTCCATGGCCGACCTCACCGCCTGCCGGTCGAGAACATCCCCGGGGAAGATCTCGGCCTTCTCGGACCAACGTCGCGAACGCGCTTTCGCCGGCATACGCACCATACAGCGGACATCGTGGGTTGCCTCTAGAAGACGAGGCACCAGCCGGCCGCCTACGTATCCGGTTGCACCGAGAACTAGTACTTTCAACGGTCAATCTCCTTCTTGTCTGCAGAACACGCGCGCGCGTGCAATGTGCCTGCTTTACCCTTTCCGATTTTCCTAGCCAGAGTTTTCCCCTCCCCCTATATTCCGCCCAAACAACACCACCAGCTACACGAGGATATCATGGACGACGTCGCAACCATGCGCAAGAAGATCGACGAGGCCGCCCAATACATCACAGCCCGAGTCGACTCGCCCGCGAAGATCGGGATCATTCTTGGCACCGGACTTCAATCGTTGGACGAAGGCATCGACCTCGAGGGGACGGTCGACTACGAAGACATTCCCCACTTCCCGATTTCCACAGTCGAGAATCATACCGGTAAACTTCTCCTGGGAAGGCTCGAGGGGAAACCGGTGATTTGCATGCAAGGACGGTTCCACTACTACGAGGGCTACTCGTTCCAGGAGATTGCCTTTCCCATTCGCGTGTTCAAAAAACTGGGAGTCGACACGCTGATAGTCTCCAATGCCTGTGGTGGTCTCAACCCCAACTTCGTCTCCGGCGATATCGTCCTGATCAAAGACCACATCAATTTCTTCCCCGGCAATCCGCTAATAGGACCTAACGACAACGATCTCGGTCCACGCTATCCAGATATGTACGGCGTCTATGATTTTGATCTGATCAAACTAGCCAAAGAGATTGCCATCGAGCAAAAGGTCCGCCTGCAGGAAGGTGTTTATGTCGGAGTCCCCGGCCCGATGCTCGAGACTGCCGCCGAGTATCGCATGTTCCGGATCATGGGTGCCGATGTGGTTGGCATGTCGACCGTACCGGAAGTGATCGCCGCCCGCCATTGTGGAATCCGCGCTATGGGCTTCTCGATTGTTACCGATATGGGCCTGCCGGATGCTCTCCAGCCGCTCAATATCGAGGAAGTTATCGCTATTGCCGGAAAAGCCGAGCCGGTTCTAAGAGAGATTATCGCTGGCTGCGTTCAACGGATGTAAGATCCGCTCGCTTGTCGGTCACTTTCTCGGCGCGGCCTCGCAAGTGAAGACGCCCCGGCGCTCTTGATTCACCTTTATCCGGCAGCACCATCATCAGAAACAGCCCCGCGGTAACTATGATCGGCCAGTAGGCTGCGAATCGTGCCGTGAAAAACTGCGTCGGAAATCCGGGATCCGCCGAGATAGCTATCAACAAGACCAAAGGCAAAAAAGCCGACCATCGATAGCGATGAGTAATCACGTACAACGCCGCCGGTAGCAGAAGGATGAACGAGTACGTCCTAAATCGGGGCATGATCAAAGCGTAGATCAAGGTTGCTGTGAGAATCGCCACCATGCGACCATCCAACGACTGGCCCATCCGGCGGAACGGGACATACCGCCACGTGAGGAAGAGAACTACCGCTACCAGCGCCAAAAATCCTACCATCGCATCGGACCGGCCATTGACTCAGGCAGTCCGAACTTTATGCCATATCCAAGAATGTCTTTTATAAACGCCATAAACGAGAGGTTGGCATCGGCCCCGCGCTCATCGTGAGCCGCGGCCGATTTCAGGAACTGGACCATCCCGCTCGGATCGAGAGCAAAACTCAACGCCACGGTTGCCGCGGCTGCCGCTCCCGACCAGGCCATATGGAACCATCGGCGCTCGTAGGCCAGCAGAACCGGAAGAATCAAAAACACCGCCGGCGTCCATTTGAAGAGCGATGCGCCAATCACACAAAGACAAAAAGCGACCGTCCGTTTCTTGAGCAGAAAATAGAACCCGCTCCAGAGCAACGCCTGCTCGACAATAGACACATTGCCGGTGCGCAAATCGGTGCTGATAGTGGCCCCAAAGCCAAGAAGGAAGAACAAGAGCATTTTCCAGTCAGCTGTACCGGCCACGAAGTGGCGCCGCCAGAGCATCAGCAAACCAGCCAGAAGCCCAAGCTTGAGAGCAAACCACAAACTGCCGGCAATCGATTGCGGGAGCCAGGTCAGAACTTGAAAGAGGTACAGTGTCACCGGAGGATACAGGAACGGATGCACCTCATTTCCGACATGAGCACGAAACGCCTCGACATCGTATACTTCGCCACCCTGGGCATAAAACTCGGCCGCATTGTAGTAAGTATTGAAATCCCACTGCCACGATTGGTGTCGCGCCGCGAGAAACGCGATCACCAAAAGTCCTATAATGGCCACTGCCCAGAAGGCAGACCGGGAAGAACCGACTCGAACCGCATCGCTAGTTTCCGCCATGCGGTTGGTGGGAGAACTGCTCATAGAGCATCTCCTTATCTGTTTAGCTTAAGCTACTTTCTTGCCCCAAAACTTTTTCTCTACGGTAAAGCCCCGTATGCTATTATAAGTGTCGGTACAGGTCCCTAAACCGGCAACTAAAAAGGAAGTATGAACCTGGTCCACGAACTCGTAATTATAGCCGTTGCCTGGATCGCATGGTGCGTCTTGCACAGCTTTCTCATATCGCACGCCGTGCGAAGATGGTCTAAACGCGTCCTCGGACCGAGCGATCGTTACTTCCGCATTTGCTTCATCATCATCTCGATAGTCACCATTGTACCGGTGATCATCTACTCGCGCCAGGTAACCGGGGAAGTCGTTTTCGCATGGAACGGGCTTCTGGAATACGCTCGATGGGTTCTTTTGATCCTTTCGGCGTGGCTCTTCCTCGCCGGCGCCCGGGTCTATGACATGAGGATCTTCGCCGGAATCGCCCAACTGTCGTCAACCGCTAATCCAGCCGCTCTCACCGAGTCCGGCACGATCATCAGACGTGGGATTCTCAAACACAGTCGCCATCCCTGGTACCTGGCCTCGGTTCTGGGAGTATGGGCTTTCGAGCCGGTTGTCGATCTGCCCGGCCTGGTTGTTCGAGTGATACTGACCGTCTACTTGATCGTTGGCACCTATCTTGAAGAGCGCAAACTGGTCGCCGAGTTGGGCGACGAGTACCGCCGCTACCAGGATGAAGTCTCGATGTTTATCCCCCTGAAATGGCTCCGTCGCAAATAGTGGAACCTTTCACTCCACGATATGTTGATCCTTTAGCCTGCCAGGTATACACGAACCGTAGGAGTTTGCTGTGTACCTTTCACAATTTGATGCCCGACGCCTGCATATCGTCAACGAAGGCGTCAATCGTACCGGCCCGATCGTGTACTGGATGTACCGTGACCAGCGGGCCGATGACAACTGGGCTCTCATCTATGCACAACAACTCGCGCTCGAGTCCCAGCAACCGCTGATTGTCTGGGTCGGTCTAAGTCCCGAGCAGGGCAATCCGCGACAACTGCTGTTCAAGCTCGAAGGACTCCAGGAGACCCACGAGCAATTGAGCGAGCTCAACATTCCCCTCATAGTCGAGGCTATCCGCCCGGCTGAGGGATTGGCGCGACTTGCGGAGCAGCTGACGATCTCAACCATCGTCACTGATTTCTCACCGGTAAGGTTCTTTCGACAACAGCTGGTAGAGTTGGTTTCGGACTCGGATATCCCGCTTCATCAGGTCGACGCTCACAACATCGTTCCCTGCCGGATCGCCTCCGACAAACGCGAATATGCAGCCTATACTTTCCGACCCAAGCTCGATGATCTGGTCAGTTCGTTCCTGGTCGAGTTCCCGGAATCAGAGCGCCATCCCTTTGCCCCCGCAGAATCGATCGAGCCACCCGATTGGTCTCGCCTTAGAGCCGAGCTCGGCGTCGAGAGTACAACCATACCAGGCTGGATAACACCCGGTCGCTCCGCGGGATTCGATCGTTTGCAGAGTTTCCTGGAGAGCGAACTTCACGGCTACATACGTGAAGAGAAACATCCCGACGGCCCCACCTGCTCCGGATTGTCCCCCTGGATCAACTCGGGTCAGATTTCGGCTCAGCGGATTGCACTGGATGCTCTCCGCTACGACCAGAACTTCGCCGCCCAGGAGGCGTTTATCGAGCAGCTGATCGTCCGCCGCGAGCTGTCCGACAACTTCGTCTACTACAGTGAGAATTATGATCAGTTCGAGACCTTTCCGCAATGGGCGCGTGAGACACTGGACCTTCATCGACACGACCTGCGCCCCTGTGTCCACAGCCTCGATCAGTTCGAACGAGCCATAACCCATGACCCACTCTGGAATGCCGCCATGACCGAATTGCGCGAGCTAGGGCGGATGCACAACTATCTCCGGATGTACTGGGCTAAGCAGATTCTTCACTGGAGCCACTCACCCGAAGATGCCCTGGAAATCACTCTCCTCCTCAACGACAAGTACTTCCTCGACGGTCACGACCCCAACGGCTACACCGGAGTCGCCTGGGCAATAGGCGGAGTTCACGATCGCGCCTGGCTCGAGCGAGAAGTGTTCGGCAAAGTCCGCATGATGAACGCTACCGGCGTCAGGAAGCGTTTTGACATCAAGCGTTATATCGCCTCGGTGGAACGCGACACGGGAGCGAAACTGACATGAGAGTCCATCAGCTGCATCGCGAGCTGGTTCTGCCGCAGCCGCGCCGGGAAGTGTTTGAGTTTTTCTCGCGACCGGAGAACCTGGCCAAAATCACTCCCCCCTCGATGGGCTTCGAGATCCTGACTCCTTCGCCGATTATCATGCGGGCTGGGACCGTGATAGATTATTCGGTGCGTGTCATGGGGATCCGTCGCCACTGGCGAACTCTGATAGAGCTGTATGAGCCTCCCAAACGATTCGTCGATATCCAACTCGTCGGACCCTACACCATGTGGCACCACGAGCACCGGTTTATTGACAACGGCGACAGCACGTCGATTGTCGACACTGTACGTTATGTCCTCCCCTTCGGCTTTCTGGGTCAAATGGCTCACGGGCTGGTAGTGCGCCCGCAGTTGGAGAAGATCTTCAACTACCGCACCCGCGTCATCCGCGAGTTGTTGGAGGAACCCGTGTCCTGAGACCTTCCCGTTTCGGTCCAGTCCACAGATCTCTTGTCGAAGGCAACCTTCTCCCCTATCCTACGTCTTACTGGAATACACAAGAAATCGGACGTACCCGAGGAGACCATGAGCGAAATACGCCTTCTTACTGTCGACGACATCGACAACGCCATACCCGTTCTATCCAACGCCTACCCCGGATTCCCAATCGAGTCCGATCAGGACAAAAAGGACTTCAGAGAAGCCCTCACGCAGCGGATCAACGACGACCCCAATCTCGACTTCTACATCTACCTCCGCGACGACCGCATCCTGGCCTTCATCCGTCTTCACAACTTCACCATGAATCTGTTCGGAACCAAGATTCTCGCGGGCGGTGGCGGCGCTCTGGCTGTCGATCTTTGCCACAAGAAGGAGCATATCGCCAAGGAAATCGTCGAGTTCTTCTTCGAGAAGTACCGCTCTGCTGGTTCACCCTTGGCCGTTCTCTGGCCTTTCCGACCGGACTTCTATGTCAAAATGGGGGCCGGTCTGGGAATCCGTACCGATTTCTACAAAGTCCGCACCTCGGCCTTCCCAAGAGGTAGCGGCAAGGAGAACATCCGCTTCCTGACTATCGATGATGTCCCTGCTCTGGTCGATTGTTACAACCGCTATGCCTCCGCCACTAACGGTATGATCGATGACTACGTTCTCGACCGTCAAATCAAGTTCAAGCGTCAAAAAGGCATCCGCGCGATCGGCTATTTTGAGGGTGACCAAATCCTTGGTTACATGATCTTCAAAAACGAGAAGAACCACGCCACCAATATACTGAACAATACCATCCGCGTGACCGAATGGATCTACGAATGCCCGGCCGCCCTGTCGGCCATGTCGTCGTTCATCCGCAGCCAGGCCGACCAGTACGAGTGGATCGCCGTGCCCACCCCCGACGAGGACTTCCATCTGTTCCTGACCGATCCGCGCAACGACAGCGGCAATCTGCATCCGGGCGTCTATCACGAGTGTGCCGACTCTACGATCGGCATCATGTACCGCGTCCTGTGCACAGAGGGCATCTTCCGCGCCACACCCGAGCGCGATTTCAACGGCGTCAACGCTAAGGTTCGATTCCGGACTCGCGACAGCTTCCTTCCGGCCAACGATGTAGCCGTCACGGTCCATTTCAAAGACGGCAAGGCCGAAGTCCAGGACTCCGAGGCCGAATACGATGTCGAGCTGACCCTGGATATATCAGACTTTTCCAGCCTCATAGTAGGTGCTGTGAGACTTCGCTCACTCTGGAACTATGGCAAAATCGAGTTGTCGGACGACAGCCGGCTTGAGCAACTCTGCCAACTTCTCGAAGTGCAAGAACGACCGATCTGTCTGACCCAGTTCTAGACCTGTCAATTTAGTTTGCATCGAGTGGCCCGGCGCCTATTTTAGGCCAGGAAGAATCCCGGCCACAAAACGCAGAAACACCAGACATGACCGCATTGCCAAACGACGACGACGCTACTCGCCCCCACGTAATCCTCACCAACGGATCACTCGTGGGGCACTACGTTATTGCCGAGCGACTGGGCGCCGGCGGCATGGGCGATGTTTACCTGGCCGAGGACACCAAGCTCAATCGAAAAGTAGCTCTGAAGTTCTTGTCCTCGGCCCTCAGCGATGACAAGGAATGCCGCCAGCGCTTTCTTCGCGAGGCCCAGGCGGCCGCGAGACTCGACAACCCCCATATCGTTCAGGTCTACGAGGTCAGCGAACACGCCGGACGACCGTTTTTCGTAATGCAACTGGTTGAGGGCCGCCCCCTGAGCGAGTTCGCCAAAGACGAGCTCGATATCAACCAGGTGATCGAACTCTCCATCCAGATCTCAGAAGGTCTCCGCGGCGCCCACGAACTGGGCATCACGCACCGCGATATCAAACCCTCGAACATTCTCGTCGACAGCCACGGCAGAGCTCGCATTGTCGACTTCGGCCTCGCCACCGTGCCCGACTCCGATCAATTGACTCGGACCGGATCGACTCTCGGTACCATCGGCTTTATGTCGCCCGAGCAAATCCACGGGAAGGAAGTCGACGCCCGCTCCGACCTCTTCTCTCTCGGAGTCGTAGTCTACGAATTGCTTACCGGTCAATCCCCGTTCCGCAGAGACAACCAGGCCGCGACGCTCAAGGCGGTCATCGATGACATCCCCGAGCCGATCACAACTCACCGCGAAGATGTACCCGAAAACCTCCAGTTTGTCGTGGGCAAACTTCTGGAAAAGAACCCCGAACACAGGTACCAAACCGCCACCGGCGTTATCAGCGACCTCAAACGCATGATCGAACCCTCCAGCGGCTCCGTGCAGATCGTCGCCCCGAAAGTGAAAAAGAAAGCCAATCCGTGGACCTACCTCGTGGCAGCGATCAGCATTCTAATCGTAGTCTCGATGTTCATCTTCTGGCCCGGCCCCTCAAACGAACCGGCCCCGCTGGAAGAGGTCACAGTTTCGGTCGTGGTTGAGCCGTTCACCAACCTGAGCGATCCGAACGATCCCAAAGACCTCGGTGCCACCTGCGCCGATATGTTGGTCCAGCAGTTGTCTCGAGGCGATATCCGAACCGTGTTGTTCAAGCGCTCCTCTCAAGACGACCATGACACCGATGCCGACTGGATCGTAAAAGGCACTTTCCATCTCGAACCAGGCTTCGCTTTCTCCTCCCAGATCGTGTCCGGATCCGACGGCGCTACCGTAGCGACACAGCAGGTTGATGCCAAAGCCGGCGTATCCCTGGACCGCGCAGTAGGCGCCCTCGCTACGAGGCTCTACACCGACCTGGCTCCTCATGTGGCCTCACATACCGGCTATTCCATGTCCGGCTTGCCCATTACGACCAACTCCGTAGCGGCCCTCAACCACTACCTCGAAGGTCTGGAGTACACCAATCGCGATAAGAAAGACTCTGCCCGATTTGCATACTTCAGGGCCGTTCGCGAGGATTCCACCTTTGCTCTTGCATGGTACCGCCTGGCGTTTCATCGGGCCAATATGACCGAAATCCGCGAGGCCATAAACCGGGCAGTTGACCTTTCCGAGGACGTCTCCCAAAGCGAACGTGTCATTATCCTCGCCCGTGAAAAGTGTGTCAGAGAAGTGCCGGTCCCCGAAGAAGGTCAGACCTTGTTGTTGGAGTACCTGAAAGAACATCCGGAGGACACTCGAGCACGCTACGGCCTCGCCTCTACCTATCAGGCTTATATCGCCGACACCGCCAGGGCGATCGAGGAACACAACCGAGTTCTCGAAACCGACCTCAGCAATCGACGTTCCCTGAGTAATCTAGCCTATCTCTACTTGCATACCGGTAGGTCCGATGAAGCCAAGGAAGTCGCTCGCCGCTATCTGGATGCCGCTCCCAACGAAGCCAATCCCCACGATGTCATGGCCGATATCTATTCCTTCGAACGCCGTCCCGAGGAAGCATCGAGAGAATATGAGAAAGCTCTGAGTCTGGACCCCGACTTCAAATGTCATTCTGAACTGTGCCTCTCGTATCTCATCACTCATCAGTTCTCTTCACTCGATAGCCTGCTCAAGATTATGCTCAAGCATCGGGAGCCAAGCGTCCGAGCTCACGGGCGACTCTTCCATGCTCATTTGCTGGCCGCGCAGGGTAAACTCCGCGAGGCCACCTCGGCCTTGCGAAGTATGATTGATGCAGAAGTTCTCGAATCGGGAGTTTCCCCCCAAGTACGAGAGAAAATGGGACATATCGCCGTAATGTATGAGGCCATGGGCTATCCTGACTCGGCCAACTACCACTACCGAGAGTTCTTCCGCAAGAACCAGGCCAAACCGGTGAGTATGGGCATGTCAGTCTGGGGCTTCATTGCCGGTCGCGCGGGAGACCAGCATCTGGCCGACAGTCTGGCAGAATCGCTCTATTCCCATTGGGAGCCGTATCGCGACAAGAAGTATGCCGGAAGCCACCCATACCGCGATTTCCAGCTCGGTCTAATCGAGTGGGGCCGCGGCAACCTTGACACCGCCGCCGTGCTTATGCAGAAGGGGGCTTACCTAAGAGGGAAGGGGTTCATGGATGCCTTCGCTCTGTCACAGATCTATCTCGAGAACGGTGACATTGCCAACGGCACCATCAAGCTGCAGGAAGCCATGCGCACCAAAGACCTCTCACGAGGCTACATGATGACCTGGGCGGTCTGGGGCCATTTCTGTCTCGGGCGCGCATACGAGCAAACGGGCTGGACCGACAAGGCGATCGAAGAATACCGCGCATTCCTTGATATCTGGAAAGACGCCGATCCCGACATTAAGTCGGTGATCGACGCCAAAAAACGACTTGAGAAACTCGAGTCCGGACGATCCTGAGGCCTAGGGTTGTCCCTGACCGGCCAACCGGGCGCGAGTGTTCTTGTATTCCTTCCAGCTAAATCCCGTCAAGAAGTCTACGGCGTGCTTTACACCCCGATAAAACAGATCTACCTGATCCTTCTCTTTCATAGCGAAGTTTAACCAGTTGTGGTCTCCGGTCTTGATGTTCGTAATGAGCTGCTTGTAGTCGTCGTTTCTGAGAAGGAAATCGTAGTCTAGACAATGACGGGCGGCATCAAACGCCGCCGGGAAGAGCTTCCAGAACGAGTTGATCTGGCGTGGCTTGTCACGGTCGACGCCCAACTTGGCACCAAAGGTCGGAGCTTTGGGAACGCCACTCTCAACATGGAAGATATTGATCGGGAAGTTGGACATAATGCCGCCGTCGACGAGGGTCACATCGATCGGCAGACGCCCGCTATAACCGGTCATATCCTTCCATCGCGTGGCTGCTTCCAGCCCGTGTGGGATATCTTCGACCACAAACGGTTGGAAGAACATCGGTACCGACATTGAGGCTCTGGCAAACTCAGCAGGATTCACCTCGTCGGGGTTTTCCCAGAACAGCGAAGCCATACGCGGGAACTCGATCTTCGACTCGGTAGTCAGGTCGGCTGCTATCAGCACCAATGATTCACGACCGCCCTGGGGATCGTAAGGGGTCTTGTTGCCGTCGCGAACATAGAGATCAGCCGGCAGTGCCATCTTTTCTTGAAGCTGCTTGGTTGTCGTGATATCGAAGTCATCAAGAAGCCCGGCCAGCCAATCGCGGAAGTCATCCCCCGGATTCAAGCCCAACTCGCCTGAGAGGGTGTCTATGACCTGCCAACCCTTCCACACGATCTTCCACAAACTCTTGCGCTTGACCAGCACTTCGACAAAATCCTGAACGTCGTCGTCACCGTCGACGAAGTCGTAGAGATTCTTCCTTGTGAGAGCTTTGATGATCTTCTCGCTTTTGACCTCGTTGGGCCGACCGGCCGCAGCGATCAACAGCGAATTGATTGCGCCCGCCGATGTTCCCGCGACACCGAGAAAGCGGATTCCCGCCTTTTCCATAGCATAGGTGTAACCGGCAAGGGCAATGCCCAGGACGCCACCACCCTCCATCACAAGGTCGACATATTGATGCCCTTCGTCGTCGAGAATGTCGGAGACCTCGACGTTCTTGTCAATAAACTCGGTTTTGAGCCGATTCATCTGAGTTACAACGTCGGGAAACTCTGTAAATGCCGCCGTACTCATGTTATCCTCCTACCGTTTCCGCCCCTTTCGGGGACTCCCCTGGTTTATCCTTGCAGGCACAAGATCCTCCGTGCAGCAAAGGCGCCGTGGTTACAGGTGCCAACCTGGTCCGGAGCAAAACTGCCTGAACATCTGAATTGGGTCTTGTCAAGACGGACCGAATCGCCGAAAATCCAAGCACACGCGCGACAAGAATCCGCGGACAGTTGTGGCTTCGCGCTCCCCTGTGCTTCGCCTAGAAGTTTTTCCTAGTTGCTGCCGAGTATACCTAGGCTGCGAAACAAGGTCAAGAGATTATTGAGTAGATGGGTCTAGTTGTTGATGTATCGACAACGAGGGTCGAGTGAGCCTGTAACGCCGACGGGCAAGAGCCAATGTGAGTTTCTGGTTAGCACCCCGTCAGTGACTTGCAAGAATCAACTGGTGAAGGATCATACATACTTCCCGTCCCGTCACTCTCCCCTTGATTTTTGCCCCCAAAACCGCTTATTACGCCAAGCGAAAAAAACCTAACGGAGGTATACTCATGGCCGAAGCCGCTGCTGCCCCTGCCCAGGGAATCAAACAACGCGCTGATATCGACGACATTCACAAATGGAACCTCGCAGACATCTTCGAATCCGATGAGGCCTGGGAGTCAGCCTACAACAAAGCCAAGGAAACTGTCGCTGCCGCTTCTCAGTTTCAAGGCAAGCTAAGTGAGTCGCCCGAGACTCTGTATCGTTGTCTCAAAACTCAGAACGACCTGGCTCTAGATATCTTCTGTCTGGTCCAGTATGCTTATCTCAATCGGGATCTCGACAACCGCGTCTCCCGGTTTCAGGAGCTGTCGGAACGATCCGCTCGCCTGAGTTCCGAGTCGGCCGCAGCTTTTTCATTCGTTGAACCGGAACTGCTCGAGATCGAGGAGACCAAACTTCGCGACATGGCCGCCAAGTTTCCGGTCACCGACGAGTTTGATTTCTATATCAACGAGCTGATTCGCTCCCGTAACCATGTGCGCTCGGCCGAGGTGGAAGAAGTCCTCGCCCAGGCCTCAATGGTCACCCGCGGGGCTGACTCCATCTTCACGATGCTCAACGATGCCGATCTCGTCTATCCCAGCGTCAAAGACGAAGACGGTAATGAGATTAAGCTTACCAAGCAACGCTTCATGAAGATCATGGAATCGACCAATCGAAAGATTCGCAAAGAAGCTCACGATAAGTTCTACTCAGTCTACAAGGCTCACGTCAATACGACCGGAGCATCGTTGGCCGCATCGATCAACTCCGACGTTTTCGTATCCAACGCCCGACGCTACGAAAGCTGCCTTCACGCCGCGCTCGATCACGGCAACATCCCCACCGATGTCTACCACCGCCTGATCGAGAACACCGAATCTGATCTCGGAGGCCTCCACAATTACATGTCGCTTCGGAAGCGAATCCTGGGCATTGACAAAGTCTTCTCGTACGATCTGATCAATCCGCTCTTCCCCGATCGTGATTATGAAGTGCCCTATGACCAGGCAGTGGAAACGATCCTGGAAGCTCTGGCTCCCCTCGGGGAGAAATATATTGAGAAGTTAAAGGAAGCCTTCTCGTCGCGCTGGGTCGATGTCTACGAGACCGAGGGAAAGGGCTCCGGAGCATATAGCTGGGGTAACTATCGGGTTCATCCCTTCGTTCTGATGAACTACAATGAGACCGTCGACAACATGTTCACCTTGGCGCACGAAATGGGCCACGCCATGCACAGTCATCTGTCGTCCTCAACCCAGCATTACGCCAAGGCTCAGTACTCGATTTTCGTAGCAGAGGTAGCCTCGACCCTAAACGAAGGGCTTTTATTGCAGCATCTGCTGAAAAAAGCCGTCGACAACCAGGATAAGCTCTATTTGCTGAACCGTCATGTCGACAATACCCTCGGAACGTTCTTCAACCAGGTTATGTATTGCAATTTTGAGCACCAGATTCACGACCATGTCGAGAAGGGCGGGGCCCTTTCACCCGACGTTATGAGCGGAATCTGGAGCGATTTGACCGCCAGGTACTTCGGCTCGGAGTTTGAAGTCGACGATATGACGCCCATGAAATGGAGTCGCGTACCGCACTTCTATAACGCCTACTATGTCTATCAGTATGCGACGTCATACGCTGCCTCGCAGGCAATCCTGGATAAGTTCCTGGCCGGCGAGGAAGGGATCGTCGACAAGTATCTGACACTTCTGTCTAGCGGTGGGCGGAACTATCCTATCGAGTTGCTCAAAGGTTGCGGCGTCGACATGATGCAACCCGACGCCGTCAAAGCCACCATTCGTCTGTTCGGCGACCAGGTCAAACAGATGAACGAAATGGCTCCTTAGTCAAGTAGTTGGATGCACGGACCGTTGTCGACCGACGACGGTCCGCCTTCCCTTCAGGTTGACACTTCTTGTCTTCTCCCCCTGTAAACCACAGAATCTTGATGGCCAATCGCCAACGATGTTGCGTCTGCCACGAAATGCCGGCCATCATTCATTACATCGACGGTGATCGAACCAATCGCGCTCCCGACAATCTGGCCTCCCTTTGTCCCCATCATCTGGAACTGGCTATACACCACCAATCGGAGTTGTCACCGACGCAGATCATCGAGTTCAAAACACGCTGGGAAAAGTCATGCCTGTCGATTCTGATGGGCCTGGCGCGGTTGCGACCGTAGCCAACAAGCCTGACTTTTATCGACAGCCGTCAATAAGTGCCGGCGAATCGGTACCCGGAATAGACTAATCAGGGGAGTATCAAAAATAGACAAGCGGGGCAGACCATCAATGGTGAGTTCCCCTCCACCAACTGAGGT